>Ga0137390_10004895_pt1 | contig 11211 bp, 9 predicted proteins | sample 15con2h24AmetaG_FD_104937 | JGI IMG/M metagenome (GOLD analysis project Ga0137390, IMG submission 104937) | Vadose zone soil microbial communities from Angelo Coast Range Reserve, California, USA - 15con2h2.4A metaG | ecosystem: Environmental > Terrestrial > Soil > Vadose zone > Saprolite... | reverse complement strand
CGCTCCTCGCGCGTGTCCACAAACCCGCTCGATTAGAGCTGCCGCAACCAGCAAGTGCTAAGGTATGTGACTGAAAAGAGAACTGCGCCAGTAGCTCAGCTGGATAGAGCATCGGCCTTCTAATTCGGCAGGTAGTGATTGCGCCTGACCAAACCGGATGGTCAGGTCCCTACATTTCGGGCCGATCGCGCCTGCGCTGTGCACCGGTGACAACTCGCTCCGGGCTGCGATTCGGCGCCCAATGGTTACGCGGTGGTTACGCCCGAGAAACCTGGCCGGAGCTGACGGTGGTACGCGTTCAAGCGCATCGGTCGTCAGCAGTGGTTCCGATTGCAAGTACGGCCGCTGGCGGGGTCGTAGAAGCGGTTCCAGTTTTCAAGCAGATCGGCTTCGGCGTCGACGTACTGTCGCGGGGAATACGAAGCGGCGTCCAGAAGGGCTGAGCCTCGGTCTGGTAGCGGCGATACTGGTAGCCGTCCATCCAATAAAGTCGACAGCCGCCCCCCCCGCGATGGCAGCCGGCGTTACGGCTCTATGCCCTACCAGGTCATCGCTGCCCGCAAGGTGGCGCTCAAACCACGCACGCCATGGAATGAGTCGCGACAAAAGACTCAAGAACAGATCTGCCTTCTCGACTGAGGACGCTAAACGTCACCACAGGTAGAGGTGGTTCGAGAAGGTGGGTGCTAGGAATCTCGGCGTTAAGGACCATCACTGGGACAAGCTTCCAGGTCCCTGTTTCAAGGCCGAAGAACTGAACAACGTGTTTCCAATTGGCCGCGAGCCACTCTGCTCGCTTCAAATGCATGGCGGCTCGCGAGGGCTCGTTAGACTTCGCGTCACCCTTGAACAGTCGATTCATCTCGCCGGCGATCTCAGTAGGCGTGCGTCCAAAGAGGACGGCTTTGCACTCGCAAGCGTAGGCAACCTTATTGGGAACGTCGAAGGCAAAAACGTCCACATCGCCAAGATCGCTGCTAGCATTTAGGTTTGCTCCCGGTCTAATCGCGACGTTCTTCTCAAGCCGCCAATTTGTGGAATGGCTCAGCATCCCCCACAGAGTCGTTTCAAATTCCTCCCCACGTTCATCCACCACGCGACCAATATATTCTCGCATTTCGTCCGAGCGCGCGTGTTCATGCTTGAAGCGACCACTCATTACAATCCCTAACAGATTCAACATGGCTCGGTCGAGATGGCGCGGACCCCAAGCAAGTAGAGGTTCTGCTTCTTTCATTCGAATCTCGACGATCGGGCGGCGCAAATGCGACAACCTGCGATTGAAGTGCCAAGGGAGGATGTCTGCATCCGTGTATCCTCCCGGTGCGTTTCGCCAATTCGGTCGCATCCCCATTGAGAATTGAGCAACAACTGCACGCACGCGCTCATCCGTCAGGTTGGCGTCTCGAGCGATTTGTCGAATCGCCTCAGAGGAATCCATTATGATGACAGTTGTATCATCACGGAATGCGATGTTGACCATCGCCGCGGCCACGTGTGCCATCTCCGTCAAAGAAAATCCAAACTCCGCTTGAAAGACCCTGTCCTCCACGGGTGGAGGCCCCGACGCACTCCTCGGCGATCGCCACTTTGCCTCAAACCCTCGCGCCTCGTCCTCCAATGACTCCAAGGACTTCGCCTGGAAGAACGGCGCAATCCAATCGCTCAGTGATCGATCTGTGCCAATTCGCCCTGATTCAAGCACGGACAATTCTGTATCGACCACTCGACAGCGAATCTCATCTCCCAAAATCCCCCAACTTACATAGCCATATGCCAGACCGAGAAGCGCATCCAGATCTGCGTCGGAAACTTCGAGCGCCCCATCGGGCGATTCCGCTGAAACAAATTCGATGAGAAATCGTACGGCGATCGCCGTGAGATTGAGGGCTGGAAGAGTCTCGGCGATTTCCTTTGCCTGACTCTTGATGTTGCCGAAGCAAGCGGCAGACGTCGGACCCGTTAGCGCAATAAATTCGACTTCACGAGTCACTGATTCATTCTGAGACATAAGGCGCCGCAGTAGCTTCACAGAATCAAACTGCTTTACGGTTGCTCGGAGTCTGGTCAGGTACCGCTCCAGAATGGCGCCAAACAGGGCCTTGCTCTTCACTTTTGGTATCTTCCCATGGGACGGCAGAGTGGCCGGCCCCAAGGCCGCGCTCACGTCGAGGGCCAGGCCTTCGAGCTGTACCTCGATGTCGTGATCCGACAACTTGCGAAGGCGTGGCAAGTTGCGTGGGCTCAATCGAATATTTCTGCGGACGTCGAAGACGAAGAACTTTTTCTTCTGGCCGAGTGGGGCATGGGCGTCAAGCAGGCGGCCTCGTTCGTCATTCGTCAACTCGAGGTCGACACCACACGAGGCCCCCAGCGCGCTCAGTGCACGTAGAACACCATCGATCAACACGCGCTCTCCGGCATTGTCCGAGCTGGCCAGCAACGGGATCAAAGAGGTCGGCAAATGCACGAGGATCGTTCTTTCATCGGGGTGAACCTCGAAATCAAGGCGGGGTAAACGCGGATCCGGGGAAGGCGGGCCCGTAAGTGCCTCGCCAAAATACTCGGGCGCCGCACTGACTTTGAAGGTAATCGGCTGTGCGCCCAAAGGTACCAGACAGGGGCTGAGGCCAGGGGTGAGTTGCCAAACCCAGTACGCGACTGCCTCCACGAGTTCGAAGAGAACTTGGCGCTCGCCCGACCGAGGATTGGCTTCAACCCAAATTGGCTGCGGTAGCCCTTCCACCAGCTCCATTGGTGGACGGTTCAAGTGTCCTTCGGGGATCCAGATAGGAATCTCCTCGTCGTATCGACGAACAACAACTGAGAGCTTATTGGGTTCATTGAGAGTGGTCGCATGCGTCTCCAATCTCCGCAGCGTCTTTGAGCGAAGGGAGCGACCGGTGCCCGAAGCAACCGTTAGGAAATCTGGCGGTCGTTCGTCCGACAGGTAAAAAGATTGGTGATGTGACCAATAGAGTGAAAACAGGTCTAGAAACGACCATGTGACAATCTTCGTACGTTCGTAAAGCGCAGACTCAGCGCCAGCGTATTTCCAGAGCGTGAGATTGTCGCTTGTTGTCTGATCCGCGACTATGCGAAGACTCTCTGCATCGAGCAATAACGTGCGTCTGCTTTGTTCGTCCCGCGGCAGCCCGAGCACCATCTCCCTACCAATAGGCGCGTACACGCTCAACGTAAGGCAATAGCGACACTCGCTTGCTGAAGTTATGAGACGGCCAGCGACAGAGTTCGAACGTTGGGCGAGTCTCTTAGAGAGATCGCCGGTATTCCAGTGGCCAAGCACATTCGTTGAATCGTAATCAGTCGCAGTGTCGACAAAGACCTGCATGTAGCACAGCTTGTCGGAATCGATTCTCCAAACAGATTCCCGAAGTGGCAACCCGGCCTCGGGATCGGGTAGTGCAATCTGTTCTGCGTAGAAACGCATTCTTGTCAGTGATTCCGAAGCATGCTCAGCCACAGAAGCGAGGTACGCGTCCATAAGCGCCGGCAAATAGCCAAAAGCCTGCGCCGTTGTGATCACAAAGTGTCGCAATGCGTCCAACAGAGACCCTGGAAGTGCGACGATGAGATTGTCGCCTAGTCTCAAAAAGGGGTGCTTTTGAATTGGATGCGTTCCGATCTGATCCGGTGACGCTGAAGTGACGTTCTCGATGTCGACGGTAAGCTGGTCCAGGTCAGAAGCGTCCAGACCACAGGGCGCTAGAAGCTCTTTCAGTTCGGCACTCGTTACGTGGGTAGCTTGGCGAAGCAGATCTAAACCCTGATCCGGCACCACGATACTCGAGTGAGCACTGTCAGGTGTATCGAGCCAGGGAACGTGGCCCATGACGCGAGCGCAACGCGTTGAGAGCGTGAGGGCCGCTCGAACCGAGGCCTGGACAATAGTCAGGTATTCGTCCGGAATCGTCGTGCCGGCGCGGAAGAAAAGCCCCTCCAGCAGGTGACGGAGTACGAAAGTGCCTCCGGTCGAAATACCAGGAAACACCACATAGTTGCCACCAATGAAAACGAAGTTCTCCGTGAAAAAGTTCTCGGGAGGATCCTCGTAAGCAGCGAGTTCGCGCACAAACTCATCTGCGTTTAGGCACGTCCGTAGTTCTTCAGTCGGCAGAGCTTGACTTGAGGCACGCCAATTAACGGTGGTACAGGCAACCTGGACGGCTCGTTCGAGACGCAGTGTGTGGATCTGATTTTCAGGAAGGAGTTGGAGGCCGGCGAGCGTGGAAAGAGCCTCAACACCGTCGTACATGGATAACCAAGAACGCAAATCCGCCTGCCGAACGGGGTTCGCTCGGACCGAGGCTTGGGAGGCGCCGAGGCAGCACTTCTTGTACTTCGTTCCGCTCCCACAAGGGCAGGGCTCGTTTCTTCCGACCTTTGCCAAGCTCAACGCTCCAAACGAATGGTTGCGGATTTTCGCCCGTCACGGACAACCGCTAAAGTAGTAGCAGAGTAGCAAACGACGATGCCTCGAGGGAGTGCGCCAGGTGAGCGCCGTGGCGGGCGCCAGAAGGGGACGCCGAACAAGACGACGGCTGAGGCTCGTGCATTGTTCAAGGCGATGCTCGACGACTTGGTGCCGAAAATGGAGGAGTGGATCAGGGTTGGGGCGGACGAGGATCCGCTGGAGGCCGCCTCTTTGGTGTTGCGCTTGGCAGAATTCCACATTCCGAAGCTTCAGCGGATGACTCTGGACATTACCCAGATTCCACTCGAGGAAATTCTCGCCGAGCTGAAGCGGCGCGAAGCTGCGGAAGCGCCGGGATGAGGGGGACCCCCTCCTACGCGTTTAGAGAGGTCTTTCAATTGCCAAGGGTAACTCCGCCCAGCGGGGCTCGCCAAGTCATAGGTCGAGTATACGTTCCGCTGGCGCTGTAGACCCCCGGCTGCACCCAGACAGTTCCGCCATTGGGCGTGGCATTGACTCCCGGGATGAAATTCCGAAACGGCTGCTGAAACGTGCCGATTTCAACGCCGGAGTAACTCTGATCCACGAAGCGCCAGTTCGGAAACGAATAAATGAATGACATGATGAGCTGGTCCATCCGGCTCAGATGACTCAGTTGGCCGATACGACTTTGCCACTCCTCGTTCGGTGGCAACACCGTAATGGTGTCCATGCCGTTTCGGCTGAAGGCGTCCCGAGTATAATGCATCACCGAGTCGAAATCATACGGCCCGTAAAGACCCGATCCAGCAGCGATGTCGAAGTTGTGCTCCTGCCCGGCAATAATGTTTCCGTAGTTAATCGTCACATACGTGTTGCGATCCGTTCGGGATTGCTCGTGCCAGAAGCCGAGCGCGTGCGCCAACTCATGGGCCATAATGAACCGGTAGTTCCAATTGAATATGTTCAGATCCTGTCTAAAGTTTTGCCGTCCGACGTAGGAGCTGTTTACGTTAGAATCCTGGATGTGCACGCAGCCAGCCCCGCCGCAACTGGCAAATTCCCTAAACGTGACATTTGCTACGGCGGCCCATTCGTCCATCGCCTGACGCATGAAGAAGCGGCCGTAGCCCGGGACGTTATTGTCGAACTCATAGTCCAAAACGCCATTGGGCCATAAGTTGGTGGCCCATGGCATCTCCAGTTCGTAGAAGCCGACTGGCACGATGATATCGCCCTCGATGACCATGTAGCCGTCGGGAATGTCCTTCGGTTTTGCCCCCCACTCGAGGAGTGGGGCCGGCGGTGGTCCCGCCGGCGTTATTCCCGAATCGAGCGGAGTCGATGGCGGCTCTCCCCTCTCTTGCGCCTCCGCGCTACCGCTCACGGCAAGCGCGAACAGCAGCGCTATCAGTCCTGCGGTCAGGCAATGCGTCGCCCGCGCGGAGAACTTCTTCGAACGTTGTTTACTTTTCACGGTCGCTCCTTCTCGGTTCGCGAGTCAGCCTACTGGAGCGTGACCAGCACGAGCACCAGTCCACGGCCGCTCGATAGGCCGGTCATGGCCTTGCCGAGAATCGCTCCCTGGGCCTTGCCGTGCTTGGTGACCTTCATCGCGTGCCCGGGGACGTTGGAGGTGGTCAGCAGATCGCCCGCGGCGATGGGTCCGTTGGACGCGTCGGCCCAGACGTAGACGCGGCCGCTCAGCGCTACCGGCTGATCCCCATCAGCCAAGGTACCCGATTGACCCATCAGCATGCCGGGCTGCACGCCACCGGCGCCGCTGATGACGCCCGCCACGCGGCGATCGTAGGCCCGCGCGCTGATCATCAGCCTGCCGGGGTCATGCGGGTGGATCGCCACGACCATGCCAGGTTCTATTCTGCTCTGGCTATGAGCTACTTCGAACTTCTCGGAGAGGTCCGCGCCGCCGGTGATCTGTATGCCTCTCGCCTTTACCATGCCCGCGGTCTCCACGAGCGCGACATTGTTATTGCCCAAACGGATTTTGTTATTGGCATCGACGATGGCTCCATAGCCGATGGCGGTCGCGTTGACTAAATCGCCCACCGAAACATTGGCGCTTTGCCCAATGGCGGTGTTGTAGGAGCCGCTGATGTTGCTCTGGAGCGCACCGTCCCCGCTGGCTGTGTTGTAGCTGCCGGTGGTGTTGCTGAAAAGGGCGTTGGTGCCGCTCGCGGTGTTGAAGCTGCCTCCGGTATTGCTGGAGAGCGCTCCGGCCCCAGTCGCAGTGTTTTCGCTGCCGGTGGTGTTGCTCCGCAGCGCATTGGCGCCGCTGGCAGTGTTGAAGTTGCCAGTGATGTTGAAATACAGCGCACTGCTCCCGATCGCGGTGTTTTCATTGCCGCTGGTGTTGCTGAAAAGCGCAGTCCGCCCGTTGGCGGTGTTGCGGCTGCCGGCATCGTTGTTTCCGAGGGCGCCGAACCCGGTGGCGGTGTTGGCGGTACCAGTACTGGTGGTGAAGAGCGCAGCGGCTCCATTGCCCGTGTTTTCAGAGCCGGTCATGCTCAAGTTTCCCGCACCGCTGCCGAGGAAAGTATTGTTTGTGCCGAAATTGTGAAGGAAGGGCACTCCTTCCTTGAGAACATTGCCCACGGTGGGGTCGGTGGAATCATGCATCGTGAGATTACCCGGCACGTCAATGTCTTGCGCTTCTGCAGAGAGAAGCGGGGCGAAAGTGAGAAGAACACCAAAAGACAGAAGTGTCCCACCGGAGATTTTTCTCAAGCTAATCTTGGATTCCCTCCCAGTAATTAGGCGAACGCTCCAATTCGGAGCAGCGCCAATTCCCTCGCCATAGCACGCACTGCGGGTGACAGTCGCCCAACCCCCAAGCGGCGGCATTGGCTGTCGGGAATCCAGGGGCAGCGCCAAGAATGACAACCACCCGGATGGCTCAACTTCTGAAAAAGGTGGTGGGCCAGCGCGTTTGCGGTGTACCCCGAATTTCGACGAGGGCTCCGGGCTTGCCGAGCCGCGACTGATGGCGGTTACGAAGAGCTGGTCGGCATTTCCCTCGATTCCTACTAGCCTGCTGCTGCACGGCGAGAATCACAGCAATATCGGACCTTTGCAGAGCTTCGATTCGCAATTCTGAATCTAACCACAACCTCCATTGGCGCTTAAGTAGAGCCCCCTTGTGGGCCCGCCGGAGGTTCTCAATTGATCTACAGAAAGTTGCACGACTTTGAAGTCACCCGCGTTGCCGCGCAGGCGATCTGCAAACGCGAGACGGTGCGCGCTTACTTCACTCACCCGGAGCGGATGCGACCGGCCACACGGGCGCGCGTAGAAGCCGCGCTTCGGACGCTGGGGTACCTGGACGACGAATCCGCCACCGACGCTAATCCGACGCGCGGGAGTCAGTAACTTGAAAGACGAACGCCAGAGCAATTCACCGGCCCGTTCAGTTCTCAACCACCACCGTGCGCCCGATCAGCCGCAAAACATCGAAATGTCGGGATTGCGGAGCAGCAATTTTGTGGGTGAGGTGGCCCAGCCGAGAGCTTGCGCGGTTTCGGGAGTGGAGACCGTGAGCAAGGTGGATGATCTGCGGGAGGCGCGCACGGAGCATGGACCGCACCTCGAGGTCACGATCATCTCTGCCCGTGCGCTTCTTGATGCTCTGACCGAAAAAAGCTCACTGGACGAAGTGGGGGCTGCGCTTAAATCGTTGGCCAAGGCTTTGGAGAAATCTCCACCGGGCGAGCGCGCGCTTGAGCGCGAGCGTGCGATCGCTGCAGTGAGGCGCGTTAAGGCAATCACTTCTGCCGCCAGCGTGGTTGATTCATTTTTGAAACAGGCCGCCGATCGCCAGCACAACGCGGTCGATTTATTTGAGGAAGTTGAACCGGATGCCGCACCGCAGTCCACTGACGAGCTGCTCAATGAGCTGGTTTTAATCTTCGATCGCTATTTGGTGGCATCGCCACCGGCGGTCATTGCTCTCGCACTGTGGACGCTTCACACCTGGGTAATTAAGGCGGCGGACCTCACCCCTCGATTGGTGATTACTTCACCAACGAAGAGATGCGGGAAGTCTCGGGTTTTGGAGATCCTGGCCGCGCTCTGCCGTCGGGCGATGCCTGCCTCCAACGCCAGCGCAGCCGTGATTTTCCGGGTGGTCGAAGCCTTCGAGCCCACGTTGCTACTGGACGAAGCCGATTCTTTTGTGCCGGGTCAGGAAGATATCCGAGGAATTCTAAACGCCGGTTATTGCCGTACCGGATATGTCCTTCGGTGCGATGGGGACAACAACGAGCCCAAGAGGTTTCGCTGCTTTGGCCCCGTAGCCCTGGCCGCTATTGGGCGCATCCCGGAGACGATTGAAGACCGCGCAATTCCCATTCGCATGGAGCGAAAAACAAAGAGCGAGTGGGCAGCTTTGTTCCGGCGCGCCGATCGACAGAGTCTCTCTGCAACTTTCCCTTCACGTTTTGCTCGATGGGCAATTGACAATGACGGTGCGCTTTCCGATCCACACCCAACCATTCCACCGGCACTAAACGATCGCCAAAGCGATATTTGGGAGCCATTGCTAGCGATTGCCGAGTTGGCTGGTGGTTTTTGGCCGGCGGTGGCCCGCCTCGCGGCCGAGGCGCTCTCCGACGTGGATGATGACACCGAAGGAGTCCGCACCATGTTGCTGTCTGACCTGCGGGACTTCTATCTCGAACCTGATCAGGAATTCCTGGGGTGGATCTCAACTGCCCAGCTCCTCAAACACCTGCACCAAATTGAAGAGCGCCCCTGGTCCGAATGGTCGAGGGGAGAGAAGCCAATGACGGCCCGTGCGCTGTCCGATCAGCTGGAGCGGTTCAAAGTTCGGCCGCAACCTGGAGGAGATCGGGGCAAAAACAAGGGCTACCACCGATCGGACCTTCAGCCAGCCTGGGACAGATACCTCCCCGCGATCAAACCTCGGCAACCTCGGCGAACGCTCCAACCCATGGAGATTGCTCCTCTTTCTCCGATTTTCAAACCTCGGCAGAATACGGAAGAAAAGGACCAAAAACCTGAACAAAATCATGCCGCCGAGGGTGCCGAGGGTCGAATCCCCCCATCCAGCGCTCCCTCCGCCCGACAACCCACCATCTCTATTCACCCGCCACTTGCCCAAGCCAAGCCGCCCGCTAACGGCAGCAAAACGGCGGCTCTCCCCATCATCGATGTGCGACAGGGCGAGACGGAAGAGGCGACTACAAGAGTAAGCGCCGAAGTCAGGTGGCGCGCCCGCGCGATGCAATCGCGGATTCCTCCGAGCGGGCCGATTCCGTTCCTGGTCGCGCGCGATCTCGATCCGGCGCATGGTGGATGCCCTTCTTGCGGCGAACCCTCCCAAGCGGGCCAACGCTGCGCGCTTTGCGAACAGGCGGCAGCCGTTGCGCTGGTCCAGGGGGCTGCGCAGTGACGGTCGAGGAGAGCATCCGGGCGGCGATTGCAGCCGAGTTGGCTCCGCTCCGCGCCGAGGTAGCGCGCCTGGCGGTGCAAGTCGAAGCAATGCGCAACGCAATTCCCCCTGCATTGGTTCCGGTCCGAGAGGCAGCCCAGGCGCTCGGGGTCAGTGAAATCACCATCCGGCGGCGAATCAGCCAGGGACTCATCCCCAGCGTTCGGATCGGGCGAAGCGTGCGAGTTGATCTTGCTGCCCTGAGGGCACCTGATCCAGACGAAGTAGCGCGCTTAGCGAACGTCGCCAGAAACCATTGACTTACGTAATACGCGATATAATTTTCCAGTCATGGCTAAAGGACCGGCTTGGGAAGTTATCGCCTTTCGGCTCCCGGCGGATTTGGTGAAGCGGCTGGACCAGCACGCCGAGCGCCTCCGCAAACAGCAACCTGGGCTGCGAGCGACCCGCGCCGATGCTCTGCGGACTCTCTTGACCGAAGCTCTCGACCGACAGGAGGCACGCCATGGCAAGATCTAGACGGCGCAAGGCCCATAACCAGGGTTGCACCTATCAACGCGGCCCAAGGAACTGGTGGATCAAATGGCGCGAGCGCGGCCAAGTGCGCTATTCGGGCGGGTACGAAACGCGAGATCTCGCTGAGCAAGTCCGAGCGAAAATCGTCGCTGAGATTGCCGCTGGCCGAGTCGGGTTACCAGCGACGGCGCCAGTCATACCGCTAGATTCGCTTGCTGAAGACTGGCTCAATCGACGGCAGTTCACGCATCGAAATATCCGCACCGATCGGTCTAGATGGCGAAAACACCTGAAGCCTGTGTTCGGCGCGCTGCCGCCGTCAGCTGTCGATGCGGCTGCGCTGCGCAAGTTCGTCGAGGCCAAGCTCGCGGCTGGGTTGAACGCTTCGACGGTCGGCCATTGCGTGCGGTTGTTCTCGTCGCTCTTTACCGACCTGGTGGAGCGCAAGCTGGCACCGGAGAATCCGGTCCGGACCCTGCCAAGGTCGACGCGGCGGCTTTTCCGACCGACTACCGACCCCCGCGAAACGCCGTTTCTGGAGTCTTTAAATGACATCCAGCGCGTCTTCGCAGCGCTGCCAGAGCCTATCAACGTGGCTTTCGCGCTCGGAGCGCTGTCGGGCTTGTGGCCCGCTGAGCTGCTGGGGCTGAGCTGGCGAGATATCGACATGGACGCTCGACGCATCCACGTCCGACGCCAAGTTCAGAACTCGCGACTCGCCCCACTGAAGGACGATGAGAGCCGGGTAGTTCCGATTCAAAAGGCCGTGATGCCGATTCTGTCCAGTTGGAAGCTACGCTCGGGTGGCGACGGCTTGCTATTCAAACCAACCTGCTCGAAGCGCGGAGGG
>Ga0137390_10004894_pt1 | contig 11211 bp, 10 predicted proteins | sample 15con2h24AmetaG_FD_104937 | JGI IMG/M metagenome (GOLD analysis project Ga0137390, IMG submission 104937) | Vadose zone soil microbial communities from Angelo Coast Range Reserve, California, USA - 15con2h2.4A metaG | ecosystem: Environmental > Terrestrial > Soil > Vadose zone > Saprolite... | reverse complement strand
GCCGCGATCGTCGGCGTCGACCTGCACGGCGACGAGCAGACGTTCCCCAGCCCGCAGCCATTCGTGGCCGCCTTCCGCCTGGCGGCGCAGGCCGGGCTGGGCCGCCGGGCCCACGCTGGCGAAGGCGCTGGGGCGGCCAGCGTCTGGGATTGTCTGCGCCAGCTCGACGTGCAGCGCATCGCCCACGGTGTGCGAGCCGTAGAGGACCCGGCACTCATCATGCATCTGGCGCAGGCCGGGGTGGCGCTCGACGTCTGCCCCACCAGCAACGTGCGGACGGGCCTTGCGCCCTCTGTGGCGGCGCATCCAATCCGCGTGTTGCACGAGGCCGGCGTGCGGGTTACGGTCAATTCCGACGATCCACTGCCCTTCGCGACGACCGTGACCGAGGAACTTGTCCACCTCCATCACGACCTCGGCTTCTCCCTATCTGACCTCGGCCGATTTATGGTCACTGCCGCTGCACACAGCTTCCAGCCTGAGCCCGCGCGCTCTACGCTGGTACGCATCCTCCAGGACGCCTGGCCGGTTTAGGGGCGTTGCCTAATGAGCGGGCTCCTCGTGGCGCCAGGAAGTATCGTGGCCTCCACTGCCACGGCACAGCTCTTGACGCGCTTCGAACAGTTGGCGTACAGCCGGTGTACGAAGCAGCACACTACTGACCCGTTCTGCCATCAAGCGACTTCCGGCTGGCTTGAAATGGTTCGTGTCCGTGTAATAGACTGGCGTCCCTGGAATCTGCTCGTGTCCCTCGATGAGTATGGCGTTGGAGGCCTTGGCTACGGCAGCGAGAACTTCATTGTAGTACTGCCCAGCTTTGAGGAGCCCTGGGATGGATATAAACGGCATGCTGTAGAGAGCTGTACCTGCTGCGCGCTGCTGCTCTTTGCGATCTTGTCCGGCGCGAAGCTGCTCGCCTACAGTCGCGACGGCCAAGAGGCGTTGGTCCTGTGTGACCTGGGTGGCGATGGCCTCTAACGCTGGCCGCACCTCAGCCGCCAGTTCCTCAGAGGTGAAGGTGAGCTTGCCTTGAGGAAAAAACGCTGCCCGTTGTAGCTTGATCACCTGCACGTTCTTTTCGATAGTTGCCCAGAGTTCCGAATGCTGCGCCAACCAGCTCGGCTGCACGGGTAGGCCGGTATGCACGTGCTTCCGGCGGGCCAGGTTGCTCAAGGCGACGCTGGTGTCTGTGGGCAGTAACACCACGATATCTGGCCCCAGCTTTGACACGTAGGCGAGGTAATAGACAAAAATGCGCGGGGATGAGAAGCCTGGGACACCGGCATTAATGTAGTCAATGCGGCAGGGCGGGTAGGCAGCCTGGATCGCCTGTGTCACGAGATGTGGCCAGGTGGAGGCGTTATCGACGTATGGGTCATACGTTATAGAGCTTCCCAGGAAAGCGAGGCGAACCGTGCCCGGGGGTTTTGGGACTGGGATCTCTGGGCTGCGAAACCCGAGTGAGTTAATACGAATCTTCCCCTGCATCGAGTTCGGTACGGGCAGCCGGAGACCAGTGTACTGGTCGCGGTAGAATTGTGCCGATCTCTCGACATGGGCAGCCATGCCAAACTGCCCACGTTGGACGAACCGGAGCAGAGCTTCCCCAACTCCCCATCCCCCGACCATGATTCCGATAACCAGGAATCCCGTCACCAGCTCCCTTTGGCGCCCTGACAGACGCAACGCCATACAGACGACCCTTTCTGCCGCGATAAAGCTGCACAGCAAACTCGCAGAGTAAGCGGACCATGGCACTGATCAGGCCTAACTGACAGTGGCCATTACAGGGGCGCGCACCCGTCACTTTTGCGTGAGTAAGGCGGCAGCCTGTGCTGCAAGGGCTTGTCTGTCGGGCTTGCCATTGGCGGTGCGCGGCAGAGCGCGCAGGATCACCACTCGCTCAGGCAGCATAAAGGAAGGCACACACAACGCCAACTCTCGACGGATCATCATCGGCTGCAACGCACTGCTCGACTCCCGCACCACGAACGCCACCAGACGCGTATCATCGTCATCCAGTTTCACGCCGACCACTTCGGCTTCGGCCACCCCAGCGATCGCCGCAAGCTGATCGCTGACCGCGCGCGGATAGAGACGATGGCCGGAGACCTTGAGCATCTCATCGCGCCGGCCGACCAGGTAGAGATAACCGTCCTCGTCTAGATAACCCTGGTCACCGGTGAACACAGCACGTGAGGCATCGTCGTCGGGCCCGAAAAACGGATTTGGCCTGACCTTGTTCTGCGGATCATCACCATCCAGGTAGCCCTGCATCACACCCATGCCCGTGTGGACGATTTCGCCAACCTCATGAGGCTCAGCCAGCGTCCCGTCTTGCCTCACGACGTATACTCGGACGTTGACGAAGGCTCGACCAACGCTCTGTCGCTTGCGAGAAAACTCCGGCGGCAACAGTGCAGCGGACCGGAATGTCTCGGTCTGCCCGTAGGTCTTGATAATCCCAACGCCATGCACCATCGCCGGCAGCCGGTCCAGCTTCTCTCGACTCAGGTCGCCACCTGAAATGGTAATATAACGCAGCGACGCGTGCTCCCCACACGTGTCGAACCGTAGGTTGGCTTTCAGGAAATCCGACCAGAGCGCTGGCACGGCAGAGATGCCTGTCACCTGCCGTGCGGAGACGGTGTCGAGGATGTCCGCGGGCAGCCACGAGTGCAGCAACACCAGCGAACAACCCACGAACATCGCTGACAACACCTGGTTGAGCCCGACATCGAACGAGAACGGCAGGATGTTCAGCAAGACGTCTGGCGCATTGAGTTGATACCACTGCGCCTCTGCCCAAGCCCGGGCAGTCAGGTCACGCTCGCCGATCAGCACTCCCTTCGGCTTTCCCGTTGAGCCGGACGTGAACAGGCAGCAGCCGACGCGCAGGGGGTCAGCGGGTAGCAACAGTGGCTCTGGGATGTTGAGAGCTGCAATGTCGGCCTCCCATTGATCAACTACGGCTACTGCGCCTAGCCGCGCGGCGATCTTCTCGTGCATCGCGCCGAATTCCGGCCCACGTAGCAGCCACCACCGTACGCGTGTGATGGCAGGAGCCCCCGTCAGCCCGCCTCGCAGTGTCATCAGCCCTGCTGCGTCGACCAGCACGATCGACGCCCTGGCGGCCTCCAGAATGTCCGAGACTTGGCGCTGCCGCATTTTCTGGTGCAGGCAGATAAACGCCTTGCCGGCACCGATCGCGCCCAGCATCGCTGCGATGCAGCTGGGGGACCGCGCGAGACACAGCGGGATGAAGCGCGCCTCGTTGAAGCTGTCCGCGAACGCTTGCGCAAAACGACGCGCTGCTTCGGCGAGATCGCTGTAGCTGGTCGCCTCGTACTGCCCATCCGGCAGGCGGTTCCATACCGCGACGTGGTGTGGCCGCTCACGGGCGTGTTGCTGTACTTGTTCGAACAGCGTTGGCCAACTGGCTATTCCATGCACGTGTCTATCCTTCATAGGCGGTTCAACTTTTGGGGTGCATGAGCCCCTCCGGAGGCACGCGTCAGGGGCCTACAGCATCAGATACCGGAATTCTGCCTGCGGCTCGGACGCGCAATACAGAACGGCCAGGATCAACAGTACGTACCATAAGGCCATGAGGACATCAGCCAGGGGGCCGGGAAGATAACGCTTGAGAAAGCCGTACATGATTTTACCACCAAAACAAGAAGAGCATGCGAAACGATTCGAACACCGCGGCTAGCGTCGGTTGCCGTGCGATGGTAAAGCCAAAGCCGACGAAATGGAACGTCAGGACGATGCTAGCGCCATGCGCTACCGTGGCGAGGATACCAGGGGGGAATCTCGGGAGACTAAGCTGGCGTTTGAGCGTCTGAAATTCGCGCCAGATAATGACCCCCGTGGCATGATACAGGGCCCACACGACAAACCGCACCGACACCTCGTGCCAGAGGCCAATCACCAGAAAGGTCGTGATATTGGCCACATATGGATTGCGCGTTAGGCCAATCATGGGCAGGTACACATAATCGCGGCACCACGAGGTGAGCGACATGTGCCACGACCGCCAAAAGCCCGCGATGTTACGCTGCCCGTACGGATTATGAAAGTTTTCCATGACGCGATACCCCAACAACAGCGCGAACCCGATAGCGATGTCCGAAAACCCCGAGAACTGCAAGTAGAGATTCATCGCCCCGCGGATCATCTCAAGATACAAAATACGCGTCGTAGCCTGGGGATCAATTGATCTGATAAACCGGACCATCTGAGTCGAGAAGAGAAAGTTGGCCAGCACGGCAACCTTGACATACCCATACAGAATACGCTCTATGCCCTCTGAGAGCGTGTCGCTGCGCCACCGTTTCGTGTGGTGGTCGTCTAGAAAGGGTTTGAAGCGATGAATGGGTCCTACGACAAGCGTCGGCAAGAAAAAAAGATAACTCAGAAACTCCCGGAATGTGTGAGACGGGAGCGTGCCGCGGAAACGCTCAAGCAGATAGTGAAAACACCGAAACGAGTAATACGACAACCCCATCGGGATGAGCCCCTCGCGTACGAGGTCCTCAGGACTGGCGCGCACAGTGACCTTGTAGTAGATAAGCACGCCAAGAATCGCACCCGCAGCCAGGGCAATCCGATAGCCACAGTGACGCCCCCCTTTTTTCCCAAGCCAGAACGTCAGCAGCGTGAAGATCACGAGCACAAGTGCTGATTCCGGGGCATGCACCACCACAAACGCCAAGCTGATAAAAATGAGCCAGAGGTCACGCCAGGTGTGCGGGACGATCCAGTATGTCGCGACGGTGCCAGCGAGCCATGCGAACCAAACGAGCGAAACGAAATGCATATGGCTGATGCCTATTCTCGTACAACGAGTTAAACGGACGCCTCAAGCATACAAAGGCGGCATAAAACTGACGATGGTCACAGCCCGACAGGCGGTGCCAAAACCCCTGTGGGCGGCGAGGAATTTGAAAGGATCGTCCAGCACCACAAAGAGGATGGCACCGAGGACAGCAAGGATGGCCAGAATGACCAAGGCAAATAACCACACGCGTAAGGGCGGGATCGCTTTGGTTGCCATAGAATGCTTGTGCAAGCCAGACCACCTCAGTAAGCGCGACGTATCTCAACACAGGCGGAGAGGCGAGCGATGAGATGGCAACTCCGCAAGACATTAGGGACGATCAGATACTCGTACCTTGCCCGTTTCTTGCTTCTCAGACTTCATGTGTGTCACCAGCAGTCCCAATTCGTATTGACGACGAGCGCCCTCTGCCTGAGGCGGTGGGGCAGCAGCGATGGGCGGATAACCAGCTCGTTCCATCTCCGCTGCAAGAATATTGCCTAGCCGATGCAGCGTAGCTGGTGACAAGTGTCGCCAGCGCCCCACACTTTCGGTGTGTATCGCTCGACGCTCGTACGTTTTCCAGTCACCCAAACCAATCGCCTCTGTCTCGCGCAAGGCGTGCGAGAGGACCGCCGGCACGTCCGCAGGTTCACCCAGGAAATCGAGGACGCGCTGCAGTTCCTCGGCAGGATTGTGTACGAGGTCTTCATATTTCAGCACAAGGCAGTCGTCGGGATGGTCGCTTACAAAGCGTCTCAGGCGCGCGTGCATATCGACCCAGGCGTGGGCGAACGCTTCAAGTGGGGCGGGATACTGGCGAATATACATGTGCAGCTCAGCCACATACATTTCCATCTTGTCAGTGAGATCTTTGAGCGAGCACACGACGTCTAGCGGATGCCGTACAAGACAGAGAAAGCGACAAGGGCCAAGGCATAGTTGCTCAATCTGGTCCAGGTAAAACATGTTAAAGGCGGTCTTTTCCGCCCAACGTTTCTTCCTTCTTTGACGGCAGATATCCTGCAAAAAGCCAAAGACGAACTCGCGTAGCCGCGCGACAACGACCTGCTCAGTTATACCGGCAAAACTCAGGCCGGAAAGCACGCCCATGGAGACGCCGCCGGCAAAGGCTTCCTCGCGCAAAAAGCGCGCTGCAGCGCTCAACAAATTGGTCTCCGGTGGACAACAGATCGCCGGATGCGCATCAAGGAGTCGGCGCAGGAGCGTTGTGCCACTCCGTGGCATGCCAAGAATAACGATCCCTGGAGCCGTTTCATGCGACATCGTATGTCCTCCCATAGACGGGCAAGGAGCGCAGGAGAAGGCAGACGTCTAGCATGCTCCTGCCGTGAACTGGCTAATGTCCTCTACAGATGGTCGTCCCCGAGCGCTTTCGACCACGATTTCCCTCGGTGGCGGGTGACTGATGAAATGCATCGGGCTGGCTGTCAGCCCATAGGCTCCACTACAATGGATGCCGAGCAAGTCTCCCTCGTCCAGGGTGGGCAGTTCGACGGCATGCCCTAACGTATCAATAGTTGTGCAGAGCGGCCCAACGAGGTCATACGTCGCCGCATCGCCCGTATCCACGCTGGCGTTCACTTTGAAGATGCGGTAATTGCGACGGAATACGGTGCCTAAATGACCACAGGCGGCGAGATGGTGGTGCATACCGCCATCGCAGATGGCAATACGCGTGCCACGGGAGACTTTGATCCTGATGACGCGCGTCACGAAGATGCCGGCCTCCCCGACGAGGTACCGACCGGTTTCCAGCATGCAGACCGTGTGGCGAAACCTGTCATCTTGTAACAGGACATCGAGCACTGGATGCACACGGGCAGCGAGGTGGCCCAAATCAAATGCCTTCTGCCCCGGATAGTAGGGGATGCCAAAACCGGAGCCAAAGACGAGGACAGGCGGCGTCAGGGCGTGTCGCGTGGCACACTGGCGAAAGAGCTCACAGCAGATCTCAAAATGCTCCACCAGCGCATTGGCATCGAGACACTGCGTGCCGGAGTAGATATGGCAGCCACGGATACGCAGGCTGGGCAGCGTCTTGAGCGCCGCAAACGCGCCGTCGAGGTCCTCCTCGTCAATGCCAAATTGTGACGGCTTGCCAGCCATGTTGAGCCCGAATCCGCGCGGTATGCGGCGTGGCGCGAGGCGCACCAGAATGTCTTGCTGCGTCCCGCATGCGCCGGCGATCTGAGACACCGTACGCGCCTCGTGCACGGATTCCACGACGATATGACCGATCCCCTGCGTCACGGCGGCGACGAGTTCCTGGGTGCGTTTGCCGGGTCCGGTAAAGCTCAAGCGCTGGGGTGGCCAGCCAGCGTGGAGGGCGCGCTGCATTTCGCCAGCAGATGAGATATCCAAGGCGTCGATATGGGCGCGCATACGCTGCAACAGGCCTACGTTCGGATTGGCCTTAACGGCATAGCTGATCTTGAAGCGCTGGGCGAAGACCTGGCGCAGGGCCTCGCAGCGTGCGGCGATATCCTCCATAAAGTAGACATAGCACGGCGTCCCAAAGCGCTGAGCGATGTCCACGAGGGTCGAGTTCATCGCGAGTGTCCCCCTCCAGCAGCCTAGCCACAACGTGCCTCGACAAAGGCAAGAATGCGCTCGATCGAATCGAAATTGTCGAGGGTCACATCGGCCGGATGCACCCGTAAACCTCCTGTGTCTTCAATAAACATGATCAAGTCGACCATACTGAAAGAGTCTATGAGACCTGACGAGAATAGCAGCGTGTCATCTTCGAAGTCTTCAGGTTCCAGTCCTTGCTTCTCATGAAGATAGCGACGAAGATTCTCGCGGTCTAAGACCATAATGCGTATTCCTATTCGAGAGCGCGTTGCCAATGTATTGGAGGTCATCTGCAGGTAACACAAGCGCGAGACCAGACCAGCTACGGACCGACTGTGCTCTTAGGCAGCGGCCTCGGCGCCCATGATCCCCCCCACATCTGGAATCGTTGCAGCGTCTCGTGGCAGTACTTGAGAGCGGACAAACGATAACGGCGCGGTCGAAAATGTTGTGCAATAGGACCACATGCGGCGAGGAAGCGCTGCCCGTGCCCAGGGGACTCGAACCGTTGCATGCGTCGCTCGCACTGGTGGGTGGGCTGGGGTGAGTTCTCCGCTCGGCGCTGCATCAGGATATCGAGTACATTGCCGTCTTGATCGACTGTCCACCAACTGTTGACCAAATTTCAAGCACCACTGGCGGATCGCTTCGTAGGACACGATTACGCCGCAGACGAACAGCAGTTCTTCCACGTCACGATGGCTGAGACAGAAGTGGAAATACCGCCAGACGGCGTGGCTGATGAACTCACCCGGGAACCGAACCCCACCGAAGCTGCATAAGCGCATCGATAAGTTGTTAACGCCCGACAAAAATGTCCAGGCGTGCTAATCGATCGTAATTATAAAAGTTACGATTAATTTGTCAATTCATGCAGAGATAATATTTTTCCATATGGGTATTGCATAATAAAACGAATAAATATTTTGGTACCTATTAAGAGAGATATCGAGTATAATTTGAGGCATAAATTGAGCGACTGTGCCTTTGGGGCTCGCCCAGGGCGCTCACCCCAGATGGCCATGCACCAGGTGAGGAAACACTATCACAGCTCATCCTGTTTGCAGAACACTTCCTAGGGCACGCGCTCATGGAGTACATGACCCATTATCATCAAGAGCGCCCACACCAGGGCATGGGCCATATCGTCCTTATGCCTGCCAGTAACCCGAAACATGATACATCTAGGCGCTATCGGGAACCGCTTGGCGGGCTCCTGCAATACTGACACCGCGAAGCCGCGTGAATATTGTGCCTGTACGGGCAATGGGAACATCATGGAGATGCGTGATGACAGAAGAGCCGGCCACATTTTCCGGAAAGGATGCGGCGCGTTACGCGCTGCTAGGCGCGCTTATTCTGGCGGCCTTGCTGGGAGGTTATGCGTGGAGAGGCCAGCCTCTACCGGCACAGCCAGCCGGCCCGCCCGCACCGATGACCATTGCGGCCAATACCCGGTATACGGGAACGGGTTTGGTCTTCATCGCGCAAGTGCAAGGCTATTTCGCGAACGAAGGTCTGAACGTCACGCTGCAGCCTTACACAACTGGGAAGGACGCGTTGGATGCGGTCTTGGAAGGGCGGGCCGAGCTCGCAACAGTGGCCGACATTCCCATCATGTTCGCCGTGATGAAAGGGCACCCGGTGTCCATCGTTGCGACAATTTCCACGGTGGAGAAGGATCCTGGAGTCATTGGGAGAAAAGACAAAGGCATTTTGACCCCGGCGCATCTCAACGGCAAACGCATCGGTGTCACCCTGGGCACGAGTGGACACTTCATGCTCGACGCCTTGCTCCTCCGGCACAAACTGTCGACAGATGACGTCATGCTGCACGACCTGCAGCCGCAGGAGCTTGCCGAGGCGCTGCTGCAAGGTGACGTAGACGCCGTAGCGACATGGGAACCGTACCTGGGTGCGCTACGAACTCAGCTTGGCGCCAACGGGATAATTTTTTACAGCGAGGGCATATATGAGCTGCCTTTCAACATCGCGGGAACGCGGGACTATGTGGTCAGCCATCCGGAGATGATCAAAAAACTCGTGCGGGCTTTGATTCGTGCCGAGCGATCCTGCCGGGATGAGCCAGACGCAGCGCGCCAGATTATCGCCAGCGCTATGAACGTGAGCCTCGAGGATCTGCAGGAGGTGTGGCCCACCTACCGGTTCAATGTGACGCTAGACCAAAGCTTGTTGCTCACTCTGGAAGACGAAACGCGCTGGGCGATCAAGAACGAGCTGACAAACCGGACCAACATCCCCAATTACTTGGATCACGTCTACCTCGATGCGTTGGAAGCAGTAATGCCCACAGCCGTGACGGTCATTCATTGAGGACAACGGTATGAAGATTGCGACGCGGCTCAGCCTTGCTGGCCTGTCCTCCGTGGGCATTGTGGTGGTCATCGGCATCATGCTGCTGTTCGCCACACAGCAGGTGCGACGAGAACTCACCAAGAATGAGACCGCTGGCAACATTTTCCACGCCGTCACCGCTGTCAGATACCTGACGCTGGAATATATGCTGCGCCATGAGAAACGTGTGCAGACCCAGTGGCAGCTGAAGCACGCGTCGCTCTCGAAGCTGCTCGCGAGTACCACGGAGTTCACCGGCTCGCAGGACCACATAATCATGGACAGGCTCCGTTCCACGCACGAAAGAGTCGGCAGCCTCTTTCCCCAGCTCGTCACTAACCACCAAGAGCGCCAAAGCGATAAGGGCAAAGGCGAGGTGCTCGAAGAGTTGGATAGCATGCTGACCGGGCAGATCACGAACAAGACACAAGCCATGCTTTCCGACGCGCTGAGCCTGTCCCGCCAAAGCCGGGCGGGGGTCCTGGAGGCTCAACAGCGGGTAAACGTCGCGGTCATGGCCTTCAGCGGCATCGTGGTCTGTGTCATCGTGTCGACGTTGTTTCTGACGCTCAGAAGCGTGACCCGGCCACTCGCGAAGCTGTGCGAAGGCACCGCGGTCGTAGGCGCGGGCAATCTCGATTTCCAGCTCGGCGTCACCACCCAGGACGAGATCGGGGAGCTGGCACGCGCCTTCGACCAGATGACCGAGAAACTGAAGACGACCACGGTTTCGCGCGACGAGTTGGAACAGCGAGTGATCGAGCGCACGGCCCAGCTCGAAGCTGCCATTCAAGAGCTTGAGGCCTTTAGCTACAGCATTTCGCATGACTTGCGTGCCCCGTTGCGGGCGATTCATGGGTTCTCGCGCATCCTCCTGGAAGAACACGCACCGCACCTGGTGGACGAGGTCCAGCGCTACCTGCACCTGGTGCGCGACAACGCCCAGCATATGGGCCAATTAATCGATGACCTGCTCGCCTTCTCACGCCTGAGTCGCCAGCCGCTCAAGCGCCAGCGTGTCGTGTGCGCTGACCTCGTGCGGCAGGTGCTTGGGGATCTGGGGGGTGAGCACGCGGGGCGGCGCGTCGACATCGCGGTTGGCGATCTAGGCATGTGCCAGGCCGATCCGGCCTTGCTCAAGCAAGTCTTGGTCAATTTATGCACCAATGCTCTCAAGTTTACCCGCCAGCGGGAGGTGGCGGTGATCGAAATCGGCTGCTGCGAGGCCGGTGGCGAGTGCGTCTATTTTGTCAAGGACAACGGGGTGGGCTTTGATATGCAGTACGTTGGCAAACTCTTCGGGGTGTTCCAGCGCTTACATCGCGCCAACGAGTACGACGGGACGGGCGTCGGCCTGGCGATTGTGCAGCGGATCATCCACCGCCACGGTGGGCGGGTGTGGGCCGAGGCGGCCGTCAACCAAGGCGCGACATTTT
>Ga0137390_10004893_pt1 | contig 11211 bp, 9 predicted proteins | sample 15con2h24AmetaG_FD_104937 | JGI IMG/M metagenome (GOLD analysis project Ga0137390, IMG submission 104937) | Vadose zone soil microbial communities from Angelo Coast Range Reserve, California, USA - 15con2h2.4A metaG | ecosystem: Environmental > Terrestrial > Soil > Vadose zone > Saprolite... | reverse complement strand
GCCTTTAATCGTGTGCATGGCACGGAAGACTTCAGCCAGTGATTCCCGCGAACTGGGATTCTCTTCGAGCTGAATCAGGTGCCGCTCGACCTGGTCTGCCTTTTCATTGCCCTCTTCGACAAATTCCATGACGATGGCGCTCATATCCCCCATAAAGCGATCCTTTCCTTAACTATGCTTAACTCTTTCGGATGCAGACCTGGCGAGTTCCCCTGAAACTCATTGCACAACGGCGGAATGCCGCCGCTGCGACCGTGCGAGTACGGACCTCACACGAGCCGCAAGGCGGCGGGGTTCAACCGGCTTCAGGATGTAGTCATCGACTCCGGCTTCAAGCGCTTGCGCCTCTTTTTCGACGTCGTCTTCTGAAGTCAACATCAAGACAGCGATACCGCGGGTCACGGCCTCAGCCCTAAGTGCTTTGACCATGGACATGCCGTCCATACCGGGCATGTTGTAATCCGTTACGATCACATGCGGTTGGTTGCGCTTGGCCGATTCCAGGCCCAAGTTTCCATCCTTGGCCACCAGGACCTGGAAGCCTTCGAGCTCCAGGAAATACTTCACCACCGAAGCGATTGTGCTGCTGTCTTCCACAACCAGCACCAGCTCTTTCCCTTGTGCTTTACCCGGCGTGGCGGCTTCATTTCCTGCGGGAGCCGGCGCTTCATCTGGCGCAACTTCCGACTCTTGCGCGTTGCGAGCAAATGCATTTGAGGCCGCCTGCTTTTTGGGCTTCTGTTGCCGCGCCGCTGCGCCGTCACGCGGGGCGGATGAATGACCGGCCTCCGGCCTGGTGGCTTCTTCCTTGTGAGCAGCCGTATCATCTGCTGCCACGACGCGGACGACGTCTTCTAACGTAGTAAGGCCCCGAGCGGCCTTGAGAATTCCATCTTCGAGAAGAGTGCGCATCCCTGCGTCTCGCGCGGCTTTGCGAATGGCGTGTTCAGAGGCGCGGCGGGAGATCAGCTCGCGCACTTCATCATTGACGACCAGCAGCTCATGAATGGCCATGCGGCCTTTGCTGCCCGACTGCCGGCACTCTTCACAGCCACGGCCCGCAATCCACTTCGGGTTAGCCGGCAAACGCGCCGCTCCGCCCGCTTTTTCGATCGCGTCTGCGCTGGGTGGCTGGGAAACACTACAGGAAGGGCAGGGACAGCGGACCAATCGTTGAGCGAGAATGCCAATCACCGCGGAAGCGATTAGAAATGGCTCGATCCCCAAGTCCAAGAGCCGGGTGATGGTGCCTGGAGCGTCGTTGGTGTGCAGCGTGCTCAACAAGAGGTGGCCCGTCTGCGCCGCCTCCAGGGCAATACCGGCGGTTTCCTGATCGCGGATTTCTCCTACAAGAATAATATTGGGATCCTGGCGCAGGATGGATCGCAACCCGGCCGCGAAGGTCACACCCGCTTTGGTATTGATTTGGACCTGGTTTACGCCATCGAGTTGATACTCGATGGGATCTTCCACGGTGATGATGTTCTTGGTCGGCGACTTCACCCAATTCAGAGCGGTGTAGAGGGTCGAGCTTTTCCCGCTTCCAGTTGGCCCGGTGACCAGGATCATTCCTTGGGCCCGCGACAACATCAATTGAAACCCGTGTTGATTTTCGGCAGTCAGCCCTAACTGCTCCATCGTCACTTGGGCGCGTTTGCTGTCCAGAAGGCGGATTACAACTTTTTCGCCGAATTGTGTCGGGAGCGTTGAGACGCGAAGATCAATACGCTTGCCCTCGTATTTCAGGCGGCTCCGGCCGTCCTGAGGGCGGCGGCGGTCCGCAATATCCATCCCGGAAATAATTTTCATCCGGGAGATGGTGGCCTCCAATTGATTTCTGGGAACCTTCATCACTTCACGAAGCAATCCGTCCACCCTGTAACGAACTTGCAGGTGACTTTCTTTCGGCTCCATGTGGATGTCGCTCGCGCCGCTCTTTGCGGCGCCACTCAAGATCAGGTTCACCAGACGTACAACCGGCGGCATTTTAGTGTCTTTGGCTAATTTTGCCGGATCGACGACCTCGATTTCGGAATCTCCAACCGTTTCCACCTCGCCTTGAACGTCGGAGTTGCTCAGGACATCCGAAGGAGCGGAAATTTCTTCCGGATAAACCTGCTGGATCAAGCTTTGGATTTGACTGGGGCCGGCTACGACGGCCAGCACTCGCTTGCCGCTACGAAACTCCGCATCCTGAATGGTCGAATAGTCCATGGGGTCGCTAATCCCCAACCGGAGGATTTTCCCCAGGAGGCTCAGAGGTATAACCCCCCGCTTGCGGCAAAAATCAGAAGGGAGAAGAGCGGCCACTTCGGGCGCAACCTCCGGCAGCTCCGAACCGAGCTCTTCCAAGCGCATACTCTTGGCGATTGCCGCTACTATTGTATTTTCATTTGCCAATCCCATGGTTGCTAGAGACTGACTCAACGGTGTTCCGTTTTTCTCCTGGGCCTCTCGAGCGCGAGCCAGGCCGGTAGCATCGATAATTCCTGAACGCACAAGTACTTCGCCGATTCCCGTTTCCTTCACCGGATATGCCATCCAATCGACGTCTAATAGGGGCACAAAGACACTTTGTGGTCGAGCGAGTCCCCTTCTGCCTGAGTAAAACCAATTGCATGCGATGAGCCAACATTCACTCCCGGGCGCATTGCTTAACTTATGGAAAACCAACAATCTAGGGCGAACGATGACGCTGCGATGTGGTACGACCTTCCCGCTTCGGAACACCAGAGCCACTCTGAAACATGCCCATGCCGCGCATGACGCAAGCTAAACTTCTTGACGGTGCTAGCTAGACTCATTCTCAGCATTGACGTCTGGCACGCAACCTGCTCTCTGATGTGTTGGCTGGACGCAGGAACGGGAATCGGGCAGAGCAAAAGGTTCTCGACCCGTACTAAGGCTTCGCGGTCGTCGAATCAGCCGCATCCTGGAGATGCTTAGGCAAAATGGGTACATGCTGGTCATGCCTGATTATTCTTGAACAGGGCGCCACTGTGTGCCCCATTTGCGGCGCCGATCAAACGCGTCCCGTTCAAGTCGTGGACCCCAATTTGCCACCACCTGTTACGGCAAAGCGCGTTTTTCAGGAATGGAAGATCGTCATCGTTGTCATCGTTGTTTTCGCTGTCGTCTTGGGAGGAATCCTCTGGCACAATTTGGGAGAAAACAGCATCAGCCCTGCTTTGCAAGCAGCGGGAGTCACAGCAAGATCGCTCAGGGAACTTCGCGAAGCGCTTTCCACATACGCTATTTCAACAAAGGACACCTATCCCACGACGTTAGACTCGCTGGGCAATCGCGCGAGTTTGCCTTTGCAGAACGCGCTGACCGCAGGCTACAGACTCGAATACAGTCCGAAATCATCCACGAACGCAACTGCTCCACGCGGATTTGTGATTCTCGCTCGTCCAGAAAAGGGGGGCTTTCTGAACCTTTGCATCGACGAATCCGGAGTGGTGCGAGCAACGGACGAGAGTCGGTCGGCCACGGCACAGGATGCACCCTTTTAAGAGGCCAATTGGAAAAAGTTCCGAATTGAAACACTCCTCCCAAATTGCACCACTGAACTGGGCCTAAAATAGATCATTCTTCAGCGCTTGATTTTTGTTCCAAGTTCCAGAGCCCACGTGACCTAGCTCCTGGCTCCGCTGTGCTCGCACCGTCGAAACATGGAACCCCAGATGCTCTTTGAAACGGAAACAGCGAAGCATGCAAATGAGATTCGTCTATGGAGGCTATCGAAATGACGTCCAGAAAGTACCGAGCCGGGTTTTCACTTCTCGAATTACTGATCGTCGTCACCGTCATCTTGATCATTGCGGCTATTGCAATTCCAAACCTCTTGCGTTCAAAGATGGCCGCAAATGAAGCTGCGGCGGTGGGAACCCTTCGGACAGTAAACTCCGCATGTGTCGCCTATTCCACGAATTGGGGGACTGGCTATCCCGTGAGCCTGTCGAATTTGGGGCCGGCGAAACCTGCGACCGCCAGCGCCGCTGATTTGGTTGATAGCACGGTTGCCGGAGGGACGAAGAGCGGCTACGTGCTCACCTATGTATCGAGTTCGCCGACCAATGGCAAGATTTGGACTTACACCATCAACGCGAACCCGGTGGTCCCCGGCAAGACGGGGGGACGGTACTTCTTCACGAACCAATCGGGTGTGATTCGTTACAATTCCGCCGGGGCCGCCGCGCTGACAAGTCCGCCGATCTAGAACCGACGTTGGTCCCGTGGGGGTGTCGGAATCCCGAATTGCGCCAGATCAACTACCGCAGGGATTCATCGGGAAGAAGTCGATACGAGATCAATTCTCAATAGATGATGGGAAGTTTCGAGAAATCGCAGGATGGGTCGTCCGTCACCCGCAACACGACCAAAGTGCGATCGTCGCGCGGCGGAGTGCCCGCGCCACTGTGGCCGTCCGTTGCAGCCAGGATTCGTTCGGCGATTTCCTGAGCCGAATCTCCCTGAGAGAATCCAGAAAGAAGCGCGGACAGACGCTTCGGGCCAAACTCTTCCTGCGTGGCGTTTTCGGATTCGAGGATGCCATCGGAAGTGAAAAGGACGACGTCACCTGGAGTCAATGCGACGGTTGTTTCATCGTACTCGGTGTCGGGAATGAGGCCGAGAGGGACGCCTTCGAGACGGATGGGCTGCACACAGCCGTCTCGGACGAGAAGCGGATAGGGACCACCGGCGTTGGCGAGAGTGAGGCTGCGCGAGGACCCATCGTACATTGCGAAGAGCATGGCTATGAAGCGCGAATCGAACCTGGCGTTCAGCAATCGACGATTGAGAGTCGCAAGCATTTCCGCGGGCGGACAAAGATGAGTGACCACGTGTTCGCGGAGCATGCCGATGGCGAGCGAGCCGTAGAGCGCGGCGGCCGTGCCTTTGCCGGAAACGTCACCGAGCGCGAAGCCGAGACGGCCCTTGCCGTAAGGAAGAAAATCGTAAAAGTCGCCGCCCAATTCGCGCGCGGGAACGTACCCCGCTGCGAGGTCGAGACCGGGAACTTCGCGCGCGCCGTTCGGAAGCAGACCTCGCTGAATTTCCCGGGCCATATCGAGATCCTGCTGAAGGCGAAGCTGCGTGTCGCGCGTTTCCTGATAGAGGCGCGCGTTTTCGAGAGCCACGGCGATATAAGAGCCGAGCGTCTGAAGCATGCGCTCGTGTTCGGCTGTGAATGCATGGGGCTTCGTGCTCTCCAGATCGAGGACGCCGATGAGGCGGTCACGGAGAAGGAGCGGGATCACCAACTCGGAGCGGACCTCGACGCCGTCCTCGCAGACGAGGAAACGCGGATCCTCGCGGACGTCTCCTACGCGAACGACGCGCCGGGCAGAAGCGGCAGCGCCGGTGAGTCCCTGGTGCAGGCCCAGACGCGCACGTACGGGGATGGAATCTTCATACCTCATAGCGAAGACGGGATCAAGGAGCTGTGTGGACTCGTTCCAGAGAGTGACGGTGAAGGCGTGGTAGTCCACTAGCCGCTTGACGCGCTGGGCGATGCGGCGGAGAAGCTCTTCGCGGTCGAGGATGGAAGTAAGCTCGCGGCTGACATCGTAGAGCAGGGCCAGCGTACCGGCTTGCTCAGGGTGCGAGAGGAAGAGGCTTTGGGGGACGGGATCGGCGTCACCCAGCAGGGCGAATGCTCCGAGTTGTGGGAGGTCTTCCATGGAGGAGGTTCGGAACCTAACACCCATTGGATGTACCAAATCTAGGAAGGTTTCACAATTCAAATTTCAACGCCATCGCGGTCACGGAAATCCCATTTTGGCCTCATCTCTAGCTCACCCTTAGACCTTTCGCTCGCTATTTGGAGTGCACCGCCAGTCTCAGGGGCCATCTTTGAACTTTCGTTACGCTTCTCCGGCTCCAAGTCTTCGAGGGGAGCCCGCGCGAAGTCTTCCGCATAAGAAAAAGCTTTGGGGTCAGAGGCGTACTGTGCCGCGAATTGTTTCAGTTCTGTGCTGGGAGCGGTTAAGAGGTACCCGCCCTCGTCATCCTGGGAACACGTCAAGTGCACGCGTCCAGACTTCTGCGCGTCTTGAAGCCAATCGTCGTCGAGCAGCCGAAAATGGAGGGCGTCGTCTTCGATTTCGAGCCTGCCGATCAAATGTAGAGGGATCCACAGGAGGTCGTCGTCCGCGCCAAGCAGAGTTTTCTTGCCGTCGGGCTGGAGAACCTGGTAGGTCGCATCGAAAAACAAGTAGCCGTCGATATGCGCCACGCAGATGTCGAAAGCTACCTTGTTTGAATTGTCCGGTCCTTCCGCTTTTTGAACCAGGCGGTAGTTGCGATCTTTTAACTTCTGAATCGCCCAAGAACCGCTGAGGTCGCCTTGTGTAGTCCAGTCGCCCAGGAGTTCTGGCACGGCTTCGCAATCCATATCCGTGAGCAAGTGCTGCAATGAGAATGCTGGCCCGATCCCTGCGGCTGCCGGCCGGGACAGGGCGGCCAGCAGGAACCCAGAAAGAATGAAGAATCGAACAAGTCTCATTAGACCTCCTCAGCTCTTTAACGGCCAAGCCAGCGCGGCAGAGCCGTAGTGAGAGCAGGAATGTAAGTAATCAGAAGTACGCCCATGGCGAGGACGACAATGACTGGCAAGACCGCACGCAAGACTTCCGGCACGGGCTTGCGGAATCGGTACGAGGACATCAAAAGGTTCAGGCCGACCGGAGGCGTGAGGTATCCAAGCTCCATGTTGGCGAGAAAGATGATGCCGAGGCGGATGGGGTCGATGCCGAACGCGGCACCCAGCGGAACAAGGAGAGGCACCTCTACGACAATCGCGGGATAGATTTCCATCAGGCAGCCGACGACAAGTAGAAAGAGATTCAAGAGAAAGAGGAAAACTATGGGCGAATGAATTGTTCGCGTGGTCCACTCAACAGCGCGGGCGGGAATTTCGGCGTCCACGAGGTAGTTGGTGAAACCAAGAGAAACACCGAGGATGAGGAGGACGCCCCCAATGAGCAGGCCGCACTCGGCCATAACACGCGGAACGTCTCGAAAAATGTTTAGTTCACGATGGATGACGGTCGCAATGAGAAACGCGTACAGGGCGGTGAGCGCGGCAGCTTCGACGGGTGTCGAGAGGCCGCTGAAGAGCCCGATGAACGCGAGGATGGGCATAAAAAGCTCCCACTTGGCATCCCACAGCGCGAGACGCGCTTCCTTCCAATCAAACACCGATTTCGCGCGGGCGGTTTGCGGGCCCCGGCGCATGCCCCAGATTGCCGTTGCGGCCATCATGACGAACGCGGGGACAGTGGCGCCGAGAAACATGCGTTCGATGGGGACCTTGGCCACAATGGCATAAACGATCAGCGGCAAGCACGGAGGCAAGAGCAGTCCGATCGATCCCGCGCCAGTCATGAGCCCCAGGGAGTCTTTCTCTGAATATTTTGCGCCGGCGAGAACCGGCATAAGCAGCCCGCCAAGCGCGAGAATGGTTACGCCAGAAGCTCCGGTGAACGAGGTGAAAAAAGCGCAGACCAGTACCGTGACGATGGCGGGGCCACCCCGGAACTGGCCGAAGAGCGCATAGAAGACCCGGACGAGGCGGCCCGGCGCACCGCTCTCCGCCAGGAAATAGCCGGCGAGGGTGAAAAGAGGCAACGTCGGAAGGGTTGGGTTGGTAACCAGCGCATAGTGGGCGATGGGAATCGAGGCGATCGGCTGCCCGACTCCCCAAAAAAGAATCAGCGCTGCTCCTCCAAGGGTCACAAGAGCCGGCACGCCAAGAATCGAAGCGAAAAACAGAATGGTCAGCGCCAGGGGAACGAAATGGTGGCCAGTCGCGGGCCATTGCCATGCAAGAATCGCGAACAACACAGCGAGGGCTAGAGCCGCAGACCGGCCGGACCATTTTTCAGATCTCTGCCAAAGAATCCGAAGCGCGATGATGGCAAAACCCAGAGGTAGAACGCACTCCACGAACCAAACAGGAATTCCCCAGACGAGCGTTTTTGCGGCGTCACGTTCGGTCAGCACGAACTGGAAAGCGGCAAGAGAGAGGTAGCCGCAAATCACGGCCGAGACAGCGGCAGTAATAACGCCGGCAATGTTTTTCGCGTGGCCGCGCAATTTCGACTCTGCAAAATTGGACAGGCAGAGAAGCCTTTTTTCGCGCGCGGCAATCGCTCCGCCAAGCATGCCGACAATCAAGACCATATGCTGAACGATGGAAATGGACGCGGGTATGGAAACGTGCAGGGTGCGCCGCAGCGCTGCTTCCGCCAAGGGAAGAACCACCATGATTCCGAGAGCCAGGGAGACCAGGACGTTTTCCGCGCGAGCCGCACGTCTTGTAAACCGTGTGGTTCTTGTAAAGCTGGAGACTTGCAGATCGCCACTAGTGGCAAGCGCCGCGCTCATTACCGGCCTGCCCGCTGCCCGGATCGATAGTCCGCAAGCAGCCGCTGAACCTCATCGAAGATTTCAGGAGGAATCATGGTGCCACGCATTTTGGGATAGACGCCCTCCAGGAACTGGCGCCACTCGGCTTCGGCTTCGGGAGGAACCGCGTGGACTTGCAAGCCACGCTTTTTCATGGCTTCGACGGCCGCGTCGCTTTCAGCCCGGCTTTTGATTTGCATTTGCTTTCCGGCTTCGACGGCAGCTTTGCGCATCGCTTCCTGCTGGATTGGAGTGAGCGTGTCCCAGGCTTTTTTGGTGATGACCGTGGCACCGACCAGGGGAACGTAATTCAGTTGCAAAAGGTGCTTGGCGGGCAGATCGAATTGACCGGCCAGGCACAGGAACGGGGTAGAGGGCACCGCATCCACGAGGCCCGTTTGCAGACTGATCAGCACATCCGTCCATTCCAGAGGGACCGCCTGGATCCTCAGGCTCTTGACGATCTCAACCTCATCCTTATCGTCCGCGGTAACGAAGACTTTTGTCTTTTTCAGATCATCGGGCCGGGTGATAGCTTGCCGCGAGAAAATCTGAATCCAGCCGGCGTCCGCCCAGAAGAGCACGACGAAGCCTTTCTGTTCGAGGCGGCGCTCCATCTCAGCAGCCATTTTCGTGCGCACGTAGTCTTCTTCGTCGAGCGAACGGTAAAGCATCGGAATTTTCTCGAGCGCACCGACTACTGGATCAATTTCGGACAGGCCACTGACGGACAAGGTTGCCGCTTGGAGTTGTCCGATGCGCATGCGGCGCACGGAGTCGTCCTCGCTGCCCATGGCGCCGCCGCCATAGATGGTGAGTGTGACGCCGCCGTTCGTTGCGTTTCTCCAGTCTTGTCCCATTTTCTCCAACACTTGGTACTGCGAGGTTCCTTGCGGCAGAAGTGTGCCGAGCCGAATGCGCGTTTGCGCCGTGCTGGTGCACGGGTTCAAGAGCCATAGGGACAAGGCCGCCGTCGCGAGAGCAATCGGGTTGAAATGCAATAATTGGTTTTTCATCGCGATTTTCCTTCCGTAACTGGATCCAGGAACAATTCGTCTTCACGCGAGAGCAGCCAGCGGGCGCGCCGTTGCATGATGAGGTTGCTGAGCCGCCACTCGGGACGCGCATCGGGATCAATTTCGAGAGCCTTCTTGAGCAGACAGTCAAATTCGGTGCGGTTCTGCTTTTGAATGGACACCGTCTCGGCATAGGAAACAAAGGGAGAAGCGAGTTGGCCCGCGGAGAGCTGGATGGCCCGGTCAAAATGTTCTTTGCAGCGCATCGCAAAGTCACCCTTGGCACCCTGGCGCGCGGATTCGTAGCTGATGAGGAATTGCTCGATGACTCCGTGCTCAAATCCCGCGTCGAGCTCGTAAGCGCGGTCGATCAAGGATTCGACTTGAGGCTGTTCGGCGACGAGTTCCGGATGATCCTTGGAGAGCGAAAGGGCCGCTCCCCAGGAGACGGCGGTCCAATAGAGCAACGGAACATCAGCAATCCTTGCGGTGCGAACCGCCGATTTCGGATTCTCGTGTAAAGCCGCGGTGAAGCCCCGATGCTTTGCCTCCAGTCCGCGAAGGCCGTAGTCGCGGGCGCGCAGGTAGAGATTCCGTGCCCGGGCGCGGAGCACCGCGGATTTTTCGACATCCGCGCTTTCGATTTCCTCAGAGGGCTGCTGCACGTAAACGTAGGAGTACTGAGTAAAACCGCTAGCCGCGGCGAAGAGCAAACCACGATGCTTGGGACTCTCCGCCAGCAAACCTTCAATGAGTTTCAGGCTGAAAGGAACCGCTTGTCCGGCGAACTCCGGATCGTTGTCCGACGCGAAGGTAGTGCCGCTGTTGGCGAGAGAGTCGCCGAGCTTATTGATGGCAAACTTCCGAACGGAGCAGCCGTTGAGGCCAAACGCCAGAGCTAGAATGACAATAATGCGAAGGCTGGAGGAATAGCCATCCCCGCAGAAACTCTTCCTTCGAGCCCCTCTGTGAAGCAGCCGGTGTAGCCAGTAGCCGGCAAATTCCGCGACCACGATGGAGTCCACCAGCGTCGCCACGACTCCAACGAGCGTGACATGTAGGCGTTCGTACGTCATGGGTCTTCCTCTCGTTTTTCGCTATCCATTTTCCGAAGTGAGAAACCACATTGCCGCCGTGTGATGAACCTACGCAGTCTGGAAGGAGAGCTCAAGCGACAAGGAACGCCAAGGCGCCCAAAACGCAGGATGTCGCACAATGTCGCGGCCTAGTCCGGTTGGCGAATTGAAAACAAAGCTCTTACAGGAACAAACATACGGTGTCGCCCATCGCGAACTACGAATCGAGGGTGCAGGCAAGTCACTCTGGCAAGAGAAAGGGCGCTATGGCCTCGACGACCACGGCGCCCTTCTTGAAGAATCTAACCGTTTGCTGGATTAAGAAACTACTTTACTTCCCAGGTGTCGCCAGCGCGAAGAAGTTTGCCGAGGTCGCCTGGCCCGCGCTTGGCGATGACGTCCTTGACCTGCTGGTTCATCACATCTTCATAGCGCGGCAGATCATCCCAGGCGCGAAAAACTCCGATGGGTGTGGGGAAACCAGGCCGATGTTCCATGTGCGAGAGCAGGAAGGCGTAGGAAGGCCGTGGATGGTGGGCGTCGTGCACCACGAGGTCGCTCTCGGTGATCCCGTTGCTGAGCTGGACGACTTCGATATCGCCATCCGATTTCCGGCGGATGCCCTTATCGCGGTTTTTGCCGAAGACCAGCGGCTTGCCGTGTTCTAGCTGCATCACGTGTTCGCTGCGCGCATCGCGCTCGGT
>Ga0137390_10004891_pt1 | contig 11213 bp, 5 predicted proteins | sample 15con2h24AmetaG_FD_104937 | JGI IMG/M metagenome (GOLD analysis project Ga0137390, IMG submission 104937) | Vadose zone soil microbial communities from Angelo Coast Range Reserve, California, USA - 15con2h2.4A metaG | ecosystem: Environmental > Terrestrial > Soil > Vadose zone > Saprolite... | reverse complement strand
TGTTGCTCCAAAATCCGTTGGAAGCGCTTGCGGGGCCACCGAACGGCAGAATCAACAGCGGAAGCGCCGCAATCAGCAGGATTGCATGAATCTTGTTCTCAAGGCCAAGTACGCAGAGCATTGCGGCGGCGGCGATTGCGAGCGGGCGCCAGATCGTTCCTCGTCTTGAGACCGCAATGAGAATCATGAGAGCAAATATAATCAGGCATCCAGCGATCATCTCACTGCGCAGGACGCGCATGTGGAATTCGACCCCACCCGAAAACGCGAACGCAAATGTTGCGAGCGTCGCAACCCGCCAGTCGCGAACGAGCCAACGCGCAAGCCCCGCGAAAACGACGACAAAGCTTGTCGCCGTCATCCAGGCGACCACACGGGCGGCGCGAATGACACTGGTCATCGCGGCATCAAACGCGAGACGGTCGGTGGCCGGCGGCATTCTCGAGAGTGAGGATGTGTCGAGAAGGTTGAGTTGATGTAATACCTGGAACCATAACTTAACGCCAAGAACGGTGAAGTATGCCGGATGAGGAAAGAACGCGGGTTGACCATCGTTCAACAGCAGGGCGCTGTAGACGACCATAAAATCCATGTCGGCCGTGCGCCAATAAACAACGAAATAACCAGCCAGAATGAATGACGCCGCCAGAAGCGCCACGATGAAAATAAGCCCACCGGTCCATCCAAGCGGTGTCAACCGCGCGAAGGTGTCGGATGGCCGTGCCAGAACAGGCTGGCGAGGTTCGGGAATCGCAACCGGTTTCGTCATTAAGCGACCCTTCTAGTGCATGGTCGATAGAAAATCCAATTGCACATCCGGGCCAAATCTACTTAACAGAAGCAGGGCTTTCATCGGTCGTGACGAGCAGATCGAACCGGCAATTTCAGGGGATCGAGCCGTGGAGCAGCCAAACTGAATACTGGTCGCTGATAAATTTCTCTCCAAATCGGTATCCGAATGAAGACGGCTCACAAGATTGCGCTGGCAAGTGTTGCGTACCGGGCGATCCACATCGCCCGCGCGATGGCTGGTCGTGCCGACCGGTGCATCGTGAAGCGAGATGATGTAACTTTTGATCTAGATCTCTCGCAGGGCATCGATTTTGCGATTTATCTCGGCATCTTTGAGCCGGGTACAAGGAACGCGCTTAAAGAGTTGGTCAAACCGTCGTCGGTCGTGCTCGATATCGGCGCCAATATTGGCGTTCATACCCTGCTCCTCGCTCGCCTCGTCGGGCCTTCCGGCCGGGTTCTTTCTTTCGAGCCAACCGAGTTCGCAATCCAGAAACTCCGCCGCAACCTGGATCTCAACCGCGATCTCGCCAAACGGGTGACGCCGTTTCACTTTTTTCTTGCGTCGAATGACGGGGCAGAGGTGCCCGCTTCGATCTATTCCAGCTGGCCCCTGGTCGAAGGCGAGGACTTACACGCCAAGCACCTCGGCCAGCCGATGCCGACGAACGCGGCGCGTGCCCGCTCCATTGACGGCGTTCTGGCCGAACTCGGCGGGCCTTCCGTACAGCTCGTAAAGATCGATGTTGATGGATTTGAATCTGAAGTGCTCCGCGGCGCCACCGCGTTGTTGCGGGACAGCCGGCCGGTTTTCATGATGGAACTGTCGCCATACGTCCTCGCCGAACGCGGCTCGTCCCTGGAGGAACTAGTCTCGTTCTTTGTGCCGAATGGATATCGTTTTTTTCATGAGCGAACCGGACGCCAGCTTCCGTCCGCGGTGCAGGAACTGCGTCGAATGGTAGGAGACGGCGCAAGCATGAATGTTGTCGCACGCGCGAGCTAGCAGACACGCAGGTCAGTCGCGTCCACGAACGTCATCGCGTCATCCGGTTGCAGGCATCCAGCCCGGCGATCTTGCAGGCTTCCGCCAGTGTCGGATAGTTGAAGGCATTTTGGATGAAATAATCGATTGCCTTTGAGGTTAAGCGCGGCCTTGCCGATATGAATCAGCTCTGGGGCGCCTTCGCCGAGAACATATGCAGGCCGAGCAGCCGGCGGGTCTTGGCCCCCGATCAATTTTGGTCAGTTTGTGGTCGCCAATTTCAATCCGCCCATACTTTGGGCCAGAATGGGACTCACGAATGCCATTCTGGCTGGTGAGCATCGTTGCGGGAAACGCGTCAGCTTGAGGGCCATCAGATGGGACCACTCTGATGAACTCTGCGTGGGCAAGCCTGCAGGGATTAGATAGCGCAATCTTCGGCTACAGCGGTGTGCAACGCAGCATCGGCGGCGTTTCCGCTATCGCTTTTCATGTGGTTGGGGTCCGGCTCGGAAGGCCAGGCCGGATTAGTGAGCCCCATCGCAGGCTTCGAGATTTTCGCGGCGCAGGATGACGAAGGCGCATTGGGTCCTCGGCAAATGTTGCCCGATCCGCTGAGCAGGCGCGACTGAATAGAGTGAGGATTGACGTGAGCGATCCAAAACAACAAGACCTCGCTTCCATCGATCATGGACCGTCCGAGTTGCGCGAACCCGGCAACGACCCGGTCCCGCTATCGGTAGTGCGCGCAGGTAACCAGGACTGGCCGGCGCAGCGCAAGCTTGATGAGACAGTCGCGTATTTGCGAGCCCGGGCGGGCCGGGACTCGCGAACCCAGAAGCAGCCGGACATCTTTGCAGAGGCGGTCGCGAAGGTTATGCAAGAACAGCGCGAGCCGGAGCTGTTCGAAGCGCCGTCTGTCCTCCAGAATCAAGCGCTCGGCATCGCCGCCAGATTTGCGGTTGCCACAGGCCTGGCTGCTCTCGTCGCGCTGGTTTTCGTTGTTGCCTTCCCGGCATCGCAAGGTCCGGCTGGAGAGGGGGCATTGTCGGCCCTGCCGACCTGGCAATCGTTGACGTCATCCCTGTTTCCAGCGCCGCAGCGCAAGCCCGCTCCGACGCTGGTGGTCCGCGACGGCAACGGACCCGTCAATGAGCCGCTGTCGCTTGGTGTCAACGTCAACTCTCCCGGTACCAGCGCGACGGTCACAATCGGTGGAATGCCGGCCGGTGCCAGGCTGACCGTCGGCAGGCGGATGAGTAGCGGTGAATGGCGCGTGCCGGCGCAGGAGATCTCGGACGCATCGATCATTCCACCGGCCGACTTTGTCGGCGTGATGAATTTGACCGCTGAGCTTCGTGGCTCTGACGGGGCTGCGCTGGTCAGCAGCCTAGTCCGGCTGACCTGGACGTCCGCGGCGCCCGGGACGTCCGCGACGCCCATCGACACCGTTGGGGTGTCCGCCAGCGCCGCAGCGGTGGCTTCCAGCCCCGCCGCGCCAACGCCACAACAACAACAGTCCATAACATCCCCAGGACCACCGGCTGCCGCACGCGCGGAGCCGCCGATGCGGGAAATCAATCCCGATGAAGTCGCAGGTTTTCTCAGGCGGGCGCAGGAACTGCTGGCGACCGGTGATGTTCAGGCGGCCCGTTTGCTGCTGCTTCGCGCCGCCGAAGCTCACGATGCCGGCGCCGCCCTTTCCCTCGCGAAGACCTTCGATCCGATTCTGTCGAAGCAATTCGGCGCGGCCGACCCGGAACCCGATCTGGCACAAGCGCGGAACTGGTATCAGAAAGCCGAGGAATGGGGTGCGCTCGAGGCGCGACGCCAACTCGAGGCGCTTGCCACCTATAGTCGCTGACCAGCGACGCTCTCTGCCGATGATTGCCGCGCGCCGCAAGCCGTCGTGCTTGGCGACCGATCCAAACGGTTCTCAATAGCGAGCGATGCTGCCAAACGCCCGCACCTCAAAGGGATCGTTACCGCTTGGAGTTTAGGCGGTTCGCGCGCCACAGCAGGAATTCGCGATACAGTGGATCGTCGCGATCCTGCTTGCTTGCGTGTGGCACCTCAACTGCGGCAGATGCCGCAGCAGCCCCGGCCGAAGGAGAGTTGCGGTCGATCCACTCCTGCGCTGCCTGGAAGCGGGTCCAGCCAGCTACGGGAGCCTTCAGCGCCACCTCTTTCCACTTCGGATGGAACGGCGGTCGCTGCAATTGCGCAATTCGAGTGAAGAGTGATTCGACCAGCAAAGAGAGACGGCGGTAGCGGTCGCTGGTCGGTTGCCAGTTGTAGGACGCCAGAACAGCCTCGGCCGCAATCGTATCGACAGCGGTGCCGTCTGAAATCAGGTTGGGATAGTCCGCCGATGAAAGCGTAGACGGCAAATACTCCTCCTGGAGAGGCTTCTCATATCCGACCGGCACCAAATGCAGATTGGGGTCCCTCACCTGGCTGAGCCATTGCAACGGTTTGCCCTCGACCGCCACGATCGCATCGATCTCGCCTTTGCTCAGCATTTCGAGCGCAAGCCGCGGTTCGATATAGAGCAGATGCGGCTTGATCCCGAGGCGCTCGAATACATTGATCGAGGTTACGAAGGTGCTGGCATCCGGCAAATCCACGACCACCGTCTTGCCATCGAGATCCTTCAGGCTGCGGATCGTCCGCGGCGCAAGCACGTGCATTTCCTCGTTGAACATCTTGGTCACGTAGACAAACTGATTGCGGATGTTGTTGGCGAAGTCCTTGCGTTCGAGGTATGCGAGCGTGTCCTTGCGCACGATTCCGGCGTCAACCCCCTTCAATAGCAGGATATCGGACACGGCCTGAACGGATCCGCGGCCGAGAACCGGCAACACTCGGAGATTTGCGCCATTGTCGAGCACTGAAGAGAGATCGGCGCCGATCTGGGCATAAGTGCTGCCGAACGAGCCGGTCATCAGGGTTACGGTGTTGGCGTTGAGCTGAGTCGCCAAGTCGCGCTTGGCCGTACCGTAGCGGAATATCGTCTTGAAGGATTCGCTGACGCTACCCGGATCAATCCCACTTCGCACGGATCCGAAGGGTTCCCATCGTCCGGCTGTGAACCGCCTCATCTGCATCTGCTCAAGCGGCGCGTGATCGCTCGCGCTTGTATTGATCACAATCCCGGGGAGCAGCATTGGAAGCTGCAGACCCTTGAGCGAGGCCGCCTGCTTCATCACATTTTCTCGGGACAGATCATCGCCACATCTCGTCAGGACCTCGACCATCGTCTTGGCGACTCCGTAACCGAAGACGGACAGGCTGTTGGACTTGCTTGCGGCCGGGATATATCGGTCCATGAAAGCGGTCCAGTCACGGAAGGCCGGATCGCTTGCTGCCGTCGCATCGTCACCCTCCAAAGTATATCCAGCCGACAGCACTCCTTCGGTATTCTGCGGGCCGGCCGGCTGCATCACAGCCGAGATCGATTGAGACACCGTCGAGATGATGTGTGTCGGTTTCCATCCGAGTTCGGCAGTTCGCCGGATCGCCATGACAGCGAATTTCGGGGTCGTCACATCGAACAAAATGTCGGCGCCCGAGGCCTTGAGTTTGGCAATCTGCGCATCGATGGTCGTGTCCGTGACTTTATACAAAGCCTCAGCCACGATCGGAATCTTGCCACCTAACCCGTCCTTCAGGCCTTTGACGTAGTCCTGGCCGAACGCGTCGTCCTGAGAAAGGACAGCGATCTTGCCGCGAGGGTGGTTCTCCAGCAAATACTGCGCATAGATGTGAGCTTCGGTCTGGTAGCTCGGCTGCCAGCCCATGGTCCAGGGGAACTCGCGCGGCTGGTCCCACATCGACGCGCCCGAAGCGACAAACAGTTGTGGGACCTTTTTTGAGTTCAAATAGGGCTGAACCGCCGCGCTTGGCGCCGTGCCGAGGCTCGAGAAGATCAAGAGGACCCGGTCCTCCTCGACGAGCTTGCGGGTTAGCTCCACGGTCTTGGCGGGGTTGTATGCATCGTCATACGATATGAAATTGACCTTACGGCCATTGATGCCACCTTCGGCATTGATCTTGTCGAAGTAGGCCGCGATTACCTTGCCAATGGTGCCGTAGGCGGAAGCCGGACCGCTGTACGGCATGGTGTTGCCGATCCGGATCTCGTTGTCGCCCGGGCTCGCGGCAGAAGCCGGCCCAGTCGCCATCGAACCCGCCATCAAGGCGAAGGTCAGCGCGGCCGCAACGTCGCGCCGCCCCACCGGGCGCAGCCGACGAATTGCTTCGTTGGCCAACAGCAATCTCAATTCCAACGCATGCCAAACAATGTCGATCATAGTCCGCATCGTCGCACCCCAAGCATCGTCGCACCTTGTGCAGGTACTTGTGCATTTTTTTGTGAGCATTTCCCCAAACAACGTGGAACAAAGTCACGGCACTACCCGCCAACATTGTGTCTCGATTGGATCGATTGTGTGTCGAGGTGAGCCCAGACATTTGGTGCAGGAGGTAGCTTGCATCTTCGTCTGTTGCACACCGCCCGTTTTGGCCGGCCGAAGTACCCGAGAAAGCTTACCTCCGAGGTAATCGCAGGTGTGACCGAAACTTGAGATCAATCCAGGCAACACAGATGTCGGATAAGGCCTTCTCGCCATGCACCAGATTGTTTCAGCACATGTGGATTCACCGCGCCGCTGGTGGGTACTTGCGATCGTCGTCGCCGCGCAGTTCATGTTCGGGGTCGACGCCTTCATCGTCAACGTTGCGATTCCCACCATTGCAAGCGAGTTACAGGCGAGCTCCGCGCAAATCGAGGCGGTGATCGCGATCTACCTCATTGCCTACGCAACGCTGGTGGTCACCGGCGGCCGGCTTGGCGACATCTACGGCACGAAGAATGTGTTCCTGGCCGGCGTGCTCGGTTTCACCGTCACGTCGCTGTGGTGTGGCCTCGCGCAATCCGGCCCCGAATTGATCGCAGCCAGGCTGGCGCAGGGTGCGACCGCGGCGCTGATGGTGCCGCAGGTGCTCGCCACGCTTCATCTGTTGTTTGCGGACGGGTCGCGCGGACGCGCCTTCGGTATTTACGGCATTGTGCTCGGCCTTGCGGGTGCGGTCGGCTTTTTACTTGGCGGCGTATTGGTGACGCTTGATCTTGCGGGGTTAGGCTGGCGTGCGGTGTTTTTCGTCAACGTGCCATTCGGCCTTGTCATTGTAGCCGCGGCATCCAGGATCATGCCGACGGTGCCGCGTCGTGCCGGCACACGGCTGGACGTTCCCGGCGCGATTGTGCTGTTCGCAGGATTATTGTGCCTGATCGGGTCGCTGCTGTTCGGTCACGATGTGCATTGGGCGCCGTGGGTCTGGCTCGTCATGGCAACGGGCGTTGCCATCGTTGCTGCGTTCCTTCGGCTCGAGCGCGCCGTCGCAAGCCGCGGTGGAATGCCGCTGATCGACCTTGCGCTGCTATCGGACGCAGCGTTCATGCGCGGACTTTACGCAGTCTTCTTTTTCTTTTTTGCCAGCTTGTCGTTCTATCTGGTGATGACCATGTTCATGCAGCGCGGCTTGCATATTCCGCCGCTGCAGGCCGGCATGGTTTTCCTCCCTTTGGCGTTCGCCTTTGTCATCGCCTCGCGACACAGCGGCGCGCGGGCGCGGCATCGTGGCTCGCTGGTGCTGATCGAGGGGTGTGCCGTGCAGATGATCGGCCTCGCTTCGCTGGTACTGATGGTCGCGTGGGCACAGACGCCCTCCGCAACGCTGCTGGCTTTGGTGTTGGCGATTTTCGGTTACGGCCAGGGGCTGGTGATGGCGCCGTTGTCCAGCGCCGTACTTTCCACCGTGAATCCGGCAAGCGCCGGCTCGGGCGCGGGGATGTATGGCATGACCGCGCAAATTGCCAACGCCGCCGGCGTTGCCGCCATCGGCGCGGCTTTTTTTGCGATCGAAGCCGCTTACTCGGCGCAGCTGGCACTGTTCGCCGCGGCAGCGCTGTTTACGGTGTCGATTGCCGCCTGCGCCGCGTTTTTGTCATGGATGCGACGCGCCGCGGCGTGAACGCAATTAAGGTCGATCGCCATAATCCTGGGGACTGACAGCACACGGCCTTTTTATTTTGCAGTGCAGCAACTATCTGTTGTTGGTGGGGTTAGAAGAACCTCTCTCGTCAAGGAGCTGCCGGTGTCTCTCGCCAAAAATATCGAATTGCTGCGACGTCTGCCAAAGCTGAACGGTATCAACGGTTTTCGGGATTTCGGGCGAAACCTCAGGCCGGGTTCTCACAGCCCTATCGTTGAAACCACAGACTTCGGGTCGAATCCGGGTGGTCTCAGGATGTTCTCGTTTGCACCTGCTAACCTCCAGCCAGCGCCGGGCCTTGTCGTCGTTCTGCACGGATGCGGTCAGAACGCCGCTGCTTACGATTTAGGCGCCGGCTGGTCCACCCTTGCGAAACACTATGGTTTCGCATTGCTGATGCCCCAGCAGCAGCCGCTTAACAATGCCAACGGCTGCTTCAACTGGTTCAATCCGGAAGACACCGCGCGCGACAGCGGCGAGGCCTGTTCGATCAGGCAGATGATTGCGCGGGCGGTTGACGACATTGGCATCGATCGGCATCGCATCTTCATCACCGGACTTTCAGCTGGCGGCGCCATGACGTCGGTTATGCTCGCCACCTATCCCGAAATATTTGCGGGCGGCGCCATCATCGCAGGCCTGCCGTTCGGCGTTGCGACCAATGTGCGGGAAGCGTTAAGCGGAATGTTCGTGTCGCCCTCCCGTCCGGCCAGCGAATTGGGGGATCTGGTGCGCAATGCCTCAAATCATAAGGGCCCATGGCCGAAGCTTTCGGTGTGGCATGGCAGCGCCGATCGCACCGTCCACCCCGCGAACGCCAATGAGATTGTCAAGCAGTGGCTCGACGTGCACCAGTTGCCTTCGGCGCCGATGTCGGAGGCTGACGTCGACGGCTATCCCCGCCAGGTCTGGTGGAACGCCGATGGTGAAACCATTGTCGAATCCTACACCATCACCGATATGGCCCACGGCACCCCGCTTGGGATTGGCGACAATGATAAGCGGTACGGCGCCGAAGGCGCGTTCCTGATCGAGGCGGGAATCTCGTCCTCGTATCACATTGCGCATTTCTTTGGCCTCACCGAGTGGATTCCCCGGTCGATGGTGGCTTCAGCTTCAAAGAAGGTGGTTGCGGCCAAAGTTTCAAAGAAGGTGGTTGCTGCCGAAGCTCCAGTGGAAGCCGCGCCGGCAATGGTCGCTCCGACACCCGCACAGGTGCCGGATCTCACCGCGGTGCTTTGGCCGCTGACGACACTCAATCGTGGTTTCGAGCCTGGTCGCCGTCCGGAGCCGCCGCATGAGCCGCGGCGTCGGGGGATTGACGTCGGTGCCGTCATCACGCGCGCGCTCACGGCTGCGGGCCTGATGAAGTAAGGGGGGCCCCGCGGCATTGCGTGGTGCCGCAAGGTCGTGGCGTCTTGGCGCGATGGTTAATGCGGCTGGTGCGCACGCACCCGGCGATTTTGTTCTGTCCAGAGAAAAAATACTTGGAACCAAACGCCGGCCCGTCGGTTTGCTGGGATTGCGACAGGCGGTTAAGTCCCGGCTGCCAATTGGGCTGAACTCGCCACCGATCGTCCTGAATGCTGAAGATCAACCGACCGACTTCTGCGGATTTTCTCGCCGGCGGCGGGGAAATGGGCGCGTTGACGCGGGCGTACGATTGGTCCGCCAATCCGCTGGGGACACCGGAGCACTGGCCGCAGAGTTTGCGGACCGCGTTGCGCATCCTGCTGAATACCAACCACCCGATGTTCATCTGGTGGGGTCCAAAGCTCATTCAATTTTATAACGACGCCTATCGCCAAACCATGGGACCCGAGCGCCATCCGAGCGCACTCGGGCAGGGCGGGCGAGAGTGCTGGGCCGAAATCTGGCACGTTATCGGTCCCCAGATCGAGCAGGTGATGGGCGGCGGCGGGGCGACATGGCATGAGAACCAACTGGTTCCGGTCACGCGTCACGGCAAGCTGGAGCAGGTCTACTGGACCTACGGCTACAGCCCAATTGACGAGGGCGACAGCGTTGGCGGCGTGCTGGTGGTCTGCCGCGATGTGACCAAGGCGTATCTTTCTGCCGTCGCGTTGCGGGAACGCGAGGCCGAACTCGCGCGCGTGCAGCAGATCGGCCGGATCGGCGGTCTTGAGGTCGACCTGACCACCGGTTTCCGCAATCGCCGGTCGCCGGAGTATTTGCTGATTCACGGTCTGCCGCTCGATGCGGCCAACGAGTCCCACGAGGACTGGGTACGGCGCATCCATCCCGAGGACCGCGAGGCCACCGAGAAGAAATTCCGCGACGCTGTCGCTGGCACGGTGCGCGACTACACCGCGCGTTATCGGATTATTCGCCCCAGCGACGGCGAGACGCGCTGGATTTCGGTCAAATCCACGATCGAGCGCGACGAGCAGGGGCGAGCCATCCGTCTGGTCGGCGCGCACACTGATGTCACCGAGCAGGTGATGGCGGAGCAGGCGCTGCGGCAAAGCGAAGAGCGATACCGCAAGCTTGCGGACCAGCTCTCCGAGCTGAATGCGACGCTGGCGCAGCGCGTCGAGGAAAAGACCCGGGAGCGCGACCGGATCTGGAACGTGTCGCAGGATCTTTTTGTGGTCGCCGACCGCAACGGCGTCTGGCGAACGGTCAACCCGGCATGGACCAGAACGCTTGGCTGGAGCGAAGCTGAATTGCTGAACCGTACTTCGGAATGGCTGGAGCATCCCGATGATGGCGGGATGACGCGGGCGCAGGTCAACAGGCTCGGCGTCAACGAAGCCACCGTCAGGTTCGAAAGCCGATTCCGCCACAAGGACGGATCGTACCGCTGGCTGTCGTGGACTGGCGTACCGGACCAGGATCGTATTTATGCGGTTGCCCGCGACGTGACCGCGGAGAAGGCGGCGGCCGAACGGCTGAAAGTCACCGAGGAGGCGTTGCTGCAGTCGCAGAAGATGGAAGCGGTGGGGCAACTGACCGGCGGCATCGCGCACGACTTCAACAATCTCTTGACCGGAATTGTGGGATCGCTGGATCTGCTGCAGACCCGCCTCAACCAGGGGCGGACCGACAACGTCGCGCGCTATATCGACGCGGCGATGACATCGGCGAACCGCGCCGCGGCGCTCACCCATCGCCTGCTGGCCTTTGCGCGGCGACAGCCGCTGATCCCGAAAAGCGTCGATGCCAACCAGCTCGTGGTGTCGCTGGAGGATTTGCTGCGCAGGACGATCGGCGAGACCATCGATCTTGCAATCGCCGCGGCGGACGACCTGTGGTTCACGCTGTGTGACCCCAATCAACTGGAGAGCGCGCTGCTTAATCTCGCCATCAATGCACGCGACGCCATGCCGGATGGCGGCAAGCTCACCATGACGACGTC
>Ga0137390_10004890_pt1 | contig 11214 bp, 11 predicted proteins | sample 15con2h24AmetaG_FD_104937 | JGI IMG/M metagenome (GOLD analysis project Ga0137390, IMG submission 104937) | Vadose zone soil microbial communities from Angelo Coast Range Reserve, California, USA - 15con2h2.4A metaG | ecosystem: Environmental > Terrestrial > Soil > Vadose zone > Saprolite... | reverse complement strand
GACCCGGTCTGCCGTCACCCGCTGCTCCGACTGCTGCGGCACCACGACCAGTGGGACGGCGTGTGCCAGCGCCTCCATCGTCGAGTTCATCCCACCGTGGGTCACGAAGACCCTTGCCCTGGCGAGCATCTCGAGCTGGGGCACCCAACGGCTGAGGGCCACGTTGGGCGGCACGGGCCCGAGCGTCCCGGCGTCGACCCACTCGCCGGTGGCGACCACCACCCGCCACTCGGTTCCGGCGAAGGCCTCGAGGCACGCCCGGAAGAAGCCAGGCCGCTCGTTGTAAATGGTGCCGAGCGAAACGTAGGCCGCCGGCCCTCCTTCCAGGTGCCCCAACGGCAAGTCGGCGGTTTCTCCCCGGGACCCCATCGACGGACCGACGAAGACCCAACTGTCGTCGAACGAGTCCCCGGCGGGTTGGAACTCCCGAGGAAGGAACACGAGGTTGAGCGGCTCGGCGTGCAGGAGCAGATCGAAGAGGGTAGGCGGGCCGACGCCGAAGCGCTGGACGAGCTCGGCGACCGCCTCCTCGAAGCCGGGGAGGGTCCGCTGCCCCGAGGAGGGGCCCGACGAGGGGCTGGAGAGGCTCCCGAAGGCGCCGGAGCCGAGCGCCTGCACGTTGAACCCGTAGGTGGCGTAGGTGGCGACGGCCGGGAGTCCGGCCAGTTGGGCCACCAGGCGTCCCGCATAGCAGTAGGCGTCGTAGACGACATAGGAGGGCCGGACATCGGCGACCACGTCCAGCAGCTCGGGCAGGGTCCGGATGGCTCCCCGCACGGCTGCCGCAGGGAGCTCGGCGAGCGACATGGCGCCGCCCTTGCGAGCCCGGGCTTCGGGCAGGTTGTTGCCGACCGGCCGGAACCGTGCCCCGGTTGCCAAGATGAGGGACTCGTCTTCAGCCGGCAGGCAGTACGTGACCGGCTCGCCGGCCCCTACGAGATCGGCGACGACGGGCAGGGTCGGATGAATGTGGCCCCTGGCCGGGATGTTGACGAACAACGCTCCGGGCATAGGCGGAGGATACGAGGAAACGGACTGTTGACGGAGATGAATTAGGCTGGTCCGGGTAGGCACCTGACGAAGATCCCACTGACCGGTTTGAGCGGCGAACCAGGACGGAGACAGAGGCATGTCAAAGAAATTCCGCTACCTCTCGGACGACGAGAAGCCCGCCAAGGCCAAGAGCAAGAAGGCAGCCGCCCCGCCACCGGCCGAGGCTCCGGCTCCCCCTCCCGAGGCAGCGCCGCCTCCTGCGCCCGCGCCTCGCCGTCGAGGCGGGTCGTCCTTCGTCAAGGCCGCCGAGACCCCCCCGGTACCCGAGCCCACGCGGGAGCCAGAACCGCAGCCGGAAACCTCGAAGCCCCGGCGCCGCGGACGCAGCTCCCTGGGATCGCCAGCCGAGCCGGAAGCACCCGCGCCCGCGGCACCCGAGCCGGCTGCAGCGGAGGAGGCCCCCCCGCTCCGGCCGCGTCGCCGGGGCCGGAGCTCCTCCTCGTCCGGGCCGGCGACGCCAGCCCCCGAGCCCACTCCCACGCCTGAACCGCCAGCTCCCGAGTCCGCGGTCCCCGAGCCCACTCCCACGCCCGAGGAAGGGTCGCCGATCCAGCGTCGCCGGCGTCGCATGAAGCTCGGTGCCAAAGCCGAAGAGGCCCCCGCTCCGCCCGCCGCCCCCGAACCTGCTCCCGCTCCCGAGCCCGCTCCGGCCCCCGCGACCGAAGCCCCTGCGGCCGCCGCTCCACCCGCGCCCGCAGCACCCAGGCCGACCCCCCGCCAGGCCAACGAAGCGCTGGTCCGGGCATTGTTGGACGCCCGCCGGGACGACGACCAGGCCGCCCTCCGGCGCCTGCTCGCCGAGGACGTCGCGCTGATCCTTCCGGGCGAGGAGTCGACCGTGGGCCGGGACAACCTCCTCGCCACCTGGGACCGCCAGGCAGACCTCCTCGACGCCGCAGAGGTCTTCGAGGCCGACCTCCGGGCAGTCGCAGGCAGCGACGACCACGTCTTCGTCTACATCGAGACCCGGGCCGAGGCGGCCGGGACGGCGGTCAACTACACGACCCTGACCGCCTACCGGATCCGCTCGGGGCAGATCGCCGAGGTCCGCCAGCACGTGGACGACTTCCTCGGCTACCTGGGCTTCTGGCGGGCACTCGGCGGTGACGCCGGAGGCGGCAACGGGGCACCCGCTCCCGAACCGCCTGCGGCACCGGAGCCGGAGCCCGAAGAGGCCCCCGTCCTCCGCAGGAAGGGCTTCGCCCGATTCCGTTGAGTCGCGGGGTGCGGCCCAAAAGGCCAAACTACCGGGAGGTCAGCCCCCGATGTGGGACATTTCCACCTTCGGCAGCAGGGGCAGGTCGGTCCGCGTGTGGGAGGAGCGGATCTCCGAGTAGCGGTCGGCCCGGCTCCGCCAGATGTCGCGGATCGAATCGGCGATCTCCTCGTCGGTGCGCCCCGCCCGGATCAGGCTGCGCAGGTCGTGGCCCTGCGTGGCGAAGAGGCAGGTGTACAGCCGGCCCTCCGATGACAGCCGGGCCCTCGTGCAGGTGCTGCAGAAGGGCTGGCTGACCGAGGAGATCACGCCGACCTCGCCGCTGCCGTCCCGGTAGCGCCAGCGGGAGGCGACCTCCCCCGTGTAGTTGGGGTCCACCGGTTCGAGGGGCAGCTCGGCGTCGATTTTGGCGACGATCTCCGCCGCCGTCACGACGTCGTCCATCCGCCACCCGTTGGCGTTGCCGACGTCCATGTACTCGATGAACCGCACGACGTGGCCGGTCCCCTGGAAGTAGCGGGCCAGCGCCAGGATCGAGTCGTCGTTGACTCCCCGCTTGACGACTGTGTTGATCTTGATCGGGTCCAGGCCCGCCGCCGCGGCGGCATCGATGCCGGCAAGGACCTTCTCGACCGGGAACTCGACGTCGTTCATCGCCATGAACACGTCGTTGTCCAGCGAGTCGAGGCTGATGGTGATGCGCTTGAGGCCCGCGTCGGCCAGGGGCTGGGCCTTGTCCGTGAGCAGCGAGCCGTTCGTCGTCAGGGCGATGTCCATGTCCGGGATGGCCGCCAGCATCCGGATCAGCCGCTCGATGTGGCGCCGGACCAGCGGCTCGCCGCCGGTCAGGCGGAGCTTCGTTACCCCCAGGCCGGCGAAGATGCGAGCCAGGCGCTCCATCTCCTCGTATGTGAGGAGGCTCGACATCTTGAGGAAGCGGTACCCGGGCCCGAAGACCGCCTTGGGCATGCAGTAGACGCACCGGAAATTGCACCGGTCCGTGACCGATATGCGCAGGTCGCGAACCGGTCGCCCGAGCTTGTCGAGCAGGGCCTCGGGCGAAGCATCAAGATCTGCCAGCCTCCCCATGCTTTATAGGCTACCCGTTCGGGCCCCCTAAGCGCCCCCGGCAGGGAGCGGATAGCGGCGGCGGCGCCGCATGAGGTCCGTGCTAGCCTTCAGGCATGGCCTCGGCGTCGACGAAGCGCATCCTTGTCCGCCTTCTCCGCGTCTCGGCGCTGGCGGCGCTGGGCGTGGTGGCGGCCCGCCTGCTGCGCCCACGCCAGGTCCCTCCTGAGGGCCATTGGCATGAAGGGATCTCTGGGAACGGGTTGGTTTCCGGCGACCGCCGCTGAGCCGGACCCTCCCAGATGCGAGTAGCAGTCCTCGGGGCGCCCGGCGGACGCGGGCGACGGGTCGTCCGGGATCTCCTCGAGCGACCGGAAGTCTCCAGCGTCGTCCTCGTCGGCCCCCACGAACGTGAACTCGCCCGGCTGGTGGCCGCATGGGATCCGCGAAGGGTGTCGGCGGCGGCCGTCCCCTTCACCGTCGAGGGGATCTCCGGGGCCTTCAACGGCCTCGACGTGGCGGTCGCCTGCCTCCAGAGGGCCGGAGAGCCGGAGCTGACTGCGTTCGAGGCTGCCGTCGCGACCGGCGTCCCCTACGTCTCCGCCTGCGAAGACCCGGACACGATCGAGGCGATGCTCGGCCAATGCGCCAAAGTCGATGCTGCGCCCGCCGTCGCCGTCCCGGGTATGAGCTGGACGCCGGGGGTGAGCAACCTGCTGGTCCGCGCAGCCGCCGACCAGCTCGACACGATCGAGTCCGTGCGCATCGCCTGGACCGTCTCCCGCCGGGACGAGGGTGCCGACCTGGCCCGCCTGCTCGCCGCCTGGTCCGGCACGGCGGAGGTCATCGAGGATGGCGAACGCCGGCACCGGCCAGCGGGCACCAACCCGGAGCGACGCTTCTTCCCCGAACCCGTGGGCTGGCAGCGCGTCAGCCTCGCACGCGGGGCGGAGGTGCTCACCCTGGCGGAGACCGTCGGCGACATGCGGTCCCTGCACGTCGAAGCCGGCACGGACGGGGGGTCCGCAGCCTCGGTGGCCCTCGCCGCCGCCCGCACCCGAGGCCGGGGAGGCGTGCTCGGCAGAGCGGTCCGGCCGACGCTGGGGGTCGTCGCTCGGACGGCGGCCGCGGGCCTCACACCGCCGAACACCCGGGGTTCGGGATGGTCGGCGCTGCGCGTCGACGTCCGAGGCCGCAGCGCCGGGGCGGCTCGCCACGAGACCTACGGCATCGTCGACCACCTCGGCAACCTCGAAACGGCCCCCCTGGTCGTCGCGTGCCTGATGGCGGGATGGGGCGAGGTCCAGTCCCGGGGGATCTCTCCCCCCGAGTCCGCGTTCGAGCCGGGGCGGTTCCTCGCGCTCCTCGCGGAGCGCGGCGTGCGGGCCGCACACCTCGAGCGCTGAGGACCGGGGCGGTCACTCACCCAGGTCACTCACCCAGGTCACTCACCCAGAGTGATCGTCGAGTGACAGCTGGGAGCCCCGTGGGACCGCTTCGTCCGATTTCACATTCTGACCGAAAAACTGTGAGTACAAAGTGTCGTAGAACCCCGGTCCGTACTCAAAGAATTCGGCATGCCCGTTGCTCGGAGATACGGGCAGTCACCCAGGGTGGCGACGACACCCGGTGTGGGTATGAGCATCGTGCAAACGATCTCAATCCGCGGCCATCCAGGGTGCGTATCATTTGGTAACGGGCGAGGAAGGAGCGGCTCGCGTGGAGAACTCAATCTATATGTGATTTTGGCCTAAGCTGCTAGACGCCAGGGCGACCCCGCCAGCTTGCGTGCGGGGGCGGTGCCACTCCTAGGTACAAGAGCCATGCCTTCAAAAACTCCCATCCTTCGGACCGAAGATGCACGTCGCCTCATCGGTGAACAGAGCTTCTCCCCACGCGGCGATCGGGGGCCGGTGGGATCACCGCTCGAGGCACACGCCGGTGTCGAGGTCGAATGGCTGACCGTCTCCCTCCACAACAAGGAGATCCACATCCCCCTCCGAGACACGCGCGGCGCCGTCGCAGCGGCGGGAACGCTGCCTGGCGGTTGCCGGGTCACCTACGAGCCGGGCGGCCAGCTCGAGCTCAGCTCGCCCGCCGACCTGCCGACGGCCGCCTGCCAGGCGGTCGCCGAGGACGCCGCCCACCTCCGCCGCCATCTGGCGGACTACGGCATCGCCCTCGTCGGCATGGGCCGGGACCCGCTGCGACCCGAACGACGCGTGCTCGACTCCGCCAGGTACGTGGCGATGGAGGCCTACTTCGACGCGCTTGGCTCCGCCGGGCGCGCCATGATGTCCGGGACCGCCTCGGTCCAGGCCAATCTCGACTTCGGGTCCGAACAGGAGGCCGAGCGGCGGTGGCAGCAGGCGCACCTCGTCGGGCCGATGCTCGCCGCCGCCTTCGCGAACTCGCCATTCCAGGAGGGCGGCCCCAGCGGGTGGCGCTCCACCCGGCTCGCGGTGTGGCAAGCGATCGATCGCAGCCGGACCGCACCCGTGAGCCTCTGGACCCCCGGCCCGGAAGCGTGGGCCAGCTACGCCTTCAACGCTCGGGTGATGCTGATCCGCCAGGGTGAGGACCGCTTCCTCCCCGTGACCGACCGCCTCACGTTCGGCGAGTGGCTCGTGCGCGGCCACGAGGAGGGCTTCCCCGACGCCGGCGACCTCGACTACCACCTCTCGACCCTGTTCCCGCCGGTGCGGCCACGCGGCTGGCTGGAACTCCGGATGATCGACTCGCTGCCCGACCCGTGGTGGCGCGTCCCCGTGATCGTCGCCACGGCCCTGGTCTCCGATGCCGAGGCGGCCGAGCGCGCCGCCCGGGCGTGTGCGGACACCTCGGGGCTGTGGGCCAAAGCGGCCCGTCACGGGCTCGCCCACCCGGCCCTCGCCGCGGCGGCGGCCGAGTCCTTCGCCGCCGCCCTCGATGCCCTCCCGCGCATCGGCGCCTTCGGGGGGGCCGCGTGGGCAGTCGAGGCATTCCACGACCGCTTCACCAGCCGCGGCCGCAGCCCCGCCGACGATCTCCTCGATGCCTGGGCGTCCACCGGCGCTCTGTTCCCCAACGACCAGCCCCTGGAGCCAGCATGGACCTAGACGAAGGATCCCTGAAGCAGACGATCGCCGATCAGCTCGGCGCCGTCCGGCGCCGCTCTCTCGCCCTGCTCGACCCGCTGCCGGAGTCCGACCTCCTCCGGCAACACTCGCCGATCATGTCGCCGCTGGTCTGGGATCTCGCCCACGTCGGCAACTACGAGGAGATCTGGCTCCTCGATGCCGTTGCGGGGATGCGGGCGGGACCCCGCAACTACGACGACCTCTACGACGCCTTCCGGCACTCCCGCGCCGAGCGCCTGGCGCTGCCGCTGCTCGGCCCAGCCGAGGCCCGCACCTACATCGCCGGGGTCCGGGGCAAGGCGCTGGAGGTCCTCGAGCGCGTCGAGTTCGATCCCGACCACCGGCTGCTCGGCGGCGCCTACGTCTACGGCATGGTCGTCCAGCACGAACATCAGCACGACGAAACCATGCTGGCGACCCTGCAACTGATGGACGGCGACGGCTACCGGCCCCAGGCCCCCGTGCCACCCCGGGGGCGGAAGATGACCACGACCGAGGTCCTCGTCGAGGGCGGGCCCTTCGTCATGGGGACCTCCCTGGAGCCTTGGGCCTACGACAACGAGCGCCCCGCCCACACGGTGGAGCTGGCCCCGTTCTTCATCGACGTCACCCCGGTGACGAACCGGGACTACCTCGCCTTCGTGGAGGCGGGCGGCTACGACGACCCACGCTGGTGGACCCCGCAAGGTTGGGCGTACCGCCAGAGGGCCGGCCTGGTCGCCCCGCAGTTCTGGCGCAAGGAATGCGAAGGTGTCTGGAGCCGCCTGCGGTTCGGCTGGCGTGAGGACCTCCCGCCGAACGAGCCGGTCTGCCACGTGTGCTGGTTCGAGGCCGACGCCTACGCCCGCTGGGCCGGCAAGCGCCTGCCGGCCGAGGCGGAGTGGGAGAAGGCTGCCTCGGTGGAGCCCACCGGTGCGAAACGCCGGTACCCGTGGGGGGACGCCGCCCCAACCCCGGATCTTGCCAACCTCGGGCAGCGCCACTTCCGGCCCGCCGCGGCGGGTGCCTACCCGCAGGGTGTCAGCCCCTGGGGATGCGAGCAGATGATCGGCGACGTCTGGGAGTGGACCTCCTCCGCCTTCACGCCCTATCCGGGCTACCGCGCGTTCCCCTACAAGGAGTATTCGGCGGTGTTCTTCGAGAGGGGAGCCGAGTTCAAGGTGCTTCGGGGTGGCTCGTGGGCAACCGACCCCGCGGCCATCCGGGCGAGCTTCCGCAACTGGGATTACCCGATCCGCCGGCAGATCTTTGCCGGCTTCCGTTGCGCACGGGACGCCTGAGCACCGATGTGCCGTCTCCTGGCCTATCTCGGGCCCGACACCAGCCTGGCGTCGGTGATCCTGGCTCCCCCGTTCTCGCTGCTGCGGCAGAGCTACGAGCCCCGCCTCCAGCATCGAGGCAGGGTCAACGCCGACGGCTTCGGGGTGGGCTGGTACGACTTCGGCGTCCGCGACGAGCCGGCACTCTACCGCCGTGCCACCCCGATATGGTCCGACCGGACCTTCGCCTCGATCGCAGGCATCATCCACTCGGGCGCCATCCTCGCGGCGGTGCGTGACGCCACGGTCCCGTCGCCTGTGGAGGAGTCGAACACGCCGCCGTTCGTGGCCGGCCCCTGGCTGTTCGCCCACAACGGTGAGGTCACCGGCTTCGCTGCGGGAGGTCGGCGGGCGCTGCTTGAGCTGGTCTCTGAGCGGCGGGCGACGGCCATCCAGGGCTCAGCGGATTCGGAAGTGCTCTTCGCAATGGTGCTGGACCGCATCGATGCCGGGGCGTCACCGGCGGGCGCCCTCGGCAGCGTGGTCGAGACCGTCACGGGAACAACAGGTGGGAGGTTGAACATGGTGCTCACGGACGGCCGCACGGTTGCGGCCACGGCGTGCGGCGACTCGCTCTACGTGCGGGAGGACGCCCCAGGGTTCGTCGTCGCCTCCGAACCGTACGACGACGAGCCCGGCTGGCGGGAGGTGCCGGACGGGTCCGTGGTCGACACCACCATCGCCGCCGACTTGGCCCCAGGCCGGGGCCCGGTGACGTCCCCGTGAGCCCAGACCGCGTGGAGGCGCTCACCCTCGACCTGCACCTCGGTCCCGACGACATGGCCACCGCCCTGCGCTCCGACGTCCTCTCTGGCTTGACCTCGATGCCGAAGCACCTGCAGCCACGGTGGTTCTACGACGACGTGGGCTGCTCGCTGTTCGACGAGATCACGTGCCTCGACGAGTACTACCTCACCCGCAAGGAGCGGGAGATCCTCGCGGACCATGCCGACGACATCGCCGTGGTCACCGGTGCGGACACCCTCGTCGAACTCGGCTCCGGCACCTCGGAGAAGACCCGGCTGCTGCTCGATGCGTTCGCCGAGGCGGGCGCGCTCCGCCGTTTCGTCCCCTTCGACATCGCGGAGCAGACGCTGCGCTCGGCGGCGGCTGCCGTGGCGTCGGAGTATCCGGGCACGAGCGTCCACGCCGTGGTCGGTGACTTCGAACAGCACGTCGGTCTGCTACCCGGGGGCGGCCGGCGGATGGTCGCGTTCCTCGGCTCCACCATCGGCAACCTGCTACCGGCCAAGCGGGCGAAGCTGCTGTCCGAGATCGCCGGGGGCCTGGCCGAGGGGGACTCGCTGCTGCTGGGCTGCGACCTCGTCAAGGACCCCGCCCGCCTCACCGCTGCCTACAACGACCCCCTCGGGGTCACTGCCGCCTTCAACCTCAACGTCCTCTCGGTCCTCAACCGGGAGCTCGGCGCCAGGTTCGTCCCCGAGCGCTTCGCCCACGTGGCGTTCTTCGATCCTGTCAACGAGTGGATGGAGATGCGGCTCCGCTCCCTTGAAGACCAGACCGTCCCCGTGGTGGACCTCGGCATCGAGGTCGACTTCGCCGTCGGCGAGGAGATGCGCACGGAGATCTCGACCAAGTTCCGGCCCGGCGGCGTCGAGCGCGAGCTGGCGACCGCAGGCCTGGAGCTCCGCCATTTCTGGACGGACGGGGGCGGCGACTTCGGCCTGTTCCTCGCCTTCCGGTAGCGCCGCCGGTGCACCAGGGGGCAGGCCCCTCGACGTGGGTGGAGCGCTTTGCCTCGATGGTGCCCGGCGGCGCCCCGGTGCTGGACCTCGCCTGCGGGAGCGGGCGGCACACCCGGCTCTTCGCTGCGGCAGGTCACCCCGTGACGGCCGTCGACATCGACGTCAGCGGGCTCGGTGACCTTGCCGGAAACCGAGGAGTCCAGCGCGTCGAGGCAGACCTCGAAGGCAGCGATCCCTTCTCGGTGTTGGGTCCCCTCCACGGACGCACGTTCGGCGGCGTGGTCGTGACCAACTACCTCCACCGCCCCCTGCTGGAGGGCCTGGTCGCCGCGGTGGCCCCGGGCGGCGTGCTGATCTACGAGACCTTCGCCGAGGGCAACGAGCGGCTCGGGGGCCGGCCCACGAACCCAGACTTCCTGCTGCGCCACGGCGAGCTGCTGGCCCTTGCCCGGGGCCGCCTCCAGGTCGTCGCCTACGAGGACGTCGTCGTCGGTGACCCGCAGCCGGCAGCCATCCAACGCATCTGTGCCATGAGAGCAGAGCCGCTCAGGACCAGGTGACGGTGACCGGGCTCGAGGAAGCCTGCGAGTTGATGCCACCAGGGTTGCAGACCATTGCCACGAAGCTGTGGGTGGCGACCGACGGCTGGCTTACCGACACGGCGATCACCGATCCAGATCCCACATGGGCCAGTTCCTGGCCCGTGCTCGTGTCGAAGATCGACAGGCCGTAGGGCGTCGGACCGATGTCCCGGTTGGCGGTCCCCGTCAGGTTGACGGGCGAGCCGACCCCTGCCGACGTCGCGCTGGCCGTCAGGCTGATGGCGAAGCCGTTGGTCGTGACCGGGGGCGGCGGGCCCGGCACCGGGGTTGGCGTCGGCGTCGGGCTGGGCGACGGCAGCGGCGTGGGTACCGGTGTTGGTACCGGGACGGGCGGTGGCGTACCGGATCCCGGCCAGGTCACGACGACCGGCGAGGACATCGCCTGCGCGTTGGCGCCTGCCAGGTTCGAGACCAGCCCGACGTAGCGGTGGGTGCCACCCCGAGGCTGGGTGGCCACGAACGAGATACTGGAACCAGACCCGGCGTGGGCGACCTCGTCACCGAGGGTCACGTCCATGATGGAGAGACCGTACGGGGTCGGCCCGACGTCGAGGTTGGCCGAGGCGACCAGGGTCACCGACCCGTTGGCGCCAGGCGAGAGGGAGCTTGCCGTGATGCCGATCGCGTACGGGGGGTTCGAGAACGTGTACGTGTACTCGTCCAGCGGCGAGACGAGGCTCGTGCCACCCGGGGTCTGGACCGTAACGTCGGTGGTGCCCGACCCCGCAGGGACCTGGACGACGATCGATGAGTCGGACTGTGCGTTCACACTGCCGGCGACCACCGGACCGAACTTGACGACGCTGCCGGGCGTGAAGCCGCTGCCAGTGATCGTGACGCTGCCGCCGCCGGCCCTCGGCCCGGAGATCGGATCGACCCCGGTGACCACCGGCGGGCCGCCTCCAGGCCGCGTCGGGGTCGGGGTTGGCGTGGGCAGGGGCGTTGGCGTGGGCAGGGGCGTTGGCGTGGGCAGGGCGGTGGGAGACGGTGCGGGCGTTGGCGTCGAGCTGAGCGACGGCGTTGGCGTCGGAACCGGAGGAGGCGTCGGCGCCGGAGGAGGCGTCGGCGTGGGGGTCGGCGGCGGGCCCAGGCCGAAGAAGTCGCTCATCGGCTGAGCGCCCGCATAGTTGG
>Ga0137390_10004881_pt1 | contig 11225 bp, 13 predicted proteins | sample 15con2h24AmetaG_FD_104937 | JGI IMG/M metagenome (GOLD analysis project Ga0137390, IMG submission 104937) | Vadose zone soil microbial communities from Angelo Coast Range Reserve, California, USA - 15con2h2.4A metaG | ecosystem: Environmental > Terrestrial > Soil > Vadose zone > Saprolite... | reverse complement strand
TGGCTGCCCTAACCGCGATTCGATTCTTCCGTTTCGAGTCCGTCAAACAAGCTGCGCCCGTGGCTGTGCGCTGACACCGTGGCTGAAAATTCACGCAAGGGTGGGGCGAATCACGCGGAGTGCGCAGAACTCGGGCCACTTCCAAGCAACGCACACAAACATCAAACCAACGTCTACAGCGGTTAGCGAAGAATAGTACAATCCGGAAAATGTCCGAGACTGCATCCTCTTCGGCGCAAGACTTCTCAAGTCGTGTTCTCCGCCTCCAAATATTCACAATCTGGTGGATGAGCGTGGAAGCGCTGGTCTCCCTCGTCGCATCCTGGATGGCACACAGTCCGGCACTCCTAGCCTTCGGCGGCGACAGCGCTATCGAACTGCTTTCAGCAGCAGTTGTTCTCTGGCGCTTTCAGTCTAGGGCCGAACCCTCAAGAACCGAGGAACGGGCTGCCCGAATCGCAGGTGGCTTGCTCTTTGTTCTGGCAGTGTTCGTTGGTGTCACTTCAGGACTCGCCCTCATGGGTTATCGAGAACCGAAATCTAGTTTTGTTGGCATCGTTGTCCTGGCGTTGGCGGCAATTGTCATGCCGTGGCTCGCAAGTCAGAAGCGAAAATTGGCCACTGCCACGGGCAAGTGCCTCTCTAAGAGCAGACGCGGCAGAGTCCGCTCTCTGTGGCTATATGTCTTGGATTGCGCTGGCCGGCTTGATTGTGAACGCGGCTTGGGGGAAGTCATGGGCTGACTCCATCGCTGCCCTAACTCTAATCCCGCTCATTGTGCGGGAAGGATGGGAAGCCGTTCGTTCGTCACGACTCGGCTGCCAATGCGATCCGTGTGACGGTTAGCATCCACATTGATTCTGATTTTTGTTTTGTCACGCAACGTTGCCCAGGATTGGAACTCAGGCCAGGAGATTCTCATTAAGGATTCCTCTGACAGTAAGGGCAACGGACTCAACGGGACTTATGGTAGGAGCGGTGGGGACACGCCCAACGACGAGCGTGCGTTCTTGCCGCATCGTAGTAATGGATTTCCTGCTTACCGTCTATCGTATGAATCGTCTGAATCCTTGACCGGTTCCCAGGCATCTATTGGTGATGGGAATCCGTATTGCCGTTCTGGCGCGAAGAGTGTAGGCTGACTACATGAGGCGATTTCCAGTCATTACGTCTCTTCTCTGTGCCCTCCTCTTGCTTGGGGGGCCGATCATGGCGTGCGCCGTGCGAGACGCGCAGCTCTCCACTGCCGAAAGGCAGTGTTGCAAGCAAATGGCTGGAGAGTGCCAACGAACTGGCTCTGGCATGCCCGCGTCCCATTCGTGTTGCAAGACAGAGGTTCGGCCTCAGTCCGATTTGCTGCCTTCCGCATCCGTTTCTATCTCCGTGCCTCCGCTGGTTGCTGCTGCGTTGGACCTTCCGATCGAGGTCCCACACGCGCAGAACTTCAGCTCAGTTGGTTCTTGGTTAATGCGCAGCCACGACCCGCCGGGTAACCCGCTTGACGCCTCTGCTCCTCTAAGAATCTAGCCCGCCTCTCTCCGTTCTTTCCAAGACAGTCTATTTGTGTCCGTAGTCGAAGTGTCCTACTCGGAGGAGAGGCATGAAAGTTGTGCGAAGTGCTTTGCTATTGCTAGCTCTGTCGGGATTTGCCTATGCGCAAGAACGGACAACTCGTTCACCGAACCCGACCGGTGAAATCATTTCTCAGACGGCACCGACAGCTGCAGAAACTGCCGCGACGCCGCTGGCAAAGCTCGTCGGTGAAGCGGAGCAATCCAATCCGGAGATTCAGGCGGCTCAGCATACTTGGAAGGCTGCCACAAATGTCCCGAAGCAGGTGTCGGCACTCCCCGAGACCCAGTTGTTCATCCAGCACTTTAGTGTCGGAAGCCCCAGGCCATTTGCGGGCTTCACAAACAGCGAGTTCGCTTACATCGGAATCGGCGGGTCTCAAGACATACCTTACCCGGGCAAGCGCGCGCTACGCGGTCAGGTTGCTGAACTTGAAGCAAACTCTCTACACGAAGACTCTGAATCTGTTCGCAGACGTGTCGTTGAAACCCTCAAGCTCGTTTACTATCGGTTGGCCTACATTCAACAGACTCTTGGAATTCTTCAACGCAACGACCAGCTCTTAAAGCAAATCCAGCAGGTGATCGAATCGCGTTATGGAGTTGGCCATGGAAACCAGCAAGACGTGCTCCGGGCCCAGCTGCAGCATACGAAGATTCTTCAAGATATCGCAATGCATCATCAAGACGAGGGGCAGCTCGAAGCGCAGCTCAAGCAGATTTTGAATCGACCGCAGACATCGCCGAGATCGTCGCCGAGCCTCTTGCTCCGACTCCCTTCGAGTACAGCGATGCGGAACTTTTGCAGCGGGCAGAGGAGCGAAACCCTGATGTCCGTGCCCGCTCGGAAATGGTGCGCCGGGAGAAAGCTCAAGTGGAATTGGCGCACAAGGAATTTCGCCCTGATTTCAATGTGCAATACGAATGGGAGCGCACAGACCCTACACAGTTCCGCGCCTACTACATGGCGACCTTTGGCATTCGCCTCCCAAACCGGCGAAGACAAACCGCGCAATTGGCGGAAGCAGAAGAAAAGCGTGCCGGCGCCGAGCAGACGAAGCAAGCGGAAGTTCAGCGCGTGCTTTCAGAGATCGAGCAACAGTATGTGTTTATGCGGACCTCGGAAGAGCGTCTCAAAATTTATCGCGAGGGTTTAGTCCCGCAATCCGAGGCAACGTTCCGAGCAGGTCTCGCCGCATATGAATCGAATCGGCAGGATTTTGAAACTTTGCTTAGCAATTTTCTAGACGTTCTAAACCTCGATCTGCAGTACCGCCAAGAGCTATCCGAACACGAGTCCGCGCTGGCGCGGCTCGAAAGACTTGCAGGAGTGACACTGCCATGACAGACGTAAACGATAGGAACGCCGAACTTCACCAGGACACACCGACCGAAAGAAAGACACGGTATCGGGCGGCCTTCGTTGTTGCACTGGCAGCAGCGCTCTTCTTTGCTGTTGCGACAATTACGCTGTGGTGGCGGTTGAGCCACAAACAAGCCTCGCCAATGAGCCAAACTGCCGCGCCAACGGCAACTCAGGGCGGCATGAGTATGGCCCCAGACCAGACTTCTCAGCAGAGCTCCCCTATGTCTGGCAATCCGCCCGCGGGAGAAATGGCACCACTGGAAACGCCGCTTGCACCAATTCAGCTTTCGCCACAGCGCATGCAAAGCATCGGCGTGCAGATTGGCAAGGTGGAATCCAAGCAGGTGAACGATGAGCTTCGTTTCTTCGGCAACGTCCAGGCAAACGAACGGCGGCTTGCCTATGTTCAGACACGATTCACAGGTTGGATTCGAACTGTCTACGCCGACGCGACGGGTGAACTCGTCCGCAAAGGGCAGCCGTTGTTCACCATCTACAGCCCCGATCTCGTCACGACCGAGCAGGAGTATCTGCTGGCTAAAAAGAACCTAGCCGCGTTGCAGCAAAGCTCTGTGGACGGCGTAGCGGCGGGAGCGGATTCCTTGTTGAGCGCAGCCAAAGCGCGGCTGCTGCAGTGGGAGATTCCGGCCAGCGAGATCGAAAAGGTCGACCAAACTGGGGAAGCGATCACCAATCTGACCATCAATTCTCCGGTCTCTGGATACATCACAGAGAAGAACGCATTGCCCAATATGTACGTCCAGCCGGAAACCAAGCTTTACACTGTTGCAGACCTCTCCGAGGTGTGGGTGTATGCGCAGGTGTTTCAGATCGATGCAGGCAAGATCAAACCGGGCGATCCGGCCGATGTCACGGTTGACGCGTATCCCGGCAGAGTTTTCAGCGGGCGTGTGGACTACCTCCTGCCCCAGGTCGATATGGCCACGCGCACGTTGCCGGTCCGTCTTGTGTTTTCCAACCCCGGTATGAAGTTGCGACCGGGCATGTATGTAAACGTGAGGGTAAAGCTCCCACTTGGCCGACATGTGGTTATTCCCGCCTCAGCGGCGTTTCACTCAGGAACTAGAAATCTGGTTTTTCTGTATCGCGGAGACGGCAACATTGAACCGCGTGAGGTTGAACTGGGATCGCGTGTTGGCGACGAACTGGTCGTTCTGAAAGGGTTAAGCGCCAAGGACGAGATCGTCACGTCCGCGAACTTCCTGATTGACTCCGAAGCGCAATTGCAAGCAGCGGCGGGTACGTTCATGCCGCCACCGCCAGGCGCGGGAGCTGCAGCCGCGATGAACGCGCCTGCGCAGGCCCAGGCCAACGTAGACCTCACCACCGACCCGACGCCCCCGAAAAAAGGCAGCAACACCGTCCGCGTGAAGCTCACTGGTCAAGACGGGAAACCGATCATCGGCGCTCAGGTGAGGGTCACATTCTTCATGGCCGCGATGCCTGCGATGGGAATGGCCGCGATGAACACGACGATAAACGCCAGCGATAAAGGCGGCGGCATGTACGAAGGCAATGGCGAACTCGGGTCTGGCGGCACTTGGCAGGTGACGGTCACGGCCCAACAGAATGGCCAGACAATAGCCCATAAGCAGCTCACGTTGAACGCGACGGGAGGGATGTAGGCATGATTGTCCGCGTCATTGAGTGGTGTGCTCACAATCGCTTCCTGGTATTCACCGGTGTGCTCTTGCTGGTGCTGGCCGGAATCTGGTCCATGGGGCAGATTCCGCTGGATGCACTTCCGGATATTTCCGACGTCCAGGTCATCATCCACACCAATTGGGAGGGGGAGCCGCCGAACATTATCGAAGATCAGGTGACGTATCCCATCGTGACTGCTCTTCTGGCTGCGCCTCACGTAAAGGCTGTGCGCGCGCAGACGATGTTCAACGATTCCTACGTGTTCGTTGTCTTTGAAGATGGCACGGACATCTACTGGGCCCGCTCACGAGTCCTCGAATACATGCAGCAGATCGCCGGCCGTTTGCCCGAAGGAGTCCACCCCGCAATCGGGCCCGATGCGACCGGGGCCGGATGGGTTTACGAGTATGTTCTGGTCGATCACACACACAAGTACAGCCAGGCGGACCTGCGCAGCCTGCAGGACTGGCATCTGCGCTATCAGTTGGAGACCGTGCCCGGTGTGGCTGAGGTAGCCACCATCGGCGGTTTTGTCCGGCAGTATCAGGTGAACTTGGATCCCAACAAGCTGCTTGCTTACGGCATTCCTCTTTCTGTCGTGATTGACCGCGTGAAGTCCAGCACAAATGAAGTGGGCGGGCGCGTTCTGGAACTAAGCGGGACACGATACATGATCCGCGGTCTCGGCTACTTGAAGTCGCTAGCGGACCTAGAGAACGTACCTGTGATGGCGAAGAACGGAACGCCCGTAATGATCAAGGACTTGGGCAGGGTTTCGTTTGGCCCGGACATCCGTGACGGCGTGGCGGAATGGCAGGGAGAAGGCGAGACCGTGGGCGGCATTGTCGTGATGCGCTACGGACTAAATGCTCTCAACGTCATCAACGGAGTGAAGAAAAAACTGGCGGAGATCAAAGGATCGCTGCCGGCAGGAGTGGAAATCGTAGCTGGCTACGACCGTGCTGGATTGATTCAGGACTCGATTCGTACCCTACAACGTGATCTGCTTGAAGAAGCGGTCATCGTCAGCCTCGTAATCATTATTTTTCTGTTCCACTTCCGCTCGGCGCTGATACCAATCCTCACATTGCCGATAGCAGTCGTCGCCTCTTTCATTCCAATGTACTACCTCCACGTCAGCTCCAACATCATGTCGCTTGGCGGCATGGCGCTGGCCATCGGGGTACTCGTAGATGCCGCGATTGTAATGGTCGAGAACGGCTATCGCCATCTCTCCGAACGTCCCGCGACTCCTGAGCCGCAACCAACAAGGGACATCGATAGTGCCGATGGTTCGATCGTTGCAGAACCTGCCGTTAAACGCATCGAAATCCAGAAACAAGTAGTAAGCGAATCCGAGCGGCGTCGCATCCTGATTGGCGGGGCCAAGCAGGTGGGACCCGCGCTGTTCTTTTCGCTCCTCATTATCGTCGTGTCATTCCTGCCGGTGTTCCTGTTGGAAGCGCAAGAGGGCCGCATGTTCAAGCCCCTGGCGTGGACCAAAACGTTGGCGGTTGGTTTTTCGTCTCTACTGGCGATCACGATCGTACCAGTTCTGATGGTCATGTTCATCAGGGGCAAGCTGCGTCCGGAGTCAGAGAACCCGGTTTCCCGAATTACGCAAGCGATGTACCTGCCCGTGCTGCGTCTCTGCCTCAAATACCGCAAGACGACGCTACTGGTAAACCTGGTCTTTCTGATCGTGACTTTTCCGTTGATGTTTAAGCTCGGCAGTCAATTCATGCCGCCGCTATATGAAGGCTCGTCACTCTACATGCCCACGTCTCTCCCGGGCATTTCAATCACCCAGGCCTCACAACTTCTCCAGGAGCAGGATCGGATTCTGCGTTCATTCCCGGAGGTAGAGACCGTATTTGGAGTTATCGGGCGATCAGACAGCGCCACAGATAACGCCCCGCTGGACATGTACGACACGACCGTCATGCTCAAGCCGCGCGAGCAATGGCCTCCCGGAATGACGTACGAAAAGCTAATTCTGGCAATGGATGAAAAGCTTCAATTCCCCGGCTTGACAAACACCTGGACCATGCCGGTCGAAAACCGTCTTGACATGGCCCTGACGGGAATCAAGACGCCAGTTGGAATGAAGATTCAGGGGCCGTCGCTCGACGGAATTCAGCAAGTCGGCGCCCAGATCCAGCAGATTCTTTCCAGTGTGTCGCAGGTCCGCTCGGTCTTTGCCGAACGCGTGGCGCAAGGCTTTTACGTCAACGTGGATGTGAACCGGCCGGAAGCGGCTAAGTACGGTCTAACGATCGCCGATGTGCAGCAGGCCGTCACCTCAGGAATCGGCGGCATGAACATTGCCGAGAATGTGGAGGGACGTGAGCGCTATCCCATCAACGTGCGCTACGAACGAGACTTCCGCGACAACGTAGATGAATTGCGGCGGATACTGATCGGCACTCCTTCCGGGGCGCAGATTCCGATCGAGCAAGTTGCCAAAATCTCTTTTTCTCACGGCCCAGCCATGATTCGCGACGAGGATGGCCAGCTCACCGGCTACGTCTATATTGACCTCAATACCAAAGACTACGGCGGCTTCGTCAAGCAAGCTTCAAATCATCTGAGGCAGAAGCTGGCGTTGCCGGCGGGATACACCTACCAGTGGTCGGGCGAATATGAGTTTGAAGTGCGTGCAAAAGAGCGATTGAAGATCATTCTCCCGGTCGTGTTCTTCGTGATTTTCATGCTGCTTTACATGGTGTTCCACTCCGTGACGGAAGCAATGGTCTTGATTTTCCCGACCTTCTACGCCATGACCGGCGGTCTGATCCTGCAATGGCTGCTCGGGTACAACTTCAGCGTGGCCGTGTGGGTGGGCTACATCGCGCTGTTCGGAATCGCCGTTGAGACCGGAGTCGTGATGGTGGTGTATCTGCACGAAGCGCTCGACCGGCGCCTTGCCACCGGCGTGGCTCTAAAGCATGAAGACATCGAAGCAGCCGTCATTGAAGGTGCGGTTCAACGCTTGCGGCCGAAGCTCATGACAGTATGTGCCGTCCTGGCGAGTTTGATTCCAATTCTGTGGGAGTCCGGAATCGGTTCCGACGTAATGAAGCCCATTGCCGCACCCATCGTCGGCGGAATGATAACTTCCACGATTCACGTCTTGATTCTCGTTCCGGTTTTCTTTGCGCTTATGAAAGAGCGCGCGCTGCGGCACGGAACGCTGCAGCCGAAAAGCCAAGAGCCTGCCGTATAGGCATTTGGAGGAAGAGTATGGGAAAAAAGAACAAACTGCCAAAACCAACCTTGGCGGAGAGCAAGGCCGCGATCGCTTTTGGAGGGGCGTTGCTCTTGATGTGTGTGGGCGGGGTTTACGCGGTCTACCACGTTTCATCAACGCGCTCAGTTTGGCCCGATCTGAACCAAGTCCCCGTCTACTTCAAGCGAGCCGAAGATGCCATGCCGTTTCCTCACACGCTCGATCCGGCTCAATTCCGAATTGCCAATATCCGAGAAGCGTATTCCGTCGCGAAGGAAGCCCCTGACGTTCTTGCCCAGCAGCCCTGTTACTGCTATTGCCAACGGCAAGGCCATCGCAGTTTGCTCGATTGTTTCGGGAGCCTGCACGCCACGAGCTGCAGCATATGCATAAACGAAGCGCGGTTGGCGCGCCAACTGCACCTGGAGGGGAAGACACCTGGGGAGATCCGGGCGGCGATCAGTCAAAGCAAGGGGGCCAATTTCGGGAGTTCGAGGTAGTTGAATACTTTGAAAAATAAAAGGAGGAAGCATGGTGAGTTCAAGGTTCGCAGCAAAAGTATTTTCTGTTTTGTCTGTCTTGGCAGTTTCGATTCTGATTGGGACGGCTGAGATGAGTGCTCAGACTTCCGTGGCCAGTACACAGGATAAGTCATCCCAAACGCAGAAGAAGGTCAACGTCGGGTTGACTACAGATCCTTCGCCTGCAACGAAAGGCAACAATACCGTCCGAGTCAAATTGACCGACCAGGCAGGCAAACCGATCACGGGAGCGCAAGTCGCTGTCACTTTCTTTATGCCGGCTATGCCAGCAATGGGGATGGCAGCAATGAAGACAGTTATCAAGGCTACGGACAAAGGCGGCGGGATGTATGAAGGCAAAGGCGACCTGGGCTCCGGGGGGACGTGGCAGGTCAGGATCACGGCACAGCAAGACGGCCGAACAATTGCGACCAAGCGGCTCACGGTCAAAGTCATGGGAGGAATGTAGCAACGCAATGCAACACCGCAATATTCGGTAAGCAGCACATGGCGAAGGATCAGAGGCTTCCTGTGGCAAGAGAGGGCTTATTAGCATGCTCGTGACAACCCGCTGCCCTGATTACCCTGCAAGAGATCCCCCTATAGCGCCGCATGGCTTCGAAGCTAGAAAGGCGCTAACGGCAGCGTGTGGGCCGCTCGTATTGTTTCTTTTCTGCGAGATCGGGCCAGGTGCCGACGTTTCGTTTCATAGGACCTCCCAAGAAATTCGAATTGAAGTTGATCTGGTCGATCTCTATGTCACTGTGAACAACAAACGAGGAGCGTCAGTACAAGGCCTTGGGAAGGAAAATTTCCGAGTCTCGGAAAATGAGGTGGAACAAGAAATCTCCCATTTCGACACAGACGATGCGCCCTACACAATTGGACTGGTATTAGACCACAGCGGAAGCATGCGATGGTCATTGATGATGTCTTTAAGGCGGGTCTACATACGCTTCAAGCGAGCAAGCCAGTGGACGAAGCTTTCGTGCTCGTGTTCAACGACCGCGTCGAATTGATCCAGGATTTCACCGTTGATCGAAAGTCACTCGAACGCGTTGTTCACAGGGTTCGCGCAGGGGGCCAGACGGCTCTTTACGACGCGACTCAAACTGCCCTGAATCAAATCCGAAGAGGGCAATACCGCAAGAAAGCTCTTCTGGTTGTTACCGATGGTGCGGACAACAGCAGTGAAACGTCGTACCGAGAGCTGTTGGATTCCGCCCAACAGAGTGGCGTGATTATTTACGTCGTTGGCTTTTTCGGGAACTCAATGCGCTTTGGGTCTCTGCTGACTGATAGCCCCAACGTAGAAAAGCTGACTCGCCTTGCGGAAGTAACCGGAGGCCGGGCCTACTTTCCGAAGACGATGAAGCAGTGCATGCAGGCTTGCCTCGACATCGCTGGCGAGCTTCGCCACCAGTATAGACTGGGGTATTACCCCTCCAACAGAGAAAAGGACGGAACCTGGAGAAAAATCCATGTCGAGGTTCTCGCTCCGCGCCCTAACTCAGCGGAGAACCTGACTGTCCGAACTAGGTCTGGCTATTACGCGGAGAAGAGGTGAGTGAATCCGTAGAACGCTCTTTGGCCACGGTATTAGCGCTTCCGATGGCGTCGTCACACGCTCCGCCCTGCAATCGTTCAGAAGGAACTGGCTAGTCCTGGAAGTTCAAAGTAATGGACATAAAAATTCAACACATAAGGAGACCGTAGATGAATATGAAAACCATGTTTCTCAAGCTCGCAGCAACGGCGTTGATTGCCGGCGTATTCGCAGTCGGGCTGTCACCGCGCGTGAGTGGGCAACAGAACCAGCCGTCGGGAACCCAGAAGACCCTGACCGGAGTCATCAGTGACTCCATGTGTGCATCCACACACATGCTCAAATACATGTCTCCTGCGGAATGCACTCGAATGTGTGCTCAGCAGGGTCAGAAGCACGCGTTAGTGGTCGGAAAGAAGGTCTATGTCCTCGATGGCCACGAGGAAGAGCTCAACAAGCTCGCGGGGCAAAGGGTCGTCGTTAAAGGCAGCGTCAGTGGGACCACAGTAAGCGTTGCTTCTGTCACTCCAGTCAAGGGACCGAGCCCGGCGAAGTAAAGGAGAGCCGAGATGCATGAAGCGGAGGTCTTACAGAAATGTAATCACCACTCCAATGACCTTCTTGTGGCGGCGCGAAGGGGAACTACCACACGGCCACAAGCCGGTGCTCAAACCCAGACGGCTGAACCGGTATTGTAGTTTCCAAATCTACTCAAGGAGACGCATATGAATATTTCTGTTACTAACTACCGGAAGTGGCTGGTCGCAGGCGCAGTCGCCTTCCTGGCTATTGTAGCTTTTGGGTCGACGCGTAACACCTCGGCACAGTCCGAGAGACGAATGATCTGCACCTAGCCCGGGCCGATGGCAGTCTGCGGCAACTGCTGAGGCGGTTGAATCGGATCGATGTTCTGGTCGTCGACGATTGGGCCATGAACCCGATGTCGGAAGCGGAGAGAAGAGACTTCTGGGAGATCGCCGAGGATCGCTACCAGACGCGCTCCATGATCCTGACTTCGCAGCTGCCGGTGTCCCGCTGGCACGAACAGATCGGAGATCCCACACTGGCCGACGGGATCCTCGACCGGCTGGTACACAACGCACATCGCATCGAGATGCGCGGGGACTCGATGCGTAAAAAGAAAGGAGAGGAGGAGGAAAAGTGAATGAATCGGCAGGCGAAAAGCTGTGGAAAAGACGGGCAGAAAGCGCCCTTGGAAATCCCTTCGGGATTTCCACTTTTCGCACAGCTTCAACAACAACAAGCTTGACGATCGTAATCACTTTCTACAAAATGCAAAAACCAGCGTCGCTTCGCTCCGACGACT
>Ga0137390_10004880_pt1 | contig 11225 bp, 13 predicted proteins | sample 15con2h24AmetaG_FD_104937 | JGI IMG/M metagenome (GOLD analysis project Ga0137390, IMG submission 104937) | Vadose zone soil microbial communities from Angelo Coast Range Reserve, California, USA - 15con2h2.4A metaG | ecosystem: Environmental > Terrestrial > Soil > Vadose zone > Saprolite... | reverse complement strand
CTCAAGATGGCACGAGAACGCGGAAGGGGGCGCTCCTCTCACAACCACACACCGTATCAAAGTTGGTTGGCCCTGCTCGAGGCTGTGAAGCTTGAAGCTTCTTTCTTTCGTGATTCGGTGATCCGCACTCTCTCCGTAACATCTGGGGTGTTACCGTCACCTCAACACGTACACGTACTACTTTTTTTTTGATTTGGGTGACGAACACGTTCACGATCGCACACCGACCATGGCGGATCAGTTGTTATCGCATGGACCCGTTTGTTAAAGGGATAAGATTTTGACGTGATTGACCCTGAGCACTCTGTAGGTCCCCACCTACCCCTGCAGGATATACGACAAAAACAAAAAAAACATACGGCAAACCAAACGCAACGCGCCAACACGCCACAGCTCCGCATGTACAAGGCAGTGTTGACCATCTTTATCCTAGCGCTAGCGAGAATATCATTCTCAGAAGGGCGTAAAACGGTGTGCCAAGACCGGCGAAAGCGTCCGAAGTGGTCAGATGGGCATATCTCGACCGGGGTAATTGAGTTTTCGGCTTCGTTTCGACATCTGAGCGTTCCACGAAGAGTATTGTGATCGTGGGTAGCGCCTTCGAGTTGTTTATCGTAGTAACGTGTAAGGTAAGCACTCCGCAGTCGTGTTGTAACATATATGTTGCGCGTCTGTTCTGTGTATCGTTTATGGCAATTAGATCACGCCACGTGGCGCTGAAATATCAATCATGACATCGGTACGCGGCTTGGCGGGACCGCGTAGGTAGAAGAGGAGTGTGTGTTTACGAGGAATACAGACGGAATGTTGTTATGCCAGCCGTTGTAGATTATGGACAACTTGACGTGCAAGAGTCGGATGGATAGCACACCACTCGCCATATGGCCACTCTCCACTCTCGCTAGCCAGGCTGTGTCGTGGGGCTTTTGCGTCGTGTACGCGGCTGCGTCTCTTCTGAGATGAGATGTGTATCAAGGAATATGTAAAATTGGATATAGCAGTACGGGGCGCAACGGCGTGTTTCAGATAGAACCTGTGATTTAGTGGTGATCCACATCCCCACATAACATCAGGTTCGAGTTGAATGCCGCACGCTGGTTCCCTCCCCGGCAGGCACGTTAGGAGGGTATGGCGCGGGTGCCTGATATAGCATACATGGTAGTGCCAAATTGTGCCGGTTTGCTATAGTCTAGGAGCGCCAAGAGCAAATCAGGACCCAGCCGATGCCCCTTTCCCCAGAGGGACAGCGAGAATGGGTCTAAGATGGATGTCGTTGTTCTCAGTTAGGACAAGCGGCCGCAGTAAGTTGACGAACGAGTGCACGCGAAGGGCGACTGCACGGCTAAGCCCATGTCAGCGAGGAAGCACAATTTGATCAGAAGTCGATGAACGCAGACCGATCAGATTCATGATCACTTGGCTGGCTCAATCATTAGTCCGCACGCGCGGGTCCGCACGACCTCTTCAGGCAGGCACCGACAGGATGAAACGATGGAAGTAAAGGGCGTCGTGGGGATCTGCGGAGATCTCGAGGCTCTCGAGGGGATCGGGCGGGCGGGGCGAGTGGGGGGACCATAATGAATCCTCGAGCGATTTCGCGGTCGATCCGGGGCTTCGAAGCGTGGGCAGTGCGATATACGTACGCGACGACGCGGAGCGACTGACTACTGTACCACTATAACGCTCGAGGGCACGCCAGGCGGAGGAGGGCGGCGGGGCAGCGGCGGCGGGGGGGGGGGCCACTAGCTGGGGACATGGAGACGCATCCCAAAAAGGCAATTTTGGCACCGGACAGCGTACCGAACTGGCTTCGAGGGGCGTTCGAACGCTTCGTAAGTGTGAACGAGTATCTGGCGGAGACACAGCTTCCGTCCCCTCGGGTTCACTTGTCGTGTGTTCTGTTCGTGATCAGTTTCATTTTTTGCTGCGCGACGACTTCGTCGGGATCGCGTCGCCATCTCCAACGTGCCCAGTTCGAGACCTCTCCCCCCATGATTATTAAGGTTCACCGCGCGTCAACGCGCGCCTCCGTGGGAAACTGTCCCGTGTATAGGATCCGGTAGAACGAGGGATTTCTGCTACCCTTTGGAAAGACTTTTGGAAAGAGAAAGAAGACCTCCCAGAGAAAATGGACATGCAGTGCTCATAGCTGTAGCTGGCTGGGCTTGCTTCTCTTCCATCTTCCTGCCAGTGCGTGTGCATGTGCATGTGCACGCTGTGCCAGGGTGCGCGGCATTTGCCGGTCTGACTGGAACTGCGGATGGGCCCGTAAGCTTCGAGGGAGAAGAGTTATCACCGATGATCGCAAATAATGAACGGTCGACCATTGGGTAGGGTCATCGAGCTCAGTGTTACGTGGACAAAGAGAGGCAAGACAATATAGCACCCTCATCACCATAATGGCGTTCCGGCGAGCGCTGGAAAGTAGGGTACCGAACTTGAACCCTGGGGAGTGTCATACTAGTACCGCAACAAACGACACATCGAATCCCGGGGCACTAGTCCTGGTTGTCACGCGCGTTTCTTTCGCGAAATGAACATTTCATCTCCAAGAGAAAAAGCAGATTCTCGTCCGTGTCATTTGGGCACCCCAGTTCAGTTGCAGGCAATATGTGCCACTGGCAGTGCCACTTTATGAGGTAGCACCAGAAATGGGGGGTTTTTTTTTTGCCTCCGAAAACGAATTTCAGAATCCCGGATAGAGAGAGTAGGCAGGACGCACCGCACCACCCCTGTAACTGCGATGTATTTGCGATTGATCAGTGGTCAGGTCGTTCGTTCGTTCGTTCGGAAAGGAAAGGGAAGTCCTCGGCGGTCGGCCGTCGCGACTCGTTGTTTCGGAGTTCCCCTAACATCGTGCCCCCCTAACATCCTCATTCGTGCCATGTACCTGGGCGAATCTAAACCCCATGAGACGATCGTCATGCGATGTCGCACGCCTGATCGAGTTGCCATCATCCTTACAGTACATGATCGACAGGCTGGCGTCCGGATCTCATGTTTGGAATAGCGCAAGTACTAGTGCGACTGGCAGTAGTAGCGCAGCAATGGGGCGATCATATTTTCCTTACGGGATAAAGTGTCATATGGCAAGCAGATTACTGTGTTTGGACGATCCGTTCAGGCCCATTTCGTTTAATTGATCATGATCACGACTAGCTTTGATACCAATCCAGCCACTCCTACTACAGCGAGCAGTTCGTGCACAGGCACAAGGGACTGCAGCATGTCAGCTGAGCGCTCGCTCTCGTACAGCAGCACGCTCTTCGAGCGGAGTGGTGTACTAGTAGTCATCAGAGTGAGAAAACACTAGACCGAGAAGAGTATATCGTAGATGGCCCTTACCACGGCCATTTGTCTGCCGCGGTTCGCGCAGGCTTACGATTTCGTTGGCAGCTATATATTAGGAATAGGCAGGGGCTATCGCGACACGCGACACTCGCGATTGCGGATCATGGGGAAGCCGGTGCTGCCGCTCCTCACCGGCCTGGCCTTGCTGCATTCGTCCTCCTGCGATCGTCCTCGATCGTCCCTCTGCACCCGGCCATGCATATACGCCACATTAATAACCGAGGCTGATGGTGTAAACTCCCCCTACACCCGTGTTCCCCGAGTCGGAGCTGGTGATACAGTACTAGCCTGTGTGCGTGACTGTCAGTGCGGCTAGGGCGAAACGTGGGCGGGAGGGCACAGATGTGGCATCACGTTCCGCGTTCAATTAGGCGTCGGTGCTGAATCGTCCGAGTCGCATACTGTACTATGCCCACAACTATATTGCTTTTCAATCCGGCGTTGGATTTTCGCCGACTTGAGCACATGTACTGTAGTCGGTGGCCCTTACCAGACCAGTTCCCAACGTCGGATCAAGTGGGACGCACATGCGTGCTAGTGCGAGTTGCGTGTGAGTGTGTGCGTACGGCATGGCTGCGCGATTTTTATCCATGGGCACCCGCCGCGCCCTTCCTTTCCTCTTTGCTATTGCTCTCATGACATATGACTCTCCACCCGCGGTCATCACATGTCAAGCCACAGAATATCACAGTCCTAGGGTGGTGACCGGAACTAGGGAAACGCGCGCTATCAATAGGGGCCTCTGGCGCGCTCCTTAGCAAAACACTACGACAGTGGCCCTGCACGATGCCGGCATGGAGGGGCACATTCCACGGAAAATCCCTGGCCACACGTTCCAACATGGCGCGATCGCCGCCGCCCTGTGCTGCGGGCTGTACGTTAGCGTACAGCATCGCAGACAGAGGATGTCAAAACAGGGCCACCATTGTACTACACGTGCATTTCTCTGTGGAGGGGTCCAGGCCCACAAACGCGGGGCGCGCGCGTAGGTTCATATCTGGGCATAACGAATGACAGTGACTGACCCCTGGCGGGGCTGTGGTATGGCTGTAGGGTGCGCCGTGTGGTGCGATGGGGATATGTAAGAGGCGAAATACTGGAAACTAGTGTCATAACCCCTCCGGATCTACTCTGAGCTCCCACCCCCACCCCTCGCCCACGCCACTTTTTCATGTACCCTCACTTGGTCCGAATTCCGAATTGTCAAACCGTCAGCTGTCCGTCCGTCCGTCAGCGCCCAACGCGCGCCATGCGGGTCGACTATCAGTAGCGTGAGGGGCGCGGAGGGGCATCAAACGTCGTGTCCGGGTTGCAGGGACAGGCGGTCCACGAGGTGTGAAACGGGTGAGCACGAGTTTCCGATTCGTTTTCCCTGTTCCGTGGGGTCTCATCCGGTGTATAAAGTCGCATCCTTTGCCGCCTGGACAAATGAGAGCTCGCTGTTACGTGCGCATACAATACCTGCCGGGGCGAAGGCGACTACTAAATGGCAGAGGTGAGACCTGACGGCGCAGGGCGCTGAGGAACTGATGGTTTGTGTCACGCGACACATGGGCATCAAGTCGACCCTGGATGACTTGATGAAGCTGGAGGCGGTATACGTACAGCCTAGGATGGCAGGCAGAAACACCAAGGGCTGGGTCACCGGCACATTCAAGAATGGCCGTCGGCCCTCCCTTCGGACGGTCCTTGTGTGCGTCCAAGTAATAGTAGTTGGTTCATGAACGCCGCCAATGATGCGTCCGGTGCGTCGGACACGGGGCCTCATAACGATGGCAATAACATCGTTTATGAGTTGTGGCGGGTGAACCATTTCACACACATCGACCCATCCCGCCAGATCAATCTTGCGCCCGTGCTGCGCAATCCCGTTTGGCGTCCTTGGCACCCAGAAATTCCCAATTTCGTGACGACATATCACCTCTCGTGGCGCAGAAGCCCTTTCCATTTCCTCCCACATTTTAGCGCAGAGGCACGGACGATTCGGCGTTTTTCGGGGAAAGGGAGGGCTTGTAACTTATGTGTGTCAGTAAGTGGAGTGGAGCAACTGAGGCGCCGAAAGGTCAGTCTATTCAGAGGTAGTTGTACTGTAATCCGGTTGCCAAGTTACAAGAACGCGCTACCGGTTCCTCGCACGCCAGACAAGACAGTTCGGTTCTTTCGTTCGATACAGTATTATTGTTACGGGGGTTTTAAAAGTGGGCTGCGCTTGTGCTTGCCATGTGTGTTGTCTAAGCGACATATGGTGCAGCTCCCGGGAAGTATGCATTACCCTTGTGCATACAGCTGTTGCGCGCGACCATCGCGCGACTCGCGTACGTGCTTCTAAGCATGCCTTTATGCCACGCTCAAAAGGCCGCGTTGGTCCCGTAGAACAATTGAGAGTGACTGGTGTTAGGGTCGCTCGGGCAGCTGCAGCTGATGACGAGAAAAGTGACGTCTATACTGTAAAAGTACACGGAACGAGGAAGATACACGTATGTAGCCAGCAGAATGGTGTACTGTAGTAGCGCACAAACTCGCCAGCGTCCAAGCGGGAAAACAATTGAATCAGCACCACCAGCGAAGCGCGAGTCGTATGGCTCGGGGTCTTTGTGCGTTTCCAAGGGCATAACGGGGAGAGGTGGATGCTTCATGTTGAGCTGCCGACGACACACGTCAATTTGGGTTCGGGAATAACTTGAACTTGCGATGCAATGTCCGCGACGGAGGAGTTCGAGGTCGTACGCGCTTATCGCGTGAAGAGCCGTTTCCCGCGTAAGGGCCGAGCGGCGCCAACGCGCCCGGTCTCCTCCTGGTACATGCGGTACGCCTCGCGCAGGTGGTCTGGAGACAGGGGTCCTTTTTCTCCGCGGCGCTCCTGGACGGCACGAGCTGCGAGCCGATGTGCGATGCGATTAGATAGATTTAGGCAGAGGCGATGTCGCCACGTGATAATAAGAGGGGGTGACGGTTACCTTTCTCTACGATTTCCCCGACGAAGACCTTGGTGAACCCTGCCACGACCTGTGCCACGGGCATGGACACTTGTTGGCCGAGGCTCTGTTGAATTACCTGCCAAGACGCCGAGTTCGGACATGGGCGTCAAGAGTTTGTATGAGAAGCAAGTCGTGCCATACCTTGCGAACGGCCTGCTTCGGGAGGGCATGACGGCGATATGCCTCGAAACGTTCGTACTGCTCCGGCGTAAAGTTGTCCATGAGCACCCTAGAAGAGAAGCAGTCGGAGGGGGCTAAGAAGAGGAAGGAATTGGGAAAACGCACTTGAGGTTGTCTTTGGACTGGCTCTGCCAGGAGAGTTGAGCAGAGTAGTCGTCATCAGCCATGGCGGGAAGCAGCTCGTCTTCGGCTTCGGCTTCCTCTTCCATTGCGCCTATCGGCCGCTGTGGACCCGTCGGGGCGGGTATCGCAGAACTCGGCCCAGCGACTGGCGCATCTGTGGCGGGGGTGACCGGCGTCACGGCGGTGGCAGCGACGGGGGTGGTCGCAGCTGGCTGTGCCCACTGTATCGGGGTGGTGGTAGCGGGGCTCGTGGCAGCACTCGGAGGGGCGCTGGGATTGGAAAGGAGGTCTGAGGATGTGGCGAGGGGAGAATCGAGGGTTCCGGCGCGAGATTTCCTGCCACGTTTAGCGGCAGAAGACGGATTACCTCGTGGTCTCCCTCGAGGAGTTGCCGAAGCGCCTGGATTGGACGGGTTGGCAGGAATGAAGGTGCGCTCTTGATATGGGGAGGTCATGGGCGGTGGTGGGAACAGTTGACGGATTTGCCGAGTTTGGACAAAAGTGCGTCGTCGTGGCTCGCGTGTTCCATCGCTCGACGTCGTGATGGCTCGCAGTTTATATAGCATTTCCCCTTCGCCCGGCCCACTCGAGCCTTCTTTCTCAGACGACTCTTCATCTCAAGACGGCGCTCCGTCCAATTTCACCGACATCCATGACGGCGCTCAACCGACAGCAGCTTCGCGCCAGCCAGCGAACCCCGCTCCTGCCCTCGACCTTGTCACTTGTCAGTGGGAAGACTGCGGTGCTGCCTTTGACGACCTGAACACGTTCATACGCCACTTGCACGAAGGTGCGGCGCTCTCGGTCTCGGTCTCGGTCCCCCCCCCCTTCAGCTTGGCTGCCTCGTTCCGTCGGAGCGCCCTGACGTTTTCTGACCTCCGCAGATCACATAGGCGTGCACAAATCCAACTACACCTGTGAATGGGCCACGTGCACCCGTCGTGGCCTCCCTCAGACTTCTCGCTTCGCACTTATCTCTCACCTGCGATCCCACACGGGCGAGAAACCCTTCACCTGCGAGCTCCCCGGTACGCACCCCTCCTCTCTCCGTCCCTCTCCTCCGTAGCTCAGTCCCGACCGACCATGCGGCCCCACAGAGTGCGACAAATCGTTCACCCGCTCCGACGCTCTCGCCAAACACATGCGTCTCCAACACAACGTCGAAGCTGGCGCCCCCGGCCGCGGTGGCAACCGCAAGCGGAAGCGCGACCGCGATGAACCCCCTCGCCCGGCCGTCTCTACCGTGTCCGACCCAGCCGGGTTCAGCATCTTCAAAGTCGAGCCGCACACGCCCTCCGAGATACACATGCCTTCCGAGCTCAGCGGCACACCCGCAGCGGACGATTATTTCAACGGTGGCCGGTCCCCCAGTCCAGCTGACGACGGTATTCCGTCCTACCTTACTCAGGACCTCGACCCCGCAACGGGCCTTATCCGGGGGCGCTCGCCAGCCATGGTCAAGTACCTCGTGATGAAGGCCAAGTTCCGGTTCGCCATCAACGAACACTCCACGCTCTTGGAAGAACTCCGTGTGTTGCGCGCAGAGGAGTGTGCGCTCCGCCAGGGCAAGGACGAGGCGCTCGACTCTGTCATGCGCATGGAGTTTGGGTGAGTCAATCTCGTTTTTTTTCATTTTTTGTTGTCATGAGGTTCGAGACGAGCTGACGTGGCTCACCTGGGACGCGCCCAGACCTGCCGTTGAGCCGCTGTTATCCACGGCCGGTGATCCATCTCCACAGGCTGGATCCTACACCCCAGAAGGGCATGCCCCGCCTGAACTACATCCGAGTCAATGAAAGCCTATTTAGCCGTGTGGACAATCCATTTCTGTGCGAGGCTGTGTGCCATCATATGTTCGCTGTCCGCTATTATTTTGGGGGGGACTATACTTTATACGTCCAGAGCTAAGCTAACGTGAAGTGGCTCTCTCAAATTTCATGTTCGCACAGCCAAGCCAAAACAACTTCCCCGTTGCGCAGCTTGACGCTCGCTGTTCCGTAGCTCCACCTCGCCTCGATTACTCTATCGGAATGTACAGAAAGTCAATTGTCTTTTCTAGAGATGTCAATTCTACTTGTTGTTTTCCGATCTTTCTGTAGCGCGAAAATGATGGACATCATTCCTTCGTCACCTCATCGCAGCCGTGTGGCTTCTCGGGCGTGGTACATGGGACCGACGATAGTGGTCGTCGTCCTGATAGGTCAAATGCTAACTTGACGTACATGCGGTTTGCCTGCCATCTAGTAATGCACCTGGTGCGTGTTTTTTTTCTTTAAATTAAAAGATATATGAGAAACCGTACGTGTGCACAGCCCAATTTATCCGTTAACCTCTGATCTGATCTACCTACAGCGCGTGTTTTCCATGTTCCCAACCCCACTCCAACACCTTGTCAATTCACGTACCGAAGCGCCGCCTCGTGTCAGTGCGTGGTATCTATATAGCATATTGCGGCGCCGGCAGTAGCCACTATTCGTCCCCTCATCCCAAGAGAGCGCCGTCTGTCTACTAATACCGTGCGTGCGCTTGCTTGTCCACACGCCATCATTTCTATTGTCCGCAGACATTTCAAGTTAGCAGCGCGCACTAGCAGGTGTCTCTTGTGATGTCAAGTTGAAGAATGGTGGCGTTGTCCGAGTTGGATCTCTACCCTCGAGCAGGCCAAGTGTCAACTCTTCAAACCTCTCATACGCGATTTTGGCTGCGTAATTGAGGATCGGACAAACGCCTGTGCGCGCGTTTTCTCGGAATCTACTGATGGGCCACTGACGTGACGCTAGTGTGTGTACTCGAAGCAACGTCTGGCTAGCCCCACGTACTAGTAAGGAGCGGCTGTACCTCTGGGCTTGCCAGAATGTGTCCACCACTACTACGAAAAAAGTGGACGGCCAATGGGACAAGTTGCGGAGGCACGACCGCTGGTTATAAACTCGTATCGTGGGCTGCCCACAGCCTCCCTCAAGGCCTCAAGTCTCCCTCATCCGCCTTCAATTCCACGACCGCAATACATTTTTACGTGCTTTTGACCCCGATTTACCCTCATAACTCTCTCATATCGTCTAGTAACGTGGTTCAAGTACAACCGTACTGTCAAAAGTGCCGAGGAATCCCGCAAAGTCGTCTCGGCGGATGACAACAAGCCCCTGGGCTACGTACGCCCTAACCGAAAATTAACCCGCATCCAACCGCGAGTAACAGTTCCCGTACCTTGTTCCTGACCCCCACGCTCAACTTGGCGGCGCGCACGCAACGTACAGAAAAGAACAATCAAAGAAATTAAAGGAGGGACCCCCCCTCCACCGCCGCGTCCTCCAGTCCATCCAAGACGAGACGCTGAATTGCACCGGTATGACCAGACTGAGATGCGAAGGTGGAGCTCCGAGTCCGCGCCGACGCTACAAGGACCGGGGGCCGAGGAGCCCCACTACCAGCAGCGCGTATCACGGAACACACGAAGGATATAATAACTAGCTCGGAAGACGGCAGCAGCATCGGCCAACCGTTGGAACGCAATGACACTCTCTCACACATGGCGTCCTCCTTACTGTCTTCTTCTCCTTCCCAAAGTCTCTCCCCCAGTCGCTACAAACGAAAGGGCATGACGAGTCTTGACCGTACAAGGTCTCATCTCGACCATCAAGGCGTCGGTCGTCGTCTCGACGGTAGCGACGCCTTGCGCGACGGCGCGCGCTAAGGCCCTTTCCTCCTGGCAAAGCGTGTTCTCTCGCCACACGCCCGCCTCTCTTTTAACGGGCCCCTGCTCTCGGCTGCCCTTCTCCACCGTTTCTGAGGGGGGAGCTCGCAGGCGGAGTGTTCAAGTCGTTTCCTAGTGTCGGGCCAATTTCTCCCAATTTCCTGGCATCGCGCCTACCCCCACCCCACCCTTGCCGCGAGTCGGTGCGTCCTTACCTGAAAGCCACCGCTGGAACAGGTGGTCTGGTAGTGAAGTGTTCCCCGCTGACGTGTTGGAGGGCGAATCAGGGAGAGAGAGGTGTACGCGTCTTCCAATGGTGTGGATGGTGTCTGTGGCTCAGATGATCCAACTAGTAGTCTGCGCAATACGCAAATCAGATTGCGGGTGTGTCGCAGCCGTGATCTCTGACGGAGCTGGATGAGTAGAATGCGCCTCGCAGGTGCATTCTACCCTTCTAGCTCCGTCAGTCTTCCTACCGCCCACCCAAAAACGAGCTTCGATGAGACTGACAAAATCCCTGCTGTTCCAAGTTACAAGCGCGAAATTACAGAAATGAAGCAGGAACAATTTCCTGAAGTCCATCGACTGCCTGTGGTGGCTGCCCGATTGGAAATTTTGAACTTCTGGGAGTCAAGTGGGCCGTGCAGGAGGGGCTCCGGGCATTATCGCGTGAGCTCATGGGCAAAGATATAGCGGTCGCGGACTGCAATAGGGCAATAGGAAATGCGTCAAAGAAAAAAAAACGTACGCGATTCCCCTCCATTCCTCCCGTATTCTGGAGGAACGCGTAGTCAAGCGCGTCGACGCTCACGCAGTAAAAGGAGGCGACCCTGACTTTTTGGATGACTATAGACCTATAGTAGCTCATGATGCCCGCGAAACAGAACAGTCTCGCGCTT
>Ga0137390_10004879_pt1 | contig 11225 bp, 11 predicted proteins | sample 15con2h24AmetaG_FD_104937 | JGI IMG/M metagenome (GOLD analysis project Ga0137390, IMG submission 104937) | Vadose zone soil microbial communities from Angelo Coast Range Reserve, California, USA - 15con2h2.4A metaG | ecosystem: Environmental > Terrestrial > Soil > Vadose zone > Saprolite... | reverse complement strand
GTTCCAGGAACGCTCCCCTTGCCAGACTGCTTCGTACCCGAGAGTTCGAAGGGCATTCACGGGAAAGGCTCCCTGCTCCGCCTTGAGCTCTTGGAGACTAACCACGTCCGGCTCAGCTTTGGCCAACCAAGCCAGGAGGTTATCCAGCCGCTTATTAATGTTGTTAATGTTGAAGGTCGCGACTCTCACCAAGTCCCTCTCTGTCCCTGTACCTCTGGGTGCGCCCCGCAAAAGGAGCAACCGAGTTCTTTGTTCCAGTTGGCATTATCTTACCGATGGAAAGAGATGGAAAACCCCATAGCCTGGTCCAGCTCTGGAGCTCTCCGGTCGCCTAAATGGCTGCGCAGTGGTGCACAAGCGAAATGCCACTGCCCGTCACTCGAAAAGAGGTGGCTGCGCGGCCGCTTGCTCGGCCTCTCGAAAGTTGCTCAAACCGACGCCAACCAGTCGGTAACGCTGATTCGGACCAAAGTCCACTTTTTCTCGCAGCTTCAAGACAATGTCCGTCAATTCCTCGCAGGAAGAAGGAGGAAAATCTGGCGTATGACTGCGCGTGAGGATCCTAAATTCGCTTGTCTTCAGTTTGAGGACCACTGTGCGTGCCAGGCGTGATTCTTTGCGCGATGCAGACCAAAGCTCTTCCGCCAGGTGCCGGATCATGGGCTCGGTTTCCGCCAAAAGAACGTCTTGCTCAAAAGTGTCCTCGACAGAGATCGATTTCGTGGGCCGGTCCGGGACGACTGCACTGTCGTCGACACCGCGGGCGAGTTCGTGCAGGCGGAGACCATACCGGCCGAAGTGCTTTTCGAGCAGGGACAATTCCAATTTTCGCAAATCACCTACAGTCTGTATCCCAAGCTTCGCCAGCTTGTCTCCTGTAACTTTGCCGACTCCCGGCAGGCGTCCGACCGGAAGCGGCAGCAGAAACGAATCGATATCCTCGGGCTGGATGACAAAGAGCCCATCCGGTTTGCGCCAATCAGAAGCAAGTTTTGCCAGAAATTTGTTCGGCGCTACGCCCGCAGAGGCGGTCAAACTCAATTCCTGGCGGATTTGGTCACGAATTGTGCGGGCCACCAAGGTGGCGGTTGGCAGGCTCGTCTTGTTCTCTGTGACATCGAGATACGCTTCGTCGAGCGAGAGTGGCTCGATGAGATCAGTGTGGCGTTTGAAGATCTCCCCCACACTGCGAGAGACGGCCCGGTACCGTGTAAAATCCGGCGCGACGAATATTGCCTCAGGACACAAGCGGTCGGCACGCACTGCCGGCATCGCTGAACGAACCCCGAACTTCCTAGCCTCGTACGAAGCTGCGCAGACGACCGAGCGGTTGCCTTTCTAGGCGACAACCACGGGCTTGCCACGCAATTGCGGATCGTCACGCTGCTCGACCGACGCATAGAACGCGTCCATGTCGACATGGATGATTTTTCGCACGATCGTTGGGCGACAGAACTAACCGGCTTTGACGCGGCGCCTATGATGCCTTGAAAAGGTCAGCACAATTTCGCGCTGCCGTTCTGATGCATCTGAAGGAATCAAGACCTCGCGATTCTGGGGAAGATTCCCGCCGAACATGCGAGCTATGTTGAACAGTGAGCGGCTCCCGCACACCAGACATCGATCGTGCGGGCTGTCACTGACCACGTCACATTCAGCACACAAGACCGCGTTTTGCAGGGCCACCGCGTTGAGACCCCGACCCACCTGAGATGTGCCATCCACATACGCACCCTTCATGACAGAACCTCGAGAGATTACTTTGATTGTATTTAACCCTGTCGGACTGATTTGTTTACACCACGATTGGGCTATCATCCATTTTGTAGTGTTCGTGAGTCTGATTCTGAACCAATTCCATCACCAACAACGATAGACTCCTGGTTAAGCGTCGAAAGCCTCCAGTTGGGTCTGTCCGGCCTTGCGTTCGAGGCGCGCCATCCGATGATCGAATTTTGCCTTGATCTCGCGATAGGCGCTAGACGCAATGTCGCCTATCTGATTGGCACGGCGAAGTTCATCAATTGCTCGCCGGACTACCTGCCGAGCCTGCTCTGGGTTGCGAGCGTTGTGTTCGTAATAAATTGCCAATTGCTCGTAAGCGTTGTATCCGTGCCTTGAATTTCCCACCGCTCCTTTCCAAAGTTCACAGGCTAAGGTGAAATCGCCTTGGCGCTTGGCGAGCCGGGCCAGTGAGCGCCTTGCCTCCCGATCCGTTTCGGTAGGCAGGACAAAGGCAATCGATTTCTCATAGAGCTTGCGGGCGCGAGTCTTGTTGCCTCGTCTTTCGCAGATGCGGGATACCCCGAATAGCTCGAACCCATCCTGTCCTACGTTTTCAGCATCACCAAGCAGCGAAAGAATTCGGCTGGAGAGCGCCGCGAGACCACGCAGGTCCATCTGGTTGTGATGGAAGACTGGAACGAGCCGCTCGGGTGGACCTCCGCGCACATAATCAAAGTAGATTTGCGGGATCAGACCTGAGAGCACATCTGCGCCTCGATCCCATCCCAATACGTAACGTTCGAGCTCCGATAGTCTGACCGACCCAAGTCGAAGCCGCCACAGGTTCCGAGCGGGATGAAGAAAGTCGAGATGTGCTCCCGGAGTCGGCACAGAGATTTTGCGGCTCATGCGATAACGGGTTTCGAGCAACGGCCAGTCAAGCGACTTGCCGTTGAACGTGACAAGCACCGGGCGCTCTGCAATCCGCTCTCGCAAAGCAAAGAGTAATGAGCGTTTCTCGCTGTACTCGCGCATGAAGAATTGTTCGATCTCAAGTCCGCCGCCCTCCCACCAGGCGATGCCGACGAGAAAGGCGTACGTGCCGCTTCCGCCAGCAAGACCTGTGGTTTCGGTATCCAGGAAGAGCCATCGTTCGGGATCAGCAACCGCCTCCGGTGCGCCGGGCATGAGTAATCTCAGTGCGTCGATATTAGGGGTGTATCGCGCAGGCTCTCCGCACCAGCAATGAAGTGAAAGATACTCGCCGTACTGATTTGTCTTCGCGGTGGCTCCGAGAATCTGTCCTAGCCGATCTGGTTCATTCCGGACCGCTGCCGCGCGTGTGTGCGGCTCCATGTAATCGTTCACCAAGGGTCGTTGCCACTCCGGCGAGGCTGGTGCGGACATGGAAGAAGAGCGTCGCAGTGCCTTCAGCCCTCGAACGCGGTCAAGGTTCACGTAGCGCATGTTTAAGCTGGCTCTTCAGTTCTCTTGGGCAACACCTGAGCGGCTCGACACAGTCGCTCAAGAATCCCAAGCGCGACATCTTTAGTCCTTTCGCTTCGATCAGCAGTGGGCCCAACACACGAAGGACATCCGTTCTCGCAAGGACAGGCGCTGATCAGTTCGCGGGTTCGATTCAGCAACGCGCTGCAACTCCGATACAGGGGTTCACTGAATCCGATCCCGCCCGGATAAGCGTCATAAAGGTAGAGATTGGGCTCGAAGAATTCCTTCACTTCGGAAGCGTTTGAGGAAGCTGTCGCGAAATCTTCCCATCTAATTTCGCTAGCCGCGCTGGGCGGACGCTCGCCCACAGCCGTGCCAAGGTCGCGACGATCGCACATCACCAGAAGCGTTGCCATCGTCCCGAGCGCGTAGAGCAAGCCAAATATCCCGCTCTGACGTTCGGAAAGGCTGAAAGGCAATTCCGCAATGAGGCTGTGCCCGACCGTTATCCAGAACGAGGTTGTGTGCATCTCGTTTTCAGGCAGTTCGAGCTTTCCGGAGCCCACGTTCTCGTTCGTGAAGAACTTGATCTTCTTGAACCCGACAACCTGCGATCGCACTAGCACATCCCCATGGGCCCGAGCCGCTGGTCCTGCTATTCCCTGCTCTTCAGCGACTTCAAGTACACGAACCTGGGTGTAGCGGATTGCATCCGTGAAATAGTCCACATTGACCCGCTTCACGTAGGCTTTGCGCTTGTCGAAGTCCAAATGCTCGACGTGGTACTGCTGCCCTTGGTGGATGTAGATCGCTTTCGGATGGACGGTGGTGAGCGCGGATGAGAAATCGACTTCGCCGATGACCTCCGGCTTGCCATTCTCTTCGCCGGTCGTGTCGATGATTACGAAGTTGTCCGATGTAACAGATCGCAAGCTGACGGTATCGGCGGGATACGCTTCGTCGATCCAGTGCCGGTCCCCGCCACTCTGATGCAGGAATCCTGCTTCTCCAAGCTGTTCGCAGAGTTCTGGAAGATCGACGTTGCCGAAGCGTTCGTCGGGTGAAATTGGCAGTTCGAAGGCTGCGCACTTCAAATGATTGACGAGAATTTCAAGGTTGTCCGGATGGATATGGGCGTGCTCGGGTGAACTTCCGAAGAAGTAATCGGGATGTTGCACGATGAATTGATCAAGCGGAGCGGATGATGCAACGAACACTGCGCATGAACTTCCGGTGCGTCTACCGGCGCGACCGGCCCTCTGCCACGTGGAGGCTATTGATCCCGGATAACCAGCCATTACGCATGCATCGAGAGAGCCGACATCGATTCCCAGTTCCAGAGCGTTGGTGGCTACAACTCCCAAGATGCGTCCGTCGCGCAGGCCGCGTTCAATCTCGCGACGTTCTCCAGGCAGATATCCTCCACGGTAGCCACGAATGGCTTCCGCTTGGCCGGGCATCGGAGGATTCGCCTGCTGCAAGTATGTGAGCAGGATTTCCGTATGCAACCGGCTATTAGCGAAGACAATGGTCTGCAGCTTGCGGGCAAGAATTTCATTCGCCACTCGTGTTGCCTCATTGATGTACCTTCGCCGAATCCCGAGGTTCCGGTTCACCATCGGTGGGTTGTAGAAAACGAAAAGCTTTCCGCCAGCGGGTGCGCCGTTCTCTTCGACGACTTCAACATCTTCCTCGATGAGTTGAGAAGCCAGTTCGCCGGGATTTGCAATCGTTGCGGAGCAGCAGATGAACTGCGGATCGGAACCGTAGAATTTCGCGACACGTTTCAGTCGCCTGAGGACATTGGCAAGATGGCTGCCGAACACCCCACGGTACGTGTGCAATTCGTCGAGGACGATGTAGCGCAGGTTCTCGAAGAGCCGCATCCACTTTGTGTGGTGCGGAAGGATTCCGGTGTGCAGCATGTCCGGATTGGTCAGGACGATGTGCCCGCGCTCCCGAATCGCTTTTCGTGCGTCACTCGGTGTATCGCCGTCATATGTGAATACTCCAAAACTGTCGTCGAGCCGTTTCGCAAGATCCTGCAACTCAGCCAACTGGTCCTGGGCAAGCGTCTTGGTTGGAAACAAGTACAGGGCGCGAGTGTCGGGATTCTCCTGCACCGCATTCAGGACCGGCAGGTTGAAGCAAAGCGTCTTGCCCGACGCCGTCGGCGTCACCACTACGACGTTCTTGCCATCTCGCACAAGCTCAGCGGTCAACGCCTGATGTGAGTACAACTCTCGGATTCCCTTGACTCGATATGCCTCAGCCAAGGCACTTGTTACCCAGGCTGGTATAGGACGAAACTGGGCATCTCGGGCCGGGATCTGCCGCACCGCAGTCACCACTTCCTCTTGGCGATATTGCGCGACCAGCGAGCCGAGAATGTTGTGCACGGTTTCGAGACTTGCTGGGGTTCGCGGGGCTAAAGAGTGGAAAGCGGACATAAGGTACTCCGGTTGTATTCGCCTTTTGTTCGCCTAGCCTAGCACCTCCCGTATTGCCGCGCAATACCTACCTATCCTCCTCTTAGTAAGCTAGCTCTCCGGTGAGGTCATTCGTCGCGAAGAGGTAAAGAGATCAATCGAGACCGAATTGCCCATTCACGGCGGGGCTTGCGTATTCGCGTCAAGCTGTACAAAATCGAACGCTGGTAGCACCCTTCTCGGGTACCCTAAAACGACGCGCAGAGCTAAATCATGTTCTCCAAAGCCGGTATCATCGAATTACATGCCGTAATGCACGCGCGGTTAGACCTTTTGCTGCTCCATGTCGCGACCGTGCCTGATAACGTCCATCACAACCTGATTCCGGGACTCGGCCATCCGTCGATTTGGAAGCAACTTGTGCACATCCTGACCTGTGAGGAAGGCTGGGTCCACGACTTGCAGAACAAAGCTTTTCCAGGTTGGCACGACGAAGACTGCCCGACAATGGCAGCCTTGCTGGCTACCAAAGACCGAATACAAGAAGCGACACGAACTTATTTGGGCGGTCTCACGGAAGAGCAACTTAACACTACACTAGCCAAGCGTCCCGTGGATTGGGGCGGCGAACTCCGGAGTCCTGCTTTTATCCTCCTGCACGTCATAACCCACGCATTTCACCACTAAGGCCAGGTCGTGGCGATGCTGCGGATCCTCGGATACCCAGCACCAGACACAGATCTGCAACCGGTATAGATTCTTTGCTCAGGAAATCTCGCGAAGGCATCAAGCAGGTACCCTTTCGAGAAAAAGATAACCGGCGTCGTGGGCTTCGCCTCTCTTTTGCCTCACCTCGCGTTCCCTAATGCGACATGCCAAGATGACCCATTGGGATCGGCGTGATCAGAATCCGCTTTCGGTTGTCGAAATGGGTGATCGCTATACGTCATAGGTTCAGAAACATGTAAAACTATTTTCCGGAAGGAGAAAGGTGATGCAATTCGCATTGTTGATCTACGAATCGCCGGAGGCTTTCGCATCGCGGAAAAGCGATGGGACAGACCCCTATACAGGCGCCTGGCGCGCGTACCACAAGGCTCTTGTCGAGTCGGGGGTCTTTGTCGGAGGCGATCCGCTGGAAGTACCGGAAACGGGAACCACGATAAAAATTAAGGAAGGAAAGCGGGGCGTACAGGACGGTCCATATGCCGACACTAAAGAACAGCTGGGAGGATTCACCATCCTGGAGCTGCCATCGCTTGACGCAGCCCTCGAGTGGGCAGCACGCTGCCCGGCTGCCTCGTCCGGTGCGGTCGAGGTACGTCCGCTCGCTCCCCAAACCAAGCTCAGGATCACGGGATGAGTGGACGTGATGAAGAGAAGGTTCATCGGACAGTCGAGCGAGTGGCACGCGAGTCATACGGTCGCCTGGTAGCCTATCTTTCCGTGCACACCCACGACTTGGCAGGTGCCGAAGATGCGCTGAGCGAAGCTTTGCTTAAGGCGTTGACTGGCTGGCCGCGAGACGGCGTGCCTCAAAATCCTGAGGCTTGGTTGCTCACGACAGCGCGCCACTCGCTCATCGATTTCTTTCGTCATCAACGAGTAGCGTTAGCCAGCGAACCTGACCTCCTGCTCCTGACCCAGAACTCAGCGGAGGCAACTTTGGAAACGAACTTTCCAGACGAGCGACTCAAACTGCTCTTCGTCTGCGCGCATCCGGCGATCGATCCGGCTATGCACACGCCTCTCATGCTGCAAACCGTTCTGGGCCTCGATGCGGACCGCATCGCCGGTGCGTTCTTGGTTTCACCCAAAACCATGGGACAGCGTCTGGTGCGTGCCAAGACTAAGATCCGTGACGGCGGTATCCGGTTTGAAGTGCCGGAACAACGTCAACTGCCGCAGAGGCTGGATGCGGTCCTTGAAGCTATTTACGCCGCCTTCGGCATTGGCTGGGACGACATGGCAGGGGTCGACCAACGGGGACGGGACCTAACCGAGGAAGCAATCTGGCTAGCGAGGGTGCTCCTGCAGCTAATGCCGAATGTGGCAGAGGTTTGCGGCCTTCTGGCTCTCATGCTGCATTGCGAAGCACGACGGGCTGCACGAAGGGCACGTGATGGCCGATACGTTCCTCTCTCCGAGCAGGACCCGAAACTGTGGTCGCATCCTTTAATAGAAGAGGCGGAACGCCATCTCGGAGAGGCGTCCAAATATGGAAGTCCAGGACGTTTTCAACTGGAAGCGGCGATTCAGTCGGTACATGCCGAGCGGGGACACAGCGGCCGGATTGAGTGGACAGCGATCGTGCAGTTCTACGAACAGCTGAACCGCATATCGCCGACAATCGGCCGGCGAACTGGATACGCCGCCGCGCTTGCGGAGGCAAATGGAGCGGAACGGGGACTAGCAATTCTGGATGCAATCGACCAGGACTCAGTTTCTGCTTATCAACCTTATTGGGCAGTTCGCGCTCATCTCCTGCAGCTTCTTGGGAAAGGCTCCGAAGCGCAGCACGCTTACGATCGGGCTATCGTATTGGCTGAAGATCCCGCAGTGAGAGAGTTCCTGCTCCAAAAGCGGGGCTGATTTTTTCTCCCGGCCCTGTAGAAATAACCCCACCTCATCCGTCACCACTATAGAAGCGGCTTAGCGATCAAAGCTTCGCCACCTGAGAGGTGAAACGATGTGCCCATTCTGTTTCGCAACCCTGGGACTAGTCGTGGCCGGGACGGTCTCGACCGGAGGGCTGGCGGCGCTAGCCGTCAAAGTGTCTCGCAAGAAGAACCATGCAGCAGAAACAATTTCAAAAGCGAATGAAGGGAGCAGTGAAAATGTCAACACGCACAGTCGATAACCCGAAAGTAGTGTCGCGAGATGAGTGGCTTGCGGCTCGCAAAAAGCTACTAGCCAAAGAGAAGCAACTCACGCGCGAGCGCGACGCGATTGCCGCCGAACGCCGCCAGCTTCCCTGGGTCAAAGTCGAAAAGAACTATGTCTTCGATTCGCCGAGCGGCAAGAAAACTCTCGTCGACCTGTTCGACGGGCGCAGCCAGCTGATCATCTATCACTTCATGTTTGGCCCCGAGTGGAACGAGGGCTGCCCCAGTTGCTCCTTCAACATGGATCACACTGATGGCGCACTTGTGCATCTGGCGCAGCGCGACGTCTCGTTTGCGGCGGTATCCCGAGCACCCTTATCCAAAATTGAGCGGTTCAAGAAACGGATGGGTTGGAAGTTCACATGGGTATCGTCCTACGGAACTGACTTCAACTACGACTTCCACGCCTCATTCACCCCGGAGCAGATGGCCCAAGGCAAAGTCGAATACAACTTCGATCTCGTGGAATTTCCCAGCGCAGAAGGCCCTGGCATCAGCGTCTTCTACAAAGACAAAGATGGCAATATCTTCCACACGTATTCCGCGTACGCTCGCGGGTCCGAGAACACCATCAACACGTACAACTATCTCGACCTTGTTCCCAAAGGCCGCGATGAACACAACTTGCCATTCACTATGTCATGGCTCCGACATCACGATCGCTATGAGGACGGCTACTTAGCGGATGCTGACAGGCCCTACTGGCCCGCGGAAGCTGTTCAATCCTGATGGTTCGCAAGTCTCAATCCGGCCCGGGCCTGTCGTTCCAATGTAACGACAGGCCAAGACCACGATAAGGGAAATCAGCTTGTGTATTTGAGGTTTTGAATTCAAAAGGCCATTAAATAAAGGAGAACGGTATGAACATCGAGAATAAGACGGTCTTGATCACCGGCGCCAATCGGGGCATCGGGCGGGCACTCGTCAATGAGGCCCTTAGACGCGGGGCGAAGAGGGTGTATGCAGGAACGCGCGGCGCGCTGCAAGATGCCGACAAACGCGTGATGCCCCTAACGCTTGATGTGACCAACATCTCGCAGATCCAGCGGGCGGCCGACGAGGTCGAATCCCTCGATCTCCTCATCAACAATGCCGGCATCGCCATCTATGACGATCTGAGCAATCTCGAAGTGGTGGAACAGCACCTGGCGGTCAACTTTCTGGGCATGTTGAAAGTGACGCACGCGTTCTTGCCGTTGCTGAGACGCTCAAAAGGAGCCATCGTCAACAACCTGTCCTTGGTGGGGCTCGCTGCCTTGCCGGTCATACCTTCCTATTCCATTTCGAAAGCAGCCGCGTTCAACATGACGCAGTCGCTGAGGGCGCTCCTGGCCGGCGAAGGCGTAACGGTCCATGCCGTCGTGCTGGGCCCAATCGACACAGATATGAACCGCGGCTTCGAGATACCGAAGGCTTCGCCCGAGTCCGCGGCTGTGGGCATCTTCGATGGCCTGGAAAAAGGCGAGGAGGATATCTTCCCCGACCCCGCGTCCCAGTCCATCGCGGCGAGTTGGCACGACGGCGTGCCCAAGGCGCTCGAACGCCAATTCGCAGCTTTCGTGCCGGGGAGCGCAGAGAAAGTTGCATAACGTCAGCAACTGCGCATAGGAGGCGCAGTGCCGATTGTGGGTAGCGTCGCTTCTACGGTCGGACTCGCAGCAGTGGCGATGAAGAAATCCGGCGTGAACAACGGAGCAGACAATCATTCCGCTCCAACCCAAAGACCAAGGCGCGCATCGATAACGGTTGCGCGCCAGTCCAGGGAGGATCACGATGGCTCGCAGCACGATAGAAGTAGGACACCCAAACGTTGTTTCGCATGGGGAATGGCTCGCCGCCCGCCGCGAGTTCCTGACCAAAGAGAAAGAGTTCACCCGCCTGCGCGATGAATTGAGTCGCCAGCGCCGCTCTCTGCCCTGGGAAAAGGTAGAGAAGCGGCATGAATTTGATTCAACTAAGGGCAAGGCGCTGGCAGATCTATTCGACGACCGAAACCAGCTCATCGTGTATCACTTCATGCTCGCTCCCGATTGGGAGGAAGGATGCAAGTCATGCTCTTTCCGGGCCGACAATTTCAATGGCATCCCGATCCATCTTAATCATCGCGATGTGTGCTGCATTCGAGGTCGGATACGAGAGCGCAGCCAATTCAATCGCGAATACAGCCGGTTCTTCGGCCAACCGCCCATGCGGGATATTCGGACTCTTCGCTCTCCAGGCGCTCCGCCGTTCGAGTCGGTGAGTAATCTTCAGAACGCTGTCTGAACGTCTGGCCGCTGAGTGCCGGCAATCCTTACGTTATCGGATTAGGGAAGGTTTGCCCGTGACTCGGGCGCCATCCAACTGTTGTATCAATCATCCAGTCACTTGCAAGTTTTTCAAGTTTTGATCCGAAATTTGCTCAAACTTTGCGAGTAGCGCTGCGTCTAACCCCCAACGGAATTTCTGAAAGCGGATCAAAATAAGGAGCAATCTACAAATGAAACGGTCTGCGCTTACGCTAGTTGCGGTTACTCTCCTCGCTGCCCTCGGAATGAGTCTTCACAGTCAGGCCCAAACGCAGAACCAGCCTCCGAGTCCTGCGCGCTCTCGATCCGATGAGATGTTGGACAGGTGGAACGACATCGGGAGCAAACTCATCGCCATGGCGCAGGATTTTCCCGAAGACAAGTACGATTTCAAGGTGCAGAAGGACGAGCGTACCTTTGCCCTGAATCTTCTCCACGCCGCCGCACTG
>Ga0137390_10004877_pt1 | contig 11229 bp, 6 predicted proteins | sample 15con2h24AmetaG_FD_104937 | JGI IMG/M metagenome (GOLD analysis project Ga0137390, IMG submission 104937) | Vadose zone soil microbial communities from Angelo Coast Range Reserve, California, USA - 15con2h2.4A metaG | ecosystem: Environmental > Terrestrial > Soil > Vadose zone > Saprolite... | reverse complement strand
TGCCATGTCGAAAACCTCCATGACTTCCGCGAGTGCTTTGGCCTTTCTGTATGGCCAAAGCAGGTCCTAAGTGCGAAGCAATACCGTGATTCTCTGAACCGCGTTGTCGAAGGTTCGGGTTGAAACAGCCGTTTGCTGGATCGTGTCGACAGCATAGGCTTGGGTGCAAAGAGATGAACGAGGCGGAGGAACGTCCTTCTTTTGAGCCACTGCGGCGGAATTCAGCAATGCGCTCGTAAAAAGAGTTGCGAAAACGAATCGCAATAGATTTGTTGGATCAATCATCTCCGCGGATCTTCAAATCGAGACAATCTTCGCTGTCACCGGCGTACCCCGGCGCGCAAGGCTTTCGCAATCAACGGGACGATACGTCGGGGAACATCGATCGCCGGTTTGATATGCCGCGCATTGGTAAAATGTCCGACGACGTATATTCCACGCACATTGGTCTCGAAAGTTTCCGTATCATAGACAGGAACTTCGGTTAGTTTCCCTTGCTCAGTCTTTACTCCGAGTTTTTTTAGCAGAGTAAGATCTGCGTCGCTACCAACCAAAACGAAGACGACATCATTTGTGATGGTCAACGATTCTCCCGTTTCAGTCTTTATCGTGACCTCATGTTCTGTGATTTCTTCGATTTGTTTGTAGAGCACAACACGAAGACGGCCTGCAGCGATCTCCTGCTCCAGGGGATTCCGCACCCAATGTTTCATTGCACCTGCTTTGGGATCGCGGTTCTCCCAATCCTCGCGCCAAATCGCCATCGTGGTCTGGGCGCCTTCTTCGGAAAGAAATAGGGCAGCCTCTGCGGCACTGTTGCCTCCACCCACCACGAGCGCATCTTTGCGAACGTAAGGATAGGGTTCAACGAAACGATGATGCACCTTGGCCAGTTCCTCGCCAGGAACGTTCAGCCTCCTTGGCTTTGCCATTGCGCCAATGGCAAACAGCACGCGCGCGGCGCGGTACTCGTCTCGGTCTGTGCGGACTATGAATCCGTCATTATCATTTCCGGCAACGTCGACGACTTCTTCTCCCGTATTGATCCGCAAATCATGATCGAGAACAAAATGAATGTAGTGAGACAGCAGTTCCTCGCGCGTTGGTTTTTCCCGCACGGGCTTCAGCGTCCCTTCATTCATTTCCACTTCGTTGGGGGTAGAAAACATTGTGCGGCCCACGGGATACTGCCGAATCGTATCGGCAATTGTGCCCTGTTCGATTACGAGGTAGGTGAGACCTTCGCGGTTTGCAACCTCAGCCGCAGAAAGTCCTGCCGGTCCGGCACCGATGATTATTAGATCAAGAGGTTGGTTCATAACGGAAATGGTCTTAGGGCTTTAGAGGTCTTTGTACTTTGTACTTTGTGCTTTGTACTTTGTACTTTGAAATCTATGCCGTGCCGACTTTGCGATGTTCAGATGCATCTTCGAAAGAAATCAAAGCACAAAGTACAAAGCACGAAGTACAAAGCACGAAGTACAAAGAACGAAGTACAAAGAACGAAGTACAAAAACACAAACCTCAAAGACGAACCGGCGTTAGAAAAAAACTTCTCCTCTCGCTACCACAACCGACGCTCCACCTACGCGCACTTCTTCGACTACTCTTGTGTCACCTTTCACTTCGAGGTTTATCCGGCTCGGGCGATGGATAAAGTCGCCCTGTTCGATCACAAAGTTGTGCCTGCCGGCGTGAGGCTCGCTTTTAATCGCTCCATGATGGACGAGATAAGCCCCCAAAGCGCCGGCTGCACTGCCTGTCGCCGGATCTTCGGAGATGTTGTCAGCCGGTGCAAATAAACGCGCGTGCGCTCGCGCAGCACCAATTTCTATCGTCTCACGTGTGAAGGCATAGCACCCGGTCGCACCCAGGCGCGTATAGACCTCCGCCAGCAAAGCGGGGTTCACATGACAGTTGCGAAGGTCTGCCAACGACCTAATAGGCACGGCCAGTGTCGACAAACCCGTCGAGATGACCTGGATTGGTAAGCTTTCGTCGAGGTCCTCTTGTGGGCGACCCAACGCTCTTGCGATCTCGGCCTGATCGTGCAGGTCGTCAACCTCGTTCATGGTTTCAAACTTCCCCTGCGTCATTACCACCTGTCGTGGCTGTTTGTCCTTGAACTCGATATCTACAGGCAGCACGCCGATCCCCACCTCTTGCTGAATGCGTGTCCAACCATTTCCGTCGGCTGGTAAGGGAACAACACCCTCACGAGCAAGAGCGTTCCATGTTCCCACAACCGGATGACCGGCAAACGGTATCTCACGAGTCGGAGTGAAGATGCGCAGTCGTCTGAGTACCGATGCGGAACTGGATTGCGCTCCGTTTTTATTTGAGACATCAAGCCGCGTTTTGCTCGCCTCGTCCCCGGCGGCTGATTCACTTTTTGGCTTGAGTACGAAAACTGTTTCCGACAGGTTCATCTCGCGAGCGATCTGCATCATCTCTTCATCGCTGAGATCTTCCGCCTCTGGAAATACGGCGAGTGGGTTGCCTGCGAACGGCTTGTCAGTGAACACATCGAGCTGCAGAAAACGGTATGTAGCCATCGATCCCTCCTCGGTGGAAATGGAGAGACATCATTTGCGATAGACGCGAATGAGTCAAGGAGACAGTGAGGATGGGAGTGCTTAGTGCGATAACGTGCTGTCAGGGAACACCGTGCGGCTTTAATTGCGCTCAATCAGGCGATGATCACTGTTTTCTCCTCAGCCAGTCGTCCGCCCACTTTTGAAAGTTTGAATCACCGCTATTTTCGAATGTTTTCTGAACCGCATTGCTCACCATCTCAAATATATCGAGCTGGCCGTCGTTGCCACACATCTGATCTATGATATGGGAGCCGAGCACGCGGTAGCTCTCGAATTGAGGTTCATCGAAGAATTGATCGGCGGTAGTCTGATGCGGAAATGCTGGAAAACTCTTCTTGTATTCGAGCACATCGCCTGGTTCATTTCCGTAGACGACAGGCTTGATATAAAGCAGTAAACCGTCCTTAGCGTTTCCACCGTCAATGCATGAATACCGGATTTTAGCGATGGCCCAATACATTCCTTTCTCCTTTTCGTCGGGCCAGCCGGCATGAATTGGCATGCCAAAGAATTCAATGGGAATCCCCAGGTCGATACGGATCTTGCGAATCGCATTGCCTAGATCACTGAACCGATAGTCTGGATCCTGTGCTCCATCGCAAGCCACCACTATATGACAGCGGCGGAGAACCATTTCGTAAATGGCAAGATTTTCAAAATGACCGCCGTCCGTGAGGTAAACATACTTGTTTGTGTCGTCAGTCATACCCAGGGCTTCGTCAATCACAGGGGCAACTGAATACTTGGGCGCCCGCAGATCGTAAGTAGTCTCACCGGCAGGACCAGGATTTCCCAACCACCATCCCAGGCGCACATTGAACAGCGTCAGAATCAGCGAAAGGAGAGGGGAGGTTGTGTAATAGCCCATGTTGGAACTAGCCGCCGCGCCCGAAATTGTGGCGGCCGTACCAAGTGAAATGCCACCGGTGTCACTGCCCCCGTATTCTCTCGAACTGCGATATCCCAAACGGAAGCAGCCGCAATGCAGCGGCGTAATCGAGAAGGGTTCGGCCTTACGTTGTTGCCACGCCAGATTCTCGCCGCCAACGAGATTCAGCGTCGTGTTAATTACCGGCATAAGCTTGAACATTGCAGGAGTCAACGGGCGGTGCCGCCGCAACATATTGGGATAGGCCAGCTCTAACACCAAGCGATTTAGCAAAATATTGACGTCGTTTGGTGGTGAGCCATTCGAGGACGTCGCCTGCGACTTCAGCTTTTGCCCGATCGCGTCGTCAGCAATCACGCTGTTGTTCCGTTCAAGCAATCCTCTGACGAAGCTCTGTTTGTAAAGGTCTGCATCCTGAAGCACGCCGTTCAAATCTTTTCGCAACGTAGCGATTAGCCGTGGCGATGGGGTGGTGATGCTGGGCAGAGAATTGATGTTATTTAGTAGTTCTCGACTCGCGAGATAAAGTGACAATTCATTATTGCGATCCCGTAATGCCGCGGCGATCCCTACCGGATCGATCAGATCATCTTCGTCAAACAATGCCGGACGCAATTCATGCATGTTGATATTGTCCGCGGGATCGAATCCGGTGAAGGGATTTGGTTTGCGTTCGTGGTCAGGGCGAGAGGCGCCAAGAAACGCGCGAATCAAACGATTGCGGTAGCCGGCATGCAATGAAAAAAGATTCAAGTTGACTGCTCTTGCCAGGCCCATTCCAAATAGGAACAGGAAGGCGCCCAAAGCAAAGACAAACCACGGTGAGGAATGGTGAAGAATGTTCATGTGAACTATCTTCGTTTTCGTAAATACATCGGCAGCATTTACATGATCGTGGATGTAATTGATGAAGTCTCCAAATCCTGGAGCCGGAATATTTGTTAGCCACTCGTTGAGGCCAATACCTGGGTGATGACCGGCAAACCGGGCAACGCCTTGAAATACCCCGGTCGTTAAGAGAGACAGACTGGCAAGAAACGCCGCTAAGAAAATCAGAGCCAGAAGTGGCAACGCTCGGCTGACTAATGAGCTTAAGAAACTGGGCCTTATTGCTTTTTTTTGCGTGGCCGATTCTTCTGTCGCGGGTGTCTTCGAACTATGACCCAAAAGAATGGCCAACACACCTGAGAGACCTCCAATTGGAACCAGGAGCCTCGGTGCGCTCAGTAAAACCACGGGCCCAAAGATGACCAGCGCTGAAGCCGCACACCACGCGATAATAGCTATCAAGCCCCAGGCGCCCGAACGGGCCCACCACTCCCGGTCTTCGTCGTCAACACTAGGGCTAACGCTCGAGACGCCGACGAAAAATGTCGCCCCTAACAAAAACACCAATAGAAAGACAGGGACAGCGAAACAGGCATACAGCTCGGTTGTCCATGCCGTCCAACTCGTCCATTCAGTCCAGGGAAATCCCTTCCCATTGACCTTGCCATATCCAATAATCGGGCTCCCAAATACGTTGTGAAGGCGCGACATCATCCACAACAGTGCGCCACCAACGAAACCCGCTCCTACCAATCTTGCCAAGTCTGACCAGCTCAGGTTCTGGCGATTCTGTGAATTGAATATTCGACCCAGGATCAGTGAAGCGATCAACCAACCGAGGAAAGTGAATATTGCGCCGAACACTGCCACCAGAGGGAGCGAATTAACCTTCGCCGCTGCGGTTGACCACGCCCAGTAGGTCGTCAGACAGAACGCCGAACCCACAAGCGGCAGCAAGCAATAGAGCAAAAACCCTCGCTGGGTTGACCGAGACCGCCAGTATGGGCTGCGCTGTCGTAATTCTTCTCGAAGACCGGGGCGATTGAAGATCATGTAGGCCAAAGCCCAGACACCGAGACCGAGACCGGCCACAAGAAAAAAGTGTCGACCATAAACATATAGGTCGGATCCTAAGAGATTTAGTATCCAGATTTCTTTGTCCGGCTGCGGTTGGGCCAGTGTGACTGCTACGATGAAACGAGGAAGTAGCAGCACTGCCAGCAGCAGAGGAATGAACACAAGCCAATTCAGAAATAGGTTCCTTAGATAGATAGCTATGAAGGTCCACGTGTCGGCGGTGAGCAGTCCAACTTTTGGAGTTATGAAATTGCTGTACTTGCGCAGGTAACGGATAGGAGGCGGGTCAGGATCGATCTTGTTCTTGGGTTCTGCGTTCGCCAGCTCCTCGGTAACTCCTTTGAGACCTTCTGGGTGTCGATGTATCCAGGCCGTAAGCCAACTACCGATGTATCCACCCCCTGACACGGTCGACAGATAATTAAAGCAATCAAGCAAGTCATGTCGGGCCATTCCTTGCAGGATCCCCAGGCAGAAGGTTCCACTGCGAATACCGCCGCCTGAAAGAGATAGTGCTCGGGGTCGGACCTGATGGAGCCGCTGATACATGGCGGCCAATCGAATGTTGTTGATTTTTTCTAAGTATCTTGGAAAGGCGTCTTCGAGAATAAGCCTATTGAAGTGAAGGAGATCATCACCCTCAAAAGTTTTTGGTGATGAATACAATGCAATCAAGCTTCGGCTGGCGGTACCGGACCAGTTACTCGAGAACCGATCGCCTCGATAAAAATATGGATCCTTCAGGATGGCGTTCAGATTATCGGTGAGGACTCGAACCAGTTCGTCAGGAGCGTTGGCGTTACCCCCATCTTGTCCAATCCTACTTAGTTTCCGCAGGTTCTCCTTATCGACGCTGTCGACGATGTACTTCGCCAAGTTTTCCCTTACCCAATCGGAAGTGTGCACATTCGGCGAAATTTTCAACTTTTCGTTCGAGGGCTCCGGCTCGGCATACGTGAGCAGTTCTGTCGCAAACAAGAGCGGGTTCTTGATGTGAGTTTTATCAAACAGCCAATTCAGAGAGGCAACTACGGATCGCACTTCCGTTGGTTCCTTCGGACTGCACAATTCAACGGTGAGGCTTTCGAGCTTAACGTCCGGCTCGTGCAGATTCACATATTCTTCTTCAAGCACCTGAAAGAGGTGGAGGGGAATTTTCGAATGTGACATGGCAACTCCTGATCATTAGGAATGAGATGGGAAGCAGTCAGGGATAGAAGCCGGTCGCCAGGTGTACGAGGATTGACTGGCCCCGGAGGATTCGAAATTTACTGGGGGACGATAATCGCCTCAATTCAGCTTGTCAACGTTTTTTCTCGAAAAGTTACCTGCGATCGCAGTTACGCGCAGAGTGATGTACCGACGGTGTCGTCAGCAAATCATATGTCCGTTCAGTTACATGTAGTGTCATCCATGCTCAATTGCAGTCATGCTCAATAGCATTGAAACGTTTTCGCTGTTTCTACCATTAATAGATGATAGCCGAGTTAGTTGGACCAAGTTCCTCGCCGATCAGGGAAGAACTCTAGTAGGACAGTCTCAATCACCTGGGCGAACGTCTTCTTCTAATCGCGTTTCGCTCGGTTCTCCTCAAGCTCGATCTGCCTGGACCGCTAATGCGGGATTTAAGTTGCCGAATCAACACGGATGATGTGAGTTCAATACGAAGTCACTGGGTTGATCTTTACTCGGTAACGTGTGAAAGGAGAATTGCATTATGCACATCATTGATGAAGATGAGTTATTTCTTGCTGGAGATAATGGTGAGAACATCAACGTTACAGTTCGATCCGACAACACCGTTCATATGGTTACGTACGACCTTGATGGCGTCGTAGCGGTAATGCCCTCTACAGGTCCCCAGAGCAGCGAATTGACATTCCCGCTGAATCAGCCATCACACGACCCGAGCAAGCTTACGCTGGTTTTCCACTTTTCAAACTCAAGCGGTACCGGAGGAATCTATAGAGTTCTAGTCAAAGGGGACCAAGGCGGAGACACCTTTGGGAGATTGTTCAAACAGAATTCATCTCCCATCACCGCGAAGCGATACACGATAGACGTGCTCTAGATTCCATTGGGTCTTGGACGTGGCCAGCAAAAGTGTGCGAGCTAAGATCCAAGCCTGCTCCTCGCGAGTGGTTGGTAATGACTGAAGGAGTCGTTATGCGATTCAGAGCAAATCGTTTTCTGTGCTGCAGCTTGGTTCTTCTGGCATTGATGAGCGCTGTGCGAGCCCAACAACCTCGAGCCTTTTCCGGTGACCTTGGTGAGGTCAATGCCCAAATCAGACAGGTCAAGCAGCGCATTAAGGCACAAGAGGTCAGCAACCCGACGGCGAACCAGTTAAGAGAACGCAGTCAGTTGCTGGTGCTATTACAGCAGAAGCGTGATCTACTAAATGGAGCGAAGTCCCACATACCCGCAGGGTCCAACCCGATCCTTTCGCAAGTTATTGATGACAGCCTGAAATCCTTAGAGACCGATATGCAGGAGGTAGTAGAGGGGCTAAGAAAAGATGTTGCTTTGCCTGCGTCCGCCACCCCGCAACTTTCGCCTACACCAGAAACTCCCTTGGTCGTCGCTCCTCTCACTGAAGAAGCTGCAAAGGCCGTCGTCGCCTCGGCGGAGGGCCCTAAGGTCCAAATCGAACTAAATGATTGTAGTTCTGTTAACCAGAATCTTGGTAGCTACTCGCAATATGAACGGGCAGTCTGCAACGTCGTTGGGGATATTCAGAGTAGGAAGAAAGGGAATATTGATCCTACCCTGGCTAGTCCGAGACCGAAGGCAACTCTGAGTCTTGCCCAGAACTTTTTGGAGTTACAGGCGATCCTTGTAGGTAAGTTGGTCGGTAAAGAAGAGAGCGAAAGAGCCAAATTCCTGTTTGAGGCTGAGGATTCACGCACGGATAAGCAAGTCGGAGGCGGACCTACCAACGCGGGGAGCACTTCGTTGGTAGTTAAAGGTAGCGCCCCCAGCGTTCTTGGTTTTGCTGTGGAGAATGGCGCTTTGACACAATCAACTAGCGGAACAGCAATTACGTTCCGAGCTAACCCGGTCGGCCTGTTCAAATTTCTCGCGGGCAACGGTTATTACAGCAGCTACGAAGAAGATGAAAATGACCCTTTAACTCGGTTCTTGAAGAAGACATCATTCTCAGTTTCTTTTGACGCTAATCGAGGAAAACAACCCGGCACCTTTACCGCCAACCCCCAACAGATTTCTAGTTACACTGGCAGAATTGAGTTCATAAATGAAAGAGATCCTCGGCACCGCAAGTACCAAAAGACTTGGGAAAAGTTTCTTGCGGAAGAGGGCATAGTTTTCACGAAGGACATTGTAAGCACGCGCACTGCCCTGATAGATGAGTCCGATCCAAATCCCAGAAACTACAAGTTCAGAGATCCGAAAATTCAGAGTTGGTTCGATGAGACTGCCAAAATACTATCCGACGCTGCCACCGACAGCGAAGTTGAACCAAAATTCAAAGATCAATTGAGTAGGCTGCCCGCAAGCGCCGCGGTGTCCGCCAATACAATAGTTACACTCGGAGGTTTCGCGGACAGTTTGGGTAACTATTTGAGGGCTAGAAATAGAATTCTAAAAGAGATTGCGAAGGGTTCGGTAGTTAGCTTCGAATATACGAACAAACGAGAGGTTAGTGCCCCAGACACGTCTAACTTCAGGTTCATTGCCGAGAAGGGCATCTTTCAAGGAAGGGCGGACTTGACCGCGAATGCATCACTGACAATGTTCAATTCCAGACCTTTGGCTGGCACACAACGCATTCGCGATTTTGAGTTCAGCGGTCAACTGGACGTGCCTTTCGGGAGCACTCGAGAAGTGGGTAGATTTGTCTTCTCGGTCGCTGGCAACTATCAGCGGTTAACCGGAGATACGATCGCCTTCGACGGTACCGTCATAAAGGGTTTGAAGGGTGATATAGCAGCAGTTCAGGCAAAACTTGCGATTCCAATCAAAGGGACTGGCTTCAAGATCCCGTTTTCCATCACCTTCGCGAATCGCACTGAGCTGGTAAGAGAGCGACAGGTCCGGGGGAACGTCGGTTTCACCTTTGATCTAGACACTCTCTTCTCCAAGTGGAAACCGTTTTAGATAGCTCCCTTTGCTGATTGGTTTAGGAAGGAATGCGATCTTGTTCCTCTGAGTATGTAAGCATCTATTCATTCTACCAATCACTGAAAAATTCTGGAGGTAATCGACAATGGTGATAGGCACCGTCGTAATTGATCCCGGACATGGCGGAACGGGCAGCGTGGGTGGATCGGATGGCAACCACGCAGTAAGTCCGAGCGGCGTCAAAGAGAAAGATCTCACACTGATTCTGGCAAATCTGGTGAAGTCGGAACTACATGCCGCAGCAACGGCGGGAGGACACAATGTAAATATCGTGATGACACGGACCGGCGATATCAACCTCAGTTTGAGTGCGAGAGCCAACGTCGCTCGTACGCATAATGCCGACAGATTCTTGAGTATCCATCTCAATGGATTTAACAAAGTAACTCGAGGAGTCGAGACCTACATCCGGAGAGCCCAGGACAACGTGAACCTCAATGATGACAAACGCTTCGCGATCAACATTCAAAACGCCGCCTTTCATGCGATTAAGAGTCTGGATTCGGGAACGAACGACAGGGGAGTTAAAGAAGAAAAATTTGGCGTGCTAAACGATGTGAGTTTGGGAAATATGTCAGGAGGTCATTGCCGAGCGTGTCTGCTAGAGGTGGAGTTTCTCGATGTTCCGGCAGTAGATGTCCTGTTGAACACCGGCCCGAACGCAACAGCAGTGCGTGCACAAATTGCCACAGCTCTAGCTAATGCGATCATAAACGACCTCGTGCATCCTTGAACTGAATATACTGGCCTCTTTGCAAAGTTGACATAGGATCACGAGGAGATCACTCCTTTTACAAACCAGAAGCTTCTTACCCGACGTTGCCTCCTCGCTTGATGCATAGTTATAATTCTGCGCTGACAAGCTGCACGAACAAGCATAGATAGGTATCCTTTCATGAATCGGAACAGACAGTGAACACACTCCGAGGCCTCCTGCTGCCCCTCACAACGCCTTTCCAGTTGAATTCCATTGGCTCCTCAACTTCATTGAGTTTGGGAGATGTTGACGCAACGGCTCTAGTGGAGAACATCCGGAAGTTGAATAAAACTGGCATTATCGGCCACGTTATTCTCGGTTCCACAGGTGAACGAGTGCACCTCGACGAGCGCGAATATCTTCAGGTAATCGAGGTAGCCCGTAGCGAAGTGTCCAGGGAGATGTCGTTCATCGTCGGCGTGGGGCAGCAAAGCACGCGTGGCACGATCGATGAAATCAGGAAAGCAGCGAACCTCGGAGCAGATGCGGTGCTGGTAATCACCCCGTACTTCTATCGCTCAGCAATTACCCAAGACTCGCTTATCTCCTTTTACACCGCAGTCGCCGATGCCTCTCCAGTTCCTGTTCTCCTCTACAGTATGCCCGCTCTAACGGGAGTCAAAATTGAGCCCGCGACGATTGCGCGTCTAAGTCAGCATGAGAACATCGTCGGCGCCAAGGACAGTTCGGCCGACATCGAAGGCTTCAAAGAGACGGTGAGACTCTGTCCGGACGACTTCACCGTGATGACGGGCAATGGAACCGTTTTACTCGACACCTTGAAGGCCGGCGCAACGGGGGGGATTCTTGCGGTTGGCTGTGCGGTGCCGGAAATCTGTGTCGAGATATTCAAGGCCTTCGAAGCTGGCGAGGACGAGCGAGCGGCAGTTCTTCAAGCGAAACTCACTCCGCTGGCCGCTGCTGTCACAACGCGGTTT
>Ga0137390_10004875_pt1 | contig 11230 bp, 8 predicted proteins | sample 15con2h24AmetaG_FD_104937 | JGI IMG/M metagenome (GOLD analysis project Ga0137390, IMG submission 104937) | Vadose zone soil microbial communities from Angelo Coast Range Reserve, California, USA - 15con2h2.4A metaG | ecosystem: Environmental > Terrestrial > Soil > Vadose zone > Saprolite... | reverse complement strand
GGCATGGCGAGCACGTGCGGGATGAAGAGGCAACCCTGCTGATCGAGCTTGTACTTCTTCTCGATCTTCTTCGGCGCCGGCGCGTCGGTGACCCAGATCACGGCATTTTTCACGCCCCCGCCCGCGCCGACCTCGAGCGCCTCATCCGGCTTGCTGCTGCCGCAGATCTTCATGTCGCGGGTGACGGGCAGGGTGGCCAGCTTGGGAGCGAGCCCTCCCACGGTCACCTTGCCGGCGATTTTTCCCGCCGCCGCGGCCGGCTCGGCGGCTACGAGGAGCGATAGAGCGATGAGGAGCATGGGCGGCCTTGAGTAGTCCAAGGGCGCGCGCCTGACAAGCTTCTACGCTTGACACGGAGGGCCGGCTGTCTACATTCCCGCCCCCACTCTTCGGAGGTATGCAATGGCGGCGAAGGAGATCACTTTCCACCAGGCGGCGCGCGAGGAGATCCTGCGCGGGGTCAGTATCCTGTCCGACGCGGTCGCCGTCACCCTGGGCCCCAAGGGCCGAAACGTGGTGCTGGAGAAGTCGTTCGGCGCCCCCACCGTGACCAAGGACGGCGTGACGGTGGCCAAGGAGATCGACCTGGCCGACCGCTTCCAGAACATGGGCGCGCAGATGGTGCGCGAGGTGGCCACCAAGACTTCCGACATCGCGGGGGACGGCACCACCACCGCCACGGTGCTGGCGGCGGCCATCTACAGCGAGGGCATGAAGCTGGTGGCGGCGGGCCACAGCCCCATGTCCCTCAAGCGCGGCATCGAGCAGGCCGTCGAGGCCATCGTCGCCGAGCTGAAGAAGCTCTCCGTCAAGACGCAGGGCAAGACGGAGATCGCGCAGGTGGGCGCCATCTCCGCCAACGGCGACGAGACCATCGGGAACATCATCGCCGACGCGATGGAGAAGGTGGGCAAGGAGGGCGTCATCACCGTCGAGGAGGCCAAGGGCCTGGAGACGACGCTCAAAGTGGTCGAAGGCATGCAGTTCGACCGCGGATACATCTCGCCGTACTTCGTCACCGATCCGGCGCGCATGGTGGTGGAGCTGGAGGATCCGTACATCCTCATCACCGAGAAGAAGATCTCGGCGATGGCCGATCTCATTCCGCTGCTCGAGCAGGTGGTGCGCAGCGGCAAGCCCATCCTCATCATCGCCGAGGAAATCGAGGGCGAGGCGCTGGCTACGCTGGTGGTCAACAAGCTGCGCGGAACCCTGAAAGTTGCGGCGGTCAAGGCGCCGGGGTTCGGCGATCGCCGCAAGGAGATGCTCAAGGACATCGCCGTCCTCACCGGCGGGCAGGTCATCGCCGAGGAGCTGGGGAGGAAGCTGGAGCAGGTGACGCTCCAAGACCTGGGCCGCTGCAAGCGCGTCACCATCGACAAGGACAACACCACCCTGGTCGACGGCGCCGGCCAGAAGCGCGACATCGAGGCGCGTATCAAGCAGATCCGCGCCCAGATTGAGGAGACTACCTCCGACTACGACCGCGAGAAGCTGCAGGAGCGCCTCGCCAAGCTGGCCGGCGGCGTGGCGGTGGTGCAGGTGGGCGCGGCCACCGAGACGGAGATGAAGGAGAAGAAGGCCCGCGTCGAGGACGCGCTGCACGCGACGCGAGCGGCGGTCGAAGAGGGCATCGTGCCGGGCGGCGGCGTGGCGTTCATCCGCGCGCGCAAGGCGCTGGACGCCATCCGCGTCGAGGGCGACGAGCGCGTCGGAGTGAACATCGTCCGCAGGGCCGTCGAGGAGCCGCTGCGGCGCATCGTCGGGAACGCCGGCCTCGAAGGCAGCATCGTGCTGCAGAAGGTCGAGGAGGGGAAGGGCGCGTTCGGCTACAACGCGCGCACCGACGAGTACGAGGATCTGGTGAAGGCCGGCGTGATCGATCCCACCAAGGTGACGCGCACCGCGCTGCAGAACGCCTCCAGCGTGGCCGCGCTGCTCCTCACCACCGAAGCCATGGTCGCCGAAAAGCCGAAGAAGAAGGCCAAGGCCGCCGCGGCCGGCGGGGGCGGCGGAATGGGCGGCATGGGAGGGATGGGCGGTATGGACTACGGCGGCGGCGACGACCTCGACTACTGAAGCAGAGCGAACTGCCGGGCGCGGGACCGGGTGCGTGTACGTTGACGGGTAACGCGGACGTGTACGGTTCACGTACCACGGTCCGTGGGACGTTTCCGTCCCCGTCCCCCTCCCCGTGAACGTGCACGAACCCGGGCCCGAGCCCGGTTCGTAGCCGGTACTCTGTCAAAACTTGCCTCTATCTCTATGACCTTGTAGACGTGAAGCTGCCCTGGAGGCCGCGCGCGCATGCCCAAGAATCTGCTTCTTGCCGACGACTCCAAGACGATCCAGCAAGCGATCAGCATGACGTTCGCGCGCGAGGACGTCACGCTCACCACGGCGAACGACGGCGAGGCGGCACTGCAGCAGGCGCGAGCGAACAAGCCGGACATCATCCTCGCCGACGTGAGCATGCCGCGGCTCGGCGGCTACGAGCTGTGTGAAAAGATCAGGGCGGACGCGGCCCTGAAAAACATTCCCGTGTTGCTGCTCGGAGGCGGGAACCCCGTCGATCCGGCCAGGGCCATGGCGGTGGGCGCGAACGGGCACATGCCCAAGCCGTTCGACTCGGGGAAATTGATCGAACAGGTGAAGCAGATCCTTGCCAACCCGCGCGCCGGGGCGTCGGTTCCGCCGCGCCCCGCGGCGCCGACCGGTCCTCCCAGGCCACCGGCGGTTCCTGGCGCGACGGGCAGCACCATGGTGATGCCTCGCCCGCCCGCCCCCGGCGCTCCGGCGGCCAGGCCGGCATCCGCTCCCCCGCTTGGGGCTCGGCCCCCGGTGCCGGGCGCCAGGCCGGGCGTGTCGGCTCCGCCGCCCGGTTTCAGGCCGTCCGCGCCGCCCGTAGGGGCAAGGCCCGGGGTACCTGCGCCTCCCGGTGCCGCGCGCCCTGGGGCCCCCCCGGCCCGACCTCCGGGCCCCGGCTCGCCGGCGGCCAGGCCGTCCATGCCGCCGGCAGCGGCCGCCAAACCGGCAGCTCCCGCGGCCAGGCCCCCCGCGCCGCAGGCAACGAAGCCGTCCACGGGTCCCCTCCCGCGTCCACCGCCGGCCGCCGCCTCCAGGGCGACCCCTCCAGCGCCCGTCGACGAAGAAGAGATCCCGATGGATGACGTCGAGGAGGTGCCGGCCCATGTGCCCACCCCGCTCCGGTCCGTGCCGTCGCCGGCAGCCGCCAAGCCTTCGCTCAGCGTCGTTCCTCCACAGGGCGCCAAGGCGGCCGCGGGCGACGGCGGCGAGGCCCTGCTGCGCGAGGCGCTCTCCAGGGCCAGTCGCGAGGTGATCGAGAAGATCGCGTGGGAAGTCGTGCCCGAGCTCGCGGAGACCATCATCCGCGAGGAGCTGGAACGTCTCATCAAAGAGCGCGGCGCGTAGCACGGCTTGCCAGAGCGTGGTATCAAATCCGCGCCATGAGCGAGGCGGCGGTGGAAGCGCGCGCGCCTGTGAAGGGCGGCGGATCCGGCGGCGGTTCTGACCTGGACAAGGGCTACGAGCCCGCCAAGGTCGAGCCGCGCTGGGCGAAGTGGTGGGAAGAGAAGGGCTTTTTCCGCTCACAGGACGTGAGCGAGAAGCCGCCCTTCTCCATCGTCCTGCCTCCGCCCAACGTCACCGGCGCGCTGCACATGGGCCACGCGCTCACCGCCACCATCGAGGACGCCGTGGTGCGCTTCAAGCGCATGAGCGGCTTCAACGTCTGCTGGATGCCGGGCATCGACCATGCCGGCATCGCCACCCAGATGGTGGTCGAGCGGGAAATCCAGAAGAAAGAAGGCAAGTCGCGCCACGACCTGGGCCGCGAGGAGTTCTTGAAGCGCGTCTGGGCGTGGAAGGAGCAATCTGGCAACCGCATCGCCGTGCAGCACCGCGCGCTGGGCGCTTCGCTCGACTGGGACCGCGAGCGCTTCACCATGGACGAGCAGTCCTCGCGCGCGGTGCGCGAGGCGTTCGTGCAGCTCTACCAGGATGGGCTTCTCTACCGGGCCGAGCGCCTCATCAACTGGTGCGTGAAGGACGGCACGGCGCTCTCCGACCTGGAAGTCGATCACGAAGAGGGCGTGAAGGGCGAATTGTACAAATTCGCCTATCCACTAGCCGATGGCTCGGGGGAGATCGTCGTCGCCACCACGCGCCCGGAGACGATGCTGGGCGACACGGCCGTCGCGGTGCACCCCGACGATCCGCGCTACCAGGCGATGATCGGCAAGAACGTGCGCCATCCGATCCTCGGGCGCGAGTTCCCCATCATCGCCGATGCGGAGCTGGTCGATCCGAAGTTCGGCACCGGCGCGGTGAAAGTCACGCCCGGGCACAGCTTCGAGGACTTCGAGTCCGGCAAGCGGCACGGGCTGCAGCTCATCAACATCCTCAACCTCGACGGCACGCTCAACGCCAACGCCGGGCCGTTCCGGGGCCAGGACCGCATCAAGGTGCGGCCGGCGTTGAAGGAGCGCCTCAAGGAGCTGGGCCTCGAGCGCGGCATCGAGGAGCACACCATGGCACTCGGGCGTTGCCAGCGCTGCGGCAGCATCGTCGAGCCGCTGCTCAGCAAGCAGTGGTTCGTCAAGACGAAGCCTCTGGCGGAGAGGGTCATCGCGGCCGTCGAGGCGGGCCGCATCCGCTTCATCCCCGAGAACTGGCGCGCGGAGTTCTTCCGCTGGATGCGCAACATCCACGACTGGTGCGTCTCGCGCCAGCTGTGGTGGGGACATCAGATCCCCGCCTGGTACTGCGAGTACGGCCACGTCACGGTGGCGCGCGAGACGCCGCGCGAGTGCGTCGAATGCCACTCGGGCCGCCTCAAGCAGGACCCCGACGTGCTCGACACTTGGTTCAGCTCGGGCCTCTGGCCGTTCTCGACTTTCGGCTGGCCCGCGCAGACGAGGGCGCTCCAGACCTTCTACCCGAACTCGCTCTTGGAGACGGGCTTCGACATCCTCTTCTTCTGGGTCGCCCGCATGGCCATGCTGGGCCTGCACTTCATGGGCGACGTGCCTTTCCGCACCGTCTACTTGCACGCCATGGTGCGAGACGAGAAGGGCGAGAAGATGAGCAAGACGCGGGGGAACGTGATCGATCCCCTCGACGTCACGCGGAAGCACGGCGCCGACGCGCTGCGCTTCACCCTCGCGTCGATGGCCGGGCAAGGGCGCGACATCAAGCTGTCGCAGGAGCGCATCGCGGGGCATCGGGCATTTGCAAACAAGATCTGGAATGCCGCCCGCTTCGTGCTCATGAATGCCGAAGGCTACGACCCGCACGCCAGGCCGGCGTCGGTGTACGACCGCTGGATCCTGAGCCGTTTCCAGCGCTGCGCCGACGAAGCGCGGGACGCGATGGAGGAGTATCGCCTCAGCGACGCGACCAATGCTATCTATAAATTCGTCTGGAATGAGCTTTGCGATTGGGCCATCGAATTGGCGAAACCTGCTCTCTACGGCGAGAAGACCCCTGCCGAGCGGGCGGGCGCGCAGGTCGCGCTGCTCACCGCGCTCGAGGGAGCGCTGCGGCTGCTCCATCCCTTCATGCCCTTCGTGACGGAGGAGATCTGGCAGCGGCTCCCCAACAGGCGGGGCGAGACCATCATGCTCGCGCCGTACCCGCCCCACGACCCCAGGCTGCTCGATCCCGAGGCGGAGCGCGAGATGGACCTGGTCGCCCGCGCCATCGACGGAGCGCGGTCGGTGCGCGGCGAAGTCAACCTGCCGCCCAACCAGCGCGTGCCGCTGGTGCTCATCCCCCGCGACGAGGAGGCGCGGGCAGCGCTCGAGATGCATTCGCGCGCCTTCCAGCACCTGGCCAACGCGGCGCCGCTGGCGCTGGAGCACCCCGGGGCCAAGCGGCCGCGGCAGGCCGCCGTGCACGTCGAGCCGGAGGTGGAGGTGCACCTGCCGCTCGCGGGGCTGATCGATTTCGCGGCCGAGAGGGGGCGTGTGGAAAAGGAGCTGGCCCGCCTCGAGCAGGAGCTGGCGGGCATCCGGAAGCGGTTGGACAATGCAGGGTTCGTGGAGCGTGCGCCGGCCGAAGTGGTGGAAAAGGACCGCGCTCGGTCCGAGGAGTTGAAGGGGAAGCGGGAAAAGCTTGCGCGTCATCTGACGCGCATCACCGGTAGGGAGGAAGGCATGGAAGAGAAAAATCCGCAGCATCCGCAGCAAGGGGGCAGCTCGACCAGTCAGGGTCCGGGGCAGCAGATCGGATCGGCGGCCCAATCGGTTGGGCACGCTGTCGAGGAAAAGGCCAAGGAGATGTTCGGGGCGGCCAAGGAGGCGATGGCCCCCATGGAGAGAGTCGCCGAGCAGATCGCCCAGGCGGCCACCAGCGCCGCGGCGGCGGTGGCGGAGAGGGTTTCCGCCGCGGGTCAGTCGATGGCCAAGAGGACGGCCAAGGCGGTGGCGAAGCGCGTCGGGAAGAGGAAAGCGGCGAAGAAGGCGAAGGCGAAAAAGGCCGCCCCGAAAAAGGCCGCCCCGAAGAAGGCCAAGAAGGCCGCGTCCCGGAAGGCCAAAAAGCCCGCCAGGAAGAAGGGCAAGAAGTAAGGGCGATGGCGCGCGGCGGGACGGCGCAGCTCGACCTGGGGCGGCCGGACGATGCAGTGGGCCGCGTCATCGCGCTTGCGCTCGACGAGGACGTGGGGCCGGGCGACCGCACCTCCGAGGCGGTCGTGCCGGCCGAAGCGCGCGGCCGGGGGCTCATCGTCGCCAAGGAAAGCCTGACCGTCTCGGGCGTCTCGGCGGCCGCGCGGGTGTTTCGCGCGCTCGATCCGGACTGTCAGCTGGAAGCGTTGCGCGCCGAGGGCGAGACGGCTGGACCCGGCGACGGGGTGTTGCGCGTGCGCGGGTCGCTGCGCGCGATCCTCGCCGGCGAGCGCACGGCGCTGAACTTCCTCCAGCGCCTGTGCGGAATCGCCACCCTGACGCGCAGGTACGTCGAGGCGCTGCGGGGCACGAAAACGCGCCTCCTCGACACTCGCAAGACCACGCCGGGCCTACGCGAGCTGGAAAAAGCCGCGGTGCGCGCCGGCGGCGGCACCAACCACCGCGGCGCGCTCTTCGACGGCATCCTCGTCAAGGACAACCACGCCGCGGCCGCCGGGGGGATCGGCGAAGCCGTCCGCCGCGCGCGCCTGAAGGCGCACCCGCTCCTGATGGTCGAGGCGGAAGTCTCGACGCCCCAGCAGATCGAGGAAGCCCTCCAGGCCGGCGCCCAGATGCTGCTGCTCGACAACCTCGGCGACGCCGAGCTGAAGGCCGCCGTGCTTCAGGTCAAGGGCCGCGTCCCGCTGGAGGCCAGCGGCGGCATGACGCTCGACAGGCTCCCGCGCGTGGCCGCCGCCGGGGTAGAGTACGTCTCCGTGGGCGCACTGACGCACTCCGCTCCGGCGGCCGACTTGAGCCTCCTCATCGAGGGCGCATAGCGTGCCGTCCTCCCTCGCTCCCCATGGAGGCGGCGAGGGGCATTGGACCGATCTCAACCAGGACTCCATCGTGCTCGGGCTCCTGCTCGAGTGCGCCGACGACTTCGTCAACGGCCAGGTGCTCTGCGACAAGCTGGACGTGCCGCGCGCCGAGCTGCTCAAGCGCATCGACTCGTTGCGGGCGCGCGGGTACGTCATCCAGACCAGCGGCGGCCGCGGCTACCGCCTGGTCGAGGTGCCGGAGACGCTGAACGAAGCGGTCATCGCGCCGCTCCTCTCCACCAACGAGCTGGGCCGCAAGTTGCACAGCTACGCCGAGCTGGAGTCGACCAACGACGAGGCGCACCGTCTCGCCGAGGCAGGGGCGGGACACGGCGAGGTGGTCGTCGCCGATCTACAGACGAAAGGGCGCGGCCGCCGCGGGCGCAGGTGGGTGGCGCCGGCGGGAAAGGCGCTCACGCTCAGCGTCATCCTGCGGCCATCCATCCCACCGGCGCGAGCGCCCGAGCTGACGCTGGCGGCCGCGGTGGCGGTGTGCGAGGCGGCGCGCGAGATGGGAGCGCACCCGGCGCGCATCAAGTGGCCCAACGACGTCGAAGTCCGCGGGAAGAAGCTGGCCGGCCTCCTCACCGAGATGCTCGCCGAGACGGAGCGCGTGCGGCACGTGGTCCTGGGCCTGGGGCTCAACGTGTCGCTCACGGCGCATGACTTCCCCGACGATCTGCGCCAGAACGCCACCAGCCTGCTCATCGAAAAGGGTGAGCGCATCCCGCGGCCGCTGGTGGCGGCCCAGGTCCTCGAGCACCTCGAAGAGTGGCTCACCATGCACGAGACGGAGGGTTTTGGCCCGGTGCGCGACCGCTGGCGCGAGCTTTCCAGCACGCTGGGGCGGCGGGTCCGCATCGACGGAGACGGCGGTCCCCTGGAGGGAGATGCCGTCGATCTGGCCGAGGACGGCGCCCTGATGGTCCGCGGGCCCTCCGGCGAACTGGTGCGGGTGGTGGCGGGAGACGTAGAACATTGCACGGTCTTGTGAGGACAGGTGCGTTTGCGGAACATTGACGCCACATTGAAACAGTCCTGATACTGCGCGCATGCTGCTTGCCATCGACGTCGGCAACACCAACACCGTGCTCGGGGTGTTCGACTTGGCCCCTTCGCGGTCGGTGCTGCGCGATTCGTTTCGCGTGCAGACGGAAAAAGATCGCACCGGCGACGAGTACGGCCTGCAGATCAAGGCGCTCTTCGATTTCGCAAATTTGAAAATGTCGGAGGTGCACGACGTGATCGTCTCGAGCGTCGTGCCGCCGATGGCGTTTCCGCTGGAGCAGATGTCGAAGCGGTTCTTCGGGCGCCGGCCCCTCTTCGTCGGGCCCGGTGTGAAAACTGGCATGCCGGTGCTCTACGACAACCCGCGCGAGGTGGGCGCGGACCGCATCGTCAACGCCGTGGCGGCGTACGAGAAATGGCCGCAGGGTCTGGTCATCGTCGACTTCGGCACCGCCACCACCTTCGACGCGGTGACGCCCAAGGGCGAGTACCTGGGCGGGGCCATCGCGCCCGGCATCTCCATCTCGATGGAGGCGCTCTTCCACCGCGCCTCGAAACTGCCGCGGGTGGCGTTCGAGCGGCCCGAGCGGGTGGTGGGGCGCAACACGGTGGCCTCGATGCAGAGCGGGCTCGTCTACGGCTATGTCGCGCTGGTCGACGGGATCTGCGTGCGCATGAAGGAAGAGCTGGGCTTTTCCCTCAAGGTGATCGCCACCGGGGGCCTGGCGCCGCTGATCGGGAGCGTCTCGAAGCAGATCGAGGTCGTCGACGACCAGCTCACGCTCGACGGACTGCGGATCATCTACCAGCGCAACTCGGGGGAGAAGGACAGAACGTGATGGAGCAGGACGGCGACGACGATCGGAAGTTGCCGCGGGGCGCGACGCCCTCGGAGCTGGACTCGCTGCGCGTGTCCATCAAGGTCGGGACGCGCCCGCACGCGCTGGCCGCGCTGCCCAAGGCCAGCGCGCCGCCGCCGCCGCCGCTCCCTTCCACGCTCATGCACCGCGGGGAGATCGACCGCCTCATCGACGAGGGACGGGCGTTGCTCGAGGCGGACCCCAGGTCGGCTCACGCCGTCTTCGAGAAGGTATGGCGCAAGAACCTCAATGATCCGCGCGTGCTCTCCAACTACGGGCTCACGCTGGTGCTGGTGGAGGGCGATCGCCAGCGCGGCATCCGCTTCTGCGAGGAGGCGGTGCGGCGCGGGATGCTCACCACCGAGGCGTTGGTGAACCTCGCCAAGGCGCTGGTGCAGACGCGCAACAAGGAGCAGGCCATCCGCGCGCTGCGCAGGGCGCAGGAGCTGGCGCCTGACGACCCGCGCGTGAGCCAGGAGTTCATGGCGCTCGGGCTGCGGCGGCCGCCGCCCATCCCCTGGCTGCCGCGCACCTTCTTCCTCAACCGCTGGCTGGGAAAGCTGACCTGGCGGAGGTCGAAGGGCCGCAACCCGCTTGCTTTGGAGTAGACTGGCGCCATGAGCGAAGCTGATCCGGCGCCAGCCGCGCAGGCGCCCGCTTGCCCGCTGCCCCTCTCGGCGGTGCCACCGAACTTCCAGAAGCACGTCGATCCCGCGGCGCCGGTGCCGCTGCGGATGATGGGCGCCAAGGCCCTGGTGCCGATGGGGCCCAAGGAGATGTGCACCGCGCTCTACATGCTGACCTTCGACGCCGACGCGGGGGTGCGCGAGACGGCGGCCAAGAGCGCCACCGGCCTTCAAGATCGCATCCTCTCCGTCGCGCTGCGCGACGAGACGATGGACGCGCCCGTGCTCGACTATTACTCGGGCCTGCTGGCGGGCAAGGCCGAGTACATCGAGATGCTCGTCCTCAACGCCGCCACGCCCGACACCACGGTGCAGCGGATCACCGAAGGCGCGGGCGAGAGAATCGTCGAGATCGTCGCGCAGAACCAGCTGCGCATGCTTCGCCATGGCGACATCGTGCGGGCCCTGGTCAACAACAAGGCGACGCGGCCCTCGACCATCGACAACGTGTGCGACTTCTGCGTGCGCTCCGGCCTGGTGTTGGAAGACTTGCCGGCGTTCCGCGCGGCGCGCAGGCGCATCCTCGGCGGGGCGGCCGAGGACGAGGAGCTGGCCAAGAAGGCCGCCGCGCAGCGCGAGATCGAGCAGGCCGAGGCCGAGGCCGCGCTGGAGCAGATGGGCGTGGCCGGCCCCGATCAAGCCGCCGAGGAGGAACCGGTCCCGCCCGGCAGCGCCGAGGAGAAAGAGCTGGAGCAGAAGCACCTCACCATCACGCAGCAGATCATGCGGCTCGGCGTGGCCAAGAAAGTCGAGTGGGCCCACAAGAAGGGGAACAGGGAAGTGCGCAGCTTGCTGCTGCGCGACCCCAACAAGCTGGTTCAGCTCGCGGTCATCCAGAGCCCGCGCATCACCGAGGGGGAGATCGCCAAGGCAGCGATGAGCCGCACGTCGCCCAACGAGGTCTTGCAACACATTTATAACAACCGCCATCTGATGAAGAATTACCAAATCAAGCTGAACATCATCGGCAATCCCAAGGTGCCGGTCGGAGTGACGATGCGCTTCCTCTCCACGCTGCGGCTGGCGGAGGTGAAGGCGCTCGCCAAGAACAAGAACGTCCCGCAGGGCCTGGCGAACGCCGCCAAGAAGATGATGGAGAAGAAGACAGGGGTGGACTAGCGCGAGGCTCAGTTGCACTGAGCCTCGCAGGCGTCGGGCCTCAGGCTTCG
>Ga0137390_10004874_pt1 | contig 11230 bp, 10 predicted proteins | sample 15con2h24AmetaG_FD_104937 | JGI IMG/M metagenome (GOLD analysis project Ga0137390, IMG submission 104937) | Vadose zone soil microbial communities from Angelo Coast Range Reserve, California, USA - 15con2h2.4A metaG | ecosystem: Environmental > Terrestrial > Soil > Vadose zone > Saprolite... | reverse complement strand
TGTTTCACAACACACCTTCGATCCGCATCATGCTTCTTTCGAAAGAATATGTGGGCTATCTGGCCCGCGAACTCACCAAAAAATTGCTTGCTGGCGAGTTCATTGAGACCAAGGACGCTTCCGCGTTAACCCAAAAAGTGCACGCCTCCATGCTTGAGGAATTAACATTGGAGGACCGAATCAATGACGAAGTGCGAGTGATCCTGGAAGCCTATTCGGAAGAAATGCGCAAGAGCGGCGCAAATTATCAGGAGATGTTTCGCAAAGTGAAGAATGAATTAGTACGTAAATACAAGGCCGTGCTGTGAGAGTTAGCCGCGACAAAGTAAATAAGGTGGCGCACGTGGTCACCGACGCTCTGGCAGAGATGGGCGAGGTTGAGTTTCTTGAAGACCGAAACACTCTCCGGCTGGAAGTGCGAAAGATTTTGGAAGACCTGCTCAATCAGGAAGAGAAAATCGACCAGGCGGCAAGACACAAGATCGAAAATCAGAAGCGTACAATTCTAGAAGGCAGCCAGGAATGGGACATCCTCTACCGCAAGTATTACAACGAGGAAGTGAAGAAACTGGGTGTGTAGCGCCGTAGGCCTCAGGTGTCAGGTCTCGGGTGTCAAGTGCCAGAATGTCTCAGGCCTAACTCCCCGCGTCGATATCGGACTTCGATCAAGAGCTGACCCTGCGACCTAAGACCTGGGACGACCTGAGACCTCAGAGTCTTCTTTCAACCATGCCTCCCCTCTCCGACATCCCTGCGTTCGTCAAACAGGCTGCTCGCGATGCGGGATTTGGGCTCGCTGGGATCGCCTCGGTCCGGGATTTCCCTGAACTGGATCGTTTTGCGGACTGGATCGACGCCGGCCATGCGGGTGACATGGAATACCTGAAAGCGCGGCACGAGGCCGGGCAACTGAAACGCGCTTCCCTTCGCTCCACGATTCCCTGGGCCCGCAGTGTGATCGTGTGCGCAATCAACTACAACACGGCACAGCCACTCTCTACCCAGGTAAACGACTCGAGACGAGGATGGATTTCAAGATATGCCTGGGGCCAAGAGGATTATCACAACGCAGTGATGAAGCGACTACGTCTGGTCGAGACCGCCCTGAACCAACATTGCAGCGATCCCCGCGGGCAGACTACCGCGAAGGATTCCGCCGTCCGCGACCCACTCTCGGCGGGTCAACCTCAAACCCGCTGCTATGTGGATACCGGCCCAGTGGTGGAACGCGTGTATGCAAAATACGCGGGAGTTGGCTGGATCGGCAAGAACACGTGCATTCTGAATCAGAAGATCGGATCGTGGTTGTTCCTCGGTGTCATCCTGACTTCGCTCGAACTGGGAGCTGATCTCCCGGCGCCGGATCGCTGCGGAAGCTGCACACGTTGCATTGATGCTTGTCCTACGGACGCTCTGATTGCACCGTATCAACTCGATTCCAACAAATGTATTTCTTATCTGACCATTGAAAAGCGAGGCATGATTCCGGAAGAAATTCGGGGCGCAATGGGTCGGCATGTCTTTGGATGCGACATCTGTCAGGATGTGTGTCCCTGGAATCGCAAGGCGCCCGCTACGACTGCAGCAGAATTTAAACCGCGAGAAGGATTGGTGAATCCTGCGCTCGACTGGTTGGCGGAAATAAGCGGCGAGGAATTTCAACAGACATTCCGCGGATCTCCAGTGCGGCGGGCGAAAAGAGGCGGGCTGCGGCGCAACGCGGCGATTGCAATGGGAAATAGTGGAGATCCGCGCTTTAAACCGGTGCTCGATCGCTTAACCGAAGATGAAGACCCGATCGTCGCAGAACATGCGCGCTGGGCGGAGCAGAAACTTTCCCTCGGCTAGGCAGGCAACCAACCCGCCTTGCTCTAGTTCTAACCTGAATAGAAGTCATGCATCAGCAATTCTGCGTGGGGTGAACGCTGTGATTGCCTCGCCATAATCTAGTGGCGGTAGAGGGCAAGGTGGCCTCCAGGAGTCGAGCCTGGAGGCCTTTTTTATTCCACAAGCTCTTTCGTCCAGGACCTTGATGCCTGCGATTGGCGAAAGTGCGTGGTAGCATTTCATGGCTTTGAAAATGTCGCTCGCCATGTCTCGAGTATTTCGACTTCTGCGCGGAGTTGTCCCTGTTTTTGTATACGGTTGTGCTTTGTGGTGCGTTGCAGCCTCTCGTGACGCGGAGCCGCATTGGATTCGAGTGAGCTCCTCGCATTTTTCCGTCCTCACCGATGGTGGCGAAAATAAAGGGCGCGAGGTGGCTGTGCGCCTGGAGCAGATGCGCACGGTATTCGCTCAATTGTTAATGAAAACCCGGGTTAACCTGCCCGAACCTCTGGACGTTATCGCTTTCAAGACGGACAAAGAGTACGCGCAGATCGCTCCCCTCCACGACGGACAGCCTATATCCGAACCTGCATTTTTTCTTCCTGGCGAGGACCGCAACTATATCGTTCTTAATCTTTTCGAGGACGATTCCTGGCGCGGTGTTACTCACGAATTCGCTCATCTGTTGTTAGACCACAACTATCCACCAACTCAGCCTTGGTTCGACGAGGGTTTTGCGGAATACTTTTCTAGTCTTCGACTGGACAACAAGCAAGCACAGATTGGCGGCGATCCTGAAATCAGCGTGGCGCGGCAGCAAAACCTGCTGGGAAATCAGGTGCAGGTTCGCAACCCACCAAAGCCGCTCAGCGAATTGCTGGACACGCCCGTCTGGCTTTCCACTTCGGACCTCTTTACCGCGAAACATAGCAGGTCGAACTATGGGGAAGGCTCGCATCACACGTTGTTTTACGCACAAGCCTGGATTGCACTGCACTACCTGCTCAACAAAAACAAGCTCTCGGAAACCGGGACCTATTTTGATCTCGTGGAAAACCAAAAAGTCCCCGTGGAACGGGCGATCCAGCAGGCTTACGGCATGACTCCGGCAGAGTTTGACCAGGCATTGAAAGACTACTTTCATTCTCTCGAAGCATCTTTCCAAAATCAGGCTGCCCCGTCATCGTCCACAGCGGCTAATTCGGTCGTATCCCAATTCCCACTTCCGGTGGACAACATTGGGACCAGTACGAAGCAGGTTCCAGACACAGATGCGCGATCTCTCATTGCGGAACTGATGGTACGCCTTCCCGAACACCGGCAACGAGCCTTGCAGGAACTGAATACGATAATCGGTCAGCCGAAGACCGAAAACGCGATCGCACATCGCGCTCTGGCCTGGATGCATCTGCAAAGCAAAGAATACGATGCGGCTAACGAAGAACTTTCCAGCGCGCTCGAACTCGATGGCGCGGATCCCTGGGTACGATACTACCTGGCGTTGGTGAAGTATCATGCGGCCGAATCTAGCGGACATCCATTTCAAGGACTTTCGAACATGATGCAGGATCTGCGGGCAGTGCTCGATTGGAATCCGGAATTGGCTGAGGCTTACAGCATGCTGGCTATGGCTCGTGTGGAAGGAGGAGGCGTGAACTCCGCGATGGAGGCCATGCGGGCGGCGATCCAACTCAGTCCCCGCAACGAAGGCTACTTGCTGAATATGGCGCAGATTTACATGGCGGGCAAAAACTGGGACGCGGCTACGGCGTTGCTCGATCGCCTCAAAGCCAGTCAAGATCCGCAAATTGCCCGCGCAGCCAGAAAGAACCTGGAAGATCTTCCTACTTTGAAGAAATACGGCCTGATGCCACAGCAGACAGTAACTGCGGCCAAAGCGGAGAGCTCACCCTCCGCTGTAACGAAGCCAGGCACGCCTTCGAAATCCGCCCCGGTCAGTAAAGACGCGCAAGAGGAAGAAGATGCACCTGCCACGGAAAAGCAAACAGTTCCGGTCCAACCACCTGCCCCGGACAAGCGCGCGGTCAAATTCCTGAAGGGGAAATTGGTTCGTGTGGATTGCACCTCACCGCCGGCCGCAGTCCTAACGGTCGCGATCGGAACAAAGATGATGAAGTTGCGCACCGAAAATTACAAATCGATGACGGTTATTGGCGCCGATCAGTTTTCGTGCGAATGGAAAAATCTTCCAGTGTCGGCGAATTATAAGGCGGGCGGCAAAGTCGACGGAGATTTAGTGTCACTCGAGATCCAGTAGAACCCATAAACAACAAACCCTCTCAGCCCGAGCCAAGAGGGTAAGGAATCGGGGTGGGAGTTTTTTATACGCGGACCACATTACCCGCCTGGAAGCCTTTGGGGCCCTTCAGCAGATCGAATTCCACTGTTTCGCCCTCATTGAGAGTGCGGTAACCGTTTTCCTGGATTGCGGAGAAATGGACGAAGACATCCTCCCCCGTGGAGCGCTGGATGAAACCATAGCCCTTCGCCCCATTGAACCACTTTACTGTACCCTTCTCTCTCACAAAGAACTCCTTTCGCCTCTGCTGTGATTTAAATTCTTCCCCACCCTTTGCGAAGCCCACAACTTACCCTTCTCCTCAAAGGACGCGGAAGCGTATCAGGTGAAAATTCCGTGCACCGCCGACCCGGTATCGACGAGAAAGGCTCCTGAGTTCTGCGCCGCCTGCAAAGAATACGGGCAGAGCTCCGGAGCCTTTCTGCGTGGCGCGAGTTTCGACTGGCAATCACGAAACATCAACCTGAAATTGATGCTTACCGCTCGAACTGCCTCAGCGAGCAAAAGATAATATTCAGGAACTCTCTATCTGGCAAGAGAAGAAAAGCGGCAACTGAAACGTTTTAGCACGCTGCCCCGGATTTCCTCCCGTGACCATTATGGAACTGGAGCGTCCAGCCGGAGTTGAGAAAGTCCAAGTCTTTGAAATGACGGGAGAAAAAGCGGTTCATGGAAAATTTTTCATCGTCTCCCACACTGTCACACACCCGAGTGACTACGAGCACATTCGATTCCGCAATGATTGTCTAGAATGAATATTCCCCGCTATGGACTGGCCTCAAGTTTTAACTGGGGCCTTCCATGTCTTCTTTGACTTTCAAAAGCTACCAATCCCGACTCTGCCTTTTTTTTCTGTACATGTTCTCACTGCCGGCGTTTGCACAGAGCTTTGGGCACATGCCCAGCCTGCGTCAGATGACACGCGACTCCGGCTATATTTTCGCGGGCAAAGTCACGGGGATTGAGCGGGTGGCCGACAGTCTAACTGCCGACGTGTCCACGGTGCGAATCACATTCCAGGTAGAACAAGGCATTCGAGGAGTCCGCACTGGGCAGACACTGGTGATACGCGAATGGGTTGGTTTGTGGGAGCAGGGCGAACGCTATCGGCTCGGCGAGCGCGTGTTGCTTTTCCTTTATCGTCCTAGCCAATTGGGATTGACCAGCCCGGTCGCGGGCCCCTTGGGTCGTTTTACAGTTGATAGGAACGGGAAAATCGACTTGCAACCCGATCGCATAGCGTCCTTGGCTTCCGATCCAGCCGAGGTCCAGCTTCGGGGTAAAACGCGTGTGACCCGTCGCGACTTTGCCCGTGCCATTCGGCGATTGGTCGAGGAGTAGCGATGGCCGCTGTCGTCACCCGCATCAGAGAACAGCCCACGAGATTGCGCCGGCTTCTGTGGCTACTCCTCTACACGCTCTTAGCGATATTTCTAATGCTGCTTCTGCCGCAAATGGGAAGTGCAGGTGGACCGCGCTACATCGCGGGCGTCAACTACTTTGACGCTGGCACAAAGGGCACTCCCTTAACCTGGGCGCAAGGCTCGATCAGCTATTACACAGACCAGGGCGACCTCAGTCCCCTGCTAGTGCACGCTGCTGCAGACCTCTTTGTCGCCGATGCTTTCAGCGATTGGACGTCCATTCCTACGGCGGCCGTTGCCACAACGCTTGCGGGACAGCTGGGTGAGGACGTCAACGGGACGAATGTGATCGCGAACGGTAATGGAACCTTTACCATGCCCTCCGATATTCTGCCGACCGCGGTAAATAAGCCTGTGGCGATCGTATACGACAGCGATGGGGCAGTAACCAGCGCTTTGCTTGGCTCTGGCGCCGGCAATACTTTGTACTGTTTTACCAACTCGGTGTTCGGCGGAGCTGACAGCCTGAGTACGAACGCGCGCCTGTACGCTCTGGTCATCGTGAACGGCAATTGCGCCCAGACATCCTCCCAATTGCCTGATCTGAAGTATCGCATGGTTCGGACTTTTGGCCGCGTCCTGGGACTGGATTGCTCGCAGGTAAACCTCAATGTCATCACGCGCAGCCCCGTTCCTACTGCAGCTGATTATGCTGGGTTCACGATCATGCATGCCACGGACAGCATAAGTTGCGTCCCGATTTCCATCTGCTACACCAATCCTGATCAGCCGAAAATGGACGACCGAGCATCGCTTTCCAGGCTGTATCCCGTCACTCTGCAAAACCAGTCCAACTTTCCCGGCAAACAGCTTTTCTTCGAAAACACAATTCGTATTCATGGCACGGTGCACTTCGTGGATGCAAATGGCCAGCCGGCACAACCCATGCAGGGGGTCAACGTCATGGCTCGCTGGGTCGATCCTACGACTGGTCTGGCCTCGCGGGCCTATGCGGCAGCGTCTGTTTCTGGATTCATGTTTCGCGGATATGCCGGAAATCCGGTGAACGGCCCTAATGATGGCAGTGGACAACCCTTCGACCGGTTTGGCTCCGACGATGCCGCCGTCGAGGGAACGTTCGATCTTGCGGGGCTGGAGATCCCAGGTAGCGGCGGTAGCGCGCAATGCGAACTCACCGTGGAGGCAATTGATCCGTTATGGTCGCAAACCGTGGGACCATACGGACCGTGGGCAGGTGCAGCCTTCAGGCTCGACTCCGCCGATCGTAGTCACCGTGAGCAAAGGTGGCAATCTCCAGCAAGACATCCTCATGCAGGGCAGTGCGGTTCATCCCCCGGACTGGTTCGAACCGGTCGATTACACGTCACCTGCGCCGCTTCCGACTCTAGGAGAGTGGCTGGCAGGGCTCAGCGGGCACGTCGAGGAGATGGGATTGGAAAAGGAAGACTCCGATCCGTGCGACAGCCAAAATTTGGAACACTCGAGCGCTATCGGTGACTCTGCCCAACCCACTGGTCTACCCAATCGTTCACTGTCTTGTACCAGAGCTGGCTGTTTTGCGGTTTGAGTATCCAGTGGCCTTCATCGGGGAAATAAAGCATTTTCGACGGAATTTTCAGCCGCTGTACCGTGGTAAAAAGCTGAAATCCTTCTGAAACATCCAGCCGGTAATCGAGCTGGCCGTGAATTACAAGGGTGGGCGTCTTGAAGCTTGTCGCCGAGAGATGTGGTGACCACTTGCGATAGAGTTCGCGATTGTTGTATGGCGTACCCTTGAACTCCCATTCGTTGAACCATAACTCTTCCGTCGTGCCCCAGGCAGATTCCGTGTTGAACATGCCATCGTGCGACACGATGCACTTGAAGCGGTTGGTATGGCCGAGAATCCAGTTCGCCATGTAGCCGCCATAGCTGGCGCCCAGCGCGCATTCCCGGTCTTTGTCAATAAATGGGTAAGTGCTTTCGGCGTAGTCAAGCCCTTTCATCAGATCCTCGAAGGCACGGCCACCCCAATCGCCATTGATGTCGTCAACGAACTTCTGTCCGTAGCCGGTTGATCCTCGGGGATTGATCATGACGACGACGTAACCGTTTGCCGCGAAAAGTTCCACGTTCCAACGATAGCTCCAATCATCGCCCCAGGCCCCTTGCGGCCCGCCGTGGATGAGAAATTTGACTGGATATTTTCTGTTGGGATCAAAGTTCGGCGGTTTGACGATGAAGCCTTCTACTTTGACGTTCTCCGCGCCGGTGAACCAGAAAGGTTCGGCTGGAGACATGGAAGCGTGGGAAAGAATGGAGTCATTCAAATGGGTAACGGCTGTCCAACCCATACCATTGGCGCTACGCTCCACACCGGCCTCCTGGATTGCTTGACCGTATATCTCGTTAGGATGCAGCAATGACATCCGCGTAAACAGTAGAGCCTTTCCGTCGCGGGTGATGGCAAGGTCATCGTTGTAACCACGAGTGAGCTCTGCAGGAACGCCGCTGGGCAAATTCAAACGGTAGACAGGCGCTTCGCCTTTATCTTCAGAGCTGAAGTAGATCGCTTTCGAGTCCGGTGCCCAAGTGAACGTCCCCACCCAACGATCGAAGTTCTCCGTCAGGTTCTTCTTCTCGCCTGTCTTGCGTTCGTAGAGCATCAGCCGGAAGCGATCGCTCTCATACCCTGGCCTGAATTGCGCGCGATACGCGATGTACTTCCCATCCGAGGAATAGAGCGGCGTGGAATCACTGGCAGGATTATCTGTGATCTTCTTTGCCAAGCCGCCATTTACCGAAACGATAAAAAGATCGTTGTTCGTGCTGGTGGCTTCTTCCTCATCGAGGTTCGCCGTATAACAGACTTCCTGGCCATCGGGAGAAAAGGCGTAATCGTCTTGCCCGCCTAAACTAAATGGCGGAACATCGTGATCGCCAGGGGTGAGATCGCGGCTCGCGCCACCCGCGGCGGGAATTACCAGCAAATGACTGCGCTTGCTCTCTTTGTAGCCATTCCAATGGCGGTAGAGCAAATGGGTGAAGATGAGAGCCTTGATCTTTGTCTGCGCGGATTCGGCAAGCTTCTTCTGATTGCAGGCTGCATCCGTACATTCGGGATACACATTGGAGACAAACAGAATATTCCTTCCGTCCGGAGACCAGATTGGGCCGTCGGCTTCGGTGGCAATCGAGGTTAACTTGTGGACCCCAGTGACGGTACCAGAAGAGCTATCAAAGTCGGCGATCCAGATTTGCGAACCGCCTTCCTTCGTTGAGAGAAATAGAAAGCGTTTGCCGTCCGGCGCCCAGCGCGGACGATCTGCATTCTGAGCAGTGATGATCTCGCGCTCCTCTCCCCCCGCTGCCGGCACTGCCCACACATGCGGTGTCTTAGTGTTCGCCTCCAGGCTCACATCCACGACGCTGAATAACACCCACTTTCCGTCAGGCGAGGGGACAGGCTCAGCCAAGCGCTTGAGTGACATCATGTCTTGGAAAGTGAATGGACGCTTGGTCTGTCCTAAAACTGGGAGAACCCACATCAGTACCGCTGCGATAACTACGAGACGACGCATGATCTATCCTCCCAGGGAATCGGTAGTTTAAACCAACCTGTGTGCCATCAGGTCGGGATCGCAGGCTGACGAGTGCTTTTTGCGGCAACTTTACCTCCATTTAATGACTCTAATAAACAAGTAGGGCTGCAAACCCTGTGTCGCGGGGCCGCCGACCGAAAAGCATTCGGCAGTCTAAGCGGGCAGCGGGTGAAGCAGACATTTCAAACAAATCGTTCCTTCAGGTTCTTCATTTACGTCTATGAACTTTATCAATCGTTCTCTCTTACTTCCAGCACTCACGGTTTGCCTATTTGCATCCATCTTGCCCGGGCTAGCAGCGCAGGAAGGCCCACTCGATCCCAGTCAGCCCAAAGGGACCACTCCAGAAGAGATCATTCAACGGTTCGCAGCCAAGGAGACGGAATTCAAAGAAGCCCGTGACCAGTACACCTACAAACAGACGGTGAAGGTGCAAACCGTTGACGGCGATACCGTCACCGGGGAATATCTGGAGGTCTTCAACGTAGTTTTCGACGACAAAGGAAGACGTCTGGAGAATGTCACTTTTGCGCCGCAGTCTACTTTGGAAAAAATCTCGATGTCGCCGGAAGACGTTAGCGATATCCGGCACCGGCTGCCCTTCGTGCTGACCAGCGAGGAAGTTCCTGAGTACCAGATCCTATATGTTGGCCAGCAGAAGGAAGATGAACTGCATACGTATGTCTTCGACATTGCTCCCAAACAGATAGAAGAGGGCAAACAATATTTCCGGCGACGCATATGGGTCGACGACCGCGACTTTCAGATTGTTAAGACTTTTGGCAAAACTGTACCCGATATCCGCACCAAGAATAATGAAAATCTCTTCCCCAAATTCACTACCTGGCGCGAGCAGATTGATGGCAAATACTGGTTTCCCACCTACACGAAGGCTGATGACGTGCTTCACTTCTCGGGCATGGCGGGCGACGTTCACATTCGCGAAGTTGTGAAGTATGAGAACTACCAGCGCTTCGGATCCAAGTCGAAAATCACCTATGAGGGTAAGGAAATCCCCAAGGAAACGAAACCACAGAAGTAGCCGTCCGTCTCAACAATCCAAAGCCCGCCAGACGATCTGGCGGGCTTTCCTTCAGAAACCGAAAATTATCTTCCGCTGACATTGAGGCTCTGTTTGATTAGACTAGGCCGTCATGAGCGTCCAGCTGCCTCTCAAAGCTCAGCGAGCTAGCCTTGCTCTTCTACTTGCGCTCCTTTGGTTGCATCCCAGGTCGCGCGCACAGGAGGGAGAACTCGATAAATCCCCGCCCAAAGGTGTGACCCCGGAGCAAGTTATCCAACGTTTCTCCGCCAAGGAAAAGGAATGGAAAAAGGCACGCGAGCAGTACACCTTCCGGCAAACGATAAGAGCACAGGCGCTCGACGGTGAAAGCGAAATCGGCGAATATCGTCAAGTAGCGGACATCAGTTACCAGAACGGCAAGCGCGTAAAGCAAGTCGTGTTTTCGCCGCAGGCCAGCACACCCATGTCGAAAGAGGACCTGGACGATCTCGAAACGCGCTCATCTTTCACCATCAGTCAGGATGAACTCCCGGAATACGATGTGCTTTACATCGGCCAGCAGAAGATGGATGAATTGCATTGCTACGTGTTTGATGTTGCACCCAAACGGATCGAGCCCGGCGAACGCTACTTTAAGGGACGAATCTGGCTGGACGATCAAGACTTTCAGATCGTGAAGAACAGCGGGAAATCAGAACCTGATATCAAGATCATGAAGAAAAAGCGTCTCGAAGAGAACTTATTCCCACGCTTTACCACGTGGCGGGAATTGATTGACGGGAAGTATTGGTTTCCAACCTTTTCTTCAGCGGACGACACTTTGCACTTCAATCGAAGTGATGTGCGAATCAAGCAAACCCTGAAGTTTACGAATTACCACCGAACACCCGCTACAACTCAGGCGCAGGAAAAATCGCCAAAACCGTAGGGCTCAATAGAAAAGATATTTACGCCACTTATCGTCCGAGCGACCCATCAGGCGCATGATGTGACGGCTGGTGTGGAGATTGAATGCGCGTGGCTCCCGCATTAGCCTCATGCCCGCCTCGACAGGAAGTTGATTTCCTTTCTGGCGATTGCAGAGATGGCAGCA
>Ga0137390_10004873_pt1 | contig 11231 bp, 9 predicted proteins | sample 15con2h24AmetaG_FD_104937 | JGI IMG/M metagenome (GOLD analysis project Ga0137390, IMG submission 104937) | Vadose zone soil microbial communities from Angelo Coast Range Reserve, California, USA - 15con2h2.4A metaG | ecosystem: Environmental > Terrestrial > Soil > Vadose zone > Saprolite... | reverse complement strand
GGTCGGGGCGTCGGCCGCGTCGAGGATCAGCAGCCGGTCGCCGTAGTCGCCCTGGAGGATACGGAACGGCTCGGTACCGATCCGCACGCCGACGCCGACGATCAGGTCGGCCGCGCTCAGCTCGGTCAGGACGGCGGGGTGGCTCTCCATCACTCGATAGGGTCCGAGCGAGAGTGGGTGGACGGTCGGCATGGCACCGTGCCCTTCCCAGGTGTGGCAGACCGGCGCCTCGAGTGCCTCGGCCAGGGCGATCAGCGCGGCCGAGGCAAGCGGGTACCAGGCGCCCTTGCCGGCCACGATGACCGGGCGGCGGGCGGCCCGGATGCGCTCGAGCGCCCGATCGAGGTCGAGCGCGACCTCGGCCGACACCGCCGGCGCCGGCACGGGCGGAGCGGCGTCGAATGGGTCACCCTCAAGGACGTCGCGGGTCACCTCGACGTGGGTCGGGCCGGGGCGACCGGCGACCGCAAGCACGAAGGCGTCGCCGATCGCGCGCTGGATGTCGGCAGCGCGGGTGACGCGACGGGAGGATTTGGCGATCGGCGCGAAAGCGCGTTCGGTGAAGTCGACGTCGTCAACGCCGTGGAAGGTCTCGAGCGCCGCATCGTTCGGGACGGCGCCGGTTAGCGAGACGAGCGGCGCGCCCGACGCCATCGCGCTGGCGACGCCGGATATCGAGTTGAGAGCGCCGGGGCCGGCGGTGGTGAGCGCGACGCCGGGCCGGCCAGTCAGGCGGCCGTATGCCTCGGCGGCCAGGGCGGCGTTGTTCTCATGCTTGACGGTCACGTGCGTGATCCCGCCGAGGTCGGCCAGGCCGTCGTAGAGGCGCAGGACATGGTCGCCGTTCAGGCCGAAAACCACCTCGACGCCGTTTGCCTTGAGGACCTCGATCGCGGCGTGGCCCGGCGCGACCATTCGTCCAGTGGCGGTGCTGATCATTGACATTCTCTCCCTCCGCAGGATAAGCGCCCACGCGCTCAGGTCCTACAGAGGGTTGCTTATCGCCAGCTGGCTGGTAGAAAGTTGGCCGGGGGGCAGTGTTTCGTACATGCGCCCGAGCACCACAACACCTGAAGCGAACGTGAGCGCCGCGATCGCTCCAATCGCCCAGGAAACGCCGAGGAGATCCGCAACCACGCCGGCGAGCAAAGCGCCGAGCGCGTATCCACTGTCACGCCACAACCGGTAGACGCCGACCGCTGAGGCGCGCCAGTCGGGGCGGGCCACATCGGAGATCGCCGCCAGCAGCGTGGGGTACACCAGCGCAGTGCCAAGCCCGAGAAGCAGCATGGCCGTGGCCCAAGGAGAAAAACCGGTCCCCAAGAGAACCAGGACGATCCCCGCGGCCTGCATCCACATGCCGGCCACGATCATTCCCTTACGACCCACGCGGTCCGACAGAGCGCCGGTGCCGAGCTGCGCCGCGCCCCAGGCGCCCGGGTAGATGGCGGCGAGGAGCGCAACTTGCTCCAGGGCCAGCCCGGCCCCCGCGAAATACAGCGGGAATAAACCCCAGGCCATGCCGTCGTTGAGGTTGTTGACCAGGCCGGCCTGACTCGCGGCCGATAACGCGCGATCCTTCCAACTCACGAGCAACAGGATCTGCCCAAAGGAAGGCTGGGGTCCAGAACGGTGTTCGAGATATTCGGCCTCCGCTCGAGCGTGCGCCTGTGAGTCGCGCACGAACAACACAGACAGGAGCAGGCCAGCCACGGCGAAGACGATGCCCAGATAGAACGGCTGCGGGCGGAGTGCGTATGAAGCGGCCAGGTAGCCTGAGGCGAGCGCGGCCAGCGACACCGCGAGGTAGCCGGCGAACTCGTTCAGGCCCATAGCGAGGCCGCGGCGGGCGGGCCCCACCAGATCGATCTTCATGAACACCGTAGCCGACCAGCACAGGCCCTGATTGACACCGAGCAGCACGTTAGCCACCACGACCCAGCTCCACGACGGCGCCAGCATGATCAGCACCGGTACGGGTAGTCCGACCAGCCAGCCCGCGAGCAGGATGCGCTTGCGGCCAAACCGATCGCTCATCCGCCCGGCGAACAGGTTCGCCAGCGCTTTCGTCGCGCCGAAGGTGACGATGAAGGACAGAATCGCAGTGCGCGACGAAACGAGAAAATCGTGCTCGGCGAGCAGCGGCAGCACAGCTCGCTCGAGGCCGACCATGCCGCCAACGAAAGCGTTGATCAGCACGAGCAACGCGAACTGCTGCCAGTTGGCCCGAAGGCCGAGGCGAACGCGGTCGACCGCCAGGCTCACGTTCGGGCAGCTTGGCGTTCGATTGGCCCCTCTTGCTGGACCTGGCCGCCTGCTTCGCGCCAGTCGTCGATGCCCTCTGTCATGAGCGCCAGGTTGCGGTAACCGCGATGCTCGAGCACCGACAAGCCGGTGGCGGCGCGCTGGCCGTGCCCGCAGTGGGTCACGATCAGGCCATCGTGCGGCAGGTGCAGCTCCGCGTGCGGGAGCGCACCGGCCTCCACAAGCTCGGCCTGGGGGATATGGCCGGCCGCCCACTCGTGCGCCTGGCGGACGTCAACCACAACCAGAGGGTCGCCATGTTCCTTGATCAAACGCTGGCGGACCTCGCGCATGGTCAGCACCGGCACGCGTTGGACGGGGAGGCCGGCTCGCTCCCAGGCCGACATGCCACCCTCGAGGTAGCCCGGCAAATCGTCGTACCCGATTCGGATGAGCTGGCGGACCGCGTATGCGTGGACCTCGGTGGTGTCGGAAATCAGGATGACCGGTGTGCCAAACGGCGCGACCCAGCCGACCCAGGACGCGAACGCCGGCCGAAGCTCCACGTGGTAGACGCCAGGGATGTGGCCACGGGCGTAGTCGTGGACGGAGCGCATGTCCACCACCGCTTCTCCGTTTCGCTGATGCGCGTGTACCTCATGGGGTGTCAATGGCGCAAGCCGCGGCAGTTCCCCGAGGACGCGTGGACCGCGACGATTCACTGCGCGCATGTGGTTAAAATAGGTGGGGTAACTTGGCATACTTGTGAGCAGGCGATCGGTAAACGCCTGCGGATCAGGCAGCGTCAGCAACGGATTGCCGCGGCGTTCGCGACCGATAGTGGTCGTCGATTCCGCGGCTGCGGCTGCCGTACAGAACGAGCCGGCGCCGTGCGTCGGATAGACCATGACGTCGTCACCCAGCGGCAGGATTCTGTCATGCAGGCTGTGGTACAGCTGATGGGCCAGACCCGTCGCGTGCTCATGGCCCAGCAGGTCAGTCCGTGAGACCGCACCTGCGAGCAAGCTGCCACCGCTGAACAGCACTGGCGGCTCCTCCGAACAATTCGTGTCCCGAGCCAGGTAGCTCACGTGCTCCGGCGTGTGACCCGGCGTAGCCAGAACCGTGATGGTGACGTCCCCCAGGGCCACTACATCGCCGTCGCGTACCGGCTGGTGATCGAACTCGAGGCCGGCGTCGGCGCTGGCGACGATGCGTGCTCCCGTTCGTGCGGCCAGCTCGCGGCTGCCACTGAGAAAATCGTTGTGGATGTGCGTCTCGAAGACATGCGTGATGCGGACGCCTTCTTGGCGCGCTACTTCCTGATATTGATCGACGTCGCGAAGCGGGTCGATGAGGGCAGCGACTCTATCTCTTTCGGAGATCACCAGGTGGGCGCTATTGCCCAGGCCCGCGTCGACAAACTGCCGGACTCGCACGGCTAGGCCCCGCTGACAGTCAGGGGCCGAGTGCCGCTGACCAGGATGAAGCCGAGGTAGGGCACCGAGCGCGCGATGCGCGGCATCAACCAGGCCATCTTGCGGGCGTAGCTCAGCCGGGACATCGCGCGACCCATAACGGCCGCGCTGTTGATGAGTCCTTCGTCGTGCAGGAATCCGGCTGGGGTCATCATGTCAAACGGTCCGGTCTCGACCTGGACATCGGTGAGTCCGGCGGCGGTGTACAGCTGCACCCAATCCTCCAGAGTGTCGAACTGCATGCCCGGACAGACGACGCCGAGGAAGAGGTGCCGCGCCTCAGGAGTGGGGGGCTTGCGCCAGTAGAACTCCGTCGCCAGTACCCGTCCGTCAGGCTTGCAGACGCGCACCAGCTCGCCGACTGCACGTGGCCGGTCGACGAACATCGTGACCGCCTCCGCTACCACGCGATCGAAGCTTTCATCTGCGAAACGGAGGTTGCAGATATCGCCATGCTCCACTGCGACCCGATCGCCACGACGCGCACGGTCGACGTTGCCCGCTGCGCGCTCGAGCATGAGCGGCGCAATGTCGACCGCGGTGACGCTGGCGCCAAAACCCTCGGCGATGCGTATCGCCGTCGTGCCAACACCACAACCCACGTCGAGCACACGCTGGTCGGCTCGAAATTCTGCGCGGCGGATCAGCTCATCCGTGGCTGCCCGCCCACCCGGGTGGATGACGCGTTTGCCCAGCACGGCGAAGAACGCGTACGGATCCAGCTGATCGACCTCAGCGCCGCTGAGCGTGCGAGGAGGAGCGGCAAACTGTGCAGTTCCCATGAGTTCCGCCTCCTCTAGAAGCTAGCCGTGCTGCTGGCCCAGGCCATGAGATCGGCGATCTTCGGCGGTGTGGTGAACTCCGCGTTCTTCCCTTCGAGGTCCGCTTCCGCCACCCCACGGGCGCGGGAGCATCGGGTTCAAACATGGATCGGGATCTTCGCCGAGAGCGTCTCCGCCAGGATCTCCTTGAACGGGGGCCAGCCGAATGGCACCAGATTCTCAGCGACGGGGCCGGTCAACAGGTCGACGGCCTCGTTCGCCAGCACAATCTGCGCCTCGTGGCCAGCCTGAACGGCGCCGTTGGCCATGATGAACGGCATGGCCGCGTTGGTGGGATCGGCCGAGCCATGGACGCCCAGAAACAGTAGTTTCGCCATATTTCTAGCCCCCTTGAATGTCGCACGTGAGCGCCGCGAGCGCTCGCTGCCACTCCTCGTCGTTGACGGCCTTGCGCGCTCGGAAGGTGATGCCGAGCGTGCCGAACTCCGCGGCGCTACTCGACTGCTGCGCACCGGCGTAGACATCCGTGCGCGAGGCGATCTCGAAATCGACGAATCCGGCCGCGGTGACGGCGAGTGCTAGCTCTCCTTCCAGGAGAGCACCGGCAATTCAACCGGTCCAGAGCGAGATATCCGCCTTGGCATCCTGGGGGACCGGCTTCTCGACCAGGATGTCGCCGATCTGCAGGCGCCCGCCGGGCCTTAGAACGCGTGCCATTTCGCGCAGCGCGGCGTCTTTGTCAGGCATGAGGTTCAGGACGCCATTGGAGAGCACTACATCAGCCCAGCCGTCCTCGACCGGTAGCGCCTCACCGAAACCCACACGGAAGTCGACGTTTTTCACACCTGCCATCGCTGCGCTGGTGCGCGCCTTGACAACCATGGCGGGTGTCATGTCGATGCCGATCACCCGGCCCGCGGTGCCGACCATTTTGGCCGCGATCAGACTATCGATACCTCCCCCACAGCCGACGTCCACGACAGTGTCAGCGGATTGCAATCTGCCGACGCTAAACGGATTACCTGTCCCGGCGAAGGAGGCGACAGTTGGCTCGGGAATACCCTCGAGCCAGTCCTCCTGGTATCCGAGTAGGGCGGCCAGCGGTCGGCCGACGAGAAAGTGGAATCCGTGCTCAGGGTCTTGCGCGACCAGCGCGTATTCGTCTTGAATCGCCCGCCGAAGATCGTCCAGGTCCACAGCGGGCGCCGCGATCGTGTTTGTCATCTATCCCTCTCTTGACTCTGATCGTGCGCAGCGCGCGCGACGCCATTGGCCTCTACGGGCAATCCGGCCGCGCGCCACTCGGGAAAGCCCTCGTTCAGGCGCCGAACCTGAAATCCGTGCCGATGCAAGAGTTCGGCGGCCTCGTCCGAGTAGACGCAGTAGGGACCGCGACAATAGGCAACGATTTCGCGGTCGCGCGGCAGTTCGGCAAGGCGTCGCTCCAGTTCGTCAACCGGGATCGAGCGGGCACCCGCGATGTGGCCCTGGCGGTACTCCAGTGCTGGGCGTACGTCGAGCAACGTCACCCGGCCGTCATCGACCAGCTGCCGCAGTTCGGCGATGTCGACCGCGTCCAGGCCGGCTCGATCCGTAAGGAACGTTTCGACCAGTCGGTCGATCTCGGCCAGTCTGGTCGTGCCCAGGTCGCGCAGCGTGCGCCAGAGCGTAAACACGTCTGGCGCCGCCAGTCGGTACACGACGTTCAGGCCTCGTTTGTCTGCCTCGACCAACCGCGCCTGGCGCAAGACCTGGAGGTGCGCCGAGGTGTTCGCCAGGCTCTGGCCAATCTCCTGGGCCAACTCGTCGACCGAGCGCTCGCCCTGACCGAGCAGGTCGAGCAGCTCGAGTCGATGCGCGCTGGCCAGCGCCTTGCCGATTGTGGCGAACTCGGCGTAGAGACGGTCCTTGAACGGGCGGTGGCTCATCTTGTTATCAAGTACTCAAACGAATTATTGAACAATAGTAGCCATGACTCACGGCGATGTCAAGGGGTCCAGAACGCTTTTGATGATCACCGCCGACGGCGGCCGGGGTACCCACTCGAGCTCGATGCGGCGTACCCTGCGCACGGGAGCTGAGTTGCCGACTTCGACGTACGCCGTCCACTCGCTCGAGCGCGCCGCCTCGCTCCTGAGAAGTTTCAGCGCCGCCGAACCGGAACTGACCATCGGCGAGCTGGCCCGCCGCAATAACCTGCCGCGCAGCACGGTCCATCGCCTGGTCGTCAACCTGATGCGATTGGGTTTCCTGGCGCGCGACGCGCGTACGGAGCGCTACCGCCTGGGATTGCTGCTCGCCGAGCTGGGCACGATCGCATTGAGTCGCATGGGTCTGCGCGAAAAGGCGCGACCAATTATGGTGCGTCTGGCCGAGCAAACCGGCGAGGTTGTGTGCCTGGCGGTGGTCGAACGAAACCGATCCATGTATGTCGAGGTGGTCGAGGGGCGCCACGGGCTTCGGCTGCGCGCCACGGTGGGCAGCAGCACGCCGCTCCATGCTTCGGCCACCGGCACCGTGCTTCTGGCGTACATGCCCGAGGCAGAGGTTCGCCGCCTGGCCGTCGAGACAGGCTTGCCCAAGCTCACCGCGCGCACGATCACCCGGATCGAGCCACTACTCGAGCGGCTGGCCGCGATCCGCGCCCGCGGCTTCTCGATCGACGAGGGCGAATCTGAGGAAGGGCTGACGGGGCTGGCGGCACCGGTGCGATCGCCTGGCGTGGTGGTGGCTGCGCTGGTGATCGCTGGGCCAGGCGCGCGCGTCCTCGCCGACGAAGGCCGGCGGTGGGCGCCGGTCGTCGTGGCGGCAGCGAGCGAAATATCGGCGGCGCTGGGCGAACCGTTCAGCGCGGAATGATTTGGCAACAGCACGTGCGATGGGTAGTCAACCGTGTGCAACACGGTGTGCCTCATCTGGCTCGCCGCAGTACGGCGCCGGCGCGCTCGGTGGTGAATGCGCCGTCTTGCAGTGCAACTCGGCCGTTGACAAGCACGTGCTGCACGCCGGTGGCGTACTGATTCGGCGACCGCAGGGTGCCTCGCTCGGCGATCGTCGTCGGGTCGAACACCACCAGATCGGCCCACGCTCCCTCGCGCACGATACCGCGGTCGGTCAGTCCCAGCCGCTGCGCCGGCAACTGGGTGAGCCGGTGCACGCCCTCCGCCAATGACAGGACAGCCCGCTCGCGCACAAACCGGCGCAGGTAGTACGTGGCCCAGGTGTACGCACCGAGGAAGCTCTGACGGGCGAGCGGTCCATCGACGGCCAGCGCGGTCGCGTCCGATTCCGGCATGCACGACGAGTGGATGAAGGTCTGCTCCAACTCCTCCTCCTTGTGGACCAGGCCGGTCATCAGGATGTTCGGCGCGTCCTCACCGGCCTCGAGCAGGATATCCATCATCGCCTCCAGGGGGTGCTGGTTGCGCTCCCGGCCGATTGTCTGAAAGTCCTTACCAACCCACTCGGGCGAGTTGCGCGCTTCGAACAGGGCGATGCGCTCCCACTCGTTCATCAGCCCCATTTTGAACAGCGGCCGCGGGAAGGCGCGGTACTCGGCGCGGGTGTCTGGGTCGCCCAGCCGGCGTAACAACTCGTCGGTGCCGCCTGCCAGGGCCGTTGGCGGCAGCATCGTCACTACCTTGGTCAGGCCATGCAAGCGCGTGTGCTGGTCGCAGGCGATGTCGTCACCACGCGCGCGTGCCGCGTCAATCGCCTCCAGCGCTCGGGCGGCGGCGCCGGGCGGGGCGCCGTAGCGGGGGGTGAGATGTGAGATTTGCAGTGGCACCTCCGCGCGGCGGCCAACGTCGAACGCCTCGTCGAAGGCTTCTACAGCCTTAAAATCGCGATCTCGGGTGTGGATGGCGTAATAGCCACCGAGTCGACCGGTGGCGCGCGCCAGAACGACCAGTTCCTCCGTCGTACACGCCAGGCCAAGCGGGTACTCCAACCCCGACGACAGGCCGAAGGCGCCCGCGTCGAATGCTTGGCCCAGCAGTCCGACCATGCGGTCGAGCTCTGGCGGTGTGGCGGGCCGCGGCGCACGCCCCAGCGTGGCCAAGCGCAGGGCGATGTGGCCGGCCAGTGTGGCCACATTGACCGCCGGGCGGGCGCGATCCACGGCGTGCAGGTAGCCGTCGACGGTGGTCCAGTCCACGTCGAGCGCCGGGTTGTAGCCAAACACCAGGTCGGGCACGTCATTCGAGTCGACCAACGGCGCGGGCGCGTGGCCGCAGTTCCCGATCACCTCGGTGGTCACGCCTTGCGCGATCGAAGAGCACGCGCGGGGGTCCACCAGCAGCGTGGCGTCGGAGTGGCTGTGGATATCGATGAAACCAGGCGCGACCACCAGGCCGCCAATGTCGAAGGACTGCGCAGCGTCGACATTTTCCAGGCTGCCCACGGACACGATGCGACCACCCTGGACGCCTACGTCGGCCGCGCGAGAAGCGTAGCCGGTGCCGTCGACCAGCGTGCCGCCGCGTAGCGCGACGTCAAGCATGCGGCTTGGGCGATTGTTGACGTAGTTTGGCGGTCGCTTGTTGGTCCACCTGGAGATCTGCAGTGAGCACAACACGATACTCGCGCCGCGCGTACTCGGCCGAAAGCTTCCCGTTCGACACGTCGCGTGCCACGTTCGACGGAGCGCGTTCCAACGGATTGCCCCAGCCGCCCGCACCTGCGGTCAGGTGGCGGAAGAGGTCGCCTTGTTTGACGTGCTCACCGAATTTGGAGGGCAGTTTCCGCGGCTCGCCGTCTGGATTCAGCACATTGACCGACGGTGTCCCTTCGGCCCCGCCCTCGACCCCATAGGGCAGGATGCGTTGGCGGTCGGCACGCACGGTCAGGATGGCGTCCTGCAGCAGGCGGTAGTCGCGCACGGTCGACAGACCGCCGCGGAACTTTCCGGCGCCACCGGTATCCGGCACGAAACCGTACTGCTCGATGCGCACCGGATAGGCGGACTCCAGCATCTCAATGGGGATATTGCTGATATTGGCGCCCAGGTTGGCCACGCCCTCCAGTCCATCGCGGTCCGAGCGTCCGCCCCATGCGCCCGACAGGAGCTCCAGGACGGTAAACGAGTCGCGGTCTCCCCGCCGACCAGCAATGCCGACCAGGGTCAGGCCGCCGTCCGAGGCGCCCATCACTCGATCTGGCAGCGCCCTGGCCAGCGCGCCAAACACCGTGTCCGCCACTCGAAAACCGGTCAGCCCGCGCGTGGCCGTGGCCGCGGGTAAGACGCAGTTCAGGATCGTCCCCCGCGGAGCCTTCACGGTGATGGCCCGAAAGAAGCCCGCATTGTGCGGAATATCCGTGCGCATGAGCGTGCGCAGCGCGTAGTACACGCACGACTTGGTAAAGGACAGGGTGCTGTTCAGAGGTACGGGCAGCTGCGGCGACGAGCCTGCGAAGTCAGCCTCGATCTCGTCGTCGCGAATGGTGATCTTGACCGTGATCGGAATGTGCTCGGGCCGCAGGCCGTCGTCGTCCAGATAATCGGTGTAGCGGTATGTGCCGTTTGGCAGCGAGCGGATCTCGGCACGCGTAAGTCCTTCGGTGTAGTCGAGCAGGTCGCGCAGGTGCCCGAGCAGCGTCTCGAGGCCGTAGGCGTCCACGAGTTTGAGCAGGCCCGCTTCGCCGGTGCGACAGGCCACCACCTGGGCGGCGAAATCGCCCAGCACGACGTCCGGAATGCGGCAGTTGGCGCGGATCAGCGCGTGCACCGCTGGGTTGGGCTTGCCCCGTACGTAGAATTTGACCGGCGGAATACGCAACCCTTCCTGGTAGCACTCCTCCGCGTGGGGCGACATGCTGCCGGCGGCCATACCACCGAGGTCCGCGTGATGGGCAACGGTGGCGATGAGTGCAATCAGGCTCCCGTGGTAGAACACGGGCGCGATCACATAGATGTCCGGCAGATGGGTGCCGCCGGCGAACGGGTCGTTCAGGATGATGATGTCGCCAGGTTCGAGATCGCTGCCGAACGTGCGGAAGATGGATTCGACCGCGTCTGGAATTGCGCCGAGCTGGTTCGGCAGAGTGACGCCCTGGCCGACCATCTCGCCAGTCGCGTCGCAGATGGCGGTGGAGAAGTCCATGGCGCTCTTGACGGTCTCGGAATGCGAGGTGCGAATAACCGCCAGCGACATCTGCTCGCAGGTGGCGACGATCGCTTCGCGAATGAGCTCGCGGGTGAACGCGCCAAGCGAGCCTTTTTTCGCCATTGGCGTGGTGGCCGCGGGTCTCGTATTCACGACTCCACCTCGATCAGGATATTGCCCAGGTGGTCGCGCGCGGCGCTGCAGCTTGGCGGCACAACCACGGTCGCGTCGTACTCCTCGACGATGAGCGGTCCGCGGGCAGCCTCACTGGTGAGGTGCTCTCGGCGCAAAACCGGCGTATCACACAGACCCCACCGCGGCCCGAAGTAGGCCGGCCGCACCTGGCGCGGCATGCTGCGACCGTTGGTTGGTGGCACGGGTGGGGGTGTAGTGGGCGGCGCCGCGTCGATAGGTGCGCGGCAGATGACGCGCAGGTTGACGATCTCCATCACGTTGTCGGTGCGATGGCCATACGTTCGCTCGTGAGTCGCGTGAAAGTCCTGTTCGAAGGTCGCAACGTGGTGTTGCTCCAGATCGCCCAGTGGCGCACAGACCGGTAGTTCGAACGCCTGACCGACGTAGCGCATCTCGACCCAGCGCTCCACCTGGATCTGCTCCGCTTG
>Ga0137390_10004872_pt1 | contig 11233 bp, 10 predicted proteins | sample 15con2h24AmetaG_FD_104937 | JGI IMG/M metagenome (GOLD analysis project Ga0137390, IMG submission 104937) | Vadose zone soil microbial communities from Angelo Coast Range Reserve, California, USA - 15con2h2.4A metaG | ecosystem: Environmental > Terrestrial > Soil > Vadose zone > Saprolite... | reverse complement strand
GTGCCGACGGCGCCAGCCCCGCCGAGCAACTGTTTGGCCGCACCAAGTCCAAGTACCGCCGGGTGTACGCCGACAGCGACATTCACGTCTTCGAGAACACCGAAGCGCTGCCGCGAGCGTTCCTGGTGCCGCGCGCCCGGGTCGCGCCCAGCCTCGGCACCGCCTTGAGCGAGATGGTCCACCAGCCGTTTCAGCCTCGCCAGGAGGTCATCCTCGCCGACGACGCCTCAACGCAGGCGACGCCGCTGACCACCGATCGCGGCGGCCAGGGGACCGCGCGCATCACTGGCTACGACGCTGCAGACGTCAAGATCCACACCTCGGCCTCGGCCGACGCCTGGCTGGTACTCAGCGACACTTTCTACCCGGGCTGGACGGCGACCGTTGACGGCCAGGCGGTAACGGTGGTGCGTGGCGACGTGCTGTTCAGAGTCGTGCCGGTCCCAGCCGGCGACCACGAAATCGAGTTTCGCTTCGAGCCGGCGAGCGTCCGAACCGGGCTACTGATCAGTCTCGGCGCGCTGCTTGTGCTCGGCTGCGCCCTGGCCTTGACAATGGCTGGCAGGTCCGCACACCGAAGGCGTACAACCTCTCAGTAGGACCTTGCTCAAAGGTACGCTGCTGTACCTGGCGAATAGGCGGCCGGTGTACCGCCTGATCATGCGCCACGACCTGCTGCGCGGGTTGGCGCAGCGGTATGTTGCTGGCGAGGAGCTCGCCGACGGCATCGTCGTCGCCGAAACCCTCAATACCCAGGGTCTGCTGGTAAGCATGGACTACCTGGGCGAGAGCGTGACCAACGCGGCCGACTCGCGCCGAGCCGTCGCCGCCTATCTTGAGGCGCTCGAGGCCATCGCCCGCGACCAGGTCGAGGCCAACATTTCGCTCAAACTGACCCAACTCGGCCTGGACCTCTCGCGCGAGTTGGCGGTGGCCCACCTGCGCAAGATTCTCGAGCGCGCCCGCGAGCTGGACATCTTTGTGCGCATCGACATGGAGTCGTCCGCGTACACGGAGCGCACGCTGTCCGCCCATCGCGAGCTGTGGGATGAGGGGTTTACTAATGTCGGCATCGTCCTGCAGGCGTACCTGTACCGGACCGAGGCGGACGTCAACGACGCGATCGAACGCGCCGTCCAGGTGCGGCTGTGCAAAGGCGCCTATCTGGAGCCTGCACGGGTGGCGTTTCCCGACAAGGCCGCGGTCGACGCGAACTACGCCCGGCTGATGGAGCGCCTCTTGATGCACGGCAACCACCCGGCGATTGCCACGCACGACGAGCGCCTGATCGCCCACGCCAAGGAGATCGCCCGGCGCGAGAACATCAGCCCGGATCGGTTCGATTTCGAGATGCTGTTCGGGGTGCGACGCGACCTGCAGCTGCGCCTGGTGCACGAGGGCTACCGGGTGCGGGTGTACTTGCCGTACGGCGAGGAGTGGTACCCGTACCTGGTACGCCGGCTCGCTGAACGGCCAGCCAATATCGGCTTCTTTATGCGCGCACTGCTGTCGGAGGCCCTGGCGGGGCAGCGCAACGGCCACCCCTGATCCGCCTCCGTGCGGTGTTTAGCGGGCCGCCGGTCAGGCGGCTTGCTGAGACTCGAGCAGCTCGCGTTCGCGGCGGCGCTCTTCGATCAACCGCTTCGGCGGCCGACCGCGGCGCGGACGCTCGTCGAGCCAGTTGTAGTCTTCGTAGCGGCGAGTGACGACGTCGGATTCGTCGAGGAACAGTGGTCCGCCACAGCGGTCGCAGCGCAGGCGACGCCAGTTGGCCACGGTTGTTGGTGTCGCTTGTCCTGCTTGACGCACGAGCACGGGGCGGGCAATTTGCGGCGCCGCCGTGAGGGATTGTTCACTCTCGACGGACCCAACCACGCTGCCGCACATGTAGCACTTCAGGTCAGCCACGAAGAACGTGCGCCTGAGGGGTTTGCTGAAGATTTCGGTAGACATGAGGTGCGAAGGTCCTTTCACTGTAATAACACTGCCCGCCCGGGACGTATTCCGGGTAGGCTTATTGACGAGATGCCGTACAAAGGTCCGGGGAACAAGAGGGGAGATACCCCTCTACGGCGCCGGGCTGTACAGGCTACGGTGATGGGAATGTCGACAAAGCTCGTTGAGCGAGGTGCGCGCATTCGGCGAACGAAGTGGGTTGAGCTGTCCTGTCTCCTGTGCGGCGAATCTGCCGCGACGCTGGAAGGCGGTGTGCTGCTCAAACCGCGAGGGCCCAGCACTGTACGCATCAACGGAGCGCGGCTGGTCTGCGGCCGGTGTGGCGGGAGTCTGTCGCCGACCGACCAGGGTGAGCGGGTCAATTTCGTTTAGCCATTAGACGATTCGATAACCTCGGTTGTTGCGCCTGGCCGGCCGCGGGCCGGGCATTTCTCAGAGTTCCCTGTGGCGCGCTGGGCAGTGTTCGCAGTTCCGCGCCGCACAGGTCATGTGGAACAGGTGCAGCAGGCCTTGCTGGTGGCAGGCACCGCGGAAGCGCACTGCCGGCGCGCCTAGCTGCTGGGCCATGTAGCGTACGACGCGATTGGTCGGCTCGCCCGGCAAGCGCTCGAACAAGCTCCAGGCCTCAGCGACGCCGGCCGCCGCGGCGAACGGTAGCAGGACGTTGATGACGACCACCTGCGCCCGCCCGCGGCCGATCCATGGCGCCGCCCGCGTCAGCCGCCACAAGCTCGGCCGCTTGACCAGCGCCGCCTGACGCACCGCCTCGAGCACCTGCTCGGCCGGCCCGGTCCAGCGCTCAGCGGCCCAGCGGGCGGCGAGCTCGGCCAGGCCGCGGCAGCGCTCGGCCGGCGCGTTGGCGGCCCGCAGCTGACGGCGATCCCAGCTCGAAGCCGACAGCGCCACCCGCAGCCCGAGCTTGCGCTGCAGCGCCCGCCAGGCGTGCGCTTCGGGCAGGGTCGCCTCGGTCAGCAGCCCGGCCGTCCCCAGCAGCAGCCCAGCCAGCCCGACCGGCCCGCGGTCGGCGACTGTCTGCGCTGCGTCCGGCCAGGCCACCGCGTCGGCTAGCTGCCCGAATGGCCGCGTGTTGCGCTTGAACCCAAGCGCCTCGCACACGCCCCGCCAGAGCACCTGATCGGCCGCCACGACCGTCAGGTCAGCCTCGAAGCGAGCCGCCCGCGCGCGAAACCGCTCGCGCCCGGCCGCTTCGACGACCTCCAGCACCGCCGACGCTGCCCGCACGCATGGCGCCGCGACCAGGCGGGGGACGGCCCGCTCGAAGACCACCAGCTCGACCGTCGGTACGTGCTGCCCACTGGCGTTCAGCGCCAGCGCGTCGCGCTGCTGGACCACGTGCAGGACGACCTGCTGGTAGGCCGGGTCCCGCGCGTGGTGGTGGCCCGCCCAGCTGCTCGCCCGCCGATGGACTTCCACATCGCCGTGGATCAGCGTCCCATCCGCCTGGGCCAGCACAGCACCCACAAAGTCCGGGCCCGGCCCGCCCCAACGACGCCCCGGAAACACCACCCGTAGGTGGCGGCCACAACAGTCCACCAGCCACTGCGCGGCGTAGCTGCCGTGCTGCCAGGCGTCGGCTAGCTCGGCTTCGGACCAGAGCCGCGCGGGTGCTTGTTTGTCCGTCCGCGGCCGACGGTAAGAGAGCTCGGAGAGATTCCACACCCGCAGTTTTGCGTGGGGGGCGTCACGTGAAGCGTCACGTGGCAGGGCAAAAACGTCACGCGGCAAGCGAAAACCCACGCCAAAGCGGGGCAAGGCGTCACGCGGGCGTCATCGCGATGTCACAATTTTGGATTCGGCCAATTATTCGGTCGGCACCGGCCAGGATCCGAGCACCTTCAAGAACACCGTGTGCTCCTCGGCCTTGTGCAGCGCGTTGCGTACCGACGCCTCGGTGATGTGCCCGTCCAGCTCGACGAAGAACACGTAGTCCCACGCGCGGCGCTTCGACGGCCGCGACTGGATGCTCGACAGGTTGACCGAATTGGTCGAAAACGCCTCGGCCAGGTCGCGCAGGGCGCCAACACGGTCGCGGATCGAAAAGACCACCGCGGTCTTGTCGTGGCCGGTCGCACCCTGGCTGGCCGAACGGGCCACCACCAGAAACCGCGTGACGTTGCCGGGCACGTCCTGGATGTTGTCGGCCAGCACGTTGAGCTTGTAGACGTCGCCGGCGATGCGCGGGGCGATGGCCGCGACGCTGCCGGTGGTGTCCTGGGCGGCCAGCTCGGCCGCTTTACCGTTGCTGGTGGAAGGCAGGACCGCGACGCCGGGCAGGTGCTCGGCCAGCCACAGCCGCGTCTGGCCAGCGGCCTGGGGATGGCACAAGACGCGTTTGATCGTGCTCAGCGAAGTGCCGCGCGACAGCAGCGTGTGGGCGATCGGGAGGCTGACTTCGGCACAGATCTGCAGCGGCGAATCGACCAAGCGATCGAGCACCTCGTTCACGGGCCCTTCGGTCGAGTTCTCGTAGGCGACCAGGCCGTAGTCGGCGGCGCCTTTCTCCACCGTGGTGAATACCTCGGCGTGGGTCTGGCACGGCTCGAGGACCGCCGCGCTGCCGAAGCGATCCAGCGCGGCCATGTGGCCGAAGGTCGCGGTCGGGCCGAGGTGGGCCACGCGGGTCGGCCGCTGCAGCGCCCGCGAGGTCGACAGGATTTCGCGGTAGATGCTGGCGAGCGCCTGCTCGTCAAGCGGGCCGTGCACGCCCTGGACGTTGGACAGGACCTCCGCCTCACGGTGTGGGACAAAAATGGGCGCTGAGTCGCCGCCGCCCTTGGTCTGCCCGACACGCAACGAGACCTCAGCGCGTTCCTGCAGCAGATGGGCGATCTGGCCGTCGAGCGCGTCAATGCGCGCGCGCAACTGCTCGATCGAGTCGGGCTCGGCGGGCGCCGCTGCGTTCGGACGGCTGTCAGGGATGGTCACGACGGCACCGCCCACATTAGACCCGACCGCGCGCAACGCTGGCCAATCGTCGATCAGCCTCGTCGGCCACAGCTGGGTTCACGATGCCGCCCAATTCGGGATCGCTTCAGGCGATGGCCTTCATCGCCGCGGCGCAGTGCTTCAGCCGCGCCATGACTTCTTCTGTACCAGCGGCGGGCAAACCAAAAATGCAGCGAGCCACGCCCAATGTAGCCCACTCGTCAATGGCGCGCGGATCGGGCCGGACGCCGAAGATCGAGATCGGAATCGGGCTGCGCCCCGCCTCTTCGGCTAAGCGCGCGAGCTCGGGGACGCGTTCGGCGATGGTTGTATCGGCGCGGCCGGCGATCGGCATCCACTCGTCGCCGTAGTCGACGACGCGGCGGAGCGTGTGCGGGCCGTTGCCGCCAACGACGATCGGTGGATGTGGCTGCTGGATCGGTTTGGGCCACTGCCAGATCCGATCGAACTGGACGAAATCACCGTGAAAGCTGGCCTCGTCTTGAGTCCAGATCTCTTTCATGGCCAGGATCCGCTCGCGCATCACCTTCCAGCGGCTGGCGGGATCGGTGCCGTGGTTGCCCATTTCCTCCAGGTTCCAACCGCCGCCGATACCGAACAGGAAGCGCCCGCCCGACAGGTGGTCCAAGGTGGCCACTTCCTTGGCGGTGGTGATCGGATCGCGTTCGATCAGCAGGCACACACCGGTGCCCAGACGGAGCTGGCTCGTGACGGCGGCGGCGGCGGTCAAGGCCAGAAACGGATCGAGCACGTGCGAGTACTCGCGCGGCAGATCGGCGCCGCCGGGCCACGGACTGCGTCGCTCGGCCGGGATGTGGGTGTGCTCGGGCACCCACAGTGATTCGAAGCCCTGGTCTTCGGCGGCGCGGGCCAGGTCGACGACATCGATGGTGTACTCGGTCGGGAAGATGAACACGCCGAACTGCATGGACGCCTCTTCTCCTTGTTCAGCTGCCGGTCGGCGAATACGCCCGCGCGCGGCACTGCGCCCAATTAAACTGCACCCGTGACGGTGAGCAGCGTCTCGGCGGACCAGGTCGATTGGGCTGCACGCGCCGAGCGGTACAAGGAGCTGGTCGACAAGATCAATTTCCACAATCACCGCTACTACGTGCTCGACGCACCCGAGATCGCCGACGCCGAGTACGACCAGCTCATGGAGGAGCTGCGGGCGCTCGAGGCCGACCACCCCGAGCTGCAAACACCCGAGTCGCCGACCCAGCGCGTCGGTGCGGGCCCGTCCGAGCAGTTCGCCGTCGTGCCGCATCGGGTGCCGATGCTCAGCCTGGCGAACGCCTTCACCGCCGACACCCTGCGCGCCTGGCACGAACGGATCACCCGTCTACTCGGCCGCGAGATCCGCGATTTCACCATCGAGCCCAAAATCGACGGCCTGGCGATCATGCTGCGCTACGACACGGGGCGATTCAGCATTGGCGCGACCCGCGGCGATGGGGCCCAGGGCGAAGACATCACCGCCAACCTGAAGACAATTCGCTCGCTGCCGCTCAGCCTGCGTGACGATCCGCCGCCGTACCTCGAAGTCCGCGGCGAGGTATATCTGTCGCGGGCGGCGTTCCAGAAGATCAACGACGAACGCGCCGCCAACGGACTGCCGCTGTTCGCCAACCCGCGCAATTGCGCTGCTGGGTCGGTCCGCCAGCTCGACTCGCGCATCACCGCGCGCCGACCCCTGGACGTGTTCATCTACGCACTGGGCGAAGCCCAGGGCTGGCAGCCGCGCACCCAGTGGGAGATGTTGGACGCGTTCGGCAAATGGGGCTTTAAGACCAACCCGCAAAATCAGCGCGTGGACAGCATCGACGATGTCGTGGCTGCCTGCGCCGCGTGGGAGCATCGCCGCGAAACGCTCGATTACGAGATCGACGGCGTGGTGGTCAAAGTCAACGACCTGGATATTCAGAGTGAGCTGGGCGCCGTCGGCCGTGAGCCGCGTTGGGCGATCGCCTTCAAGTTCCCGCCAGTCCAGGCCACAACATTGCTCGAGTCGATCGAGGTCAACGTCGGGCGCACTGGCACGCTCAATCCGTACGCCCGGCTACGGCCGGTGCAGGTCGGTGGCGTGACCATCTCGCAGGCGACGCTGCACAACGAAGAGGACATCCGCCGCAAGGACATCCGTGTGGGCGACACCGTCCTGGTGCACCGCGCCGGGGAGGTCATCCCGCAGGTCATTGGCCCGATTTTGAGCAAGCGGCCGCCCGACGCGAAGCCCTACGAGCTGCCGCGGACGTGCCCGATCTGTGGCTCGGCGGTGGTACGCCCCGAAGGCGAGGCCATGGCGCGTTGCACCGGTGGGTTCGCCAAATGCTGGGCGCAGCGATTCGAGCTGCTAAAGCACTTCGTCGGGCGCGGGTCGATGGACATCGAGTCCGTCGGCGAAAAGCTGGCCTGGTCGTTGATCGAGCAGAAACTGGTCTACGACCCGAGCGACCTGTACCAGCTCACCAAGGAGCAGCTGATTGCGCTCGAGCGCATGGGCGACAAGAGCGCCCAGAACGTGCTCGACAACATCGCCGCCAGCAAGGGCCGCACGCTCACGCGGGTGCTCTTTGCGCTGGGGATCCGCTACGTCGGCTACCAGACGGCCGAGCTGCTGGCACGCGCCTTCGGGTCGATGGACGCCGTACGGGCGGCAACTCTCGAGGACATCGTGGCGGTGGAGGGCATCGGACCGAAGATCGCCGAAAGCGTGTATGCCTGGTTCCGCGATCCGGACAATCTGCAGATCGTCGACAAGCTGATCGCCGCCGGCGTCAATATGACCGAAGAGGCCGTGGTGCGGGGCGGACCGCTGGCCGGGCTGACGATCGTGGTGACGGGTCGACTCGAGCGCCACAGTCGCGGCCAGATCGAGCAGATGATCAAAGACCTCGGCGGCGTGGTGGGCGACTCGGTGTCCAAGAAGACGAACTACCTGGTCGCCGGCGAGGACGCGGGCTCGAAGCTGGCGAAAGCGCAGAAGCTCGGGACGCCGATTCTGGACGAGGCGGAGTTCGAGGCGCTGGTCGCGGAGAAGTCGCACGACTGAGCCGGCCGCTCCCCAGAATCAGGCGAGGCTGCTCGCGCCAGGCAGCCCCATCCACGTACGCAAGCTGCGGCCCGACGGCTCGCAAGCATTTGCCTGGGACGGCGAGGTGCTGCGCTGTGACGCCGAGGGGATCGTGCTGCGCGCGCAGTTCAACGTGGACCTGGTGGATCTGGGATTTACGACGTTTCGTCGGGGCGATGAGTTCATCGAGTTCTACTATTGGAAGCGCTGCTACAACGTTTTCCAGATCAGTTCTGCCGAGGGCGTGTTCAGGGGCTGGTATGCGAACGTCGGATTGCCGGCTGAGTTGAACGTTGAGGCTGGCGAGCTGCGCTACGTGGACCTCGAGCTCGACGTGTGGACGCATCCGAACGGCGAATTCCTCGTGCTGGACCAGGATGAGTTCGACGCGCTGCTGACCGAGCACACCGATCTCGCCGAAGCCGCGGAACGCGGCCGCGCGGAGCTCCTGGCACTGGTCGAAGCGGGCGCCCTGCCGCGCTGGGCTGACTGAGGGTGCGGCGCTGGCTGGTGTCAGCGCTGCTGGGCGGCGGCGTCGGCTTTGGCGCGTACCGGCGCGGTGCGTTGACGCTGGATGGCGCGCTGGGTGCGGCCGTGGTCGGCTGCGTCGTGTTTGCGCGCGGTGGGATCCCAGCGGCTGGGGCATTGCTGGCGTTCTTCGGCAGCTCCACGGCCCTGTCGCGACTGGGCATGGCGCGCAAAGAGAAGGCGCCGCTGGCGCAGGCCAAAGGCGCGCGACGCGACGTGTGGCAGGTGCTGGCCAACGGCGGAGTCGCGACAGTGAGCATCGGCCTGGGCGGCCGCGATGGTTTCATTGGCGCACTGGCCGCGGCCGGCGCGGACACCTGGGCGACCGAGCTCGGACTGCTTTCGAAGCGCCAGCCGCGGCTGATCACCACGCTGCGGCCCGTCGACGCCGGCACTTCAGGTGGAGTCACGCCCGAGGGCCTGGTGGCCAGCCTGGGCGGCGCGCTGGTAGTCGGGCTGACGTGGGCTGTGTTGGGCGGCGGCTGGCGCGGCTTACCCGTCGCGTTGCTGGCTGGACTCGGCGGCTCCCTGGCAGATTCGCTGCTCGGCGCAACGGTTCAGGCGCTGTATCGCTGTCCTATCTGCGGAGCGCTGACGGAGGCCGAGGTGCATCGGCCATGCGGGCAGCGTACCGACCTGGCGCGCGGTCACCGGTGGATCACCAACGACGCGGTGAATGCGCTGTCGACGCTGGCGGGCGCGCTGCTCGGTGCAGCCATATGGTGCCGGGGCCAGACAACCGAACGCGGCGGGGCACGTCAGGGGAGGGGCTAGCGTGCGCCGCCGCGTCGGTCGGGGGGAGTGGGTCTCTCTTTCCACAATAGACCCGAAGCAGCGGACCGGATGTCACGACTGCGTTACGACGGCAGCGTCAGCACAGCCTCGAAGACAGGCACCACCCCGCCGCCGACCTCGATCCGGCTTGTCCGGCCATCCTTTAACTGCACACGCATGTGTACGAGGCTTGGCCGACCCATCTTGTTGCCTTGCAAGCTGACCATGTCGATGGCGCCGGACTGTGCAGTTTCGACAATGCCGCGTTCGGCGACATACGCGGCCAGCGGACCACTCGCGGAGCCGGTGGCGGAATCCTCGGCCACGCCGATCGTGTCGCCGGCAAACATCCGCGAGTAAACCCGGCCTAGGCCTCGGGCTGGGTCGGGCGCGAAGACGAACACGCCCAGGCGTTCGCCGGTGAAAGCGCTGGCGATGGCGCGCATGTCCGGCTCAGCGCGATCCACGGCCTCCGGCGAGCGCAACGGGACATACAGGAACGTGACGCCGGTCGACCCGGTACGCACCGGTTGGTCGGGCAGCAAGTCGGCTTCAGTGAGGTGCAGCCCCGCGGCAAAAGCGGCGCGGTTCGGCAGCGGCTCGCCGAACTCGGCATCGCGATGCGACATCCAGACCATCGACGGTGCTGCAAGGTCGCCTTCGATGCGCACGGGCACTGGTCCGATGCCCTCCTCGAGGGCGACCTCGCGTTGCCCCGCCGGCAGCCGCCCGCGATTGGCCAGCACCCAGGCGGTGCCCACTGTCGGGTGCCCCGCGAACGGCAGCTCGCGCGAAGGCGTATAGATACGCACCTGCGCCACAGCGTCGCCGCGCGTCGGCGGATAGACAAACGTCGTCTCGGACAGGTTCATCTCGAGCGCAATCGCCTGCATCTCGGCGTCGGACAGCGCCCCAGGCTGCAGATCGTAAAAGACGGCCAGCTGATTGCCGCCAAAGACACGATCGGTAAAGACGTCAACCTGGACGAAGGCGAAGGTGCGCGACACCCTGTCCAGCGTAGCGAATGAAGCTAGGCCGGCGGGACGAGGCGGTCGAGCGTGTCGGGGAGATCGCGCAGGTCGGGCAGTTCGGCGGCGCGCGGGGTGTCACTCTGTTCGGCGAGGCGGTTGATCCACACGGCGCGCAGGCCGAGCTGGGCGGCGGGGGCGAGATCGTGGAAGGGGCTCGCACCGACGTGGACGTGGCGATCCTTGGCGGCGTGGCTGCGTTCGAAGAACTGCTGCCAGTGGCCGAAGGCGGGTTTGTAGGAGCCGGCTTCGGCGGCGGTGATCGTCAGGTCGATGGGCACGCCGATGCGTTTCATCGAGGCGGCGAGCAGGTCGGGGTCGGTGTTGGACAGGATCGCCAGGCGCCAGCCGTGTTCTCTGAGCTTCGTCAGCGATTGGGGCACTTCGGGGAAGGCTGGCCAGTCGGGCAGGGTGTCGGCAAACGAATACTCGTCCTCGGCGCGCAAGGGCAGGCCTTCGAGCGCGGCGAGCGCGCGCAGCGTTCGCGCCCCGACCTCGCGGTACGGCAGGTCACGGCTCTCCTGAACCAGCGGCTCGAGAGCGTGGTAGTGGCGCAGAACGCGCTCCACATCGGCCTGCGGCCACAGGCGGCGAATCACGCCGACGATGCCGCCGTTCCAGTCGATCAGCGTACCGTAGCAGTCGAACGTCGCCCAGCGGCCGGTCACTTCGCTGAGAGCGTACACTCGCCGGGCCATTGTCGATGGATGAATCGTCCGACCAGCTCCAGGACCGCGTGGCTGTGCGCATCTTCACTTTGTGCGACCACGCCGCCGTCCCGCCAGACGGCAAGATCTACATCAATGGCGGCGGCGTGCACCAGCTGTACGTACCGCAAATCCCCGGTCCGCTCAGGACGCTCTACCTGGTGGTACGGCTATCGATTCCGTGGCACATGCTCGGCGAG
>Ga0137390_10004864_pt1 | contig 11240 bp, 7 predicted proteins | sample 15con2h24AmetaG_FD_104937 | JGI IMG/M metagenome (GOLD analysis project Ga0137390, IMG submission 104937) | Vadose zone soil microbial communities from Angelo Coast Range Reserve, California, USA - 15con2h2.4A metaG | ecosystem: Environmental > Terrestrial > Soil > Vadose zone > Saprolite... | reverse complement strand
GACCATCGCGGGCCGTCGGTGAGTGGACATTGGGCTCAGTACCAGCGCTTCAAGTGCCGCGTCGTACCGACCAACGTTCGTGTCCGCGCGCTTCGTGCCTCCCGCAACGGCGAGTCCGGCGAGCCGGCAACGGGTGCACCCGCATTCTTTCGCCAGTAGCGCGTCCGCCAGATCGTTCGAAGCACCAAGGCCCTGCCGATCGCGCAGAAGCAGGCTGGTTGGAGCCGGCTGCAGATGGCGTATCTCACCGTCAGCGACGACGAGGTAAGTGATGCAATGCGAACCCTGGCGGACTGAGACCCGGCGAAGGAAGACTACAGAGGGATGGCCCGTTTGAAAGATTACGGGATGGCCGCCGTGTAGTTAGCCTCGATCGGCCGACCGACCGTGAGCACGTCGCGGAGCTCCGGCTGGAGCTCGGCATACAGCGCGTCTGGCTGGACGCCAAGCGCATCCAACTTTTTGCTGAAGAAGCACCGCGCAGCGGCGGCGAGCACAACGCTGACGATCTCCTCGTCCCGAAGGCCGAGTGTGCGTAGATGCTCGACGTCTGCAGCGCTGATCGACGTTGCGTCGTCAACCACTTTCTCGGCGAGCTGCACCACGGCGAGATCCGCCTCGTCGAGGCCCACCGGCAGCGATCGAACTCCGTCTGCACCGAGGAACCGCTCGGCCAGAATCTTGCCGCGCGCCAGCGCGCAGTAGCTGGACCGCAGCCGGCGCGCGGCGGCGACAGTTGCAAGCTCGTAGCGGCGCTGATCGGACCGCGCTTTGATGGCACCGTTCAACTCAGCCCACGCGCGCAGCACGGCCGGCCGCGCGGAAGACGCGCGCATGTAATTGGGCAGGTAGCCGAGGTGCGCGATGCTCTCCTGGTACAGGGTGGCGAGCTCGCCGGTCGCTTCACTCGCGGAAACAGTTTCGACAAAGGCCACGCGGTGCTCCTCCTTCGGGTGCCAGGTGGTAACTTACGGTGCCCTGGCCCGGAGGGTGGCCTCCAGGCATTCCCAGGGCACGCCCGCTGGGCAGGCAATCATAACCAAATCGACGATCGCATCCCACGCCTCCAACTGGTCGCGGACCTGCGTTGAAGTACCCGAAGCGCAACGCCACGACGTCGAGCGGTCATCCCTACGTCAGCCCAACCTTAGTAGCCGGCCGAGTTGGCTGCGGGCAACCGCGCGCCATCGATCGTCGCTTGCTGAGGGACTGCTGGCTCTCGGCAACGCGCGACTTACCAGCGGCCGAAGCCTTCTTTGGCCGCACCATCGGCTCGACCGAATGCAGTCCTGTACACGTAGTCACCGACAAACCACGTTCTAGCCATCAGCCGTTCGCGCTGGGCCCGACGCGGCGCAGGGATTCACGTGTTCGCTAGCGAGCCGCTGGACCTCGAGAGTCCACTGCTCGAGCTTGACAATTCTGCCACACCTATAAGCTGTGAGATTGGACGCGCGTAGCGTTTGCGGCTGGACGTTAGGGGATCGCAGGCGTAGAAGCAGCAGGGCATCCCAACGATCGAGGTCGAGCTATCGGACCACGACAACACCGACCTCGAAGCCAACCTGGCGGCAGTACGCGCGCTGCTGTGGCGGCTGTGAGTCGTTCCTGCCGGGTGCTGTCCGGCAGGAGGTCCGGCTTCTCCGGGAGTCAGCCTAAGCATGCGGCACCGGCCGGCTCGCGAACAAGGTGTGCGTGATCGCCGGTGCAGCTGGAGTCGTCGGCGAAGCGACCTCGAACGACTCCGACGCGAGGGCGCCACCGTAATCCTCTCAACGAGCTCGCGCTAGCCGCGCCCGCCCAGCTCGCCGTCGGGGCCGCTGAGGACTGGCTGCTGGGTGAGCGAGACGGCTTCCCCGTCGCATGCCAGGACGGCGTCACAGATGAACTCGACCGCGGCGGTGTAATCGACGTCGACGACGACCGATACCGGCGCGAGCTCTGGCCAGCGGAAGTGCGAGCGCCGTTCGACCACCGTCTGGCCGCGCGTGAGCCGCCCCTCGGTCTCAACATCGATCGCCAGCACCTCGGTCTTGAAGAGCGCCGGTCGAGCCGCGAAGGTGACCGCCAGCGGGTCGATCAGCGAGCAGTAGCGATTGAATCCGCGTGAAGTGACGAACTCGATCGCGTCACACAGGAACTGGGCGGCCGGACCCTTCGACTGGGCAAGGCGATTCAGGACGCGATCGCTCACCGTGTTGTTCGGATGCGTTGCCACGTCGAGACCCAGCAGCGTCAAGTTGAACCCGGCGTGGATGACGCGGCGAGCGGCCTCCGGATCGACAAATACATTCCACTCACTAGTCGGATTGTCGCCGGTTGCATGCCGCCAACCGTACTCGTTGAGGCCGAACGTCCCGGCGATGGCGACGACCGACTCCAGCTTCTGCGGCAGGTGCGGATCGAGCTCGAGGGCCAGCGCCAGGTTGGTCATCGGTCCAATTTCGACCAGCGTAAGTTGTCCGGCCGACGCATCGGCGGCCTCGACGATGAGCGTGGCGGCGTCGCGCGGATCGAGCGGCGTCTCGGGTGCCGGCAGATTGGTGTCGGCCAGCCCATCCGAGCCGTGGCTGAACGGGTCGGGCGAAAGCGATCCGTTCAGCGGATGGTCGGCTCCTTTCGCGACGGTCGTCTCGGGCCGACCGGCCAGGCGGACGATCTTCTGAGCGTTGGCGGCACCGACGCTCGATGGCACGTTGCCGGGGACTGACGTAATCGCGTGGACGTCGAAGGCATTCGACCCGAGGGCAGCCAGGATGGCGATCGCGTCGTCGATGCCAGGGTCGCAGTCGATGATGATCCGCTTACGCACAGAGCCTCCTCGAACATAGTGTGGCGCCGATGGCCGAATCTTTGGGCAGTTCGACTAGTTGACGAATCATACGGACGTCTATATGATTTTGCAAATCTCGACGGGTCTGTGAGGTAACCGACCATGCTCGACCACGGAAGACGGTTCTTGACTCCGCTCCTCCTCGTACTGGGGCTCCTGACCATTGCTCCAGCGGCCGTCACTGCCGCTCCGACGGCAGCCAGCCGCCAGCCGCTCAGCATGTGGTTCTGGGGCGCCCCGCCGGATCATCAGATGACCATGAAGCGCGTCCTCGTCGACGGCTTCAACGCTTCGCAGGATACCTACGCGCTACAGGTCGAATTCCGTAACTCCGTCGACAGTGACATTCAGGTCGCGCTCGCGGCCAACCAGGGTCCGGACATTGTGTACGGCTCGGGGCCGGCGTTCGTCGCGCCCTACGCGGCGAGCAGCAAGCTCGTCTCGATGGATGCGTATTCGCAAAAGTACGGCTGGAAGGACCGCATCCTGGACCCCATTTACCAGTCGGGTACGGTCGGCGGAAAGCTGTATGCGCTGCCCAACTCGTTGAACACGCTCGGCATCTTCTACAACAAGGCCGTCCTCCGCAAGTACGGCAGCGATGTCCCAAAGACGATCGAAGATCTCGAAGCCACTATGGACAAAGTCAAGGCAGATGGCCTGTACCCATCGGTCACCGGCAACAAAGGCTGGCGGCCGGTCAACGAGAACTATGCCTCAATTTTTCTGACGCATATGGCCGGTCCGCAGACGGTATACGGTGCCCTGACTGGCAAGGTGCCCTGGACCTCGCCTGAGATTCAAGCCGCGGTCGAAAAGTCCGCGGACTGGTATCAGAAGGGATACCTCGGCGGCTCAGACTATGTGAACCTCAACTTTGCCGATTCGATGCAGCTCTTGGCCGACGGAAAGTCGCCCTTCTTCATTGGTCCGACATTGGCGTTCCAGTTCGCGACGGATTTCTTCAACAAAGACAAAGGGAATGTCGACGACCTCGGCTATACCTCGTTCCCGACCATCGGCACTGGCTTGGCCTCGCCGCTGTACACGCTGGGCACCACAGCTTCCCTGTCCATCAATGCCAATTCCTCGAACCAAGATGGTGCAGCCCAGGTCATCGATTACATGATGTCTCAGATGTTCCTCGAGAACATGACAGCCACGTGGCCGGGCTACTGGGGTGTGCCGCTCAAGTCCATCGACATTGATCCGAGCAAATATGAAGGGTTGTCGAGGGAGTATGTCATCGCAATCAGTGACATGATCAAAGGCGTCAACGGGGGCAACTTCGGCTACTTCACGGCGACCTTCTTTCCGCCCGCGACGCAACAGGAATTCATCAACATCGACACGGTCTGGGAAGGCACTTCTTCCGCCTCCGACTTCCTGACCAGAGTCGATCAAACCTTCAAAGTCGAGCTGGAGAAGAACATGGTGCCGCCGATCCCGGCACCCAAGCTCTAGGCTGCGGTCGCCTGGCGAGCACCGACCACGACGAGGTGTCCATCACGACGGAACTGGGGCGGACCGGTCATCAACCGCCGATTGCCGCCCTGTACAATCGTCACATCGCACCCCGCGCGCGGGGCGCGAGGCTCAAGTACTACATCCTGGTCGCTCCGGCCCTGCTCTTGTCGTTGTCCGTGGTGCTGGTCCCAGCGGTGTTGACGGCCGTCGCCGCTTTCACTGATTGGAACGGCGTGGCCGCCTCCGCCAGCTGGATCGGACTCGACAACTTCAGCAGCATTTTTGCCGACGGAGTTTTCTGGACCGCCCTGGCCAACAACATCCGCTGGATGGTGCTCTTTCTCACCATTCCGATGGCAATCGGCCTGGGGGCGGCGATGCTGCTGCTACGTCGCCCCAGATCTCGGACGGGCTACCAGTTGATCTTTCTTATTCCGTACGTTCTGGCGGCCATCACCAACGCGCTGGTGTGGTTGAACATCATGTACAGTCCGATTGCTGGCCTGGTCGGCTTCCTCCGCAAACAAGGCATCAATGCACCGGCGCCGCTCGCCAACCTGCAGACCGCGCTGTACGCGGTGGCCGCCGTCGACATGTGGCACTTCTGGGGGTTTCTGACCGTCGTCTACCTGGCGTCACTCCGCCAGACGCCCGTCGATCACATCGAGGCAGCGCATATCGAGGGCGCTAGCGGGATGCAGCTTTTTCGCTACGTGTACTTCCCCAGCATCAGGCCGACACTGCAATTGATGTTCGTGATGATCACGATCTTCTCCTTTCTGTCCTACGACTACGTGAAGCTCCTGACCGGTGGTGGCCCTGCCCACTCGACGGAGGTTCTCAGTACCTATGCCTACACCTTCGCCTTCTCTACCTTCCAGTTCGGCAAGGCCGCGGCGGTGGGTCTGATCATGAGCCTCTTCGGCCTCCTACCGGCCATCCTGTACACCTGGCTGTCGCGTAGGGACCTCCAGGCATGAGCGCCGGGCGTTCGCCCATCCAGAGTGTGGCGGGTCATCTCGTCCTGCTGGTGCTGGCGGCTACGGCTCTGCTCCCACTGACACTTGTCGCCGTGAACAGCCTCAAGCCACACTCCGAAGTAGTCCGCAATCCGTTGGCACTGCCGACCTCGTTGAACTTCGCTAATTATCGCGCGGCCTGGGACTTCGGCCACTTCGGCACTGGTTTCACCAACAGCTTCATGCTGACCGGCACAGCCGTGGTCGTCGTGCTGGGCTGTGCGTCGCTGGCCGGCTACGTGCTCGCCGGCAAGAAGATCCCCGCCTGGCCGGCGGTCATGTTGTACTTCCTGATCGCCGTCACCGTGCCGATACAGCTCTTTCTATTCCCGTTGTACTTCGCGTTTGCGATGCTGCATCTGCTGGGTAATGTCATCGCTGTGGGTGTTGTGATCGCCGCGATCAACATGCCGCTGTCGGTGTTTCTCATGCGTACGTTCTTCTTGAAGGTGCCCAACGAGCTCGAGGACGCCGCACTGGTGGATGGCGCAAATACCTACCATGTGCTGCGGGATGTGCTGCTCCCTATTGTCTCACCTGGTCTCCTGACCGTCGGCGTTATCGTGGGCCTGATTGCCTGGAATGAGTTTCTGATCAGCTCGACGTTCCTGCAGGGCGAGGGTCACTTCACCGCCACGCTGGGTTTCCTCTCGATGAACGGAACGTTTTCTACCAATCAGGGCGTGATGATGGCCGGGGCAATGATCCTCATTGCACCGGTTGTGGTGATCTTCGTTTCGGTGCAGCGCTACTTCGTCGAGGGCTTCGTGAGCGGAGCAGTCAAAGGGTGACGCAACTGGTCCACGCGGCACCCCGGCTGGAGTCGATCTCGGACGTCGCTGAGCGAATGTACGCTGGCACGCTGGGCAAGCTCATTGGCGTGTATTTCGGGCGTCCCGTCGAAGGCTGGTCATACCAGCAGATCCGCGAACGGTTTGGGACGATTGACTACTTTGTAGCGCAGCGATTGGGTGTCCCGCTCATCGTGCCGGACGACGACGTCTCAGGCACCTTCGTCTTCTTTCGTGCCCTCGAAGACAACCCCGGTGATGGAGCCGTCGACGCACGTGCCGTCGGCAACACCTGGTTGAACTACATAGTGGAGAACAAGACGGTGCTGTGGTGGGGCGGGCTCAGTCGGTCGACCGAGCACACGGCCTACCTGCGGCTGAAGGCAGGCATCGCCGCGCCGAGGAGCGGCTCGATCGAGCTGAACGGGCGCGCCATGGCCGAGCAGATCGGAGCGCAGATCTTCATCGACGCATGGGCGATGGCCAGCCCAGGCGACCCGGAGCGGGCGGTGGCGATGGCGCGCGAAGCGGCGTCGGTGAGCCACGACGGCCTGGCAGTCGAAGCAGCCTGTTTCCTGGCGGCCATGGAGGCACTCGCGTTCGTTGAACCCGAACTCAACGTTCTTATCGCCACCGGGCTCGAGCTGGTGCCGGGTGCGCGCTTGCATCGGCTGGTCGAGGATGTCGCCAACGCATGCTCGAGGACAGCCGACTGGCGCTCTGTCCGAGACTGGATCGAAACCAACCACGGCTACTCGAAGTACCCCGGCAATTGTCCGATGGCAACCAATCACGCGGCGGTGCTCATGGCACTGATGATGGCTGGCGACGATTTCCAGAGGAGTTTGTCGATCGCCACATCCGCGGGCTGGGATACCGACTGCAATGCAGGCAATGTCGGCTGTCTCAACGGCATCCGCCTCGGCCTGGCCGGGATCGAGGCTGGGGCTAACCTTCGCAGTCCAGTGTCAGATCGTCTGTACGCCGTCAGCGCTGACGGCGGCGAGTGCCTTTCCGACGCCGTGCGCGAGACACGCAAGATCATGGCTGCCGCGGCTGCCTTACGGAATGAACACGTGCAGCTCCCGACGGCCCGCTTTGCGTTCGAGTTCTCCGGCTCGACGCAAGGTTTCACACTCCACCCAGGGTGTGGTGTCGAGCAGTCTGTCAGCGGACTGTCAAATGTCGGTGACGGACTCACGATCGGCTACCAGTGTCTTGCGCCCGGCGTTCGTGGCGCCGTTTCGGTGAACACCTTTGCTGACCCCCAGCCAACCGGAGTGGGCGGTACGAGCTATTTCGAGGTGGTGGGGAGTCCGAGCCTGTACTCGTCCCAGACAGTGCGCGCAGTCGTGCATGCCGGCCACGAACCCGCGCCCAGGCTGTCGTTCTTCATCGATATCTATGGCGACACTGGTGCCATCGAGACCATGCGTGGACCCGGGCAGCAGCTAGCTCGCGGGCTCAATGCCCTGCAGTGGGACCTGCCCGACACCGCGGGCCGCCCGGTGTATCGGCTGGGCCTGGAGTTGACGTCGCCAGCGCGCATCGACGGCTCGGTGACGCTCCGCGAGCTCGACTGGAGTGGTGCGCCGCGCGACCTGCGGCTCGGGCGGGCCTCCGAGCTTTCGCCCGACCTGACGCCCTGGACCACCCAGACGGTGTGGCTGAAGACATTCGTCAGCTCGGCCGCCAACTTCGCTCCCGATTACACGACGACCTTTTGCATTTCTCATCCGGAGGCGAATGGCGTGGTTACCACCGGTTCGCGCGACTGGCGAGACTACTCCGTCAGCTCGCGGATCACCTTCAATCAGCAAGACGGCGCAGGACTTGTCGCACGGTCGCGCGGCCACCGGCGCTACTACGCCGCTCTGCTCGCGGCGGGCAAGACGCTCATCGTCAGCTACCGCGACGGCAACCAGACGGTGCTCGGTGAACGTTTATTCGACTATGCCATCGATGACACGTACGAGCTGGAGTTTCAGCTCGAGGGACGCGAGCTCAGACTCCTGATCGACGGCCAGCCCTGGATCCAGGCCGTGGACGCGACATACACCGATGGAGGTGCCGGGTTCGTGGTCCATCGAGGCGCGATTCTCGCGGACGGGTTCCGCGTCCGAGCGTTGTGATGCCGCGCTCGACCGGATCGATCGACCAGTACGCGGAGAAGATCTACGCTGGCGTGCTGGGCAAGATTATCGGCGTGTATATGGGACGGCCCGTTGAAGGTTGGCCGTACTCGGACATCCAGACTCGCTTCGACGAGATCACGTATTACGTGCACGCCGATCTTGGTTTGCCGCTCATCGTCGCCGACGACGACATTTCGGGGACTTTCGGCTTCTTCAGATCCATAGAAGACAACAACTACGCCTCGGACGTGTCGGCGCGCAATATTGGCGATACGTGGTTGAACTACATCATTGAGAACAAGACGATCCTGTGGTGGGGCGGCCTGGGTCGCTCGACCGAGCACACCGCGTATCTGCGACTGAAAGCCGGCATACCGGCTCCGCGTAGCGGTTCGGCGGCGTTGAACGGGCGCACGCTCAGCGAACAGATCGGGGCTCAGATCTTCATTGACGGGTTCGCGATGATGCATCCCGGCGATCCGGACCGCGCCGCGGCGCTCGTTCGCGAGGCTGCATCAGTCAGCCACGACGGACTCGCCGTCGAAGCGGCGGCGTTCCTGGGTGCGATGGAGGCCCTGGCGTTCGATGTGACGGCCGTGGAGGATCTGATCGACGGCTGCCGACGCTATATCACCTCGCCGTTTCTCCACAAAGTCATTGACGACGTGCTTTCGATCTGCACCCGCGAGAGCGACTGGCGGAGCGTCCGTTCATGGCTGGACGAGCGCTACGGCTACGACACGTTCGCCGGTCCATGCCACATCGTGCCTAACCACGCTATGGTGCTGGCGTCGCTGCTGCTGGGCAAATGCGACTTCCAACGGTCTCTTATGATCGCCACATCGGCAGGTTGGGACACGGACTGCAACGCCGGCTCGGTCGGCTGTCTGAATGGGATCCGCCTGGGACTCGACGCGATCACCGCGCAGGTCGACTTTCGAGCTCCAGTTGCCGACCGCCTGCTCGTGGTCACCGCTAACGGCGGCTCGTGCGTGTCAGACGCGGTGCAACAAACAAGAAGTATCGTCCGAGCCGCGGCGAAGGTACGCGGGGAGAACGCCCGCACAGGTGGCGCCCGATTTGCTTTCGAGTACAGAGGCTCGACGCAAGGCTTCGGACCGTGCCCGTATCTCGTGCCGCCGTATCCAGATGTGTCGGTGGTCAACCTGAATGACGACGAGGGACACTGTGGACTTGTGCTCGAATGCCGCGCGATTGGGCCGGGCATTCCAGGCGCCGTCTCGACCCCGGTCTTCATCGACCCGTCGGATCGGGGTGACAACTTTTCGACGCTGGCCAGTCCAACGCTCTATCCCGGACAGTTGGTCCAGTTGCGCGCGCGCGTGCCTGGCGCGGCCAATCCGACGCTGCGGTTGTACGTACTCCATCAAGCTGTCAACGGCGAGATTCAGCCGTGCTTCAGCCCTCCATTTGCGCTCCGGTCAGAGATCGAGACGTTGACCTGGCGCATTCCGGAGGTCGGCCCGAATCCACTGATCCGCTTTGGCGTGCAGGTTGAGTCCGCATCGCGATTCGATGGCCGCGTCATTGTCGAGGAAATCGACTGGTCGGGTGCGCCGGAGAGGTTCGAGCAGGCTGGTGTGCTGATGTCCTCTATCTGGGATACCAGGCCGGTCCCACTCAGCGCGTGGGTCAGCTCAGCCCAGAACTTTGAGGCGGACTTTCGTTACACCTACTCTGTCTCTCACCCGGTGGGGAGTGGACTGGCGACCATCGGAACACGCGATTGGGCGGATTACGCGATCCAATCCACGCTGATCTTCAACCTGCACCGCTCCGCCGGGCTCGTCGTGCGCAGTGTTGGGCACCGCCGCTACTACGCCGCCACCTTTTCGGATGGCTCGACCGTCACGCTCATCAAGCGGACCAACGCCGACAGTGTCACACTGGCAGACACCGCGTACACATACGAAATGGACCTCCCCTACACGGTTATGCTGGAGTGCGTCGGACCCCGCCTGCGACTGGTGGTGAATGGCGACCGCCTCCTGGAAGCTATCGATGAGTCACAGCCATACACGTGCGGCGGTGCGGGTTTCGTCGTCGAGGAAGGTACATTGTTGGCCGACGGCTTCCTGGTTCAGGCGCGTTAGGCCTGCCATGTCCCTGGGTCTCGGAGCGCTTGCTCATGTCGTGGTCGATGTGCTGAGTGGGCCTGGCCAGTCAGAAGGCCGTGAATACCTGGGCGGAGCGGGCATGTACGCCGCGCTGGGTCTCAGAATGAGCTCCCATCAGCGGGTGATCGTGTCGTCGGGTGTTGGGGCCGATTTTGCTGACGCGCATGCTGACTTCTGTGCTCGCTGGAGTCTCGACCTCGTTGGTCTGGAGGTGCGGTCGGAACTGACGCCGCGAACGATCATCTCGTACCTCCCAGATGGCAACCGACGGGAATCGTCGGCGCTTGGCGACGAGCACTTCGCGTCGATGGCCCCGCGCGTGTCCAATCTGGTGGACAGCGGAGTCCACTTTAGCGGCCTGTATGTGTTTCGTGAGTCGACCGCGCCAGGCTGGTTCGACCTTTCCAGCTTACGTGGCGCGACCGGCTGCGCGGTGTTGTGGGAGCTTTCGGCGCTCGATCGCGGCCCTGGCGGCTGGCGGAGGATCAAGAATCTGCTGTCTGGAGTCGACATTGTGTCGCTCAATGTCGATGAAGGCGAGGCGCTGCTGGGCAGTCGCAATCCAGCGGTCATCGGCGGCCGTCTGCTTGGGCATGGCGCGCGGGTGGTCGTCCTACGCGCAGGCAGCTCCGGATCGTACGTCGCCGATAGCTCCGGCCTGCTCCATATCACGCCGGCGCCAGTATCCATACTCGTCGATCCCACCGGAGCCGGGAACGCGTTTTCGGGTGCCTTCCTGGGAGCATGGATCGCGTCGGGCTCGATCGAACATGCAGGCCGCACGGCGTCCGCGGCTGCGTCGTTCATTATGGAGCAGTTTGGCCCTCCGCCCGCGCCATCTGACGCGCGCCAGTTCG
>Ga0137390_10004862_pt1 | contig 11242 bp, 8 predicted proteins | sample 15con2h24AmetaG_FD_104937 | JGI IMG/M metagenome (GOLD analysis project Ga0137390, IMG submission 104937) | Vadose zone soil microbial communities from Angelo Coast Range Reserve, California, USA - 15con2h2.4A metaG | ecosystem: Environmental > Terrestrial > Soil > Vadose zone > Saprolite... | reverse complement strand
TGGCGCGCGTCGCCGCGGGCGCCGGCGCCGCCGGCCTGGTAAACGCGGTCCTGCGCCGCGCCGCCGGGGCCGGCGTGGGCGGGCTTCCGCTGCCCAGCCTCACCGCCGATCCGCTCGAGCGCCTCGCGATCGAGTGGTCGCACCCGCGCTGGCTGGTCGAGCGCTGGGCGGCCGAGCTGGGGCGCGACGAGCTGCCGCGTCTCCTCGCGGCGAACAACGTGCGCGGGCCGAGCGCGGTGCGTGCCAACCGTCTCCGCACCAGCCGCGACGCGCTCCGCGCCGAGCTCGCGGCGGCGCGCGTGGCGGCGCGCCCGAGCGTCTGGGCCCCCGACGGCCTCGTCATCGACGACGGCGCCGCGGGCCTGCGCGCGCTCCCCGCCTGGCGCGAGGGGCGCCTCACCTTCCAGGGCGAGGCGTCGCAGCTCGTCCCCACGCTGCTCGCGCTCGCGCCCGGCGATCGGCTCCTCGACGCGTGCGCCGCCCCGGGCGGGAAGGCGGTGCAGGCGGCCGCGCTGCTCGAGGGGCGCGGGCTCGTGGTAGCGCTCGATCGGCGCCCGGGCGGCGTCCGCCGGGTTCGGGACGAGGCGGTGCGGCTCGGCGCCGCGTGCGTCGAGGCCGCCGTCGGCGACGCCCGCCGCCCGCCCTTCGCACGTCCCTTCGACGCCGTGCTGGTGGACGCGCCGTGCAGCGGGCTCGGCACGCTCCGCCGGCACCCGGAGCTGCGCTGGCGGCGGCGCGCGGAGGACATCGCGCGCCTCGCCGCGCTCCAGCGGGAGATCCTGGCCGGAGCCGCCCCGCTCGTCCGGCCCGGCGGCGTGCTCGTCTACGCGGTGTGCACGCTCGCGCGCGAGGAGAACGAAGACGTGGTCGAGTGGTTCCGCACCGCGCACCCCGCCTTCGTGCTCGAGGGGCCCGCGCTGTCGCCCGATCTCGTCACGCCGACGGGTCACCTCCGCACCCTGCCGCACCGCCACGACCTCGACGGCTTCTTCGCGGTGCGGCTGCGGCTGGATTCGCGCGCCTCCCTCCGCTAGACGGACCGCGTGACGGTCATCGCGCCCTCCATCCTCTCCGCCGACTTCGGGCGGCTCGCCGAGGAGGTGCGCGCGGTCACCGCCGCCGGCGCCGACTGGATCCACGTCGACGTCATGGACGGGCGCTTCGTGCCGCCCATCACCATCGGCCCGCTGGTAGTGGCGGCAATCCGCCGTGCGACCCACCTGCCGCTCGACGTCCACCTGATGATCGAGACGCCCGAGAGACAGGTCGCCGAGTTCGTGCGCGCCGGCGCCGACGGCGTCACGGTGCACGTCGAGGCCTCGACCGACCTGGCGGCCACCCTGGTCGCCATCCGCACGGCAGGCGCACGACCGGGGCTGGCGCTCAACCCGCCCACGCCCCTCGAGCGCGCCCGGCCGTTCGCGGATCGCATCGACCTCCTGCTGGTGATGAGCGTCAACCCCGGCTGGGGCGGGCAACCCTTCGTCGAGGGATCGATGGAGAAGCTCGCCGCCGCACGCCGTCTGCGCGCCGAGAGCGGCGCCCGCTTCGTCATCGAGGTGGACGGGGGCATCAAGCCACACAACGCCGCCGCGGCGGTCGCCGCGGGCGCCGACGTTCTCGTCGCGGGCTCCGCGATCTTCGAGTCGCCCGACTACGGCGCGACCATCCGCGCGCTACGCGGCGCCTGAGCCGCGGCACATAGTCGGCGCCCTCGCCAGAAGGCCGGCGTCGCGCACCGAGGTGCGCGCCCGCTAGCCACCGCTGCTCGCGGGCTCGTACCCGCGGCACGGCTCGCCCCGGAGCCCCGGACACGGCGGCAGGTCGGGGGGCGTGGCGCCACCCGGCACCACCGAGAGCACCAGGCGCGAGGCCTGCGCCCGGGTCCGCGAGACCTCGTTCACCACCAGGCCGTCCGTCGCCGGCGTGTCGAAGGCCCAGCGAGTGCGATCGCCGCCGGGTGCCTCCACGCTGATGCGGATGCGCGAGCCCCTACGGAAGACGTGCGCGACCGCGAAGAGTTCCACCCGTACCTTCGCGAACTCGCCGGCGGGCATCGGCCGGGCGTCGCGCTCGAGGTGGGTCGGAACCGGCTCGACCTTGCTCGACCGCTTGCGGTCGAGCCGCCGATGACTCGCGCGTAGCCAGCCGTTCTGCACGTAGGTCTCGAGCCCGTCAGGTCGGATCTCCGTGAGCGTCACCTGCAGGTCGGTGTCGGGGGCGCTCGAGCGCAGCCAGAGATCCACGCTGCCCGGTCCGGCGACGGTCGTGTCCGCGTCGAGCGGTGGCGTTGCATAGGCGACCGCGATGCCGTCGACCAGGGGCTCCCAGTCGTAGGGGGGAATGAGCTCCCACGACTGCAGCTCGTCTTGCCCCGGAAGCGTCTGGGCCGGACGCGCCGCCGGGTCGGGTCGGCAGCGGTCAACACCTTCCTCGGTCGGCCGCCGGGGCGCGAGCGTCCCGTTCGGCCCGAAGTACCACACCGTGGGCTTCATCTTGGGCGGCGGCCACCGGTCGAAGGCGAGCTCGAAGGTCGGCGCCGGCAGGCCCGGCGTCGGTGAGCCGGCGCCGTTCTCCATCAGGACACGCACGTGGGGGTCGGCCTCGAACAGCCTCCGAGCCTGGTCGTAGTCGGTCATGCCGACGAAGCGATCCTCGGGCAGCGGCGGGGTTGGCGTGCCGCTGCCGAGGATCATCTGATAGATGATGGGCGCGATCGGCGCGATCCGCCCGGGGTTGGGCACGCGCTCGCCGACGTACAGATCGAGGAAGGCGAGCCAGTTCCAGAGCGTCCGCGGATCGAGCGAGCTCGTATGCACGCCGTTCGTCAACGTGATCTTCACGTCCCGCCGTCTCGGCATGCGCGACAGCATCGACGCGAAGTCGCCACCGACCTGCTCGTCCTGCCACGCGCCGGCGAGAAAGGTCGGCACCTCGATGTCGGCGACCCAGTTGATGGGCGAGCGATTGTCCATCAGCGCGGGCACGTAGTAGGGGTGCGTCTCGGTGAACGCGACCGGGTCGAGGGTCTGTAGCCGGAGCTTCTGGTTGTCCAGGCAGACCGTGTCGCGGTCCATCACGCGCGTGCGCGCGTAGGCCTGGCCGCCGCCCGGGGCCGGCTGCGAGTCGGCTTTGCGATCCTGGAGCCAGCTCTTGGCGAAGCCGCTGTTGAAGATGCCGCCCGGGAAGCCGGGCGCACGATAGATGTCGGCGATGACCGAAAGCGGGGCGATCGCTGCCAGGTGTGGAGGCCGGGCGCCGCCGACGAAGAGCTGGCTGATGCCCGGGAATGAGATCCCGACCATGCCGACCTTGCCGCCCTTCACCCACGGCTGGGCGGCGACGGTCTCGATGACGTCGTAGCCGTCCGCGGTCGTCGGCAGATCGAACAGATCGAGCACACCGCCCGAGCATCCGGAGCCGCGCATGTTGACGCCCACCGTCGCGAAGCCCATCGCGCTCGCGATCAGCGTCGAGGGCTGCGGGTTGTCGGGATCCGCGGCGGGGTATCCCGAGTACTCGACGACGGTCGGGAACGGGCCGGCGCTGAGCGCCCGGCCGAGCGGCGGGCGCACCATCGCGGCCAGCAGCGTGCCGTCGCGCGCCTCGATGTACTGGAAGCCGTCGTGCAGGCGCTGCCGGGTGTAGAAGGACGGGTTCGGGTGGTCCCGGAAGCGAAGCACCGTGACGGGCGTGGCGGTTCCCGTCCCGCCTTCTCGAATCGCGTACCGCCCCCCTTGCGCCAGCTCGCGAAAGATCAGGCTCCCGAACGCATCGGCTGTCCCCGCTGCCACCTGGCGGTGGCGCCGATCCTCGAGCACCAGCTGAGCACCCACTGCAGCCCCGGTGATGGTGACGAGGCCGATGCCGGCCTGCACGTCGAACGCGGCGTCGGCGCGCGGCACCGAGGCGAAAAGAGACGCTGCGACGATCGACCAACGCACGATGCCATAGCGGCAGATGGACACGATTCACCCTCCTCGCGTCGCGCAAGCTCCGGGAACGCGGGCCCGCGGAGTGCTACCGCGGGACAGTTCGCACGTCCAGCGCTGCGCGATGTTCTCCGTAGTTGGTGTCAACTGTGGGCGGCTCACCCCGGGCGAGAATCGGATGGCATTCGGTCCAGATTACGGACCCCAGCGGTACACGCTCAGAGTTCCCGTAGAATCGCGACCTTGGGCGTAGGCGAGGCCACGGGGCTACCGCCTACGATGGCTGCCATGAACGGCCCCTCGCCCTCCCGACCTCGCAGCCCGGTCGCCCGCCCCTCGCCGCCGCAGGAGCTCCCATCCACGTTTGCCAGGCCGCCCTCCCGCCCACGGTACCGCGATGCCGACCCGGGTTCTCCGTGCCGTGCGCCTCGCCACCGACGAGGTGTTCGTCGGGCGTCCGCGCCGCCTGCAGTTGGTCACCGATGCGATCCATTGGCAACGGAGCGTCGCGCGCAACGTATTGCGAGCTTCCTCCTCGTGCCAAACCTGATAGTGATGGTGCCGTCGATACCCGGGTGAGCCGGTGCCGAAGGACCTCCAAGATGGAGTCGTTGACGTTATCCTCCACGTTGGGGACGTGTTGATCGTTGTAGGACTTCCGCCAGGGTCGAGTGACTTGACCTGCTCGATGCGTCGCGTGAAGCATCGGGCACTACGTCGCGGAGCGCCACGGTGCCCGATCATCCGCTACCAGGCCGGCAGCTGGCCGCGGCGGGCGCTGGCGATGATCGAGCACCGCGCGCAGGAGGATCTCGACCCCGTGATCCACGCGCCGGCGCGGCTGGTGACGATGGCCCGGCGCTCGCGTCGCCGCGCACTCGTGTTGGCGCTCATCGGCGCCAGCGTGCTCGCGTGGTGGCCGGCCCTCGCTGAGCCGAATCGGTACTTCGCCGCACCGTTCACGGTGCGGACGAATCCGGTGACGTTCGGCCAGGCGCCGTCCTGGACCCACGACGGCCGCGTGCTGTGGACCAAGCCAGACGGCTCCGGCGTCGAACAGGTCTACGTCTCCGAGCTCGACGGCTCCCGCGTCACCTGTCTCACGTGCGCCCTGCCCGGACCGAACCGTTATCCGCTCGAGCAGCCGCCGAAGGGCGATTGGATCCTCTTCTGCTCCTGGCGCGGCCAGACGTTCCTCGGCGCGCCGTGCTTCGGCGGCTACGGGACGAATCTCTACGTCATGCGAGCCGACGGGACGCAGGTGACGCGCCTCACCAACGTGGACGGCGGCCCGGACCCCCAAGACAACTACCACCCCGCCTGGTCGCCGGACGGCAAGCGTCTCGTCTGGACGCATCTCGATTTCCGCCTCGCCACCCAGGGCGGCACGCAGTACCGGATCATGCTCGCCGACTTCGTCGACGATGCGAGCGGCCCCCACCTGGCGAACGTCCGGGCCCTCGGCCCGGGGTGGGACGCCGGCATCGAGACGCAGGTCTGGGCTCCGGACGGCAGCGGGGTGCTCTTCACGTTGTGGGGTGGGAAGGCGCTTTCGGGCTGGATGAACGGCGAGCTCTACTTCATGCGGCTGTTCGGCGCCGGCGCGTCGCCGGCCCGTCCCGTCGTGAGCCAGCTGACGGACGGCAATCCGGCTTGGGACGAGCAGGCGGTCTTCACGCCCGACATGAAGAACGTCATCTGGATGTCGAGCCGGGACTACCCCACGTGGTACCAGACCGTCGTCTCGGCCGCACAGTGGCTCGGCTTCGACGCTCCCCAGGCCAGCACGGTGTTCGGTCCCGTGTTCTTCGAGACCATCGGCGACCCGCGTTTCAAGACCGATCTCTACATGATGGCCCTGAAGAGCCGCGCCGTGCGTCGGCTGACCTTCGACGGCAGCATCGTGCCCGAGTTTCACTTTGATCGGAAGGGCAAGCGGCTGCTGTGGACCGAGACCGGGGCGCAGCTGGGTGGAGGGCCGGTTGGCCCAACGCGCATCGGGACATTCCACCTCCATCCCGGGGCCGGCAGGCGTGCCGCGACCGTGCCCGCCGCGGCCGGGATCGACATCGGCAGCTGGAACGCCGCTCAGGTGGCGCCGCGCGAGCCGACGCTTCACGCCGCGCCGGCGCCCGCCGTGCCGCCGCAGGTGATCGCGGGGCTCCCGCTGGCGATCGCCGCACTCAACCAGATCGCCCACCGGCTCCAAGGGCTCGCCGGGGGTGGCTCCTGCTGCGCGGGCTCACCGAGCGGCGCGTTCCTCGACGGCCCCGGGCGCTAGCCCGGCGTGGTACCTCGTCGCGGTGACAGTGTCCTGCGCCGTGCTGGTTCGTTCCGCTGAAGAGTTAGGCCGGGGAGACGGGCCGCCCGCCCTCGTAGTCGGCCCGCCCCCTTAGTCCGGCCACACGCCGCGGCTCAGCTGCCGCGGCCCTTCGGAGTCGCGCCCGGCCCGACCGTGATCTGGTCCTTCAGCCGGTCGTAGAGCTTGTCGCCGATGCCCTTCACCTTGCGCAGGTCCTCGGGCTTCTGGAACGGCGCCTCGCTCCGATACTCGATGATCGCACGGGCCTTCGCCGGCCCGATGCCCGGGAGCTTCGCGAGCTCGTCCGCGCCCGCCGAGTTGATGTCGACGCGCGCGCCCGCAGCTGCAGGCGCGGCGCCGGCGGCGACGGCGCCGCGCCCAGTCCCGGCCAGCGCGAGCCCGCAGAGGAGCCCCACCGCCACCGCTCTCGTGATCCGCTGCATCTCCACCTCCTTTTGGCGCCCCTGCGGCGCCGCTCGCAGCTGGCCGGGCGCAAGCGACGTGCCAGGCGCTGCGCGTGGCGGCAGCAAAGGAATTCGCCGCCGGTGGCGACGGATGATGCGTCCGGCGCAACGTCACGTCACAGCCGTCGGCGGCGAGCTTTTCTTGCCGCAACGCCTGTGTTAAGCGGGCTCGCACGCGCTGGCCGGCCGTGTACGGGGTGTAGCTCAGCCTGGTAGAGCACTGCGTTCGGGACGCAGGAGCCGCTGGTTCAAATCCAGTCACCCCGATCTTCTCTTCGGCCAGGCGATCTGACGAGAGGCAACCGAGGTGCGGGGGCTACATCGGTCGCTCGTCGGCGCGGCGCTCGCCGCGCTGCTCGGCGCGTCGATGGCGCGGGCGGAGTCCGCGACCACCAAGGAGCGGGCGCGCCTGCGCCGGGGACCGAGCGGGGCCAGCGAGCTGCTCGCCGAGCTGCCGCCCGGGACCGCGCTCGACGTGCTGGGCGAGAGCGGCGGCTGGAAGCAGGTGCGCGCACGCGACGGCCAAACCGGGTACGTGTGGGCGGAGCATCTGGCCGAGGCCGAGACGCAGCCGCCCGAGGCGCTGCGCACGACACCGCGGAGCCTCGCCGACGAGGTGCGCGACCTCCACCAGGAGGTGAGCGCGCTCGCGCAGCGGCCCGAGCCGGCCAGCGCCGCGGATCTCGAGCGCGTCCGCCGGGAGCTCGAGCGCCTTTCGGCCGCGGAGCGTGACCTGGCGCGGCGCTTCGACGAGCGCTTCGTCGGAGGACCCGCGCCGGCGGATCCGGCGCCGGAGTGGACGTTCTGGGCGGTGGCGGGGCTGCTCGGCATGGGCGCGGCGATCGGTCTCTTCGCGGACCGCCTGCTGCAGCGGCGGCGCGACGGTCGCCAGCGGAGTCGGCTCCGGCTCTAGGGCGGCGTGCAGCTGCTCCTCGTCGTCGTCGGCTACCTCTGCGGCTCGGTGCCGTTCGGGGTGTTGCTCGCCCGGCACGCGGGCGTCGATCCGCGGGTCGCGGGCAGCGGGAACACCGGCGCCGCGAACGTGGCGCGCACCGCCGGTGTCGGGCTCGGTGTGATGACGCTCGTGGCTGACGCGCTCAAGGGCGCCCTGCGGGCGCTCCTCGCACGCGCGCTCACCGATCGCCCCGCGCTCGCGGCCGCCGTCGGCGTGGCAGCGTTCTTTGGCCACCTCTTTCCGGTGACGCTCGGCTTCGCGGGCGGCAAGGGCGTGGCCACCGCGCTCGGCGTCCTCCTGACGCTCGCGCCGCTTGCGACGGCCGCGGCGGCGGCGGTCTTCGTCCTGGTCGTCGGGCTCACGCGCTACGTCTCGCTCGCCTCCGTGCTGGCGGCGCTCGCGGCGCCTCTCCTGGTCGTGCTCTTCGCCTATCCCGCGCCGGTCCTGGCCGCGTCCCTCGTCATGACCGCCTTCATCGCGCTCCGGCACCGCGACAACTTCCGGCGGCTGCGCGCCGGCACCGAGCCTCGGCTGGCGCTGCACAAAAAGTAGGCGACGCCCGGAAACTGGGCAGCGGTGCTCTCGGTTCCGCGCTCGCGCCCGGCGGTTCCCTGTTGACCCCCTGCGGCGGGTCGTGGCACCACCGTTGCTCATCGATTTCTTCGACCTCGGGGGGGACTATGGAAAGGAGGCAGCGATCCTTCGGCGCCGGGTATTGGTGTGTCCGCTCGTTGCTCGCGCTCGCGGCCGTGCTCGCGCTCGCCTCGCTGGCGCGCGCGGGGGAGGCTCTGAAGGTCGATTCGGGCGACAACGCGTGGATGCTCACCTCGTCGGCGCTCGTCCTCATGATGACCGCGCCCGGGCTCGCGCTCTTCTACGGCGGGCTGGTCCGCAGCAAGAACGTCCTCAGCATACTGATGCAGAGCTTCATCATGGTTGCCCTGATCAGCATCCAGTGGGTGCTCTGGGGCTACAGCCTCGCCTTCGGACCCGATCACGGGCACGTGATGGGCGGGCTCGAATGGCTCGGGCTGCGCGGCGTCGGCTTCGCGCCGAACGTGGACTACGCACCCACCATCCCGCACCAGACCTTCATGATCTACCAGTGCATGTTTGCGATCATCACGCCGGCCCTCATCACCGGGGCGTTCGCGGAGCGCATGAAGTTCAGCGCCTTCTTCCTCTTCTCGCTCCTGTGGGCGACGCTCGTCTACGATCCGCTGGCCCACATGGTGTGGGGGACGGGCGGGCTGCTCGGCAAGGTCATCGGCGCCCTCGACTTCGCGGGCGGCACCGTGGTGCACATCAGCTCGGGGACCTCGGCGCTGGTGTGCGCGGTCGTGCTCGGCAAGCGCCTCGGCTACGGCTCCGAGCCCATGCCGCCGCACAACATGCCCTTCGTGCTGACGGGCGCCGCGCTCCTCTGGGTCGGCTGGTTCGGCTTCAACGCCGGGAGCGCGCTCGCCGCCAACGCGCTCGCCACCAGCGCCTTCGTCGCCACCAACACCGCCACCGCGGCGGCGGCGCTGTCGTGGATGTTCGCCGAGTGGCTCGGGCGCGGGAAGCCGACCATACTCGGGGCGGCGAGCGGCGCGGTCGCCGGGCTGGTGGCGATCACGCCCGCCTCGGGCTTCGTCGCCCCCCTACCGGCGCTCGCGATCGGCGCGGTCGCGGGCGTGCTCTGCTATGGCGCGTGCAATCTCAAGACCGTGCTCGGCTGGTACGACGACGCGCTCGACGTGGTCGGGGTGCACGGCGTGGGCGGGACCTGGGGCGCGCTCGCGACCGGGCTGTGGGCCTCGGCGCAGGTGAACCCCGCGGCGTTCAAGGCGGGCGGCGGCTCCGCGGCCTCCGAGGGGCTCCTCATCTCCGGCCAGTGGGGCCTCCTCGGCTCTCAGGTGATCGCCGTGCTCATCACCTACCTCCTGGCGGTGGCGGGCTCGCTCCTCTGCCTCGCCATCACGGGGGTGGTGGCCGGCGGCCTCCGGGTGAGCGAGGACGACGAGTTCGCCGGGCTCGACCTCTCGCAACACAGCGAGAGCGCGTACATGTTCACCAGCAGCAGCGGCTACGGCGGCCACTCGGCCCTCGGGGCACGACCGGCCGAGCAACGCAGCGCGATGGACTGACCGCGATGGCGTGCACTCGTCTTTACAAGCGGCGAGCGCTTACAGTAAACGGGGGGCCCGCGCAGCGGCGGCCCCACTGAAGGGAATCACCCATGAAGAAGGTCGAGGCGATCATCAAGCCGTTCAAGCTCGACGAGGTGAAGGAGAGCCTCTCCGCGATCGGGGTGCAGGGCATCACCGTGAGCGAGGTGAAGGGCTTCGGCCGGCAGAAGGGACACACCGAGCTCTACCGGGGCGCGGAGTACGTGGTCGACTTCCTCCCCAAAGTGAAGCTCGAGATCATCGTGCGCGAGGAGCAGGTCGCGGACGTGGTGGAGACGATCGAGAAGGCGGCCAAGACCGGCCGCATCGGCGACGGGAAGATCTTCGTGTTGCCGATCGACGAGGTCGTGCGCATCCGCACCGGCGAGCGCGGCGGCGACGCGATTTAACGCAGAGCTCGTGAGGAGGGGCTCGGTATGGCGATTCAGACAGCGAAGGACGTGCTCAAGTTCGCGAAGGACAACAAGATCGAGGCCGCGGACCTGAAGTTCCTCGATCTGCTGGGAACCTGGCAGCACTTCACGGTGCCGCCCAGTGAGCTGACCGAGGAAGTGTTCGAGGAAGGACTCGGCTTCGACGGCTCGTCGATCCGCGGCTGGCAGCCGATCCACGCCTCGGACATGCTCGTGGTGCCGGATCCGACGACCGCGGTCATGGATCCGTTCACGGCGCTCCCGACCCTGAGCCTCATCTGCAACATCGTCGATCCGCTCACCAAGGAGGACTACTCGCGCGACCCGCGCAACATCGCGCGCAAGGCCGAGGCGTACTTGAAGTCGACCGGGATCGGCGACACCGCCTACTTCGGGCCCGAGCCCGAGTTCTTCGTCTTCGACGAGGTGCGCTACGAGCAGAACCAGCACACCGGCTTCTACCTGATCGACTCGGCCGAGGGGCAGTGGAACACGGCACGCGAGGTCGACGCGGTGAACGACCGCAGCGGCCGCCTGATCGAGAGCAAGAACCTGGGCTACAAGCCGCGTTACAAGGAGGGCTACTTCCCCGTCCAGCCCACCGACTCGCAGCAGGACATCCGCACCGAGATGGTCCGCGAGATGGAGAAGGTCGGCTACCGCGTGGAGAAGCACCACCACGAGGTGGCGACCGCCGGGCAGGCCGAGATCGACCTGCGCTTCCTGTCGCTGGTCAAGATGGGCGACGCGCTCATGTGGTACAAGCACATCGTCAAGAACGTGGCCCGCCGCTACGGCAAGACGGCGACCTTCATGCCGAAGCCGATCTTCGGCGACAACGGCAGCGGCATGCACTGCCACCAGTCGATCTGGAAGGAAGGCAAGCCCATCTTCGCCGGTGACGGCTACGCGGGCATGTCGAACACGGCGCTCTACTACATCGGCGGCATCATCAAGCACGCCAAGGCGATCAACGCCTTCACCAACCCGACGACGAACAGCTAC
>Ga0137390_10004860_pt1 | contig 11249 bp, 9 predicted proteins | sample 15con2h24AmetaG_FD_104937 | JGI IMG/M metagenome (GOLD analysis project Ga0137390, IMG submission 104937) | Vadose zone soil microbial communities from Angelo Coast Range Reserve, California, USA - 15con2h2.4A metaG | ecosystem: Environmental > Terrestrial > Soil > Vadose zone > Saprolite... | reverse complement strand
GCCAGCCTCTGGGATGGCGGTATGGGTCTCTTTACCAATAAAGTGCTGGACGTGCCAGACGCCCACCTCAGCGAAGCAATGCGATTGGACCGGGCGTCGGCACCGTCGAGGTTTCTCGCTCATCCGCTGACCGGACTCCTGATGGCTGACGTCGTCGGCGCGGCCGCGAGGCTTGCCCTGCCGCCGCTGCTGAGCGGTCACGAGACATCATTCCAAGTGGGAATTACTCTTAAGCCAATAGTGGTTCTGTCGCGAATCTTGTTTGCGGCGACAGTTGTCCTGTTCTTGATCTGGTTCTTTGATGCCAGAGTCAACGCTGAGTCCTCCGACTGGGAGCAGCGCCGCGCTCGGGCCTGGACTTTTGGGGGATGGCTTATCCCCGGTGCCGTTCTTTGGATTCCGTTTCAGATAATGGGTGACATCTGGCGCGCCCATTTGCCGCCACACCGACGTGGCAAGGTCGCCTGGCTGCCAGGCATCTGGTGGGCCAGCTGGCTACTCACGGGCGTCCTGTCATGGGACCAGGCCGCCAGCAGCGCGAACTACGGGCTGCAGCTCGCCCATAATTGGGGCAGCTTCTTCCTCTTTGCAGTCGCCGCGAGCGCCCTAATGATCATTATTCAGGCGGTGTCGCATCAGCAACGGCTGGGCCAGACACAGCGTTCAGAATCGCTGGCGCCGACGTCAGCCTTCTAGAGCAGTCGCGTGCCGTCATGCGCGCGAATCGCTGTTCTTGGCTCGTCCGTCAGTGCGTCGAGGACTCGGATGGCATATGCCTCGGCGGCCAGTTCGCGAATCTGATCCTCGGCTGCCCACCTAAATGCAGTCGCCTCGTTGCTTGCGGCGAGGTCGCCGCCGGTGATCTTGGCCCTGAAGACAAGGGCAATGACGCCGCGGGTCATGTTCTTGTAGACGCCCGTCAAAGCGACCGGCTCGATGTCCAGGCCGGTCTCCTCGCGGACCTCGCGGCGCAGGCCATCTTCGACAGTTTCGCCTAGTTCGAGGACTCCGCCGGGTGGTTCCCAGTGGCCATTGTCAGCGCGCTGGATAAGCAGTGCGCGGTCGTGATCATCGGTGATGACGGCGGCGACGCTGACCGAGTGCTTGGGGGTGTCCATGATGATCACCTCTGCGGTAGCCTAACAGGGATAGACATGTGCACGAGTTGAGGAGTTGCGGATCTGAGCACCAGCGGTGTGCTCGCCGAGGCTATCGACCCGTCCAGTGATCGTGCCGTCTACAAGCAGATAGCCGATCACCTGCGGGCTGCGATAGGTCGGGAGCGCCTTGGTCCGGGTGACCAGCTGCCGAGCGAAGCGCAGCTGATGGCCCACTACGGTGTTGCCCGGATGACAGCACGAAATGCACTGCGGCTGCTGCAGGACGAGGGGCTGATCACCGCCGAGCATGGCCGGGGCGTCTACGTTCGGGCCCGCCCGCCGGTACGCCGCCTGGCATCGGATCGGTTCGCGCAGCGGCTCCGCAAGGAAGGCAAGGCCGCGTTCCTCGCCGAGGCCGAACAAGCCGCCGCGCACCCTGACGTGGACATGATCAAGGTCACGACTGCCAAGCCTCCCGCTGACGTCGCGTCGCAGCTGCGGCTGCCCGCCTCGGGTAAGACGGTGGTCCGGTCCCGCCGGTACCTGCTCAACGGCCGCCCGGTGGAGACTGCGGTGTCCTACATCCCGGTCGACCTCGCAGACGGCACTGCGATCACCGAGCTCAACCCCGGCCCTGGCGGGATCTACGCCCGGCTGGAGGAGTCCGGGCACATCCTGGAGCGGTTCACCGAGGAGGTATCCGCGCGGATGCCGACCCCCGATGAGACCCGCGTCCTGGCGCTGGCGCCCGGTGTCCCGGTGTTCCGACTGGTTCGCACCGCCTACGACACAGACGACCGGCCGGTCGAGGTGTGCGACACGATCATGGCTTCCGACGCGTACCTCCTGGCGTACGAGCTTCCCGCTCACTAACGGCGCTTGACGCGCCGCATCAACTCCTCTATACATGTTGTAATTGTTCTAGACGAGTGCACGTCTAGGCATGGACATGCAGCACCGGCCCGCCGGGCCGACCGACCGCCAGGAGGCGAGTTCCATGTCAGGAACACTCACCATCGACACCACCGCGACGTTCCAAACCGTCTTGCTGATGGCCAGCGGCCCCAAGCTCAAGTTCGGCAGCACCGAGCAGGACATCAGCGCCCGCCGCGAGCGCAAGTGGGACGTCCAGGCCGCCGTCACCTACCTTGCTGAGCCCGGCATGAAGCCGGTCAGCGAGGTCATCGGGGTCACCGTCACCGGCCCCGGCAGCGACCCGTGCGCGTCGATCCCGCCCGGCACCCCGATCGTGTTCGACCGGATGCGCGTCGGCTTCTCCGTCCCCGAGGCTCGCGAGAACGGCCGCGGTATCCGCGGCGGCCGTCCCTGGTGCCAGGCCACCGACGTCCACCAGGCCCACCAGACCCGTCCGGCTAAGACCGACCAGGCCGCATAACTCGATCCGCCCGGTCAGCCCACCGTCCCCGCGCTGGCCTGGCCGGGCTCCCTCTAGTGGAGGTAACCGTGCTCACCTTGCCCGCCGTCTTGTGGCTCACCGACCCCTGGCACAACGCCCTGATCCTCGTGCTCGCTCCTGCTCTACCGTCCGGCCGCCGACCTGATCCGCTTCGCCGCCGCGACTCCGGCGGCCCGCCGCCACTATCCCGGCATGGTCCGCGCCCGCCACCGCTGGCACTGGCTGTGTCGATGCACCGGCCTCGGCCAGCCCGAACTCGCCGCGAAGAACCGCCCGGCCGCGGAGTCCCGCGCCCTGGTGCTCGTCCTGCTCTCGCTCACGTCCTGGGTACTGGCGATCCTGCTCGGATCGAGACCGCTGAACAGCTCGGAAAGATCCACTACCCGCGCGCCCGAAGGTGGCGGCTGACTGACTACGGCTGGGAGTGTCACGTCAGGACCGCGCCCCGCACAGGCCGCAAAGAGGTCGAGAAGCAAGCCGTCCATGTCGCTGACTACTGGCGGTCCGTCCGGGTCGGCGTCACCCAGGCCGCGCCCGGCCACCTCATCGTGCGGGCCCTCCGCGACGACCCGTTAGCCGTGCCGTTCGGCCCGGACAGGTGCCCACCCGGCACCTTCGAGCCCCACTTCCCGGATGTGCTGTATATCGGCCGGGACGACTTCGGCACCGACCGGTACCTGCCGCTGCGGGGCCTCACCGGCATCTGCGTCTCCGGCCTGCCCGGCTACGGCAAGACCAGCCTCATCGCGTCCTGGCTGTGCCAGCTCACCCCCACCGCCTCCGCCCAGTTCGCGCTCCTGGACGGCAAGGACGGCGGCGACCAGGAACCCTGGCACGACCGCGCCTGGCGCCACTGCGGCGACCATCTCGCCGAAGCCCTCGACGTGCTCGAAGACCAGCACGCCGAGATGCGCAGGCGACTGAGGAACATCGCCGCCCTGTGTGGGCAGCGGAACGCCTGGAACGCCGGTGGCCCCACTGCCGACCTGCCGCTGCTGGTAACTGTCATCGACGAGTGCCAGACCTACCTCGACATCGCCCAGCACAAAGGCGACCGAGCACTTGAGAACCTTGCCCGCCGCTGCATCGCCCTCGTGGGCGAGCTGATCCGCAAGGGCCGGTCCGTTCTGTGCCTGACCATCCTGGCGACGCAGAAGACCACCGGCGACTCGATCCCGACCAGCCTGCGCGACAACTCCGGCCTCGCGTGTCCTTCGCTCTCAAGACCACCGAGAGCAGCGTTGCCGCGCTCGGTGACGCCATCCGCGAGTACCCCGGTTACAGTCCAACGCTCCTCCGCGAGACACCTGGTGGGATCGGCACTGCCGTCGCCACCCTGACCACCGGCACCGATCCCTTCACCCGCCTCCGCGTCCCCGAGATCGCCGAGCAGTGGGCTGCCGTCCGCGCGGCCGCCACCGCCCATCTACGGCGCGACCCGCGCCCGATCGTCGCTACAGCCGGAGCAGAGGTAGCCGCCACGCCTGAGACGGTCCCGGCAGGCGCGTCATGAGCGCGCACGTCAACATCACCGCCATCGTGACCGAGGTCCGTGCCGAGCACGTCTGGACAAACAGCGTCGGCGTAACGCACGGGTCATGGAGATGCTCGAACGCTCAGGATGCACAGGTTGCCCGCTGCCGGTGACTATTGGTGACTTTCTGTAATCGGCGTCGACCGCATTACAAGGGCAATTTCCGGTGCCAGAAGATGTGGTCTTCCAGGGCAGCCTGCCTTCAGACTGTGTGGGTGGTAGCTTCACATGCGTCCAGAGCGCCGAATCGGCGCGGCCGGGTCGCGGCTGTCCGGGGTGCAGAGCGGCGCCCGGATCTGCCAGTTATGCGCTTCTGGGCTGGCAGGGCGCGTACCTCTTGGCCAGGCTTGGGTCAGTGCGGGAAGTAATTGCCCGAGGTCGAGTTGCGCCGTTGCGTTGACAGCCCTCTTCCAACTGGTCGGGGTCATCATCCGGTTCGCCGTTAAGTGGGCCCCAACTACCCCGCTGTACGGTTTCACCGTTCACGGGCGACACCGCTCCGGGCGGGGCCATGGTCAGAACGCTGCGGTGCCGTGGGGGGTGCCCAGGCCGGTGGGGGCGTCGTAGTCTTGCTTGGCGACGCACAGGTAGTCGTAGCCGCAGGCGGCCCCGGTGCCGGTGAACGTGTCGTTGTTGCCGGCGGTGATGTCGAACAGTGCGCCGGGGTGGGCGTAGGGGTAGCCGGGTGTGGCGGTCGCGGCGTTGCCGGCCAGCGCGTACACCCCGGCGATCAGCGGGGCGGAGGCGCTGGTCCCGCCCAGCGACAGCCACGGGCCCAGCTTGCCCAGCGAGCTGTCGTAGATGGGGATGTTCCAGGCGACCGCAGCCACGTCGGCGGCGGTGCGGCCGGGGCAGTGCGGGTCGTGCTGCCAGGACGGTTTGGCCACATACGCCGAGCAGCCGCTGCCGGAGGCGCCGAACGGGTTGTGCCACACGGTTTCGGCCCAGCCGCGGGGGTTGCTGGCCCGCGACAGCTGGGTGCCGCCGGCGGCGGTCACGGTGGCCAGGTTGGCTGGGAAACTCGCGGCGGTGAACCCGGAGTCCCCCGAGGAGGCGACGGTCACGTGCCCGCGGTGGTGGTAGGCGGTCGCGTACGCCTGGGTGAAGCCGCTTTCGCGGGCGCCGTAGCTGTTGGAGATCGCCGCCGCGCCCAGCCGGGCCGCGGTGTCCTCGGCGGCGGCCAGGTTGGCGAACGACGCGGTGCTGGCTTCGACGACGAGGATCTTGCAGTGGGGGCAGGCGGCCGACACCATCGCCACGTCCAGGGTCTCTTCCACCCCCCACCCGGCCGGGTCGGGCTGGGGCAGCGGGGACGGGTTGCCGTGCTGGTTGACGATCCGCAGGCAGCCGGTGGCGGTGGTGCAGGCCAGCAGCCCGTACTGGGTGCGGTACACCGCGAGGTCGCTGGCCAGGTGCGGGGTGCTGTAGGCGTCCACCACCGCCACCGTCGCGGGCGGGGTGCGCCAGACCGGCAGCTTGTAGGCGTGCTCGATGTCGGTGGCGCCCCAGCCGGCCGGCGTGGTCGCGCCGGGTGCGACCGGCCGGCCGGCGGCGCGGGCCGCGATCGCGGCGTTCACCGTGGCTTGCGGCGCGTACAGGGCATAGCACCGGGCCTGCCGGGGGCGCGCCGGGCAGGCGGCCCGCACCGCTGGCGCGCCGCTGCTGGGCGCGGCTGCGGCCAGCGCCAAGGCCGCGGCGGCTGCCAGGGCAGCGGCCAGGCCCAGCCGGTGCAGCCTGCCGGCGCGGCGGCACAGGCAGCGCACGGCGGCGGTACAGGTAGGGCGGCTGGCGGGAGCTGCGGTACGGCGGGCATGGGGGCTCATCATGCTGCCCCGTTCGCCGGCCGGGGCGCGACCTGGTAGCCGCTCAGGATGGTCTCGGTGACCGAGCCGCCCGCGGCGTCGGTGGCGTGCACCTGCAGGGTCACCTCGGCCCTGGCCGGCGCGTTGAAGGTGATCCGGAATTGCCCGCCGCCCAGCGCGGAGACAGTGGCCGGGTGCCAGGACTGCTCGCCGTTGAACGACACCTTGGCGGCGGCGCGGGCGATCCGTGTGGCCTTGGCGAGCGGGAGGTGGCCGGCGGTGAGGGTGATGGTCTGCGGGCCGGGCGCGGTGGTGCCGTCCAGCCCCAGCCGCTGGACGTGGTAGGTCAGGGTCATCATCGGCTGCACCGCGCACCGGCGCTGATATCCGGTGCTGGCCAGGCCGCACGCCCAGGCTGGGGGGACGATGGCGGCGGGCTGGGGCGCGGTGTGCCAGGTCCAGGTGGTGGTGCTGGTCGGGGAGAACGGGAACGTCGGGCCCTGCCGGCTCGCGGCCAGCGTGAACGTGATCACTGCCGGTTTCGCGGTGAGGCGGACCGGGCTGATCCCGTTGGCCGGGTTCCCGTGCGCGATCCGGACGCCGTTCTGGTAGATGGCATAGCTGCCGGATACTGTCACCCCCGGCCCGGCGGAAAAGCCGGTGCCGGTGTGGCCGGGGTAGTTGTCGCTGAACGGCGTGGTGTCCAGGGTGAGGGTGTTGCCGGCCCGGAACGCCGACGGGAACTGGGGGAACAGCGCGGCCAGGCTGCCGCGCAGTGCCTGGGTGTCCGGTTGCGGGTGCAGCGGGTAGGCGTTCCAGTCCACGGTGGCCTGCTGGCCGGCCCGGAAGCTGCGCAAAACGTCGCTTTGCCCGCCGGCGGACGACGTGGGGGACTGGCCGTAGGAGGTCTGCCAGACCAAGTTGGGCCCGGTGGACAGGTACTGGGTCTGGGTTCCCGGCAGGCGGACCGGAAAGTAGAGGCAGCCGAAATCGAAGGCTCCATCGGCCAGGACGGGGCCGCCGATCGTGCACCAGGATCCGGTGCTAGCCGCGTCCTGGTAGTAGTGCTCGTGGACGGTGGCCAGGCTCGCCGCGCGGGCGTCGAAGTGCTGGGCCGGGATGACCCCGGGCGGGCCGGCGTAGTCCAGGTTGTAGGCATACGGGGTGGCGGAGAGGCCGGGTGGCGAGGTGAGCTGGCCGGAGGTGGTGGATTGCAGCGTGCCGACCGTGGGCTTGCTGGTGGTCGGGCTGACCCACAGCGAGACCCCGTTGAACCCGCCTCCGAGCCAGCTCGAAATGAACATGTCGCCGTTGCCCGCCCCGCGGAACACGGTGAATTGCGTACCCTGCAGCGCCGCGGGCCGGGGGGTGGTGAAGCCGATCTGGCTGCTGGCGGACCGCTCGGCCAGGTGCACGGTGGTGGCGCCGCCGACGGTGAACTGGGGCAGCACCACCACCCGTTCGGAGCGGCCGGTGCCGGAGGTGAAGACGCCGACCGCCCAGTAGTGGCCCGCGGGCACGCTGAACTTGGCGATCCCGTGGTAGAAGAAGTTGGTGTTCTCGCCGGGCGCGTTGAACCGGGTCGGGTTGTCCACGTTGAGGACCCTGACGAAGTCCCCGGTGTCCGGCCGGCCGCTCAGGTTCGTGGCGCTCACTGTCAGCGTGTGCATCGGGAACGCAGGCACCGGCACTGGCGCCGGCTCCCCGGCCAGCGCGATGTCCACGCCGCCGCCGAACAGGCCGTCCCGGCCGTAGCTGCCCCGGGCGTGGTCGGTGGCGTACTGGCGGGCGAGCGCGGCGCCGAACCGGCGTGCCCCGGCCGCGGTCAGGTACCCCGCCGCGGTTCCGTTGCCGGAGGTGGTGATCCTCACCCCCGGCAGTGCCGGCACGGTCCCGGAATACCCCACCCGCACCGGCAGCCGGCCGCGCGACTCCGCCTTGGCCAGCGCGGCGGGCTCGAACAGGCCCGGGTCCAGGCCTCGGCCCACGAACGGCATGGCCGTGACGGGCAGGACGTAGGTCTTGCCGCCCAGGCGCAGCGTCTCCAACGGGCCCGCCGGCCGCGCGTACTGCCACGGCGCACCAGCCCGGATGGACACCCCGGCCGGGTCGGCCGTGCCGGCGGTTATCAGCTGGCCGGTGACCAGGAAGACCGGCCGCTGGTCCGCCAGGGCCGCCCGCGCCGCTGCGGTCGCGGTCACTGCGGCGGCCGGGCTGGCGGTGGTGGTGGTCACAGCGGCACCGGCCGCCGCGGCCACGGCAACGCCTGCCGTGAGCACGGCCGGCGTGCACAGATAAGGACGCATGCTTGCCTCCGGGGGTTAGGCCAGGAGCCGGACGCGGGCCAGTCCTGGAGATGCTGGTCAGTTCTTGCTCGCGGCGTCACCGCGGGTGGATGGCCGGGAAGTGGGGTGAGTGCGCGGTACGGGTGAAGCCGGCCGGGATCGGCGGGGTGAGCAGAGCCAGGTTGGCCGGGGTGGCCGGGAGGATGTGGTACTGCGTGGTATCGGTGCCGAGCACCAGGCGCCGGTCCCGTGGCATCCGCTGACCGTTGACCTGCAAGTTGGGGTGACCTATCCACTGGGTGGTGACGGACTGCAGCGGCAGGTAGGTCCGGGCGTCCACCCACAGGCGTGTCGTCATGACAATCCGCGGGCCGAACCGCCGGGACCAGGTGAGCTCCACGGCCGGGCGGCCCTGCAGGCGCACCGTGCCGGCCACAGTGAACCCGCCGCTGGCTATCTGCTCCCGGATCACCGCAGGGCTGAGGCCCGGTGCCAGCAGGACCGACGTGCTCAGCGCACGCCACCAGGTGCGGGTGGCGTACTCGACGTCGATGATCTCCGCGACCCGCGGGCCGCCAGTGGTCGGCAGGGTGAGGCGGTTCGACCACGGCCCCGCGACATAGATGGACTCGGTGTCCTCGACCGGCACGCCGTTCTGGTGGCCGAACACCCGGACCCGGGCCCGCTGACCCGATGCCGGCCACGCCGGGTAAGTCCAGATCTGCTGGCTTTCCGTGGGGCTGCCGAGTTCCTTGACCGTCCGGGTCGCGTAGACGATGTCGCCGCTGGCCCGCTCGAACGCGTCAAGCACCCCGGCGCGCACCTTCGCCACCGGGGAAGGAGAGGACCCGGGGCCGGGCGCAGTCACAAACGTCACCAGCACGGCAGCGACGGCCGCGCCCGCCACAGCCGACAGGCCCGCCAGCAGAAGGGGGCGGGGCCGCCAGCGGAGCCCGGCCAAGCGGGGGCGCACGGCCCGATCCTCACGCGACCGCAAGACGCGGGCGAGCATCGCCCTGGCCTCAGGTGAAGTAGCCGACGGCTGGTAGCCGGGGTCCGGCCGGGCCGCGCGCAGCGCGGCCAGCAGATCATCATCTAGCTGGCTCATCGCGGAACCTCCGTCCGATCGAAGCCGTCACCTTGCTCATGTCACGCCGGAGCCCGTCGTTGCACGCCGGCGTCCAGGCCGAGCACCGCCGCCAGGCGGCCGCGGGCACGATGAAGCCGAGAACGGGCGGCCACGGGATTGCAACCCAGCACGACGGCGACCTCAGCCGGAGTCAGGCCATCCCAGGCGACCAGGCGCAGCACCTCCTGGTCGGCATCGCTCAGCGAAGCCAGCGCGGCGCGCAGCACCCCGGGTTCCAGGCGGGCCGGGTCGCCGCCGGCCGCGGCCGGAGGCGATGGCCGGTAACGGGCGAGAATCGCGCTGCGCCGGCGGTCCTGACGGACCTGGTTGCGCCACACGTTGCGGGCGATCGCATACAGCCAGGGCAGCGGCTCCGCCTCCGGCATGTCGTCGAGGCGGCGCCAGGCGATCTCCAGGGTCTGCGCGACCAGGTCCTCAGCATCCGCGCCGGACAGCCCGCGATGACGGGCGTAGCGGCACAGCGGCGCGTACGCCCTGTCAAACACCGCCCGAAACCGCGCCTCGGGGTCCATGCCCTTCTCCTGTCGCGGGAAGGCCCGGCGTTGCACGCCTGCCGCCCGCTCTTTCAGAATGACTCACGCCCGTGATCTCGATGGCAGCTTCGCCCGCCCGCCACAGGCGGCAGGCAGTCCGATCCGGCCGGCCAGCAGGCCCGGCCGGCGCCGCCAGAGCGGCACCGCACGGGCGGATGCCAGGGACCGGCCGGGTACTGGCAGCACAACCCGGCCCTACCGGCAGCCGGCCCGCCGGGGCGAGCACCGTCAGCGCACAGCACAATCGAGCCGCCACCGGGCCCCCGATCACCACCGCGCCGGCGACGCCTTGCCCTGGCCGAAGCTCAGGTCCATCATCCCCGGCCGCGCAGCCCATCCGGGTAAGCGGTGATATATCCCGCCGCCTGAGACCCACTCGTGAGCTTCATCACGATCGCCGCACAAAGACGAGCGGCTGCCGGAGGAGCACCGCCTCGGCTGCGCCCGGGTGCACCGCACCCTGGCCGGGTAGCGCAGGCTCAGGCACCCAGATCGCCGTTCGCGCGCACCATCAGCAAAACCTCCCAATGCCCAGGTCCGACGTGCAGATCGGCGGGTCGGCGTGCGTTAGCCAGGAGCTGGGCTAATCACGGAAAGTGACGTTGAGCCTCGTCGGCCCATGCGGCCGGATCGATGCTCCTATGGTCGTCAAGGGTTTCGTAGGCGAGGCCCTTGCCGCGGAGCTTGCGCAGGTCATAGGCGGCCTGCCGGATTGCGTAGCCGGTTAGGCCGGTCATGGTGGCGGCCTTGGCGGCGTGCTCGGCGACGGTCAAGCCGCGCGGGCGGCGGCCAGGGCCAGTGCGGCGGCCAGGGCGGCGCGGATCCGGGGCTTGTTCAGGTCGATGCCGCCGGTGCGGGTGGCGCCGAGCCGGGAGGGCTGCGGCAGATTCCGGGGATCATCGGCTGCGATTGCCGACCATATCTGATCGGCGTGGGCTCGCGGCTCGTCTACGCGGGCTCCGGCGGCGCGACCGCAATATCTGCTGACCTGACGGGCAGGCCGGTGGTGCTTGGAGCTACGCAGTTCTTCGCCCTGTCCGCGGCGCAGAGCCATATCTGGCTGATCCGGTACAGCCACGGCTATGAGGGTCAGGGCCAAGTCACGGCGTCGTCGGTGCCGGTTACCGGGGGCCCGGCCGGCCCGGCAGTCACCATGCCCGCGCGGACCGTCTCCGTGATCGCGGGCACGGACGCAGGATTCCTGCTGCAGATCCGCCTGCGGGGCAACCCCCACGTCATGGCGTTGTGGAATCCCGGCAGCACGCCCGTCGCCCCGCCGTACTCGCCAGCCGATGGCATCACCGATGGCTTCGGCGCCACTGCGCGGCTGGTCGCCTACGGGAGCGGCTGCCAGGTTGGCGAAACAGCCCGGGACGCAGGCTCGACCGGCTACGACCTGTGCAAGATGCTGCGGGTACTGAATGTGGT
>Ga0137390_10004859_pt1 | contig 11251 bp, 11 predicted proteins | sample 15con2h24AmetaG_FD_104937 | JGI IMG/M metagenome (GOLD analysis project Ga0137390, IMG submission 104937) | Vadose zone soil microbial communities from Angelo Coast Range Reserve, California, USA - 15con2h2.4A metaG | ecosystem: Environmental > Terrestrial > Soil > Vadose zone > Saprolite... | reverse complement strand
GTATGTCATGCACTGCCATAACCTCATCCACGAGGACCACGCCATGATGGCGCGCTTCGACATCGTGCCCGAAGGGCAAGTCTAGCGCGTTGCGGACAGGAGCGGTGGAGGCGTCGGTTATGGAAAGGAGGAACTTATTCCTGGGCGCCGCCGCCGCGCTCGTTGCTTCGGGGGGCAGTTACGTTGGCAGCACGAGGCAGTCCACCGCCGGCCCGCGAGCAGGATACTTCCCCAATGCCGCCCTCCGCACGCATGAGGATAAGAGCGTGCTGTTCTACGACGATCTCATCGCCGGCAAGTTCGTCGTCATCAACTTCATGTACACGGGTTGTGGCGATATTTGCCCCGGGATGACCGCCAACCTCGTCGAAGTGCAGCGGCTCCTCGGCGACCGGGTCGGCCGCGACATCTTCTTGTACTCGATCACGCTGCAGCCGGAGCTCGACACGCCCGAGATCCTCAGGGGGTACGCCGAGACCTTCGGTGTGCAGCCCGGCTGGCTGTTCCTCACCGGCAGGCGCGAGGATGTCGAACTGCTCCGCCGCAGGCTCGGCTTCATCGACCCCGATCCGGTCGTCGACGGCGATCTCCAACAGCATATCGGCATCGTCAAATTCGGCATCGAGACGCTCGATCGATGGGCTGGCTGCCCGGCTCTCGCAAACCCGGAGCAAATCGTCAGATCAATCCGCTGGTTGGAAGGCGCGAAAGACAACTCATCGAGGAATGCCTCGGCGACAGATCGGTAACGCCGCTCGGCGATCCGGCATGAAGCTATCGATGTCTGGCCGGCGGCGAGTTGGAGAAGGTCGTAAAAGGGCCGATCTCACCCGTCGTGAACGGCCCGATATTTCCCGTCGTGAACCCCATTCGGGGCCGTGCCGCCTCGCGGAGTCCGAAGTCGTGCCGCGCGAAATCGTCATGTTTTGGCGCTCGGCGCGCCGCGAAGAACTCATCGCAGGTGCGGCCATGTTCATCGACCGCCGCACCGGACCGAATGACCCGGCCATCCGGCAGGACGGCATCGCAGCGTCTCGCGTCCGCTGGGACGGTTGGGGCGACGGCAAGCATGATAGCGACAAGCGATGGGTAGACAATCTGCGGTACCGAGCACATCGTTTTCTCCTCGGCGCGGTGGCACATCCGTCGTAAGACGAAAGGATAGCTCGCCATCCTGCGGTGATCCTGCGCCTTTCTGAAGCTGTCGGCTATCACGCTGCGGCGTGAATCGGCGAGAGGCCCGGAAAGCCCGAGCGCAGATCGCCGCCCGGCGCCAGCGCCGCTTGCCGGCTGACATGATGCCTCGAATTGCACCGTCTTCTATCTCGAACTCCCGCGCCTTCTCCGTAGCGACAAGGAGGTATTGCCGTCACCTAGTGGAACATGATCGCTAACACATTTTGCCCAGTTCGCGAAAACCGGATGGGCTCAAGCATCCTTTCGGTGAAACTTCGCGAGTGCCCACTGGACGCGGCACGCGTCGCGGCTTGAGCGTGAATTTGGAAAGTCGGCAGATGGTGCGCGCCATCGCAGGACCGGGATCACGAGCCTTGCTGCATTGCTTGGCAATGGGAAAGGCGCTCCTCGCCGCCATGCCTCGCGAGCGCGCCACGGGGATCGTGACTCGGCGCGGGATGCTGCGGCTTACGCCCAACACGCTCATCAGCTGGCCGGCGCCCCAAGCGGACCTCCAGCGCTGTCGGCAATGCGGATAGGCGCTCGACGACCAGGAACATTCGTTGGGCCTGAGATGCATCGCCTCGGCCATCTACAACGAGCACGGCGACGTGTTCAGCGCCATCTCCATCTCGGGGCCGGCGCTTCGGTGCCCGCACCCTCGTATTCCGTCGCTGGGGGGATTCGGTCGCATCGTCCTGCAATGATGATCCGCAGGCAGCGTGTTCGGTCCCGAGGGTAGCCGCAGGACTCAAGGCATCATGGCTATCCTTCGAATACGTTCGTGAGCGTGCCGATGCCCTCGATGACGATCTCGATCGTGCTTCGCGGCCCCTTGATGGTGCCGACGCCGAGCGAGGTCCCACAGCAGATGAGATCACCGGGCAAGAGAGTCATGTCGCGGGAGAGACGGCTGACCAAGCGGTGCGATGCGAAGACCATATCGCCGATCGGGTAATTCTGCCGCTCCTGCCCATTGAGGATCGTCCGCACCACGAGGCTGTCGGGAGCGAGACCTGTGGCGATCACGGGCCCGAACGGTCCGAACCCGTCGAAGCTCTTGGCGCGCGCCCACTGAGCGAAGGTCGGATCCTTGTCGATGAGGTCGGCGGCGGTGACGTCGTTGACGCATGTGTAGCCGAAGATGCAGCGTTCAGCTTCGTCCTCCGACGCGTCCTTGCACGCCTTGCCGATGACGATACCGAGCTCGCCTTCATAGGTCACTCTGCCTGTATAGGATGTAGGCCGCCGGATCGTATCGCCCGGCGCGAGAAGCGATGAGCCGGCTTTCAGCAGATAAAGCGGCTCTTCCGGAGGCGGCACGCCAAGCTTTGCCGCGAGGGCATGGAAATTGTTCCACAGTGCAATGGTTTTCGAAGGCGCCGTCGGGGAGAGGAGTCGCAGCTCGGAAAGCGGTAGAGTGCGAGAGGTCGGCTCGGGTTTCTCGAACATGTTGCCGCGATGGGCGGTGACGACATCCTCGTCCAGGCTTCCGAAGCCGATTTCGCCATCGTGCTCGAAACGAATCCAATGGGGCATCGCATGGTCCTCCTGGTCGCAAGTCCTCGTGGGGGGATGTGGGCGGGATGCGAGGTAGCTCGACGCTGGAGGCTCCTCACCGGACAGCTGCTGTCGCATCCTCCAACGCTTCGACGATGGCAAGCACCCGAGCGCCGCGAGGTCGGCGGCGCCTGAGTCGAGATCCGCAGCGAGGCGCTGTCGCAGCTTGACTGCCGCGTCCGCTGGCGTTTCCGCGGGTGTGGTCCTGATGACACCTTCGAGGGTTGCGACGCGGGCAAAAATCGGATCGGTTACCCTTGCAGTTTCTCACGCAATTTCTCTTTCCGAACCAAGGCGTCGTCCCTGTTCGGAAAACCATCGCCCACGGCGAGCGTTTCCCTCCATTTCGCCGACTTGTCTGTCAGACCAGGCGACTCGTGACGCCGACATAGGAGGTGCTCGGCGTGACGGAGGTCTGTTGCTCGAGACCGGTGTCGATCTCGTCAATCGAGGCGCGCGCGTGGTCATATCGATCGATGTTGGTGTCGGCCAGCGTGGCAGTCGAAGAAGAGGACAACGCTGCCGTCAACGTCACTGCTTGTTGCTGGGCGGCGGCATCGCTCCTGCTTTGCGCAGCAAATCCCGCCGATAGCGCCGGTTCGGTTTCGCTCGCCAAGGCGGCGGCGTCGACAACGAGGGGAACCGCGTCGCCACGGTCGCCGCTGCCGCTGCGTAGAAACCCTGCGCGCAACGGTTTCAAGGCGAACAGCGCGAGCAGCGCAGCACAGACATTGAAGGCGACCGCAATAGCGAAGACAGCGGACCAGCCATAGGTGGCGGCGGCCAGGCTGGCGACCAGGCTGGCGAGCGGCACCAGTGCGGAGGCGGTCCCTTTCGCGGTGTAGAGCATGCCGGCGTTTGTCGCCGCGTATTTCGAGCCGAAAGTGTCGCCGCAGGTCGCCGGGAAGAGGCTATAGATTTCGCCGAAGACCCCGAAAAACAGCGCCGTCAGCACGACGAACATCCACGGCGAGTGGCCGAGCTGTGTCAGCAGCAGCGACATGGCGGCGACTGCGAACGCGATGAACATCGTGTTCTCACGACCGATATTGTCCGAGACCCAGCCGAAGAACGGTCGACCGAACCCATCGAGAATGCGGTCGAGCGAGATCGCCAGGGTGAGTGCCGGCATCGCCAACCCGAGGAGATTGAGCGGAACGCTTGCGATCCCGTAGTCGCGTGCGATCGGCCCAATCTGGGCGGCGGCCATCAGCCCGCCGGACGCGACGAGGACGAACATCAGATACATCAGCCAGAACACCGGCTGGCTCAGGACCTGGACCGGCATAAGATCGGTCCGCGTCTGCGTGATCTTGCGGCGATGAGCCGACGTCGATGCGACGGCACCCTTGCCCGGAGCGCCCAGGAAAGAGCCCACCAGAAGGATGATGACACCCTGGCCAAGGCCGAACACAAGGAACGCCGTATGATAACCGATTGTCTTTATTCTGTCGATGGAATTCTATTCGTACTTTATACATCGTTTGCAACATAGAGTTCCGGCATTGTGGGCGATGCATTCTCTCCATCACAGTGTCGGTTCGCTTACGCTCGTGGTCGGCGCCAGACATTACTGGTTCGAAGGCGTGGCTATGGTAGGTTTTCTGCCGATTCTCGATGTTTTATTTAAGATTCCTGCGAACCTCTTGTTCATTGGAGCAATCATTTACTTTCTGCCGGACCAATGCGCACATCTGAACATTCGAATTTCGTTAGGCCGATTTGCGCTCTGGACCAATAATCCCCAATATCATCGGATTCACCATTCGATTCTCCCAGAGCACAGGGACAAGAATTTCTGCAAGCTCCTTCCGTTTATCGATGTGATCTTTGGTACAGCTTGGAAACCGGCGGCGGACGAATTTCCGCCGACCGGTTTAGTGCCAAGCAAAAAGCCAACCACGCTGATGGACGGTTTCCTTTGGCCATTCCGTGACCCCGTTCTGTCGCAGCGCGAGTTGCGCCTGCCGATTTCGATGAAATGACCTGAGCCCTTTTCTTATCGGCGATGAGTAGTGTCTGTTGATAATTTGGGCCCATCGGGCTCGGTGGTGCAGCGGGACGGGGCGCGAAGCCCGGATCGAGCGCAGCGTTCGTCCCGTTGCATCGCGGGAACGCTGAGCTTGGCATAGATTGCGGGCGGTAAGTTGCCGACGGCGGACCTGGAGCCGTTCGTCGCGATATAGCGGCCGCAGCCGCTTGTGGTTCACCTGCGCTCCCTCGCGCCGCAGCAGGACATGCAGCCGCCGATAGCCGAACCGCCGGCGTGCCGCGGCCAGCTCGCGCAGGCGGACACGAAGGACGCTGTCATCCGGCCGCCGACTGCAATAGCGCATCGATGTTCGATCTGCTCCGATCACCATGCACGCCCGCCGCTGGCTCGCCCCCATAAGTCTGCCGCAGGTGAGCCGTAGCCTCTCGTCTGGCGACGGGCGCCCCCATTTTTTGAGGCGATGTCCTTCACCATGGCGTTGTCGAGCATCGCCTCGGCCAGCAGCTTCTTCAGCTTCCCGTTCTCGTCCTCGAGCGCCTTCAGCCGCCGGGCGTCCGACACCTTAAGGGCTCAGGTCACCGTGGTCATGCAGCAAGGTCAGCGAAATACTACGCGTCGCGCGAGTCCTCTAAAAAGTGGCGCGATGATTCGTACCGCGGAACGCGACATCGACTTTCGGTCGAGCTACAACGTGACCCCGTCGCATGATGTCCTCGCTGTGCGGTACCATCCCGCTCAGGCCGCCGTGCCGGACGCCGATTGCTCACTTTGAATCTCGAAGAACGAGAGCGCCGCGTCTATGGATCGAAACCGTAGAGTCGCGCCGCATTTCCCCGAATGATCTTCTGCTTGTCCGCCTCGGGAACGTCACTGAAGATCCGCTCGATCACCGCCTTGGAATGGGGAAACGTACCCTCATCGTGGGGGTAGTCGCTGCCCCACATCAGATAGTCGGCGCCCGTGAACCTCAGATTGTTAAGCGCGACCGGATCGTCGCTGAACGTCACATGCCCCTGGCGCTTGAAATACTCGCTTGGCAGCATCTTGAGCTGCGGGCGTATCCACATATGTTTCTTGGCGGCCTGCTGGTCGAGGACAGAGAGGAGCCAAGCGAGCCAGCCACCGTCGCACTCGACGATCACGAACTTGAGGCGCGGGTGGCGCTCGAGGACCCCCGCGCTGATGAGCAGGGTCAGCGGGTTCATCCCTTCGATGAGGCAGAACGCCATGAAGGAGAGGCCGCCGCCCGTCCCTTCCGCGGTCCCCCAATCCTCCGGATAAGTATCCTCGCTGCCGGAGAAGGAATGCAGGCTGAGGACAAGCCCCAAATCCTCGACGACCGACCAGAAGCGTTCGTATTCCGGGCGGTTGTAAGGCCGCGCCTTCATGGTGATCGGGATCTTGATCGTCCGGTAGCCCAATCGTGCCAGGCGCACGGCTTCGGCGACAGCGGCCGCGATGTCTGCCATCGGGACGATTCCGACAGGCACGAAGCGTTGCCGGTGCGGCCCGAACAGCTCGATCGCCCAATCGTTGTAGGCTCTTGCCACCGCCATTTGATAGCCGGCGTCGGGCGAGTTATAGAGGGCGAGCCCTTGGTTGGGATAGAGCACCTCGGCGCCGATGCCGTCCCGCTCCTGATCGGCGATCCGTTGTTGGATATCCCTGCCGCCGGCCTTGTCGGAGCGGAACTCTCGCTCCTTGTCCTCCTCGGTCAATCGCGATGCCGCGATATCGAGGCGCCTGGGTTTCTTTCCGTCGACCAAGAGATAGGTGCCGTCGGCGCGTGTCTCGATTCTCGGTGCGCGATTTCGATACTGCTTCGGGATTCGCTCACTATAGAGCGTCAGGGGCTCTTGCACGTGCGAGTCGGCGGAAATTACACCTCTTTCCATGCATTCTCCTTCCGGCTCCGGCAGAGCGCAGGTTAGCTTGAGCCCAAGACCCCGTCCATTGTAACGCCGGCCAAACGCGATGCCGACCGCAGAATGTCGTCCGGATTGGCGCAAGGTGCCAACTTCAGGATACCGCGGCGCGGTCCGGTCGATCGCCGGCGCGTCGATGCTCAATTGACCCCGTTTGCGGCTGCTCGTTACGGTGGTTCTATGGAGCCGCGTTTGCAGCTTCCTCGAAACGAAGGCCGGATCCGATGGTCGAGCCCGTTGCGCATAGTCTTTCGATCCGCAACGTCAGCAAGCGCTATGGGGCGGTGGCGGCCGTCGATGACGTCTCCCTGACAGTAGGCAGCGGCGAGTTCCTGACGCTCCTCGGACCTTCCGGTTCGGGGAAGACGACCATCCTCATGATCGTCGCCGGGTTCACCGAGCCGAGTTCGGGCTCGCTCGCCGTCGACAATCGCGAGATTACTAACCTGCCTCCGGAGAAGCGCAATTTCGGCATGGTGTTCCAGGGCTACGCGCTGTTTCCGCACCTCACCGTCGCGGAGAACGTTGCTTTCCCCTTGACGGTGCGCAGGCGACCGCGGTCGGAAATCGAAGACCGCGTCCGCAGCGCGCTGGACCTCGTCCAACTGCGACAGCTTGCCGAGCGCATGCCAAAGCAGCTGTCCGGCGGTCAGCAGCAGCGCGTGGCGCTCGCTCGGGCGCTGGTCTTCTCGCCGGACCTTCTGCTCCTGGATGAGCCGCTGAGCGCGCTCGACAAGAAGCTGAGAGCGGAGCTGCAATGGGAGTTGAAACTCTTGCATCAACGGCTCGGCAAGACGTTTATCTATGTCACGCACGATCAGGAAGAGGCGCTGTCGATGTCCGACAGAATCGCCATCCTGCGCGGCGGCCGGCTGATCCAGCTCGGTCAACCGGCGGAGCTCTACGAGCGGCCGGCAACGGCCTTCGTCGCCGACTTCCTCGGCAAGAGCAATTTCATCGCCGCAATCGTCGAAGGAAATCATGCCGATCATTTTACCTACCGCATCGGCGACGCGCGGTTCGCGCAGCTGCGCGACGGGATGCTCCCGGCGGCCGGCGAGCGCATCATGCTCGCCTTGCGTCCTGAGAAAATGTCCGTCACCACGATGCCGGTGCCGCAAGGAAACTCCGTGTCCGGCGAGATCGTGGCCTCGAGCTATCTCGGCACGAGCCTCCATCTGCGCGTCCGCACCGGCGAAATCGGCGAGATGATGGTGACAGTACCGGCCTGGCGCTTGGCGATCCCGCCCGAGAGCGGCCGCCTGGTGTGGCTTAGCTGGGACCGCGACGCTTCGGTGGTCGTCCGCCCGGATTGAGTTGACCGCCGAGACGGCGGGGGCCGCGCCTCTCGCGATATTTCGCCTATGGGAAACGGCTTCCCGGTGCTCTGCGACTTCGCGACGATGAGACTTCCCTCTGTCATGATGTTTGTGCAATCTCTCCCGCGGCTGATGCTCCGGCTGCGGCGATCTCTGCCGCTGTCGATCGGCGCAGCGCGCGAGCGCGTATGCCGCGCTCAACCAGGAGCCCGGTCAGCGTCACAAGAATCATCACCGAGGCGATCGCTGCGATCGTCGGGTCGACATTGTCATTGATGCCATTCCAGATGGCACGCGGCAGTAGGTAGACGCGGCGGCTCGTGATGAAGAGCAGGACGACAATCTCGTCCCAGGCATGGACGAAGGCGAAGAGGGCACCGGACAGGATGCCCGGCAGGACGCATGGCACGATCACCAGGCGAATGGTTTGGCCAAGCGAAGCGCCGAGATTGCGGGCCGCCTGTTCGAGCCGGAGGTCGAAATTCGCCAGCGAGGCGGAAACCGTGATGACGACGTAGGGGAGGCTAGTGATGATGTGCGCGAGGATGACGCCGGGATAGCTGTCGAGAAGACCGAGGTCGATCCAGGTGCGGTAGAAGCCGAGCGCATGAACGATCGTCGGAACGACGAGCGGCAGCAGGATGAGCGCCCGCACCAACTCCGAGGACCGCGACGCGACGCGCCAGCAGCCGATTGCGGCGAGCGTGCCGAACGTCGTAGCAACGGTGGTCGAGGCGCAGGAGACGAGAAAGCTCTTCCAGATGCTCGAGAACCAGAAATTGTCGCCGATGATATTGCGATAGTGCTGGAGCGAGAGCGCGTGCTGCGGCATCGAGAGGTAGCGCTGGTCGGTGAGCGAGACGGGGACGACGATGAACATCGGCGCGACGAGATAGAAGAGCAGCGTCCAAGTGATCGCGAGGATGATGCCGAAGCGCCAGCCGCGGAGGCACGTCGTCATGCGGCGCCAAGGAGCTTGCGCAGGTCGGCGATGCGCCACATCAAACCGAGCAGAAGGAAAACCGTGACGAGCAGCGTCGAAGCGAGCATCGTCGCCAGGCCCCACCGGACGTTGTCGAGAATATTGGCGGCGATGTATTCGGCGATCATCACGGTCTTGCCCCCGCCGAGGATCGCCGGCGTGATGTAGAAGCCTAGCGAGAAGACGAAGACGAGCACCCCGGCACCGATGATGCCGGGCAGACTGAGCGGCAGGAAGACGCGGCAGAAGGCGCCGAATGGGCCGGCGCCGAGCCCGCGCGCGGCGGCGACCAGCCGGCGATCGATGCCTTGCATATTGGTGTAGAGCGGCAGGATTGCGTAAGGCAGCATGTAGTGGATCATGCCGACGATGACGCCGATCTCGTTGCGCACGAGCGTCAGCGGGCTGTCGATGAGGCCGAGCGTCAAGAGCGTCGAGTTCACCGCCCCCTCACGCCGCAGCAGCATGATCCAGGCGAAGGCGCGCACCAACACCGAGAGCCAGAACGGCAGCAGCACGCAGAACAGCATCCATTGCCGCTGCCGCTCGCCGACGTGGACAAGCGCATAGGCGATGACATAGCCGCCGACCAGGGTCAACCCGGTCGTCAGCGCGCAGATCCGCGTCGTCGTCCACAGGATGCGCTCGATGGCGCCGCTGGTAAACAGCAGGCGATAGTTCTGCAGGCCGGGCGTCGGATCGAGTAAACTGAGGCCGAGTATCTTCAGCAAGGGAATGACGTAAAGCGCCAGAATGAGCCCAAGGGCCGGCGCGATAAGCAACCAATGCACCGCGCTGCTTCGGCCGACCCCGACGCTCACGCCGCTCCCGTCCTCCCCGATCTTCGCACGCGGTGCGGCGCTTCAAGACGAGATGAGATCGAGGAACTCGTTGTTCACGCGATCCTGATTCTCGCCGTACCAGGCGGCTTGGATGGCCAACTGCACTTCGGCGTTCGAGCCCGGATCGAAGCGCTTCTTCTCCGCTGGCACGAGCGGTATGGCGGCCGGATTGACGGGACCGTTGCCAAAGGCCATGAAGAGGACGATCTGGCGCTCCGGAACCTGCGTCGAAGCAATGAATTTATAGACGTCCTTGCCCGCCGGATTGCCTTTCGGCACGACCCAGACGCCGTCGCAGAGGATCCCCTGGTTCCAGGTCCAAGAGATCCGCTCCTTGGTGTCGGCGACCAGCGCATTGACCCGCGTGTTCCACAGCGAGCCCATCGAGACCTCGCCGTCGCGGATAAGCTGCTGGCTCTCCGCCCCGCCGGCCCAGAAGATGGTGTCGTTCTTGATCTCCTTCAGCTTCTTGAACGCCCGCGGCACGTCGATCGGATACACCTTGTCCAATGGCACGCCGTCCGCCATCAGCGCGGCCTCGAGGGAGCCCTGAATATCCTTGCGCATCGTGCGCTTGCCGGGAAATTCCTTGAGGTTCCAGAAATCCGCCCAGCTCTTCGGCGCCTTGCCGCCGAATTTCGCCGTGTCATAGGCGATGACATAGCTGAATAGATAATTCGCGATGCCCCATTTGTAGGCAAATTGCGGCCGCAACAGCTTCGCCTTGTCGACGATCGAGTAATCGAACTCGTCGAGATAGCCGTGATTTCCCATGATGAGGCAACTGCCGGAGCCGGAGTCGCAGACATCCCAGGTGACGTTCTTCGACTCCACCATCGCCTTTATCTTGCCCGCCGAGGGGCCGGTGCCGTCCCACACCACTTTGATGCCGGTGTCCTTCGCATAGGGTTCGCCCCAGGCCGTCGCGAAATGCTTGAGCGCATCGCCGCCCCAATTGACCCCGACGATCTCCGTGGGCGCGGCACGCGCTTCTCGACCATCGAGAATGATGGGCACGACGCCCAGCGCGGCAAGGCCGGCCAGGAAGGTGCGGCGGTCCAACTCGCCGCGATTCAGCCGCTCGACCGCGAGCTCGAGGCAATCTCTCGTGAAGGCATCCATGACAGACCTCCCCTGCTGCTCCGAAATGCGCCAGTGCAAAAACCAATGTGCAAAAACCAATGTGCAAAAACCAAGCCAGTACGCCAGTACAATGACTGGATCAGCGTGGCGGGCAGCGACTCGGGAGAATTGGCTGCGTCCTTCGCGTCGCCGCCCGCAATGACGGAACTCTGCGCCTCTCTTGCCTGAGGCTGCAAGGTCTCCGCTCGGCCGTGCCCGGCGTCAATCGTCCCGTGGTTGACGAGGTGGGCCACCAGCTCATGGCAGTACGGTAGCCGGTCGACACGCGGCGGCCACGTTCCATAATTGACGACGCGGCAAATATGAGCTGC
>Ga0137390_10004854_pt1 | contig 11257 bp, 7 predicted proteins | sample 15con2h24AmetaG_FD_104937 | JGI IMG/M metagenome (GOLD analysis project Ga0137390, IMG submission 104937) | Vadose zone soil microbial communities from Angelo Coast Range Reserve, California, USA - 15con2h2.4A metaG | ecosystem: Environmental > Terrestrial > Soil > Vadose zone > Saprolite... | reverse complement strand
TCACCGAGCAGCAGGGCATGATCGCCTATGACAAGCAGTCCAACAACAACGCGCGCCTCTCCAGCAGCCGCATGTGGGGGAAATTCCAGGACGGCGCCACGATGGAGCTTTACGTCGATGGCAGGCAGGTTCCGGTCGATCCGGCGTCGTTGGCGAGCTTCGGTCCCTATGGCCCCGACCAATTCCGCGTCGGCGGCAGCCTCGACGACAACCGCGTCTACCGAAATCCGTTCATCGGCCTGATCGACGAGGTGCGGGTATGGTCCCAGGCGCGAACGCAGGAGCAGATCGCCGACAGCCTCCACAGCTACCTGGTGGGAAACGAGACCGACCTGGCCGGATACTGGAGCCTCAGCAGCGGCAGCGGAACGATCGCGGCCGACCTGACCGGGGCCGGCAACGATCTCGAGTTCCAGTGCGTGAACGCGGATGCCATGCCGACCTGGGTGCAATCCACCGCGCCGATCGGGACCGAGGCGCCGCCGGTCCACGACGTGCTGGGCGGCGTGAAGACCGCCTCGATCGCGACGATTTCCGAGGGCCCGGTCGCATTCGAATATGGCGAGAGCCAGCGCGATCGCCGCGGCAACATCTTCTCGGTGCTCAAGCGCGGCTACGCCTTTGTCGGCTCCGGCCAGCTGCAGCGCTATACCGGCTACAAGGTCGGCGACCTGCGCACCGTCTATATCGGGCAGGTGCAGACCAAGCCGTCGCTGATCGGCTACATGGAGGGAGCGCCGCCGCTGCCGAGCGAAAACCTGACGCGGCCCTTCTACAAGGATCCCATCGCCGCATACTTTCAGTACGACGACATCGCGTCGGTGTCGCTCGGCCAGTCGGCGGGAGCCGAAGTGTCGATCTCGGGCTCGCGCAGCGACTCGCGCGGGCTGGAAACCACGATCACGTTCGGCGTCGGCGGCGGCACCACCCTGCTCGCCGGCCCCGTCGTCCCTCCCGCTCCGGCCGTGCTGATTCAGACCGTCAAGCTCGCCTGGCGGGCGGGCGTCAGGCTCAGCATCACCTGGTCGGAAGAGAGCAGCAAGGGCTCGTCGATCGTTCAGGAATATACCAGAGCGACCAGCATGGAGTTCAGCAACGGGGGCGATTGGGCACCCGATGAGGTCCGTCTGCCGAGCGGCGAGCGGCGCTACATCCCCGACAACATCGGCTGCGCCGTGGTCAAGTCGGCCACCGCCGACCTTTACGGCTTGTTCCTGGCCTCGACCGGCGCGCTGGTGAGTTTCAACATCGTGCCCAATCTCGACATTCCGATCGACACCAACCTGATCTATTTCCCGATCGATCCGCAATACGTCAACAACGGCAGCTTGGACGGCCGCGTCGGCCTCGGCGAGGATCCGGACCCGAACGCAAAGGGCAGCCCCAGCTATTTCAGGCCGAAAGAGGCTTACGCCCTTGAACGCAGCATCGAGCGCCAGACGGCGCTGCTCGCATCCTGGTACGAGCAGGTCGATGCCGCGGGGCGCGCGCGCTCGCAGAATGCCGATCTCAGCGATCTCGTCACTACGGCGCCGTTCTATGACTGGACCAGCAACGTGCCGCGCAAGAACATCGTCAACAAGTACGTGTGGACGGCGGCAGGCGGGCTCTACAAGGAGCAGGAGGGATACAGCTCGCAGCGCCAGGAAAGCTTCGGGGGATCCTATGACTTCGATTGGCGGCTGGGTGCCACCGGCAGCATCGAGGGCGAGGTCGGCCCGATTGGGCTGTTCTTCGAGGCCGACCTCCTGGGCGGGACCGGCTGGACCGTCACGGTCGACAAGGACAAGAAGGCATCGAGCGCCGTCGACCTCGAGGTAGAGCTGAAGCCGGAACGGTGCCTGCTGAAATATCTCGAGACCGAGAAGGCTCCGTTCTACTCGGAGCTTCCGGTGCCCGGGAAGGTCGACACCTACCGGTTCATGAGCTTCTACATCGCGCCGAGCCGGAGCAATACCGACACGTTCTTCAATCAGGTGATCTCGCCGCAATGGCTCGCCGCGAGCCCCGATCCGCAGGCGGCCGCGCTGCGCGAAGCCCAGGCGGTGAGCGCCGGCCAGAGCGCGTGGCGCATCCTGCATCGCGTGACCTACGTGAGCCGCATCCCGCCGCCCTTTCAGGTGGTGCCGGACGCGACCGCGGCGCCGCAGCTCGCGCCGCCGGTGCGGCTGGAGGACAACGCCATGTTCCTCGCGTTGCTGGCGCGCTATCTGAACGACAAGGTCTCGCCGACGCCGGTCGAGATCGGCGCCGCCGTGACGCAACTGCTCGGCCCCGGGCTGACCCGGATCCTGCCGTGGTGGGCGGATTTCCTGAACCAGGCCGCCCGGCCGAACTCCGACGCCGCAAACCGGCTCGGCGACCTGCGCGCGAGCATGTTGAGCTATGCGAAGGATTACTATGCGACCCTCCCGGCCGTCCGATGAACGGAGCGGCCCGCCCTGGCAAGCCGCCTCCGACCACGGCGTCACCTTTGAGCAGGCGGTCAGGGCTTTCCGCGACCTTTTTGCGGTCGAGCGCATCGATGACCGCGAGGACTACGGAATACGTCGACCCGGCGATCGAGGTCCTGCGCGACGGCCGCGCGCCGACGCTCGAGCAGGCGAAGGAGAAGTTCCGCGGCGCGCCTTGAAGAGTGTTTCACCTAAGCCTGACGCGCGTCGTCGCGACGTGAAGTCACGGGATTAATATCCGCTTGAATCGACACGCATGCGACAGTCCGAAAATAAAGGGCTTGGCCGTTACACTGATCCGCTCAGCGATCCCCTCATACGCCCGCATGAAGTAGCACATCTTCTCCCACGTCTTTGAATTAGCTCCGGGCAAATAGAAGCACCCAGCCTTGTACTGTTTGATCGCCGAGCATTCGGCTAAGAGCGCGTGGAATTTTCGGTCGTGACTGAACACGATCCATCCTTCCGCGGCGACCTTCGATAGCCACTCGTCGTCTGTCGCGTCCTCGGCAAATTTGAACTTGTTTTTCGGGTCGTGGTGATATTCGACAGTGAACGGAGGGCGCGCCGCCCTGATTGCCTCTGGAAAGCGTTTGCCAACATTTCGATCAAAATAGAACGTCAGTGGACCCGCGATTTACCCCTCCCGCCCGCAACAACGCCTTCAAATTTTAATGCCTCTTTGACTTCATCTTTTTCGATTCCGAAGTCCTCGGCAATGTCCGTGTCGCTTTCGCCAGCATCCCATCGGCCTCGTATGACCCACGTAGGCGTGCCCCTCACAGCGGGGGCGCCGAATGAGATTTGTGGATCAATGATGATCGGCGAGGACCGCCCGGCGACATGCCACCTCATGACGATATCCTCGTAATCAAACTCGCGTAGTCGGCCGATTATCAACTCCCACTCAAGCTGTCCTTCCTGATCGGCTTGAAGGACAGTGCCCTCCTTCACGTCGATTTGGCCCGAATCCAGGTACAGGTGACGCGCATTTTCCTTGAAGCCGTACTCAGCGAATGGAAATTCGCTCTTGAGAGAATGTGCCGCCCATTCGCGCGTCGCACGGATACGCTTCATCGAAACGCCAGCCTTACGGAAGGCGGCGACTACCGCGACCTCGATAAGCTGCATGTAAGAAAGAGCGGCGCGCTTGTCGCGCTGTGCGAGCAACGCCGCCTCGATCTTGTGCCAAGCCACAACGGTCTGCGTAGAAATCCCAGCGTAGGTGGCGGCCTCAGCAATCTGATAGCTGGGCAGGAAAAGGCGGCGTCGCCACGGCTCATCCAAACGTTCTGACACTAACGTGGCCATCGCTCAGGACTCACTTTTTTAGAGTAGGGCCTTATTGGCCACTTTTGCTACGTCTGTTTGTAGGAACCGTTCCGCCAGGGCGTGACGGGGGACCGCGTAACGAGAACATTTAGTGAACATAGTCAAGGTGGTGCCAAAAAACCTGACATGTCAATATCTAGCGGCTGGGTATGGGAAGTGAAACATCGCGGAGGAAACGATTAGAGCTTCGCCTGGTCCCGCCGGCGTCCGAGGCCCCGCAATGCGATCGATATCGAGATTCACGGCAAGCTGGCGGCCCTGCTAAGAGCATCGCAGGCCGCCAGCCAGGGCGTCGAAGTCGAAGAAATAATTGTTGCAGGGGTAGGATTTGAACCTACGACCTTCAAGTTATGGCCGCGACCGTCCACCCGGCCTCTTGAACGACCTTTCGCTGTCGAGCCGGGGAGCCCGATCCTGTCCACATCCCGATTTTCGACACCCTTCTGACCACAAAATGTCACTTGACATGTTACACAAATCGTGTATACTGTAGGCACACTCAACAACTGCGCCTGGATCGTTGCGGCGCCCGCGCGGCACGGCTTGTGCCTGCGGGGCGCGGGCGGATGTCATGGCTTGCTGCGCCTCGCCGCGCTCCACACGGCGGCGCCGCGCGCCTGACGCTTCCTGACAGCACGGCAACAAGGCTTTCGCGCTCGCGTGCGGCTTTCCCGCACGGCGAGGCGGGAGCCTTTTTGCCTCCCTGCTCGACGCGAACGATCCGGGACGCGCGGAAACGGGGGTCGTGCCGAGATGATTTATCGCCGCGAGAGGAAGAGGAGCCGCGAGCAGGAAAGCGAGCGGGCCAGGAAGCGATATGCCGAGGATCCGGAGTATCGAGCGAGGAAGCTTGCCACCCACAGAGCGTACCAGCGAAAGAATCGCGAGCAGATCGCTGCGCGGCAGCGCGAAAGCATGCTTTCCCGCCGCGAGAAGGACCGGAAACGATACGCCGAGGATCCGGACTATCGCGCAAGGAAGCTTGCCGCGAACATGGACTACTATCGAAGCCGCCGCGAAGAGCTCATCGCGCGGCGGCGGGAGAAGTGGTGGTCGGACCCCGAATTCCGCGCGCGGCAGGTGGCCCGGTTCCGCGAGAAGCGGCACATGCTGATTTATGGGCTCACCGCTGAGGATTACCAGCGATTGCTGGTCGCGCAGAACGGCGCCTGCGCGGTCTGGGCGGCGGCCGGGAGGGGATCAACCGCCCGAAGGGCCGCGAGGTACGAGCGGGTCTGCACAACGACGCGCAGTGGAGGCGGAAGACCGGGGAGACCCGGCCGCCGGCGGGCGCCTTCGCCCGCGCACCCTTCCCCGCGCGAGGGGCAGCGCCCCTTAGCAATCAAAAAAAATAAAAGGCGCATCAGCGGGAGCGTAGCGACCGCTAATTCGCCAGCCCCGAGACCGGTTAAAAGGGCAGCCGCAGGAGGGTCAGCATAGCGCCGCCGAAGGCGGGACCCGGGACCGACTGCCCCCGGCGAGGGGCGCGATACCGAACTATCTTGCGCGAGGGATCGTCACCGAATGGCCGAGACGCAATCGGCGGCTCGGGGCGCGGAGCGCCTAGAGCCCGGTGCGGCGCAGCCGCACGCGCCCGCGTCTGGAGTTTCAGGTTTTGCAGGAAAACCGAGGTTTGTTCATCGAGCAGACAGGTTGTGTCTGCTATCAACTCGTCTTAATGGAGCATCTGATTCGATTGACGGGCGGCGCAATGGCAACACCCGAGTTGAAGAGATTTTGCCAAGGGCGTGCCCCTTGGCTGCAAGCGGGTTCGAGGTCGCGACGCCTCGTGTCTGTACCCCCGGGCCGCCCCCGGAGCAGCGCAATGCACGCATGCGCCTGGCAGTCATTTTCATTCTGAACCGGAACACGATGTTAGGGTTATTGGCATAACTTCTAAGTCCTGTCACAAGAGTCTGGCCGTCCTCGTACGCTAAAATGTTCATCGTTTCAAGGAGTTATATAGATCGATTGCCGGCGCGGTCGGCGAACCCGCCCCCGTGGAGGCCACACTGGAACGGACGCAAGGCGTCGCCGAGAGGCGTGGACAAAGGAATAGATCTCGACCTGCGCAGCCCTACCTATGCTATGTTTGTCCATGGGGGCAGGGCATGATGAGCTGTGATTTGGCCATAAACAGGATCGGCGCCTTGGCGGCTGGCTCCTTTCCGACTTCGGCCAGTGCACGTTTTCCCAGTGCAACCAAGATCGGGTCGAGCTTTCGCGAGGTTGCCGAGAGTATCGTCACAAGCAAACACTTTCGGTGCGCAAACAATGCGGTCCTGAGGATTGTCAAGGCGCTCGACCCGCATGCGGCTTATCGCAGTGGTGGAGGCATCGAGCTGCCCGACAGACAATCGGGCGCAATTGAAATCTTCAGCATGCGAGATGATCCGCTGTATCCCACCTCAATGCGCGACGATGACTCCGATCACTTGGTGGGGTTGTTGCCTTCGAACCGTATGGAGTGCGAACTCGACGGCATGAAGTGGGTTCTACGGACACGGGCTTCGGTAACGGCATGCGCTCTGGAGCGCAACAACGGCCTGACCAAGCTCTGGTGGACGTTCGAAGGCATCCCGGCGGACCCGGATCCCGACCGGCGCCCGACCGAAGCCGAGGTTGCGAGACTTCTTAATCTGACCCAGGACATGGAACGAGAGGCGATGCCGCGGCTTCGCGATGCGTACCGACATGCCCTGCTCGAGGTGTTGAAGCTGGACAGGGGCAGCCTGCGCCTGGGAACGGAACGGCTGCGCGTCGCGATGACGGAAAACGAGGAGCGTCCGGTCGCAGCGCTTCTCGATGCGCTTTACTTCGAGGAACGCACGCCCTCCGAAATCATGAAGCCTTCGAATCCCAATTTGGCGATCGCGCGCGAGGGCATGACCGAATTTGCACGGTTCGTCCGCGATGTGAGCGAGCGCCGCGCCCGGATCACCAACGAAACCGTTTCAGTAGAAAGCGAAATTCCGGGTATTAAGGGAGTGGTGTGCCGGCTTGAGGAGGAAGACGGGGACACGCTTCTGGCTGGATTTGCGCGAAGAGCGGGTGCCCGAGCCGGGTACCGGCTGTTGCCAAACGAGCAAAAGCGCGAGGAGAAGAAAGAGGAAAACATCCGCGCGACTTCTGCGGCGCGCCCGCTCAGCGCCATGCTGGCGACCCGTGAGGCCCATGCCTTGGAGCATCGCCGCAACTCCCTCCGGCCGTAAGCGGTCGGAGTTCAGCGGTCACGGCTGCCGCTCAACGCACCCGCCGTTCGATATGCCACGAACTGCCTCTTTAGCCTAAGCCTAGCCACACGCACCCACTTGTCGGCGGCGCTGCGCCGAGATAAAGGGGACTGCTCAACTAAAAAGCGTGAGGCGGGGGAGGGAATGGCCAAGCGTGACGAAAGCGTACTGGAGACCTACGATCGTATATTCGGCAAAGACCCTCTGCTGCTCGCCGAAGGCAGCCAGAAGGCCTACGGCCGAGGGCTGCTCAAGCATCTTCTGATCAACCGGACCATCAGCACATCCGTTCCGCACTTCGTCAATCTGCATAATGCGAAATCGCGCAGAGGGTTTCTGAGAAGTGATCGTGAACCACCGCCGCCACCATCCGCGACGGTCCGGCGGCACTATCTGGATGCGCTGATCCACCGCCGATCGCTCTCCAGGGGCGATTTCCTCGCCTTGAAGAACATCACCATGGTTTGCGATGGCGCTCTGACTCACCGTCGTCTCACCGCGGATTTTTGCGACCACGAAGCCGCCGTTCGGCAGCTCGAAGAGAAAAAAGCCGGCTCACCCATTGACTGTCGTTTACGTATCGCCGCCATTGGGCGCCGTGTGCGCATAAGCAAGATTCCGAATATCGGGCATCTTGACGAGGATCTGTGCGCCCTGCCCGAAGTCGCCGAGCGTGTCATCACCGATCTTCCGGAAGATGCCGGGGTGAAGCAGCTTGGACGGACCAAGCCCGTGCGCAGGGCCGATGGCACGGGTTGGCACCAGGCCGTCATGACCCACATTAAGCAAGCCCTCGGCCATCGTTGCCACGTGGTGCTTCTGCCCGAGTTCGCGCTTCCCTCGGCCAACGACGAGTCCCACAAAGATGGCATTGATGAAGTTATAAAGAAATTGTCCGAAACCGCGCAGCAGGACCATTTCCTTTTTGCTGGGTCGCGGCACGAAGGCAGCTACAACCGAGGATTAATCTTCTCAAGGCAAAACGGGAAGGTAAGCAATAAGTGGTGGCACTACAAGGTCGCGTCGGCGCGCAACCTCGGCGAAAATATTCTTGGACCGTATGGCGACAAGATTCCAAGCTACCTCACCACGTTTCGCTTTCACGACGACGTCGATGGGCATTTCGCAATAACTGTCGCGATTTGTTACGATGCGTTTGATCCGACCATGTTCTTGAACCTCATTCTCCAGGCGGTCACCAGTGATGCCGACTTCTTGGACAAAATCATTTTGGTGCCATCCTTTAACCCGTCAGAGGATTTCGTGGCGCTCTTGCGGGACCTCAGCTTTCTGGCGCGGTGCCCGGTGGTTTACGTGAACGGGCTTCACGGTAACGCGAAAATGTTTGTTTGCGGTTTCGCGATCTCAGACCTGACCAGAAATCTGCCAGAGGTCAGGAGTAGTTTGACGAAGATGATTGCGAAGATTCGCAAGAAATTCTCGGCCGCCGCGAGGGCGGTGGGGCGCGACATCTCGAAGAACCGGACGTCACGACGCAGGCGTCAGCAACGCAAGGAGATGAACGATCTGAAGAATAAGCTTGCTGAGCTGGAGAATTTGCAGAGCGGGCTCTCAGTTCTGGCGGACAGCCATGCGTTCGACCACCTCATCACGGTGGAACACTGCGCTGAGTGCCGAGCTGGCGGTGACCACAAGGACAGTATCTGCAACGGCGATGTTTTGTATTACAACATCGATATCGGATTGCTGAGCGCCCTCACCCGATTCCGTACGAAGTATTTTCAAGACGATACGTTCTTGCCGGAACCGCTTCGTGTCGTTGAATTGGACCGTGCCCGCAAGTGGATGGAGTCGCGAAGCCGCAAGCGCGGACTGATTACGCACGCCTGAGCGGTTGCGCGCGGGAGGGGCCGCGCCCACGAAATCCTGCGGGTGACGCGCTGGTGCAGCCGGAGAGCCGTGCTGCGTTCCGGGCGCATTCTCAATGAAGGGTGGCTGAATGCCATCCGTGCGGTCCACTCGAATGGTCCCGCTGCGATGTCTCTCGGACGAGTGTCCGGTACTAATATAAGAACATTTCGGGTCCGGATCATGTGCCCACCATGTGCCTTGGAGCTTTCGTCAACGGATGGGAACCGAGCGCGAAATCGAACTAACTAATTGGAACTAAATGTAATTTCGTGTTGAGATTTGCGAAGGGGTTTGGGCCATGAAAAAGCCCGGTAGTCGCGGCGTAAGCTGCTGATCTACCGGGCTTATTTTGGTTTCGGGGGTAGGATTTGAACCTACGACCTTCAGGTTATGAGCGCGAAGTCCATAACGATAATTGCCAGCAGTTGGCCGCGAGCGTCCACCCAGCTTCTTGAACGATCTTTGCTGTCGAGCCCGGCGGGCTGATCCTGTCCCACGTCCCAATTGCGACATCTTTCTGACTACAAAATGTCACTTGACTTGTTACGCAAATCGTGTATACTGTGGGCACACTCAACAACTGCGCCTGGATCGTTGCGGCGCCCGCGCGGCACGGCTTGTGCCTGCGGGGCGCCGGGCGGATGTCATAGCTTGCTGCGCCTCGCCGCGCTTCGCGCGGCGACGCGGCGCGCCTGACACCTTCTGACAGCACAAGGCTTTCGCGCTCGCGTGCGGCTTTCCCGCACGGCGAGGCGGGAGCCTTTTGCCTGCCTGCTCGACGCGAACGATCCGGGACGCGCGGAAACGGGGGTCGTGCCGAGATGATTTGTCGCCGCGAGAAGAAGAAGAGCCGCGAGCAGGAAAGCGAGCGGGCCAGGAAGCGATATGCCGAGGATCCGGAGTATCGAGCGAGGAAGCTTGCCGCCAACCGGGCGTACCAGCGAAAGAATCGCCAGCAGATCGCCGCGCGGCAGCGCGAAAATTTCCTTTCCCGCCGCCAGAAGGACCGGAAACGATACGCCGAGGATGCGGACTATCGGGCAAGGACGCTTGCCAAGAACATGGCCTACTATCGAAGCCGCCGCGAGGAGCTCATCGCGCGGCGGCGGGAGAGGTGGTGGTCGGATCCCGAATTCCGCGCGCGGCAGGTGGCCCGGTTCCGCGAGAAGCGGCACAGGCTGATGTACGGGCTCACCGCCGAGGATTACCAGCGATTGCTGGCCGCGCAGAACGGCGCCTGCGCGGTCTGCAGGCAGATATCCGAGCGGCGGCTTTGCGTCGACCACTGCCACGCCACGGGGGAGGTGCGCGGGCTCCTTTGCAGCAATTGCAACACGGCGATCGGGCTGCTCGACGACGATCCCGACCGGATGCTGGCGGCGGCTCTCTATGTGCTGCGCGCGCGTCGTGTTGCCCAAGCGCGCGTCAGATGCGCGCCGGGTGTCCTCATGATCGGCGCTGCCGGGCCGATGCCGATGCCCGGTGCTCGTGCTTGCGTCGGCCTTCGGGCTCAGGTCGGACGTTTCGGATTTGCCGGGCGAGCGGTCGCGAGCTAGCGCCCCGCGCGCCGATGGGCAACTGTGCCCGCGCCACCTCCGCGCGTCCTCGCGTAAGCGCATAGGCGCCAAGTTGGTGCCAAAGCAAAGAACAACTCCGCTGTCATGCCCGCGTAGGCGGGCATCCAGTAATCACCGGCCATGCAATCTGGAACACCGTGCGAAACAACAGCGTTCGGTGATTACTGGATTCCGGCTCTCGCTTCCCGGGCCAAGCCCGGGTCGCTCGGCCGGAATGACAGCGGCGGGCATGCTGGCGCGGGGGCGAGCGGATGGAGATGATCGGCAGTCCGCCGCGACCGGGGCCGAAGGCCAAAAACCCCGATTTTGCGGCCCTTTGCGCCTTGACTTCGCCCCGGGCCGCCGATACATACCGCCCACTTTTCGGCAGGCGGTGAGCTTCGCTTGCTCGGAACGGCGTGCCCGAGCTCCGCTAAACCGTTGGGATCGTTCAAGTCTCCTTTCGGATGCGGAATGGGCGTCACCAGCCTCGAGGAATGAAGCTCAGACGCTGCCTCTGACGACTGTCAGATGAGAAGTGCATGACCGCTTCGCGCCTCGCGCGGCGCGGTCCTCTGTGAAACGGGTGAGCGCCAACGCACCGGGAGCGGCAGGCGCTCTTCCGTTTTGCGCGTTGGGATCGACTCTTGCTTGCGGGGAAGTTGCCTCGCTTGCGGGGAAGAGTCGGAGATTGCAGGCGAGACAGGCGAGACGATGCCGACCATCAACCAGCTGATCCGCAAGCCGCGCGTCGCGCAGCATGCGAAGAAGAAGGTGCCGGCGCTGCAGCAGAGCCCGCAGAAGCGCGGCG
>Ga0137390_10004851_pt1 | contig 11258 bp, 12 predicted proteins | sample 15con2h24AmetaG_FD_104937 | JGI IMG/M metagenome (GOLD analysis project Ga0137390, IMG submission 104937) | Vadose zone soil microbial communities from Angelo Coast Range Reserve, California, USA - 15con2h2.4A metaG | ecosystem: Environmental > Terrestrial > Soil > Vadose zone > Saprolite... | reverse complement strand
CAGTAGACACGGTGAGTCGCGTGCATTTTCTCGCCACGCGCTAATAAGAACAAAGTACAGTGTAGTACATCGATAGCAAGATTTATATTTCTACGCATACGCAACAATAAACGCGACGTCGAGACGCGCGCGATACAGAGAGAAATACGCCCTAACACTAAATCACGCAAGGTCACCTCCTCCCGCCGCCCTGCCGTTCTTTCCCTTTCCTCCCAAGTGGCACCGGACTGTCCAACGGATGTGGCTGCCCGCGTACGACTCCTCCGCGCCCCATCAATGGCGATTCCTGCACGCGTTTTGATGGCAAGCCCGACACCGGACGCGGCGCGGACCTATCGACCGGCGTATCCTCGTGCGGTAGCACGTGGAATGGACTAGATGACGGCGCATCGCCACTACCACCGCCACCACCTGGATCGGTGCCGTTGCGGTACGGCGAAGGCGAGTACGTCGGCGGAACGCGAATTTGCCATTTGGGCGTCGCGAAGACGGAGCTGACGCTGGCTCCGACGCGCACCCCGCGTGACGGCGTGGACGCAGGGTCGAAAGGCGAGATGTCGTCTTGGAATATACGTTCGTCTGTCCCTGGTGTCGTGTACACGCGCACGCGCTCAGTCGTCGCGCTGCTGTTGCGCGGTGTCTGTGGGCCATTCCGTGATCCCATGGATGATCGCGTGTGGGCTTCGATGGCTGCTGCACGGGAAGGGTTGGCCTTTGGCGTCGTTGGACCAGGACCATGTGGATGAAATCGCCAGTCACCACTCGCTGGTGATTCTTGCAACGCCTCATAAAAGAGGGGGTCGCGCCGCCGGCGGAGTGGGGATTCCTCCTCAACCAGTGCAAAAGTTGGCTCGGAGACGGACAACCCGTTCATCAGGGCCATACAATTGTGACAGTACCAAGGATCCTCTTCCCGTCCAAGTTCCGCAATGTTTTTGATCCCGAGGCATTCCAAGTGATACCATGTCCTACAGTCGTCGCATTGCACAAGCTCTCGTCCGTCGTCCCTCCCGCGGCAGATGCAGAGAATCTCTTCCCCGTCGCTGTTGGTAGATGGTTGCACATGCAGCCTTCGCCGTGCAGCAGCCGCACGAACGGATTGCTTGGAGAGCAATGCCGCACGAGCATCTGCAGGGTCGTTCGACACAAAAATCTTCTGCAACCCTGTGCCGTCTCGGTTCGGTAATGGGACCATTTTACCGCGTCCGTGATGCGCGGAAGGCGAGCCTACACGATCCGAATCCTTCGGGAACCCATCTTCGTCCAGGACACCATTGTCGGAGCTCGCTGCATCGCTGTCCTCGTCCAAGAACCTTTTGATCCACCGCATTCGATCAGCTTCCTCCGCAGCTTCCAGCTCACGGCGTTCGTGTGTCCGGACGTTCCAAGGAAACTCTTCGTCCGGCCAGTCGAGTGGGGCACCTTCGCGTACGCGCGGAGGCTTCACTTCGTCTCGCACGGTCCGTGTCTTGCCACCACGAGACCCGGGTCCACCCCGCCGCCGTTTCTTTCCCCCGCGTCTCTTGCCTGCCGTAGAGGACTGCAACTCCTCAAGCAACTCTGAGACCTCTTCTGCACCGACATCGAGCAAAACCCGACCCTTGCCTTCAACCTCGACAGGGTGCAACGACGTCTTGACACGAATGTCCGCGTGGCAGAATGCTTCAAGGCGGCGCCGTTTTCTTGCCTCGCGCTCGTCGACGGGGCCATCAGGCGGTGCATCTTCCTGTGCTACTGTGGATGATGATCCATGCGGTCCTGGCGTGAGGGTGGTCGCCCATTCGAGAGCGCGCGACTGAGCAGGCGGCGTTGCAGCTCGCTCGGGTGCAGTGCTACCGTAACCGCCGTACCCTCCAGCCATAAGCCGCTCTTCAAAGCTCTCCTCGCTCGTCTCCTGAAAGCCCCACAACTCAATCCGTCTACCCTTTATAGGTGTCTCCGCAATGCCTAGTCCTGGGATGTCCGCGCCGCTTTGTGCGTCCTCGCGTGAGATGCGCTTCATGTAATCGGGCCTGCGTGCTTCTGTGAGACGCTCCTGCGCAGCACGGGCAGAGGCTTCATCTGCCCGGATGCGGGCAATCTCGCCACCCGCAGGCCGCGCAGGAGAAGGCGACGTAGGGGGATGTGGTGGAGAGGTCGAAAGCGTTTTGTGCTCAAAGGGAGACGAGAGGGCTGACTGCACAGGTGAGCTAGCGGACGCGGACTCGGCAAGCGCACCACCGCCGCCCCTTGGAGACTCCTCTTTCACGGTTTCCCTGCGGCGGTATTAGCGGTGGGGACAACAGATAAAGCAATGTAGTGCTAACAAGTCAGTTGTTGGCGGTGGCGTTCTCGGCGGTGTCTTGCGTCTGGTGAGCAAGTGTGAGCTGATTCAACCAGAAACCAAACCGAAGAAAAGCTCACTTTTTCATAGGTGCCGTATCTCCTTCGTGTAGGGCCCACTTGCATGCAGCCGCAGGGCTCGAGTCAGGTGTAAGCATCTGTCGCGGGACTGAAGCAACGGGATTGTCCCCTAATGGGCGTTGTGGCGAAGCCGCGCTGAGAAAGGTAGGTCAAGCCCTTGGTGTCGACTTCTCGAATCAACCAGAAAAAGTATACCTACCTATTTAATACAGGTGACTCGGTTTTTCCATTCAAGTAAGGACCAGCATTGCTGGGGCTGTTGGGCTGTTAGCGTTTGGCCACGACAATGAGGAAGTTAAAAAGGCATCTCGGAAACGTGAACGATAATTGGAAGGCCAAGAACGATGCCAAATGCTCAGGAAACGGTGATAGAGCCTTTGCGATTGGCAACCAAGACTTCATGTTGTCCTACCCTCTCACTCCGCATCCGAGATTGACCGATGAGAAAACGGGACTCACCTCTGGGGTGTCGGCAGATGTGATGTCAAGGGCCCAAACGGTGAAAGCACTGGTAAATCGCTGCTCGCGAATACAAAAAGGTCGATATCAGCCACCCACGGGATATGAGACATGCTGGCGTACCTGGGACCCAGAGCAGGAGTAGCCTGCTGAGGCTCCACATTGTGTGATGTCGTGGCCGGAAAGGTTGAAAGCGGCCCTGCATTCACATTTTCTGCTGCGTCCTCGGAGAGTGCCATAACTTGGGTGGGTTCGTGCTCTGCTGGGGTCGAGATCGGGTGCGGGAGAACCATGCCTTGCGAGAGCGATAGCAGGCCCCTTTCGAGATACACAACGTACTGTCGATCAACTGTCGGCTCGCGCACTCTTTCGACCGTGCGCGGTGGTTCGGGAGAAGAGCAAGGGGAGGGACGGGGATGGGTGGGCGATGAGGGTTGAGCGAAGAGTTGAAATTAGTGCGATTTAGAGCAAACACGGCACGGCGAACTGGGGTGGGTGCTTATGTCAGCTGAGCTTGTTATGTTATCAATTTCACTGCCCACGGCCCGCTCATCCCGAGGAGCCGAGGGTGCCTTTACTGTTCCTGTTCCCTTTGACAACCCGCACACGCGGGTTGTCTTGCATTGGCTCCTGTCAGCGCTGGCACCAGTGAATCATCGATCATCCCATGTTCGAGGCAATCCGAGCGCTTGAGTTTTATTGCGGCATAGGTCAGTGACTTTTCTGTGATTTGCATCAATAGCCAATTTATCGAGCAGGCGGACTGCACTACGCTCTCGCGAGAAGCAGCGTCGGCGGCAACGCGGCCGTCGTTGGCGCTTTTGATTGGAACCAAATCGCTTGTGCCGTCTACACAGCGAACCACAGTCCAGGCGTCGCACGCAGGGTGCGTACTCGCGCAAAAAAAAAAAAACTTCTTTCCGCGCTGTGGTTTGCATTTGGCGATCGTTCACAATTTATTACTTAGGTCGACGTCGGCACGCTAGATGCGGACGCGCTCGAGCCGTTCAACGCGAATCTCTGGCTCTTGTCCCCGGCGTGCCAGCCGTACACGGTACTCAACCCAAGTGCGAAAGGGGCCGCAGATCCCCGCGCACAGTCTTTCTTACACTTGGTCGAAAACGTGTTGCCCGCTCTCGCGGGGCGCGGGGCGGCACCCGCACGTCTGCTCGTCGAGAACGTCGCGGGATTCGAGGTCCGAGGCTACAGTTCTTTTTCTCTAGCCGTCCCCCGAGCTCTCGATGATTTATCGGGCGAATAGGCATCCACCACGCGAGCACGTGTTCTGGCCATTCTCACAAAGATGGGATTCGTCACGCGCGAGTTTCTGCTGACGCCGCTCCAATTTGGCGTGCCCAACTCGCGCTTGCGATATTATCTCTTGGCTGCACGCCCCTCGGGTTCTTTCGTACCTTCGATAGACTCGGTTCGGATCTTGCGCCATATACCTGGTCACGGCGCTGATTGGAGCGATGCGAGGTCATCTGCTGCATCCCCCGAGGCGACTGAGAACAATGTGCGGCCTGTGCGAGATTATCTTGATACAAAGGATACCCAAATAGCACACGCGGTGCCCGAGTGCGTGCTGATGAAATGGGGAAGGCTGTTCGATATCGTGTTACCATCTGCAACAAGAACGTGCTGCTTTACTAGAGGTCAGATTGACTCTAATATCTGGTGCATGTTTTCGACTAATGGCAGGGTATACGCAACTCGTGGAGCGGGCTGGGTCAATTCTTCAAGAGAATGAAAAACTTGACGTCAGTGTGGTAAAGGGTTTATGCACGCTGTTCGCTAACTGAAACACATGTTAACAGACTACCGAGACCTTCGACCAGTTTTTACTTGCTCAAGCCCGCGGAGATGAACAGGCAGTGGGAATCCTGGGTCCCCTCCGATTGCGGTATTTCTCGCCTGAAGAGCTGTTGCGACTATTTTGTTTCGAGGATGTGGGCAGTAGTAGTACTTTCCGGTGGCCCGAGGGTGTCTCGACTAAGACAAAGTACAGATTGATAGGAAATAGTGTAAATGTTATGGTAGTGAGCGCCTTAATCGAGCATTTGTGCCTATAGGAGGTCAGCGGGAATACGTGGGAGAACTGCGGAACATGCCGGCCGCCCAGAGTAAGGACGAGCGAGCGCGTTTTTATTTCTCTTTTCTCTCCGAACCACTACCATCGACCTCCTTTCCCGGGTATTGGCTGTTTCCTCTCGCCCACGATTTCGCCCACTCTTAGCCTTACTACCCAATTAATCTTCTGTGTGAGCAGAGGATTCATGCTTCGACCCTTTTCCGATTCAAGACAGTTGCTACGTTTCATTCACCCCAACATATCGTACAGTGTGAGTACACCCCCCCACACGCGTTCCTCAGGAGTTTCTCGGCCGGCTTTTGTGTAAGCCCTCATGGGATAATGCCTATTTTTCTCAGGCGGGCGGCCCTAACGTTCAAGCTGGGCTAGGGTTGTAGCCTTGCCGTACAGCGTATTGCGCAGCAAAATCCATGCATCTCCGTTCTTTTTGCTGACTGTTCGCTTCTTTTGTTTCCCAGCGTTAAGACGTGCCCAGCATGGCCGGGTTTGTAAATATTCGTCGCGATGTCGATGATAAGTTCTATCGCTACCGGTACGTGGGCAACTCGTTCCGGCTGTTACGATGCTCAACTTGCTTTTGATGTTGCAGCATGCCTACCCTCCTTACCAAAATCGAGGGCAAAGGTAATGGGATAAAGACCGTGGTTCCCAATATGTCCGATGTTGCCCGTGCCTTGTCACGCCCGCCCACCTACCCGACCAAATTCTTCGGTTCTGAGCTCGGTGCCCAGACATCCGTGGACGAGAAGAATGACCGCTATATCGTGAATGGCGCCCACGATGCCCGACGTCTGCGCGAATTACTTGATGCATTTATCGACAAGTTCGTCCTCTGCGGCGCGTGCAAGAACCCTGAGACGGATCTTATCGTTACCAAAAACGAGATGATTGTACGCGACTGCAAGGCATGTGGCGAGCGTACGGGTGTCGATATGCGCCATCGCCTCTCCACCTATATTCTCAAAAATCCGCCCCAGAAAAAGAACAAGAGGAATAAGGGCGGACACGCAGAAGCTCCTAGCCCTTCTGGCGAGGTCAACGGTACCGTTGGTACTGAAGAGAACGAAGAAGCCGGAGCCGATGCTGGGAGCGACGACGAGATGACGAAGCGTATCAAAGCGGAGGCGTTGGAGTTGAATCCCGAATCGCAGCTTGCGGACGAGGGGTGGTCAGCCAATACCACCTCAGATGCCATCAAGGCTCGCGTGGTCACTGTTACTGGGGGGATGGCCAACCTTGGGCTTGCAGGCGGGGGTGAAGACGAGAGCGACGAAGATGCCGATAGTCCGTATACCCAGCTCGGCAACTGGGTTAAGGAGAACGCCGGTGGGAATGCAGTGGAAGTCTTCAAAAAGGTGCAGGAGCTTGGCATTGAAAAGAAACATAAGGCTGTCCAAGTCCTCGCGCAGACACTCTTCACAGGCGACATTATTACCGAGATTCCTGACTATGTTCCTATCTTCCAAAAGGTGCGCCACTACTTGTTGCTATCGATATGCATAGTTGAACTTGATGGCTGCAGATGGTAACATCCGAGAAACATCAGAAGTCCTTGCTAGGCGGCATTGAGCGTTTCGTTGGCCTCGAACACCCCGAGCTTATTGCGGCCATCCCGAAGATCCTGATGGAGTTCTACCAGGCAGATATAGTGGAGGAGGATGTGGTGACGTCGTGGGGCACACACGTCAGTAAAAAGTATGTTGACAAGGAGACAAGCAAGAAAGTGCGTAAGGCTAGCGAGCCATTCCTGAAGGTGAACTCGTTGTTTTTGGGACAGTTACGTTTTTGCTGATTACGGAACTAGTGGCTCGCGGAGGCTGAAGATGACGAAGATGAGGACGAGGATTGAGGGTGGATCCAAGAGACTTTAGCGCTTTTTAGAGACGAAAGGTTTCTAGTTGTGTTCTGGGTAACGTTGTATATACAGTACATACACGGTCTGCGAGCATTCGGCTATGGTTCGATTCCGTGGTCCGAGTCTCGTGACATATTTAGCTGTGAACGTTGCTTCGTTCTCTTTATCCTACTACAGTACTCTATTCATGGTATCTGACAAGGGACGAGTATTTATCGTCGGTGTGGGCTGCACGGCCTTTACCAAGGTTTGCAGCTCGGTTTAACTCAACCCAACACCTTATCGAAACACCATGCTAGCCTAGGGGCCAAAGACAGACCAATGACGTATCGTACACTTCCAAACCTTCCTTACAACAACTCTGAGCATGTCCACAGATGGGCTTGGAAGCTGCAACCAAGGCTCTCCTTGACGCAGGTGTGTTTCGCCTTCCTTGGATTTCCTGTATCCCCCCGTTTAGCGCATCGACTACCAGGGATCACATACGACGCCATCGAGGCCGCGTTCGTCGGTTACGTCTACGGCGCTTCGACATGCGGCCAGGCAGCGCTCTACCAGCTCGGCCTCACGGGTATCCCGATCACAAACGTGAACAACAACTGCGCGACGGGCAGCACCGCGCTCTTCCACGCCACGACACTCGTGCGCGCAGGCGCGGCCCGCTGCGCGCTGGCACTAGGATTCGAACGCATGGCGCCGGGTGCCCTCGGCGCCGGGACACAGAACAACCCGTGGTCGGATCGCCCGAGCCCCGTTGGTCCGCTGATGGCGGCGGCTGCGCGCGCGTCGCCCGGTGCGGATCGGGGGCCGCCTATGCCGCGCGTGTTTGGGGCTGCGGCGGCGGAGTATTTTGGGTTGTATGGGGGCGGGGTGGAACATCTGGCTAAGATCGGTGAGCTTTTTTTTCTTTCTTGCGTCGTGTGTGTGTGTAGGTGTGAGTGTGTGAGTGTGTGTGTTGATGGATTGCTGTTTAGCGGCGAAGAACCATAAGCACTCGCTCAGCAATCCGTACGCTCAGTTCCGCGCAGGATATAGCGAAGCGGAGGTCCTCGCTTCCCCGCAGATCACGAACGAGCTCACCAAGTTCATGTGCAGTCCGACCTCAGTTGAGCAAAATAAACCTCGTTTTATTTCTGGGGAGCCATGGCTAAACTTTCACATTTTTTTTAATAATCCGGTGACCAGGATGGCGCTGCGTGCTGTATTGTTGCGAGCGAAGCCTTTGTGCGTGACAACAGGCTTGAAAACCAGGCGATCGAGCTGGTTGCGACTGGGCTCGGGACGGACGTTCCGGACGCGTTCGCTGGTCGCAGCGCCATCGATACGGTTGGCTATGGGATGACGCTCCGCTTGGCGGATAAGGTGTTTGCGCAGGCAGGCGCGAGTCGTGACGACGTCGGGGTGGTCGAGCTGCACGATTGTTTTGCTGCTAACGAAGTGCGTAACTTCCGGTAGTAATGTGAAGAGAAACGCTGATTTTTTGGTTTCTTTATTGTTTTTTTTTTTTGGTAGCTTGTAATGTATTCGGCACTTGGACTTTGCTACATCCAAGATACGCACCATTTTGTCGAACGCGGGGACAACACGGTAGGTTGCAAGAGTAATAAGTGTCTGCGTTCACTTGACTTATGAGAGTTTGGAAAAGTACGGAGGAAAGTACATCATCAACCCTAGTGGAGGGCTCGAAGCCAAGGGCCATCCTCTTGGCGCCACAGGCCTGGCGATGCACTTTTCAATTACCAGTACGTCCCTTACCGGGATGAAACGAGGCCCCTTTAACTGACCGGGTTTTTGTCAGTGCAACTGCGGGATTGTGAGTTGTTGTTATGTCCTGGGCTGCGCCGTTCATTCCGCCGATCTTTAACGCACTGGCAGGGGCAGGACCTATGCAGGCTTCCGGGCTATTCGACCACCGGGACGCGCGGGGCAAGTACGGACTTGTGCACAACATCGGGCTCGGTGGCGCGGCCGTCATCAGCCTTCTTCGGCGGCCAGAGTTTTATCGCGCAGGTGGCCCAGACGGCCGAGACAGGTATTTTTCTTTTAACCTTCCTTTCCTTGCCTTGCAGCCTACGCTTGACATGATCTCCCTGTGACAGGTTTGGATATAACCATGCCCATGAGTTGCGACCGATTACGCGTGCGGATGTGGATAGGGTCAAATCGAAGGCATGTTCGGAAGAGTTACTTCAACGCGCGAAGTTGTGACTCTGGGCTTGCCTCTTCGATTTTCTGGTGCTCGGTTGTCTTCTGTCGCAATGCAACCTTTATAAATATTACCCAAACCCGTGGAATGTGGACTTGTCGCCGCGTTACCAATAAAACACCCGTCCACCCCTTATGATCACTTGTCCTTGGGCCTGTCTGGCTAATCAGATCTCGGGCAGGAGTCTTGGGGTTTGACGGCGTCAGTCTCGAGACCACTCCGTAACACAAGTTGTTTCGGTAATCCTGTTAAAGCTATGACATATATTGACATGATCCATCTCTACTCTGTCATACGCTGTGCCAAAGCCCGGAAACGCCCGCCGCCGGGCTGGCTTGTCTACTGCTTCGCCTGAACGAAGATGTCTGGCCACACATTTCTCAGCTGCTGTAAGCTGTTGATTATAGGTATCCATTCCTCGACGGGACGCTTCTCTTGATCCGTAGGTGTGTGATTCACAGCCGGTTCCTGGAGAGTTATAGGCCCATGCTCTCGGAAGTGCACGGAGCGAATCCACCCAACACGCCTTGCGCTTTTGACGTTGCTGAGGCTGTCATCGACGAAGAGGCATTTGGCGGGATCCCTCACTCCCGCCTGGTTCATAGCCTGACTCGCCAGACTCACTCCATTAGACCACTATATGACGGGCGGAGAACGACGAGACTGACCCGATGGTAGGAGGTCGACTCCGGCTTACAAATCATATCATCCTCGTTATAGTCACAAAACACGACGCCTTCGATTTGGTCGTGCAGATTCAGGGCCTGCAAGACACGTTCTGCGTGCTGTGAGATGTCCGGTCAGGCCAACGTCATCGGTTTGTTCTGTAAAGTACCGAGACGCACCGTCCGATACGAATTTGTAAACGCCCATACACGACACTTGGAACGGTCAATATCTGCCAACAGCTCCCTCGCGAGAGGATCGGGTGAAAGCATATCTTCGAGTGGAAGAGAGGCGAAACATTTTGCCTCAAAGTCCATTGGATCTATAGAGCACAAAATAAACACCTCGATGGGACGAAAAGCGAAGACTAGCACTACCTATGCTATGCTCGCATCGGAGTCCACGCACGGTGAGGCCATATTGAGTGAGATACTGTGTGCGTAGTTTGGAGGCCTTTTCGTCGGAAAAACCGAGAGATACGATGTAAGCTACGATTGCGTTCGCTTTAAACTCGACGTCCGGGCTGGTGGCCAACTTTACCATGAACTTTCACAAGCACGGCTTGCAAAATCCCTCGATTTGAGGAATAGAGGGTATTGTCTATGTCAAAGAAGACTACGAGCCGATCATCTGTGACTCGTGCGATGAGTTATTAAAGATATGGAAAGGACGTCATGAAGTTAAAGTCACCGTAGATACTTTCTGTGGTCATGGTCGTGAAGTTTTGAGCTCTTGAGTTTGAATGGGATTCACTCAAGCAGCAGCCCTTATTACACCTCCGTCAGTTTCGCCTGCTGCTACTAGTAGTAGTACTAGTATCCCGACCCGACGGACTCGGAGTACCGTGACTACGATTATGATAGTAGGTTCACAACGTGACGTGTATACCGTGCCAGATATCCGACCCAGGGGTATTCAAGTTACAAGCACGTTCGTGAACCTGCAACCTAGACAACTAGTACTATTGTAGTGACTAGAACGTGAGCTCGCAGCATCCGCATCAGCCAACGACCTCGTGCCTGCGCCGTCCGAGTCGACGTCTGCGGCCACCAAGACGAAGGAACAGCTGCGGAGGCATTACGTCCGCCGCGTGCTGCACAAAGTCATCGACGAGTCCGATGTTGTCCTCCTCGTTCTCGACGCGCGGGATCCAGCTGGGTGTCGCAGCCGGTTGGTAGAGGAGGAGGTGAGCAGGCGCGAAGTGGAGGGAAAGCGTCTCGTGTTCGTTCTCAACAAAATAGGTACGTGTGCATCTCCCTAATAAATGCTCTGCGTCTCTCTAGTCATCGACATTATGCGGGGCTTTTCGCGGGCGCGCGCGCTCTTGTAGATTTGGTGCCGCGCGAGAATGCCCAGGCATGGCTCAAACACCTCCCCTTCCGCTCCGCGGGCTCGCATCAGCGCACGAACATCATCGCCCCTGGCACCGCACCTGCGTTGCTTCCGCCTCCTCAAGGCGTATAAACCGAGCGCGACGCATCGCGTCACCGTTGGCGTCCTCGGCTTCCCGAATATCGGCAAGAGCAGTCTGATCAACACCCTCAAGCGCGCCAAGGTGCGGCATCGCGTTTGTTTGT
>Ga0137390_10004847_pt1 | contig 11265 bp, 10 predicted proteins | sample 15con2h24AmetaG_FD_104937 | JGI IMG/M metagenome (GOLD analysis project Ga0137390, IMG submission 104937) | Vadose zone soil microbial communities from Angelo Coast Range Reserve, California, USA - 15con2h2.4A metaG | ecosystem: Environmental > Terrestrial > Soil > Vadose zone > Saprolite... | reverse complement strand
CTGTCAATGCTTCGTCGCCGCCCTCGCGGGCGGCTCCGCATGACTCGGGGCCGTTGTGGTTCGCTAGTCCTTCAACGTATGAAACTTTCATTCACAACACCTCGCCGGTTTTGACCGGCGCACAAGGAGAAAGAAATGTCCCAAGTTACCACCTCAATTTGTCAGAAGCACGATTTCCCCAAGGGACCAAACGTGATCCGATAGCAACCGCCATCGCGCTATGACGGAGGAGTTAAGAACAGCCTTAAACGCTTACGTAAGTGCAGTGAGTCAGTTAGGGCAAAAATAGCCAAACCCGATGCCAGTCGGGCATGAAGCCAAAGCCATTTGTGAGTAACTGCGATTGCGGATCTTGTACCAGGTGCTCAGTGAATCACAGGGTGTCGCAATCTCCTAACGCGCTAGGTAATGCCCGCCTTTTTTGGTGAGCAGAACTTTGTGTCCATCAAACTCCAACTCATAGTTGCCCTCCGGGAAATCGTCGCCGTCTACGATGACACAGCGGGAGTATGCGACCGCCACGGGCACCATGGATTCGTCCACGTACGTGCTACTCCGCGTTGCCTGGACGCTGCACGTTCGCTGACGCCCTTCTCCGCGAAGTGTCCCATGCAACGAAACAATTTCTTTAGTCGTGGGCATTGTGCTTCAACCGCGGGCGTGCGGATGTGCAGCTTTGTACGAGTCCATCATAAGTCTTGTCGATACCTGAGCATAGTGCGCCGTGATGTCGAGATTGTCATGGCCAAGAACCTCCGCGATCACATCCAATGGGCAGCGATTGTCGAGCATGTGAGTAGCGCAGGCATGCCTTAAAAGGTGCGGATGCATCCGTTGCAGCCGGCGCACCTTCGTCATCTGAACCAGCATTCGGGCAACACTCCGGACATCTATAGGAGCGCCGTCACTGCTGTTGCTGCGCCAGAAAAAGAGGGCGCGGGTTTCCAACTTGCGCTCGACTAACACTCTCGAACGGGCAGCGAGATGCTCATCCAGCGCTTTTTTCGAGTGAGGATTCAGGGGAACAAGTCTTTGCCGTCCAGCTTTGCCGTACATGCCCCCTTTGCCGTGGATAAGAATGCTTCTGAGGTGATGGCGAGTGGTGTCCGGTCTTGAGCCGGGAATGGATGGATGGTAGCTTCGTGGGTAGCCACGTTTGCCTCCTATTTAGGCGAACTGGTTAGGGCTGGGTGAGTGCTACTAACACTCGCTCAGCCCGTTTTAACGTCCTGATAATCTCACCTTGCTGGCAAGGTGTCAAGTACAATCAAAAAATAGATCGTCCATCTTGCTGGCAGGGTGTAATATTTGCCGTATGGACGAGGACTTGATCAAGCAGGTGAGGTCCGAGCTAGCCAGGGAGGGCGGGAGGGCCCGGGCCAAGGCTCTTACTCCCAAGGAGCGCAAAGCAATAGCAACCAAAGCTTCAAAGGCGGCGGCGAAAGCACGAACCAAGAAGGCGAAGAAACGGAAATCGTGAACAGCGACCCGCGAGGCCCTCATGGATAAGGGTTGGCATTGGAAAAGTTGGCACCTGATGCCAATTGAAAAGGTAGGTAGATCTCCGAGGAGGGGATATGACCGTCAAGCGTCTGTTCAGTGGCGCAAGGTTCATCGGTGAGGCGGAGGGTGAGAGACGTACCTACTACGTCTTTCAGGGGGAGAGTGGCTATCTAGTGGCCACTCCTCAGTCGCCCAGAAACTATTCCGTCACGCTTGTCCAGAATGAAATTCCAGATGTGATCAGTCGCAAATTCAAGGGCAAACAGGTGACGGTCAATACGTTGAAATCGAAAGGAAACCGGCCAGGTTCGTTTCGAGACTACTTTGATCGCCTGAATGCACTCTATGTCATGGTCGCCTTGGGACGCGCGAGAAAACTCAAGAAAAAGCTGGGAAAAGCCATGCTGTTCAGAGTGAAGTGACCCCAGGGGTCGGCGCGATGCCCTCCAGCAAGTTAGTCGAGGAAAATGCTTTTACGCAGTTCGTGAGACCGTAAAAAGCAAAGGCCCGATTCGTGGTCGGGCTGTTTGGGTGACACTCTCTCGTTAGTCGTAGTGTATCACCGCTACGACGGAAAGGGAGATGTGTCTACAGCCTCGGCGTGGCGGAAGAAGATGACATTTCAAGTCGGATTTTTCGGCAACGACGGGATGCTGCTGGCTGGCGACACACGGGCCGTGCAGGAATCAGACGGACAGCAGTGGACTACAGCTCAATCGAAATTCATCGCTGACGCCGATATGAACATAGTGATTGCACAATCCGGTTTTTCGGTCGCTCTGCGGGTGGCCAACCGTCTCATTAGGGAGAACTGGTGCGGCGCCCCCAACACAGCGGAACAGGTAGTGGAGGACATATACAGAGATGAATATGGAGACAATTTCAAACGACTTTCTCCGAGGCCTCACCCCATGCAGCTGATCGTGGTTAGGCCCAAGGAACGGCGCATGTTCCATGTCTGCGTAGATGCCGGTACTGTGGTTACCGAGCCCCTTGCTGGGAAAGTGGTTTCTGGCTTCGCAACCCTCGCACTACTCTTCCTGGAACGCTATGTTCCTCCAAACTCTTCGCTGAATGACCTCAAACCCTTAGCTGCTCTTACTGTCTGGCTCACTGGCGAGATTGCCTCCTTTTTCGTGAATGGCCTTGAAATGATGGAGTTCCCTCACAATGAGAATCCACGAAGGCTAGGCCCAAAAGAGATCAAGGGCTTGCTTGAATGGTCAATGGAGACTGACACAAAAATACGGCAACTACTTGTTTCTGCTGGCTGAGAGCTGCGGCGGGATTAACTTCTCTCGGTTCTTCCGGTTTTTGATCTTCCCGTCCTCCCGCTTAACCTCTTCCATCTATCACCACTCCCTCGCTTCGCCGATTTCCCACAGAAATCTGCACGACGATCGCGGCAGTTAGAAGTTGGTCACTTGCCACGATTTATATTTCGTATATATCTCAAGATAGATCAGAGTTCCGGATAATCGCCGGCCCAATCACCGGTGATGACAAGGCGGGACACCTCCCTCCGCGCTTCCCGCCTTCCGGATGCATTCTGAAAGCGGGAGCAGTACGGGAGGTGGCGATGGAAGCCAATCCGCAACTAACGCCCGATCCGGAGCAAGCAGAGCAAGTAAAGCGAGCAGTTAAACGCGAGTATGCGAGCCAATATCGCACAAAGCAGCGCGAGTTGAACCGAGTCACGCCTGAGGAGCTACCACTTTTTCAGGCTGACCCGCGGCGCGAAGAGAAGCTCTCACTAGAACAAAAGAGTTGGAAAAAGTTCATTGTGTGTCGCCTCTGCGGATTCAAAGCAGGAAGGCTAACCAACCACCTCAAGGCGTCCCACCAGAAGGACCTCTCAAGCGGAGTGGCAGGGAGTGAACTCGGCTCATCGCCCTCAAGCGTGCAGACTCACCTGCGTCATACTGACATCGCAACCACGCTTGGGGTCTATACCCAGCCGATCGACGCGAGTGTTCGCAAGCTGGTGAATGCGGTTGCTGTGGACGTGATGAGCGCCGAGAACCCTGAGGCCGTCGCCGTGACAACGCGTGTCCAATGAAAGGTCAGAAGGTTTTGAACACAATTGCACACACAGAAAGAAACCGCACATTGCTAAGTGATTGGAGAGATGGAGCGGGAGACCGGGATCGAACCGGCGACATCCAGCTTGGGAAGCTGGCGTTCTACCGCTGAACTACTCCCGCTCAGAATTATGAGTGAATCTTATCAGCATGATTGAGGTCTGTCACCGGACCATGCCTGTGACTTGTCCGATGGTGGTTTTGGTTTGCGATTTCCGCGTCGGTCGGGGTGGCAGTCGAAATCATCATCAGTGAAATAGGGCAGCGGCGCGAATCGTGGGACTAGCCCTATTACTGGACGTTCGGTGTGCCTGCGATGATCGCAGGCGCGCTGATCTGCGGCTTCCTGGCACGGCGTAGTCGCGTAAGTATCGGTTACGCGCCTTTCCTCGGCCAATTGATCACTATGGTAGTCAGAAGCGGGGGGATCGATGCTGCCCCTGGGAGTGATATTTTCAGGATTTATCGGACTGAGCGGAGTGGCGGCAGCCTTTGTCGGTGCATCCCTCGGAAAGAGAGTGCTGGGGCAGACGGGATAAGGGAGACATTCAACTGAATTGTGCGCGACCCGAAGGCGCGGCAATCGTAGGCCTCCAGCAATTTCCACCCTACCCAACCACAATCAGTCGTCTCCGCGTGCACTTCCGATTCTGCGAATCGTGTGCCCGTCGGAATATTGACCCGGCCGAATTCCCAGGGAGGCAGCCACCAACGCGACTCCGGGAATTTCGCTGGTAGGTTGTTTCCGAATCTTAAGTGATGACGAAGTGCCCCCATTGCCAGACTTGGTGAGCTGACTTTCGTTTTCCAGCGGAACCGCGGCCTGCAGAAATGAGCGAGCCCAGCGATGCACGTTGTGATCTTTCACAATGTTGCGTAGAAGCCGCATGCGAATGCGCTTCTCTTCCGTCGTCATCAAACACGCATCGTGGATGGCCTGTGCCACTCCAGCGAAATCGTTTGGATTTACAAGAATTGCGCCGTGGCGTAATTCGGGACCGGCGCCGGCAAATTCGCTGACGATCAATACTCCACGCTCGTCTGCCTGCGCGGCACAGAATTCCTTGGCTACCAGATTCATTCCATCTTTGAGCGGAGTGATCAGGGCAATATCGGCGGCGCGATAGTAGGCCAGCAACTCAGCGCGTCCGAGGTTGCGGTGCATGTAATGGATGGGCACCCAGCCTGACTCGGTGAATTCGCCATTGATCTGGCTGACCAGAAGTTCGACTTCAAGGCGCAAATCCTTGTAGTTCGGAATTTCCTCGCGGCTGGGAACTACCACTTGCACCAACGTGATCTGGCGGCGCAATTCTGGAAAGCGACGAAGCAAAAGGCGAAAGGATTTGAGCCGCTCCGGAATCCCCTTGGTGTAGTCCATGCGGTCCACGCCCAGGACGAGCACGTTGTCCAGCAATTGTTTGCGGATATTCGTGGCGCGCGCTGCTACGTCAGGATGCGCGGCAGGTATGGCGAATTCCTCGAAGTCGATACTGATCGGGAAAGTTCCCACGACGGCCTGGCGCCCCTGCATCTTCGCCAACATATGGGGATGATTCTGCTCCACGGTGGCTTCGGGGAGTAGCCGCTGGAGGCAGCTCACAAAATTATTGCGGTCCCGGTCAGTCTGGAAACCAATCAGATCGAATTGAAGCAATGATTTCAGGATGCATTGCCGCCAGGGAAGCTTTTCAAAAATATCGGGCGCCGGAAACGGGATGTGCAGGAAGAACGCCATGCGGGCTCGCGATCCCGCCTCTCGCAGATATCGTGCCACGCTCATCAGGTGATAATCATGCGCCCAGATGAAATCGTCGTCCGTTGCAGTCTTGAACGCCGCCTGAGCAAATTTGCGATTGACCCGCTGGTAGGCTTCCCAATAGTCGGGATCAAACTTGCAGAGTGACGGCATATCGTGAAACAGGGGCCAGACAATCTCATTGGCAAATCCAGAATAGAACTTTGCGATCTCCTCGTCAGAAAGCGCTACGGCTTGAAGAGTATGAAAGCGCCGTCGTGAAGCTTTAGCCAGCAGATGCTCAACTTCTGGTCCTTGCACCGCACCTGCCCAACCGATCCACACTCCAGGTTGGTGACGCCAGGCTGCGTTCAGAGCGGTGGCCAGTCCGCCGGAACTGCGCTCTACCCGGGCACCACTGGCAGAATTTCGAATGAGCACGGGCAGCCGGTTGGAAACATTAATCAGGCGTCCTTTAATGAGCGTCATAGCTCTTCTCCTGAGCATCGAGCCATTCCTGGAAAAACTGGATCAGCTCCTGCGGTGGTTGCAGCCACACATAAGCCGCCGTCGGCCGTGATTGCGAACGAACCAGCGCGGTAAGCCCTTTTCCCTTTAGCGCGCGAAATGCGTCTTCATCAGTTTGGTCGTCGCCCAGATAGGCCACAGCGGAGTCGGGGTGAATTTCATTGAGAACGGTATTTACGGCATCCCCTTTATTTTTCCCGAGAACGCGAAGTTCTAGGCCGCCATCGAAGTCCAGCAAACTCAGTGAATACTCGTCGCGAAGCGGAATCCAACGTTGGAAGACACGCGATTTGATGTCTTCGATTTCCTGCGCGGTCAAGCCTCTCCAATGCACAGCGACACCGCCGGGCTTAAGTTCTATTTGCCGCTCCAAGCCATCGGTCCTCAAAGAGGTGGCTGCCATGAGAAGTCCCATTTGCTGATCGTGGGGCAGAACGCCGAGTTCATAACTGCCGTCGGGTTTGAGGCGCTCCAAGCCATGGCTTCCCCAGATTTCTGGGTGGGGATGGATGCCGCTTAGTAACAGAAGTTCGCGGGCGGGGCGTCCACTGATGAGGACCACACGCGTTCCCTCCGCCATGATGCGCGCCAGCAGATCGGGGACTTCGGGATAGGGAAAAGCAAGATTGCGGTCGGCGGAAAAAGGAGCCAGAGTCCCGTCATAGTCGAGGAGAAGAACACGAGCGGAAGCCGACCTGAGGCGGTCCAGAAAAGACCCGTAACTGATTTGACGCTCGAGTGCCTTCATTGCGGGCTCCTGACCCAGCAACCGACAACAAGAAAGCGATACCCGGCGCGAAGTGGCGAAAAATTCAGCCCCGTCAAAATTGAACTGCTTAGACCAGCATTCGCAGTTCAGGGCCGGCCAGTAACTGGCCTAACTAGGTGACCGTCCGTCGCAAAATTACGGCGGAGGTGGAAGAGCGGCCGCATACCCCTATGCTGCCGCAGAATTTCGAAGAACTAGCATCATTTTACCACGGAAAATGTACCGAAAAATGCGCAGAAGTGCATGATTGAGCAGCAACTCAGGTCCAGCGAAACCAACGCAGGGCGAGCACAAACGAGACACCGCCCCACAGAACAAGCACCAGCAGACGGCCGGACTGCGAAGCGAGCGATGCGCCTTGCAGGATCGTGGCGCGTAAGGCGTCATTGAGCGCCGTCAGCGGCAATGCTCTGATGAAAGGATGTACGATGGCGGGAAAACGCTCATAAGAAAAAAAGACGCCGGAAAAAATCCACATAGGCATCATTACGAGGTTAATCAGCCCGCTGACACTCTCAATCTTCTGCGCGCGACTGGCCGTGAGCAGGCCCAGGCCACCGAAAGCAACGGCACCAATCGCTCCTAGCAACACGATCGTAAGTATGGATCCGAGCACCCGCATGTGGAACACCAGCACGCCAAAACCAAGCAGCAGTGCCACTTCTATAAGCATGAGCACTAAGCGGCTGCTAGTGAGTGCAAGCAAAAAATCGCTCCGACGCATCGGGGTAGCTACGAAGCGTTTGAGCAGCTTGCGTTGGCGCATGTCCACCAAAGCGAATCCGATTCCCCACATTCCAGAGTTCATCAAGTTCATCCCTAACAGTCCGGGGATGAGGAAATCGATGTAGCGCGAGCCGGGCTCGGTGGAAGTCACGGCGGTGGTGGGAAGTGGGTCCGTACGGCCCGCGGCAGTTTGCAGCGCGTCGTCTACCTCCGCCCGGGAAAGGACGCTTTCGGGACGCGAAGGATCGTAATGATAACGGAAGCCACCGTTGGTATCTGGCTCCACCACAAGATCGTATTTTCCTAGACGGAAACCTTGGAGAGCGAGCGATTGCTTGAGCACTTCAGCACGGATGGAAGACTTCCTAGACTCGAGGAGCGCCATCGCCTTATCCGCGTCAGGACCGGCGACAATCGCGATCGAGGTGACGTCGGCGGGCTTATTGCGGAAGGCGATGCCCAAGCCTAGCGCAAGAAGTAATGGAAAGATGAAAACCCAGAAAATCACTTCCGGTTCGCGTTTGAGTTCCTTCATCCGCGCCATCAGCAGATGAGTGAAGGCGGACCAACGGCCGTTGCGGCGCGGCGGTCGCGCAGGAATGAGGTGACGTTCCGTTGGCGGAGTTTGCTGGGAGACAGTCATCAATGCGCCTCCGTAACCGCCGCGATCCCACTGTCGAGCTTTTCTCGGCTTGGACGGAAGAAGGCACCCGTCCCCACGTGATCTCTGCAAGGCGTCATCAGTCTTCCCTCAGGTGGCGGCCCGTAAGGCGGACGAATACGTCCTCCAGGCTAGCCTGTCGCGTGGTGAGGTGCAAAAGTTGGGAGCCTTGGTTGTGGACCGCATCCAGCAGAGCGGGAATGGTTCGATGGGGCTCGCGCACGTTCAAGCAAACCAGGCCGTCGTCGTGACGGACCGAGTCCACCCCTGGGAGCGCCCGCCATCCGTCAAGGTTCGCGTCGTCCGAGTTGCCGCCAACGGAAAATTCCACTACATGGTGTCCGCCAAGCCGGTCGATCAGATCGGCGGGTGTGCCTTCGGCGATCAGTTGGCCGTGATCAATGATGGCCAGCCGATCGCAAAGGCGCTCGGCCTCGTCCATGTAATGGGTTGTAAGCAATACTGTGCCGCCATTTCGTTGAAAGGCGCGAATGATATCCCAGAGTTGACGCCGGCTCTGCGGATCGAGGCCGGTCGTCGGCTCGTCGAGAAAAAGAACTCTCGGATTTCCCACGAGAGCAGTAGCAACGGCCAGGCGCTGGCGCTGCCCGCCGGACAGCTTTCCTACCCATGCGTCGGCTTTTTCGTTGAGCTGGAGGTCGGTCAATACATCGTCTGACGAGCGAGGTTCGCGATAAAAGCTGGAAAACAATTCAATGGTCTCGCGGACCGTGAGTTTTTCCGAAAGACGAGTTTCCTGCAAAGAGATGCCGAGCCACTCTCGCAGCTCTCGCGCATTGGTCTGCCAATCGTGACCAAGAATTGTGACCTTGCCGGAAGTGGGCTCCAGCAGACCTTCGAGGATCTCAATAGTCGTGGTCTTCCCTGCTCCATTAGGGCCGAGCAAACCAAAGCATTCTCCAGTTTCGATTTCCAGGTTCAGCCCGCGGACCGCTTCAACTTTTCCGTCGTAGGTCTTGCGCAGGTCGTGACATTGAATGGCGACTGGCACCGGGAAATTTTACCGTAACGGGTGACTTTGAGATCGGGGGGACTCTCGGTCAGTCGGACTCTGACGGCTTCCCGCGATACGAAGCAGGTAAGACCGAGTGGGGTGGCGACGGCATGGGAGTCTTTCCTTTCACATCATGCCAGAGGATTGCATTGAGCACTGCGGAATTCACTGCATCCGGACGGGAGAAGTCCATCTTGGCGGATTCTTCCGCACCTTGCCCCCGTTTTGGATTGATTTGATAGATCAGTTCATTATCGCGGTTGCGCCAGTCCGCACTGAATGGCGGCTGGTTGCCGGCACCGGAAAATAATGGAGCCATCACCGGCGCATACGCGTCGTTCTGGTTCATTGGCGGCAAGCCGAGCAAGGTCTCAAGAGTGTGAACCATATTCACCGTGGTGTAGAAGCCATGGTCCACAAACGGACGCTCGATCGCACCGGGTGAGTACTTGCTGATGACGAAGGCGATGGAACGGTGAGCATCAACATGATCTGCGCCGTCCTGAGCGTCGTCCTCAATCACAAGAATCGCAGTGTCATCCCAATAAGGGCTGTGAGAGACGGCTTCGACTACACGACCGAGAGCGAGATCGTTGTCAGCCACCGAGGCGGCCGGACGCGGATGTCCGGCGCTCGTCCCATGCGTGTGGTCATCGGGCAGATAGAGTAAGACGAAGTTAGGTAATTTGGTTCCCTTCCCTTCTTTACGCGCGCGAACAAAACCGTCGAACTCGTTAAGAAATTCGTCGGCGCGAAGCTGATCAGGATAATCGGTATTGAAGTCTGGATAGTTGGGATCGAAATGGTCACGCAACACCGCCTTGGCGGGCTTCATACGCCTCATCACAGGAACAGGCCACGGCCAGGGACTAGGCGAACCATGTGGCTGCCCAACATTCGGTGGCAGCGGTTCTCCCGTCTTAATCACAGGGCGTGGACATTCCGCTTCGAGGGACGAAGGAGTTTCTTCTTTGGGAGATGCCGGGCCTTTACGTGGACGCTTGCACCATACTGCATTCACAAACTCGCCATAATCGCGGTAGCTCAGGCCATGGCTTGATGCGTTATCCCAGATGTAGCCGGTGGAAGGAGCATCGACATCAGGTTCACCATGCTCAAGGGGGAATTCGTCGGCGACAGTTCCTTGAAAGTCATAGGTGCGCTCTTTGCCGCGATATGCAATTTGCCAAGTCTTTTCGTTGTAGTCGCTGGTAATAGCGGCGGTGGTCCATTCATGGCCGTCGCCAGAGACTTCTCCGCTATCGTAAAAGTTGTCGAGCACGCCAAATTGCAATGCCAGCTTGTGCTCGTTGGGAGTGATGTCGTCCCCATAAAGAGTAAGCGAAGAATCCCCGTTGCCTACTTTCAGGTCGCCGAGCACCTGGTCATACGTGCGATTCTCTTTGATGACGTAGATCACATGGCGAATTGGATTAGAGCCACTACGGAATTGAATGCGTCCCGGATCGGAGTGAAATAGATTGGTTTCCCCGACCTGACGCGTGAGCTCGGGGAGATGTTCCTCCGCCTGGCGAAAGTTTAAACGAGAAATCGATCCGTAAAGCAGAGTCACGATATAAGGGTGCCTTCGATGACCTTTGCGCTCGAGCTCGTTATCACCATTGTTCGGGCCTGTGCTGCGTCCTTTAGCAGTTGCGATCAGCAGCTCGTCACCGACTGTCGCCAAAGCGCTGGGATACCATTCGGTAGGAATGAAACCTGAAGCTTCATCGGGCGATGGAAATGCGATGCTCTTCTGTGACAGTCTGGCAGTGTCGAATACTGCAACCGCATTAATCGAGGCATCAGCAACGAACAAACGCTTGCCATCGGACGACTGAGCCAGCGCATTGGGATAAGTTCCAGCAAATTCCTGGTTGGGAAGTCGAGTGGAAGAAAGATGGATCATCTCTCCCGATGCGGTATCAATTGTGGCCACGGCGTCGGCGTTCGCCAGTGCAGCGTAGAGCAGCTTCCCATCGATGCTGAGCAGCATTGCGGTGGGATGAGATCCAGGGGCGGTCTCAGATTTGGGTTGTAAGAGGGAGATCCACCGTTTAACACTCCCCTTCGCCAAGTCGAGTTCGACAATGCTGGAAAGATTCCACAGGCTGCACCAGGCGCGTAGGCCGTCCCTGGTTACGACCACGGTGTAAGGGAACGACGACGGAACCATTTGATGTTTGCCGAGATCGAACTGCTGCAAGATGTGACCATCGGAGGAATCCAGCAGCACTACGTTAT
>Ga0137390_10004845_pt1 | contig 11267 bp, 6 predicted proteins | sample 15con2h24AmetaG_FD_104937 | JGI IMG/M metagenome (GOLD analysis project Ga0137390, IMG submission 104937) | Vadose zone soil microbial communities from Angelo Coast Range Reserve, California, USA - 15con2h2.4A metaG | ecosystem: Environmental > Terrestrial > Soil > Vadose zone > Saprolite... | reverse complement strand
GCCGGCCGGGCGGGGCGGCGTTCGACACGCTCCGCGGCGGTGCTCGTCGCGAGCAGCGCGCCGATCGACCAGTTCATCATCCGGAACCCCTCCTATTTCTTCGATGCCTCGCCCGAGCACGCGCTGATCAACCCGGACAACCTGCACATCCTCCTCGACCAGGTGAAGTGCGCAGCGTTCGAGCTGCCGTTCGCGGTGGACGAGCAGTTCGGGCCCGACGATCGGGTCGATCGAGTCGACGTCCAGCAGATCCTGGCGGTCCTCGCCGAAGAAGGCTTCGTGCACGCCGCCGACGGCCAGTGGAACTGGACGCACGAGTCGTACCCCGCGGACGCGGTCAGCCTGCGATCGGTGTCGTCCGACAACTTCGTCATCATCGACACCACCCGCGGCGAGCGCGTGATCGGCGAAACCGACTTCACGAGCGGGCCGGCGACGCTCCACGAGAAGGCGATCTACATCATCGAGGGACAGCTCTTCCAGGTCGAGCGGTTCGACTTCGAGAATCGCAAGGCCTTCGTCCGGACGGTGGATTGCGATTACTACACCGATGCGATCACCTACACGAAGGTGACGATACTGGATACGTTTGCGTCGGAGGCTTCTTCGTTGCCTTCCCCGCCCCCCAGCCTCCAGCCGCCAACCTCCTCATCAGTGAAGAGCCACGGCGAGGTCCATGTTGTCTCGCGCGTCGTCGGCTTCAAGAAGATCAAGTTCTATACGAACGAGAACGTCGGGTCGGGCGAGCTCGATCTGCCCGAGCAGCAGATGCACACCACCTCCTACTGGCTGACGATCCCGTCGGCGGTGATGGCGGCGCTGCCCTGTGGCAGCGACGATCGGCGCGACGGCGTCATCGGACTCGCGTTCGCGATGCGGCACGTGGCGCAGCTGCTGCTGATGTGCGATCGGCACGACGTGGGCGTGTCGATCGACGGCGGGTCGCTCGAGCCGCCGTCGCTCCGCAAACGCGGAGCTTCGGGGGGCCAAGCCGGCCCACACCCAGCGGCCCTGCAAGCGGAGCCGAACATCTTCATTTATGACAACTATCCCGGCGGCATCGGCTTCAGCCGGCCGCTGTTCGACATGCACGCGCCGCTGCTGGAGCGGACGCGCGAGCTGATCACGGGATGTCCGTGCGCGTCCGGGTGTCCGTCGTGCGTCGGACCGGAAGGCAACACCGGCCCGCACGCGAAGCTCGTGGCGTCCGAGATCCTCCATCGCCTGCTGATCGCCGAGACCGAGTAGTGGATCTCACCTCCCGTCTCCGGTCGATCGTCCGCCCACCGAACGCGGTGCCACGAGAGCTCACCTACGAGCCGGACACCGGCCGCTTCGAGGCGACGATCGACATCGACCGCGTCGCCGACGTGCTCGGCGGGCAGGTCGTGACGAACCGCTTCGGGCGCGCGCTGATCGTCGATCGCCGGTACGAGTCCGACAGGTTCCACGGCCTGCGCCGCGTCGGCGACTGCGACATCAGGGACGGCGACACGCTCAGGCTGCTCGATCCCGCGTTGCCGCCGCTGGATGGCGCCGGTTCGCGCACGCTCTTCGTCGATCTGGAGACGACCGGGTTGAGCGGCGGCGCCGGGACCGTGGCGTTTCTCGTCGGGTGCGGCTGGTTCGACATGGGCGCGTTCCAGGTCCGCCAGTTCCTCCTGACCAGTTACGCGAGCGAGCGCGCGCTGCTGTGCGCCGTCGCCGAGTGCTTCGGGGCGACGTCGCTGCTCGTTACCTACAACGGCAAGACGTTCGACGTGCCGGTCATGGAGACGCGCTGGCTGTTCCACCGCATGCCGCTGCCGCTCGAAGCGGTACGGCATTTCGACATGCTGCATCCGGCGCGGCGGCTGTGGCGCGCGCGGGAGGGGGACGCCGAGGGGAGCTGCAGGCTCGGCACGCTCGAGCGCGTGCTGTGCGACGTCACGCGCGTCGGCGACATCCCCGGGATGGACATCCCGGCGCGCTACTTCCGGTTCCTGCGCAGCGGCGACGCGCGCCCGCTGGAACCGGTGCTCGAGCACAACCGCCTCGACTTGATTTCGCTGGCGGCGGTTTGCGCGCATGCGGTGGAGCTCGTGGAAGAGGGAAGCACGCGCTGCCGGGACGCGGCCGAAGCGCTGGCGCTCGGCAAGATCTACGAGCGCGCCGGCTGCGTCGACAAGGCGATCGCCGCGTACCAGCAGGCCGGGGCCGATCCGTCGGCGCACATCGATGTCGTGCTGGAAGCGATCTACAGGCTGGGGCTGCGCCGCCGCCGCGAGCGCCGTTTCACGGAGGCGGCGGACTGCTGGCGGCGGTTGCTCGATATGAAGCAGCCCCACCTTCGCCAAGACTCCGGCGGCCAAGGGCAGGCCCGCCTTCGCCAAGGCTCCGGCGGCCAAGCACGCAGCAAGCTGCTCGGGCCGCTCCGGCAGTACGCCGTCGAGGCCCTCGCCATCCACCATGAGCATCGCGAGCGGGACTATGCGGGGGCGAAGGAACTGACGCTCCAGCTGCTGGACGAATCCGACGAGGCCAGCATCCGCCGGAAAACGGAAGCCACCAGGCACCGGCTGGCCCGCCTGGAGAAAAAGATCGCCAGAAAAAACGACAGCCACCTATTCGGTGGCTGTACGTAATCCTGCTCGGGGCAGGCGTGAAGGCCTGCCCTACTTCGCGACGGCGGTCTTCTTCGCTTTGTCGGTCTTTGCCGCTTTCTCGGTCTTCGCCGTCTTCGCGGCGGCCTTGCGGGTCTCGGAGGTCTGCACACCGAACCGCTTGGTGAAGCGCTCCACCCGACCTTCCGTGTCGATCAGCTTCTGGCGCCCCGTGAAGAACGGGTGGCAGTTATTACAGATTTCGAGGTGCAGCTCCGGCTTGGTGGACCGGGTCTTCCACGTCGCGCCGCACGCGCAGCGCGCCTCGATATCGTGGTACTTGGGGTGAATCCCTTCCTTCACGGCCTGCTCCTTGGGGTCTCGGGCAAAAGCTCAGTATATCATGGTCCCTAGTCCATGGTCCCTGGTCCATCGTCCCTGGTCATCAGTCCCTGGCCTTTTGCTTTCAGCTAGTTACTGACTTCAGCTGTCCTCAGGGACCCTGGACCAGGGACCCTGGACCAAGGACCAAGGGACCCAGGGACTAAGGAATATCGATCCACCGGTCCCAGCGGTGACGGCGCAACTCGCCCATGAGCGGCGCGGGCAGCGGAACCCCGTCGCTGACCGCCAGGTTCTGCTCGACATGCCGCAGCTTACGCATCCCCGGGATTACGGTACTGACGGCAGGGTGCTGGAGAATGTGCCGGAGCGCCAGCTCCGGCATCGACATGGCCGCCGGCACGACCGGACGCAGTCGGTGGACCCGCTCCAGTGTGTTCTTGAGGTTCTCCGGCTGGAAATAAATGTTGCGGAAGTCTCCGTCCGGCCATTTCGTGTCCGAGGTCAGCGTGCCGGTCAGGCTGCCTTCGTCGAAGGGCACGCGCGCGATGACGGCGATGTTGCGGCGCTGGCATTCCGCGAACAGCTGGTCCTCCGGCGCCTGGTCGAACACGTTGTAGACGACCTGCACGCTGTCGATGAGATCGGTCGCGAGCGCCTTCAGCACGTTCGTGGGCTGCCACCGGTTGATACTGATGCCGATGGCGTTGACGAGGCCGTCCTTCTTCAGCGACTCGACCGCGCGCTGCCAGGACAGGTCGGCCGCCCACGAGTCGTCCCACACGTGGAACTGCTGGAGATCCATACGCGGCGTCCCCAGGTTCCTGAGGCTGATCTCCGTGTATTCACGGATGTAGTCCCCGGGGAAGACGTCGCTCAGCGGGTACTCAGGCCGTGCCGGCCACGTGCGGTTCTTCGGTGGGATCTTGGTCGCGGTGTACAGACGCTTGCCGGGATGCCGCCTGAGCAGGTCGCCGAGGAGCTGCTCGCTCCGTCCTTCGCCGTAAGCCCATGCGGTGTCGAAGAAGTTACACCCGAGCGCGACGGCCCGGTCCAGCGACCGCCGCGATTCCTCGTCGTCCGAGCCGGTCCACCCGGCCATGCCCCACATGCCGTAGCCAACCTCGGAGACCTTCCAGCCTGTCCTGCCAAACGTCCGGTACTGCATTCGATCATCATAGTTCAGAGACGCGGAGGGCGAGGAACCCCCTCCGTATCCCCGCAAAGCGCAGATCTCAGGGCTGGCATCGACGGGGCGGTTAAGGTAACCTCGGGCGGATATACCCCGGGAGGGCCGATGTTCCGATTCGACGCAGAAAAAAGCGTTCACTTCTGCGACGGGATGCGGCGCCGCGACTTCCTGCACGCGGGATCGCTGGCGCTCCTCGGCCTCAGCCTGCGCGATCTGGCGGTGCTCGAAGCGGCCGGGCGCGTCGACACGTCCCGCGACGTCAACTGCATCATGCTGATGCTGGTCGGCGGTCCGAGCCATCTCGACACGTGGGACATGAAGCCGGACGCGCCGTCCGAGATCCGCGGCCCCTACAAAGCGATCCCGACCAACGTCACCGGCATCCAGATCAGCGAGATCTTTCCGAGGATGGCGAAGCACGCGGATAAGTACGCGCTGCTGCGATCGGTCTATCACTCGGGTGCCGGTGTGCACGATGTCGGGCACCAGTACATGCAGACGGGGCGCTTCTTCCAGTTCGGCAACGAACAGCCCCACATCGGCTGCGTGCTCAGCAAGCTGAAGGGACCGAAGGGGGACGCGCCGCCGCACGTGCTGCTGCCGCGGCCGATCGGCAATACCGGGGGCAACCTCCCGCACGGCCAGAACGCCGGGTTCCTCGGCAAGACGTACGACCCCTTCGTGCTGAACGCGGATCCCTCGGATCCCGATTTCAAGGTCCCCGACCTGCTCTCGCCCGATTACCTGCCGCCGATACGCGTCGACGGGCGATCGTCGATGCGGCAACTGGTCGACAAGGCGGTCGCGCATCTCGAGTCCGTGCCGGACGCGCGGCTGCTCGAGAGCAACTTCCAGTCGGCGTATCGCATGATGTCGTCGCAGAAGGCCCGGGACGCGTTCGATCTCTCACAGGAGAGCGATGCGACCAAGACCCGCTACGGGCGTAACCGCTTCGGCATGAGCTGCCTGCTGGCGCGCCGGATGGTCGAGCGCGGCGTCCGCTTCGTCACGGTGAACATGTTCGAGACGGTCTTCAACGAGATCACGTGGGACATCCACGGCTCGGCGCCGTTCAGCCCGATCAGCTGCTATCGGGATCTCATCGGGCCGATGTTCGATCACGCGTACAGCTCACTGCTCGAGGATCTGCACGACCGCGGACTCCTGAAGGACACGCTCGTGCTCGCGATGGGGGAGTTCGGCCGCACGCCGAAGGTCAATCCCGCCGGCGGCCGCGATCACTGGACGAACTGCTGGACGATTCTGATGGGCGGCGGCGGCATCAAGGGGGGCCAGGTAATCGGGGCGTCCGACGAGATTGGCGGCTATCCGCGCGATCGGCCGATCGCGCCGCCCGATGTCGCGGCGACGATCTACAAAGCGCTCGGCATCGACGTCGAGACGCCGCTCGTCGGCGCGGCCAACCGGCCGGTGCCTGTCGTCGACTACGGCCATCCGCCGATTCAGGAGCTCTTCTGAGCGCCAGCGGGGAGACGTCCATGTTGAGATCACGCCGCGCGCCGCTCGCCGCGGTTCTCTTCGCCGCGATGGCGGCCACCGGCGGAGGGCCGCATGCCGACACGGGCGACGTCGCCGGCGAGCTGGCCGTCCTGCCGGAGGCCATCGTTCTGCGCGGACAGGGCAGCCATCAGCAGCTCCTGGTCGAAGCGCGCTCCGCCGGTGCGTATGTCGGCAACCGCACCGCGGAGAGCACGTTCACGTCCTCGAACCCGAATGTCGCCACGGTCGACGCGAAAGGGGTCGTGACGGCGGTCCGCGACGGCCGCGCGTTCATCACCATCCATGACGGCGCACGCACCGTATCCACGACGATCGAGGTGGAGCGTGCCTTCGCGCCGTCTCCCCTGACGTTCCGCAACCACGTCGTCCCCGTCCTCACCAGGGTCGGGTGCAACTCGGGCCCCTGCCATGGCGCGGCGGCGGGGAAGAGCGGCTTCAAGCTGACGCTACGCGGCTACGATCCCGAGGCCGACTATCTGACGCTGACGCGGCAGGCGACGGCGCGCCGCATCAACATGGTCGAGCCGGCGCGGAGCCTGATGCTGCTCAAGCCGACGCTCGCGGTGTCGCACGGTGGCGGCAAGCGCTTCGCGGCAGACTCCCCCGAGTACCGCGTCATTTCGCAATGGATTGCCGCGGGGACGCCGGCACCCTCCGACTCCGATCCGGCGATGACGCGCCTCGAGGTGTTTCCGCCGGCGGCGCGGCTGAAGCCGGGGGACGAGCAGCCGATCATCGTCCGGGCCCGCTTCGCCGACGGCCACGCCGAAGACGTCACGCGCTGGGCGAAGTTCGCCACGAACGAAGGGGCAGTCGCCACGGTGAGTGACGAGGGAATGGTAAAGGTGCAGGGGCCGGGCGAGGCCGCGATCTCGGCGTCCTTTCTGAGCCGCCTCGCGACTGCCCGGATCGCGTCGCCGTTTCCGATCCACGTGGATCCAGCGGTCTACGCCGGCGCGCGGCGCGCGAACTTCGTCGACGATCTGGTCTTGCGGAAGCTGGAAGAGCTCAACATCGAGCCCTCGCCGCTCTCCTCCGACAGCGAGTTCATCCGGCGCGCCTACCTCGATGCCGCGGGCATCCTGCCCGAGCCCGAGGAGGTCAGGACGTTTCTCCAGGACGGGCGCTCCGACAAACGCGCGCGGCTGATCGACGCGCTCCTGGAGCGGCCGGAGTTCGTGGACTACTGGGCATACAAGTGGTCCGATCTGCTGCTGGTGTCGAGCAAGAACCTGCAGTCGAACGCGATGTGGGCGTACTACAACTGGATCCGCGCGAGCGTCGCCGCGAACAAGCCGTGGGACCAGATGGCGCGGGAGATTCTGACGGCGTCGGGCAACACGCTGTCGAACGGCGCCGCCAACTACTACGTCCTGCACAAGAACCCCATCGACACAACCGAGAACGTGGCGGTGACGTTCATGGGCTTCTCCATTACCTGCGCCCGCTGCCACAACCACCCGCTCGAGCGGTGGACGCAGAAGGACTACTACCAGATGGCGAACCTGTTCTCGCGGGTCGCCATCAAGAACGGATCCGAGCGCGGCGACATCATCGTGTACCCGGCGAGGACGGGTGAGATCAATCACCCGCGGCTCAATGCGCCGCTGGCGCCGCGTCCGCTCGACGGCCTGGCGCTGCCGCCCGACTCGCCGCAGGACCGGCGGCAGTACTTCGCCGACTGGCTGGTGTCGCCCGACAATCCGTTTTTCGCGCGGGCGATGGTCAACCGCGTGTGGAAGAACTACATGGGGCGCGGGCTCGTGGAAGCGGTCGACGATATCCGCGATGCCAACCCGCCGTCCAATCCGGCGGTCCTCGCGGCGCTCACCCGCGATTTCGTCGAGCACCGCTTCGACGTCAAACAGCTGGCCCGGACGATCATGACCTCCACGACGTATCAGTTGACGTCGACGCCGACGGAGACCAACGCCGGCGATCTGAAATACCACTCGCACTACATCGCGAAGCGGCTTCCCGCCGAAGTGATTCTCGACGCCCTCGGCCAGGTGACCGGCGTTCGCGAGGCGTTCCCGGGCTATCCCGGCCGCCGGGCGCTGCAGCTGCCGGACGCCGCGGTGGACTCGTACTTTCTCACCGCCTTCGGGCGCCCGCCGCGCGTCACCGCCGCCGATTCCGAGCGGCAGCAAGAGCCGAGCATCACGCAGGCGCTGCACGTCATCAACGGCGATACCATCAACCGGAAGCTGCGCGCCCCGCGCGGCCTGATCGAGAGCCTGCTCGCGGCCAACGGGGACAACCGGGCGGCCATTGAGCGCCTGTATCTGTCGGCGCTGAGCCGCTACCCGACCGAGGAGGAGCTGCGCACGCTCACGAAGGCGATGGACGACGCGGCCGCCGGCTCGCCGCGGCGGTCGGTGCTCGAAGATCTCGCATGGGCGGTTCTCACGGGCACGGAATTTCTCTTCAACCATTGATGCATCGATGACGCGGCTGTCGACGACCATTGCCTGTCTGGGTGCGGCGCTCGCCGCCGCCTGCGCGGCGCGGACGGCTCGCGTGACCGGCCCTGCCGGCCCGCACGCGGCCGCCTACACGGACGTGCAGCCGATCCTCCGCGAGAGTTGCGAGCACTGCCACAACGAGGACAAGCTCAAAGGCGGACTGCTGATGGACAGCTACGCCGCGCTCCTCGCCGGCGGCGATCACGGGAGTGCGATCATTCCGGGAGAGAGTGCGTCGAGCCGCCTGATGCAGATGATCGAGGGCAAGCTCACGCCGCGGATGCCGTACAAAGAGGATCCATTGTCCCGCTCCGACGTGGAGCTGATCCGACGCTGGATTGACGCGGGCGCGCCGCCGCCAACCGACAAGGATGCCGCGCCGCGGGGAGACGTCACCGTCCCTGACATCAAGCCGACGGTGCCCGCAATGGGTGCCGTCGCGGCGATCGCGTTCGATCCCGCGACGCGCCGCATGGCCGTCGGCGGCTACAAATCGGTGCACGTGATGGCGCTCACCGGCCGTGCCTGGACCGCAACACTCGCCGGCCATGCGGATCTCGTCCGGGCGCTGGCGTTCTCGCCGGACGGACGGCGGCTCGCGGTCGCCGGCGGTCCGTCCGGCCGGTTCGGTGAGATCAAGATCTGGAACGTCGAGGCGGCGGCGCCCAAGGCCGTCTCCACCATCCAGGGGCACACCGACACGATCCTGGCGATCGCGTTCTCGCCCGACGGCGCGACGATCGCGAGCGCGGGCTACGACAAGCTGGTCAAAATCTGGGACGTGGCCACGGGCAAGGTCGTCAGGACGCTGAAGGAACACTCGGACGCCGTCTACGCGGTGGCGTTCATGCCCGGCGGCCATCAGCTCGTGTCCGCGGCGGGCGATCGGACGCTGAAAGTCTGGGACGTCTCGACCGGGAAACGCCTCTTCACGATGAACGACGCGCTCGATTCGCTCTATGCCGTCGCGGTGCATCCCTCCGGATCGCAGATCGCCGCCGCCGGCGCGGACCGCATGATCCGGACGTGGTCGTGGAATTCCGACGGCTCGACACCGGGCGGCAACACCGGCGCTCTGATGGCGTCGACCTTCGCGCATGCGGACGCGGTACTCCGCCTGGCGTACTCGCCCGACGGGTCGACGCTGGTGTCCGCCGGGGCCGATCGCGTCATCAAGGTGTGGGACGCCCGGACCTTGCGCGAGACCCGCCTGTTCGAGGCGCAGCCCGACTGGATCATGGGACTGGCGCTCAGCGCCGACGGAAAGTGGCTGGCGGCCGGCCGGTATGACGGCACGCTCGGCCTGTATGCGCTCGCCGGTGAGAGCAATGGGGAACAGTTCGTCGTCCCGCGCTGACGCCGCTCATACCACTGATGCCGCTGATGCCGCTGATGCCGCTGATGAACGAGGAGAACACTGCCGTGCGAAACACCGCCGCTCGCCTCATTGCGTTCACGATCGCGCTGCTGGCCGCCGCATCGGCTGCCCTCGCCCAGACGGCCCCGCCGACGCTGGAGAAAGTGAGCCCCACCGGCGCCCAGCGCGGAACGCGGGTCACCGTCACCATCGAGGGGACCAATATCGGTGGCGCGACCCGGCTCATCTTCAGCGCGCCCGGGTTCTCGGCAACCATCGCGGGCATCAAGGAAATGCCAATCGAAAAGCGCGAGATGCGCAAGGGGGTCGTTCGCACGGATGCGCCGATCGACGATAAGGCGAGGAAATACGAAGTCACTGCCGTTGTGACGATCGCGGCGGACGTACCGCATGCGGTGCACGCCTTCCGGTTGTATACGCCGCTCGGCGTGTCCAACCTCCTGCGATTCGCCGTCAGCGCGCTGCCCGAGGTCACCGAGCACGCGCCGCACGGACCGGATGCGCCGCGGAAGGTGACGCTGCCGGCCGCGCTCGTGGGCGCGCTCGAGAAGCCGGGCGCCGTCGATGCCTATGAGTTTGCCGCGCGCGCGGGCGAGGAGCTGGTCTTTCAGGTCGTGGCGCGCCCGCTGGGGTCGCGGCTCGACAGTGTCGTCCGTCTTCTCGACGCGCACGGCCGGGTGATCGCGGAGAACAACGATTTCGATCTGAGCCGCGACTCGATCCTGACGTGGCGCTGCGCGAACGCTGGAATGTATGTCGTGACGATCGAGGACGTCGAGCACGCCGGCGGCAAAAACGGCTACGCCTATCGGATGTATGCCGGCGCGTTGACGCACCTCACCTCCCTGTTGTCTCTCGACTTGTCGACTCCGTTCAGTCCAGCGGCGCTGAAGCGCAAGGCCGCGGCGCTGGGACGCTACGAGGAGGTAGCCGAACAAGAGCCCAACGACGATCTTGCGGTCGCGCAGAAACTCTCTATTCCCTCGACGGTCAGCGGCCACATCCGCCCGGCGGCGGCCGCGGCCGGAAGCTCCCGGGCCGGGCGGGCCGATCAGGATGTCTTCCGCTTCACGGCGCGGAAGGGGCAAACGCTGATCTTCGACGTCACAGCGCAGCAGCTCGGCTCACCGCTCGATTCGTTCATCGAGGTCCTCGATGGCAACGGCCGCGTGGTGCCGCGGGCGGTCATCCGCTGCCTGGCGCAGACCGAGATCGCGCTCAACGACCCCGACTCGAACCGCCGCAGCATGCGCCTCGCCGCCTGGAACGAGATTGCCATCAATGACATCCTGATGGTGGGCGATGAGCTCGTGTCGGTCGAGTCGATGCCGACGCATCCGGACGACGACATCCAGTTGAAGGGCTATCGAGGCGCCCGCACGACCCTGCTCGACACTTCACCGCGCAATCACTCGGTGGGGGAGGCCGTGTACAAGGTGGAGATCCATCCGCCCGGCACCCGGCTCGAGCCGAACGGCATGCCCGTCTTTCAGATCGACTACGTCAACGACGACGGGGGGACGCGCTTTGGTGGAAAGGACTCCCGTCTGCACTTCCAGGCGCCCGCGGACGGCGAGTACTTCCTGCGCCTCCGGGACGTCCGCGGTCTCGAGGGGGAGCGATTCGCGTATCGCCTGACCGTGCGCGAGCCGGCGCCGGACTTCGAGGTGACGTTCGATCCGAAGTCGTTCAACGTGCCGCGCGGCGGCCGCGTGTCCGTCACTGTCACGGCGGATCGACGGGACGGTTTCGACGGCCCGATTGACGTCGAGCTCCTCGATCTGCCG
>Ga0137390_10004842_pt1 | contig 11269 bp, 7 predicted proteins | sample 15con2h24AmetaG_FD_104937 | JGI IMG/M metagenome (GOLD analysis project Ga0137390, IMG submission 104937) | Vadose zone soil microbial communities from Angelo Coast Range Reserve, California, USA - 15con2h2.4A metaG | ecosystem: Environmental > Terrestrial > Soil > Vadose zone > Saprolite... | reverse complement strand
CGACGAGCCCGGCCCCGGAGACGGAGCCCGAACACTCTCCCACCGCCGCACCAAGGGCGGGACCCGTTTCGGCTCCCATCGCCCTTCCCCTCCGGCCCGGGCGAGGACGGGGAGCGCCGTGGGCCTGGGCCGGGCTGGCCATCGTCGTCGCGGCCGGGATCGCGGCCTTCGCGGTCGCGCGGACGGGACGCATCGAGCCCCTCTACGAGCGGCTGACCTTCCGGCGCGGCACGCTCTACGGCGCACGCTTCGGACCCGCGGGTGAGATCACCTACATCGCGGGCTGGGACGGCGGCGCGCGGCGCGCCTACGTCACCCACCCCGGGGAGACGGTGGCGCGCGCCCTGGACCTGCCCGAGCGCACCATCGGCCTCAAGATCCTCACCACGGGCGAGGTGGTGGTCCTGCTGAGACGCGACACGGACGCGGTGCTGGCCCTGGCCCCGGCCGCGGGCGGGACACCGCGCGAGATCGTGGAGGGGATCTCGTGGGCGGACGTGAGCCCCGACGGCACCCGCATCGGCGTGATCCGCGGCGGTTCGGAGGACCGCGTGGAGCTGCCCCCCGGTCACGAGATCGCACGCTCGTCCGCGAAGCTGAACTTCCTGCGCCTCTCGCCGGCCGGGGACCGTGTGGCCCTGCTCTCGCATCCCGTGCCCGGCGACGACCGCGGCGAGGTCGTCACCATCGACGCCGCGGGGCAGCGCACCGTCCTCTCCCACGATTGGGCCAGCCTGGAAGGACTGGCCTGGAGTCCCGACGGGCGCGAGGTCTGGTTCACGGGCGCGAAGGTGGGCGCGGACTCCACCTTGAATGCGGTCAGCCTCTCCGGATCGGAGCGCGTGGTGACGCGCGGCCCCGGGCGTCTCGTGCTCCACGACATCCGGAAGGACGGCGCCGTCCTGCTCGAGCGCGCCACGCGGCGCACCGAGCTGCGCGGCCGATTCGGTCCCGCCGCCGCGGAGCGGGACCTCAGCTGGCTCGACCTGTCGATGGTCACGGACCTCTCCGCGGACGGGCGGACGGTCGTCTTCAGCGAGAGCGGTGAGGGCGGCGGCGCCGGCTACGGCGTCTTCACGCGCGCGACGGACGGGGCGCCGCCGGTGCGACTGGGCGAAGGGCGTGCGATGACGATCTCGCCGGACGGCCAATGGGTGCTCACCATGCCCCTGTTCGGCCCGCCGCGGATCGTGGCGTTGCCCACGGGGGCGGGCACGCCGCGCACGCTGGGTCTCGGCTTCACGCGCCACGCCTGGGCCGGCTGGTTCCCCGACAGCCGGCGGGTCGTGTTCACGGCCGCCGAAGCCGGCCAGCCGATGCGCGCCTATGTGCAGGATGTGGATGGCGGGCCGGTCCGTCCGGTGACGGCAGAGGTCGGCCTGGGTCCGTCCTACGTGACGCCCGATTCACAGCGCCTTCTCGCGCGCACGCCGGGACCGGCCGGGCGGTGGCAGCTCCATCCCATCGCCGGCGGCCCGCCTCAGCCTGCCCCCTTGAGCGCGCGGGACCGGCCGCTGGCCTTCACCCCCGATGGCCGCGAGCTCTTCGTCACGCCGTGGTCCGAGACCGGACCCGTGGTCGTCGAGCGCGTGAACCTGTCTACCGGCGAGAGGTCACGCTGGGCCGAGGTCCGGGCCGAGGACAAGGCGGGGGCCGGCCCCATGATGCCGATCGTCATCACCCCCGACGGCCAGTCCTACGCGTACAGCGTGCACCGCGTCCTCTCCGAGCTCTACCTGGTCCGCGGCCTCCGCTAGGAGTCTGGCCGAGGAATTGGCTGCGTGGTCCTCGGCCAGACTCCTAATGGATTTCCTGATCTGACAGGCCCTATCAGGAATGTGTCCGAGTGCCCCGATGGCTATACTCGGACACATTCCTATGGGACTTCTTCGGCGCGCGCTCCTCGCCGGCTCGCAGAGCCGATGGCTGCGCGAGCGCGCGATGCGCCGCGCCTTCGTGCGGCGGGCCGTCTCCCGCTTCATGCCCGGAGAGGAGGCCTCCGACGCGCTGGCCGCGACGGGCGCGCTGCGCCGGGCCGGGATGGGCGCGGTGCTCACGCGCCTCGGCGAGAACGTCACCGACGACGCGGAAGCGGACGCCGTGGTCGCGCACTACCTGGAGCTGCTCGAGCGCGTGAAGGACGAGGGCGGCGCCATCGAGATCTCGGTGAAGCCGACGCAGCTCGGGCTCGACCTCGACGAGGAGCGCTGCGCCGCGCGCCTGCTCGCGCTGGTGGCCCGCGCAGAGGCGACGGGCAACTTCATCTGGATCGACATGGAGCAGACCGCGTACACGGAGGCCACCCTGCGTCTCGTCCGCCGCGCCCGCGAGCGGCACCGCCGGGTGGGCGTGTGCCTCCAGTCCTACCTGCGCCGCACCGCGGCCGACCTCGAGGCGCTGCGGCCCACCGGAGCCGGCATCCGGCTGGTCAAGGGCGCGTACAACGAGCCGCCCGACCGCGCGTTCCCGCGCAAGGCGGACGTGGACAGAAGCTACCTCGCGCTCGCGAAGAGTCTGCTCCAGGCCTCGGCGGCGGGATCTCCCGCCCGCAACGTGTTCGGGACGCACGACCGCGCGCTCATCGATGCGATCCTCGCGGAGGCGACGGCGCGCGGCCTTCCCAAGGCGGCGGCCGAGTTCCATCTCCTCTACGGCATCCAGCGCGCCGATCAGGAGCGCCTGGCCCGCGGGGGCTGGCCCGTGCGCGTGCTCATCAGCTACGGCGCGTACTGGTTCCCCTGGTACATGCGCCGCCTGGCCGAGCGTCCGGCGAACGTGCTCTTCGTCGCGCGCAGCCTGTTTGCGCGCTGACGCACGCACGCGCCTGAGGACGGCCCGCGCCTCGTCCGGATACGGGAGCGGACCGTCCCATATCCGAACAAGAAGTCGCCGGACCCACCCGCCGCCTTCCGCCCAACTCGTGTCATCCCCTGCGCTTGCCGCCGCGCCGGCCGTGGCACAGGGATTGAAGCCACTGCTCACCGTGATGGGTACCGTGAGTCCGGAAGAGGGCGCGCACGATGAGGCCAACACCGGCCCGCGCGGGCTGGACCTCGACGGTGTGCGTGTGCTGGTGGCCGACGACCAGCCCGACGTGCTCGAAGCGCTGCGCCTGCTGCTCAAGCCGCACGGCTGCCATGTCCGCGCGGTGTCGTCTCCGGCGGCCGTGGTCGCCGCCCTCGGCGAATCCCCGCACGCGTACGACCTGCTCCTGATGGACCTCAACTACGCCCGCGACACCACGTCCGGTGACGAAGGGCTCGAGCTGGTGGCTCGCGTCAAGGCCCTCGATCCGTACCTGCCGGTGGTGGTCATGACCGCGTGGTCGACGGTTCCGCTCGCCGTCGCCATCATGCGCGAGGGCGTGGGCGACTTCGTGCAGAAGCCGTGGGACAACGCGCGCCTGCTCGAGATCGTGCGTACGCAGGTGGCCGCCGGCCGCCGGCGGCGGCGCGCCCAGCGTCTGGAGGCCGATGCCCGCGACGTCCAGAGCCGGCTCCTCGGCACACCGGCGCCGCGCGTGCCCGGCTACGACGTCGCCGTGGCCTTGCGCCTCGCGGAAGGGCTCGGCGGCGACTGCTATCACGTGGCCGCCTTGCCGGAGGGCCGTCTCGCCGTCGCCATCGCGGACGTGTGCGGCAAGGGCACCCCGGCCGCGCTCCTGATGGCCAGCGTCAAGGCCAGCCTCGAAGAGCTCGTCGCCGCCGATCTCGCGCCCCGCGCGCTCTGCGCACGGCTGGCGCGCACCCTCGCCCCCCGCCTCGGACCGGATCGCTTCGTCTCGCTCGTGTACGCGATCCTCGACCCCGCCCGCGGCACGCTCGCCTACGCCAACGCCGGGCATCCCGCGCCCGTGCTGTTGCGGCCCGATGGCACGGTGCGGCGGCTCAAGCGGGGCGGGCCCGTCCTGGGCGTGGTGGCGGAGGCGGATTACGAAGAGGGCCTCCTCGCCCTGCACCGCGGCGACCGCCTCGTGCTCGTCACCGACGGCATCACCGAAGCCACCAGCCGCGCCGACGCGGAGCTGGGCGACGACGGCCTGCTCGCCGGTTTGCGCGACACGCGCGCCGAGGCGGCGGCCGACACCGCTCCGCGCGTGCTGGAGCTGGCGCGTCATTTCGCGGAAGACGGCCTGGCCGACGACGCCACGGTCGTGGTGGTGGACGTTCTCGTATAATCCAGTCGTCTCCTGATTCACCGTGCGCGCCGGCATGCGGTTCCCTTCGTCGTGGTCGGCGGTCGTCGTGCTCGCCGCCCTGGCGGGGCTCGCCCGCGCCGAGAGCGCCTCCTTCACGGGAGTGGTCGACCTCGCGGGCCGGCGTTTCGAAGCCCTGCCGCCCGGTCCGGGGCCGACGGTGCTGGTGTTCACGCGGACGGACTGCCCCATCTCGAACCGCTACGCGCCCGAGCTGCGCCGCCTGGGCGAGCGATTCGCCCGCCGGGGCGTCGTCTTCCGGCTCGTCTATGCCGACCCCACGGAGACGCCGGCGGCGATCCGCGAGCACATGCAGGCGTTCGGCCTGGGCGGAGGCGCGCTCCGCGACCCGCAGCACGAGCTGGTGCGACTGGCGGGGGCCACGGTGACGCCGGAGGTCGCCGTGTTCGTCGCGCATCCGTCGGGGCCGCGGATGGTCTACCGCGGCCGCATCGACGATCGCGCCGTCGATTTCGGCCGCGCTCGCCCCGAGCCCCGGACGAGGGATCTCGCCGACGTGCTGGACGCGCTCACGGCGGGGCGCACCCTCACCCCCCGCACGACGACCGCGGTGGGTTGCGTCATCCCCGAGCTGCAGTGAGGGTGGCGGCGCGCGCGCGGCGCGCGCTCTTCGGGGCGGCCCTCCTCGGGTCCTCTCTGGCCCCCGTCGGCGGCGGTCCGGCGCGGACGGAGGATGCGGAGACGGTCACCTTCAACCGACACATCGCGCCCATCGTCTTCCGCAACTGCGCGCCCTGCCATCGGCCGGGCGAAGCGGGCCCGTTCAGCCTCCTCGGCTACGCGGACGTCCACAAGCGCGCGTCACAGATCGCGCGCGTGACCAGGGTCCGCTTCATGCCGCCCTGGCCGCCCGAGCCGGGCTACGGCGACCTGGCCGGAGCGCGGCGGCTCACCGACGAGCAGATCGCGCTCATCCAGCGCTGGGCCGCCGAAGGCGCGCCGGAGGGGCCGCCCGCCACCGCTCCCGCGCCCCCCGCCTTCACCGCGGGATGGCAGCTCGGCCCGCCCGATCTCGTGCTCGAAGTGCCGGAGCCCTACACGGTGCCCGCGGAAGGCACGGACGTGTTCCGCAATTTCGTGGTGCACGCGCCCGTGCACGGCGCGCGCTACGTGCGCGCCATGGAGCTGCGCCCGGGCGACAAGCGCGTGGTGCATCACGCGAACGTCCTGCTGGATCGCACCGGCTCCGCGCGCCGCCGCGACGCCCGGGATCCCGGGCCCGGCTTCGGCGGCATGGACGTGGAGCTCGAATCGGACGCCTTCGAGCCCGACAGCCATTTCCTGTTCTGGAAGCCCGGCACGGCCGCGGTCACCGAGCCCGAAGGCATGGCCTGGACCATCGACGAGCACACCGACCTCGTCCTCAACCTGCACCTCCAGCCTTCGGGCAAGCCCGAAGTGATCCGCCCCGTCGTCGGCCTCTACTTCACCGAGACGGCGCCCACGCGTTTCCCCATGCTCCTCCAGCTCGAGCACGATGGGGCCATCGACATCCCGCCCGGTGCGTCCGACTTCGTGGTGACCGACGAGTACACGCTGCCCGTCGATGCCGAGGTCCTCGCCGTCTACCCGCACGCGCACTACGTCGGCAAGGACGTGCAGGGCTTCGCCACCCTGCCCGACGGCACGAAGAAATGGCTGATCTGGATCCGCGACTGGGACTTCGCCTGGCAGGCCGTGTACCCGCTCGCCCATCCGCTCTTCCTGCCCCGCGGCTCCGTCCTCCACATGCGCATCGCGTACGACAACTCGGAAGGCAACGTCCGCAACCCGAGTCATCCGCCGCGGAGGGTGGTGACGGGCAACCGCTCGACCGACGAGATGGGCCATCTCTGGGTGCAGGTCCTGCCGCGCCAGCGCGACGACCGCTGGGCGCTGCAGGAAGCCCTCATGCGCCGGCGGCTCGAGAAGTATCCCGGCGACTTCGTTGCCCACGCGAACCTCGGGGCCGCCCTCGAGGCGCGCGGCCGCGCGGCGGAAGCCGTCGCGGAATACCGGCAGGCGTTGCGCGCCCGTCCGGAGAGCGCGGCCGTGCACAACAACCTGGGAGCGGCCCTGCAGACCGCGGGCGACCTCGACGCCGCCATCGCCGAGTACCGGCAGGCGGTACAGGCGCAGCCGGACTACGCGAACGCGCGACACAACCTCGGCAGCGCGCTCGTCCTCGCGGGTGCGTTCGCGGAGGCCCTGCCGCATCTGCGCGAGGCGGTGCGGCTCTCGCCGGACGACGGCACGGCGCGCAACAACCTCGGGGGGGCGCTCCTCGAGACCGGCCGCGTCGCGGAGGCGGTGGAGCAGCTCCGCCGTGCGGTGGAGGCGGACCCCGGCTCGCTCAACGCGCAGTACAACCTCGGCCGGGCCCTCGCGATGAGCGGCCGTCTCGACGAGGCGGCCGCCCATCTCGAGCAGGCGCTGCGCATCCAGGCCGACGATCCCGACGCGCGGCGGGAGCTGGCGGCGGTCCGGGCCCGTCAGGCCCGCCGGCCGAACTAGCGGCTGGCCCCGAGGGCCTTCTCGTACAGAAGCTGGTAGCGCGTCCGCTGCGACTCGGGGAGCTGCAGCACGGCCTCCCGGACGAGCGCGGTCATCTCGCGGTCTTCCTGGGGCTGCGTCACCTGGAGCCCGCGCACCCGCTCCATGTACCCGTCGAGGCGCTTGCGGTTGGGCGGAGGCAGCGGGGCGTAGACGGCGGTGGTCAGCTGCCCCAGCTCCTTCGCCTCCTGGGGCGAGAGCCGGCCCATCCCGTTGGCGGCGAGCAGGTAGCTCTTCTTGAAAGCGGCCTCCGGGCGATCCAGCCCGTAGGAGACGACGAGCTCGGCTGCGCGCGGCGAGAGGAGCGGGAGCTCGCGGGTGACCGCCGTCGCGGACGGCGACCACGGCGCGGCCAGGCGATCATCCGGCTTGGACTCGCCCGCGGTGGTGGCGAACGCGGGCGCGCCGTTCGTGGGCACGTATCCCAGGGCCCCGACGCCCGCCGCTCCGGCCAGGATCCAGAACAGGCACATGGCGATGCTCGACCAGCGCAACGGCCGTCCGGCCAGGAAGAAGAAGAGGCCGGAGCCCATCACCCAGGCGGAGACGAGGATCGCGAGCGGCCGCCACTGGAAGCCTTGGAGCAGGACGGGCGCGGCCACCGCGAACAGGCTGAAGGTGAGGAGGAAGACGAGGACGCGCACGACCTTGCGCATCGAGTCCGAGCCGCGCACGAGGAGGAGGCCGAGCGCGACGTGGCCGAGCGCGATCTCGCGCCAGGGCGCTTCCTTCAGCGCGGGAAGCCATCGATCCGGGAACAGCGCGAAGTACGCCGCCCCCGCCGCCACGAGGAAGAAGAGCGCGCTCGCCGCGAAGATCCGCCACCTCTGGGGATCGTCGGACAGTTCTTCGTACTCGTCCTCCGCCTCCGCGTCGCGGCCCTTCGTCCCTCCGGCCGCACCCCAGCTCGAGATGTCCACGACGTCGATGAGCCGCGACCAGCTCTTGCCGCCTGCGGGCCGGACCTTCGATTCGCGGTTGATGAGGCCCTGCTGGTACCACGAGCGCATCATTTCCGGGTCCAGCGGGCCCATCTCCGAGCCGTCGTCGAGCCGCACCTTGTATGCCGGCATGCCTACCTCGAGCGAAAGGGTTGGAGTATTACCACCAACACGATACGCGGAAACTGACGTGAATCACACCGCGCAGTGGCCCGGGCGGCATTCCCACGCCTCGCGCGAGCGCACGACATTGTGATTCAACGAGGTGCCCGTCCGCCGCCGCGGCCCCGACGCGCCTCGACGACATCGAGGGGACATGGTACGCCAGAGGGGCATCTCGTGCGTCGCGTGGTCGCGCCGCCGCCGAGAGTCGTGGAAGATGTGGCGTGCCGCCGGCCAGACAGCTCCGCGTCCTGGGCCTGCTCGCGGCGGGGATCCTGGCCTACGCCGCCCTCGCCATCACCAGCATGCGGACCACGTCCGCGGTCTACGACGAGACGGCCCACCTTCCGGCCGGCTACACCTATCTGACCCTCCGCGACTTCCGGATGAACCCCGAGCATCCGCCGCTGGCCAAGGAGCTGGCCGCGTTGCCGCTGCTCCTCATGGACCTCCGGATGCCCAACGCTTCGCCTCCGTGGTCCCTCGGCCAGCAGTGGGAGTTCGGCCACCGTTTCCTCTACGAATGGAACGACGGGGACCGGGTCCTCTTCTGGGGACGTTTGCCGATGGTGGCCCTCGGGTGCGTGCTGGGCGCGGCGGTGCTGCTCTGGACCGAGCGGCATTTCGGGCTCCTGGCCGGGGCGATCGCGTTCTTCCTGTGCCTGCTCAGCCCCGACGTGCTGGCGCACGGTCAGATCGTGACCACGGACCTCGCGGTCGCGCTGTTCGTCTTCCTGAGCGTCATTGCCTTCCAGGCGGTCACTCACCGCATCACGGCCACGCGCGTTCTCCTCGCCGGCCTGGCCACCGGGGCTGCTTTGGCGAGCAAGTTCTCCGCGCTCGTCCTGGTGCCGACCCTGAGCGTCCTGGCCCTGGTGGTGGCGCTCTCGCCCGAGCCCATGACCCTCACCCCGTTCGCCGCGGCGCCCCGCAAGCTCAGCGGGACGCTGCCCCGGCTCGCGGCTCTCGCCCTGGCCCTGCTGGCCATCGGGGCCATTGCGCTCGCATTCGTGTGGGCGACCTACGCGTTCCATCCGCGGCTCGCGAACGATCCGGAAGTGGCTGCCGCCTTCAGTTGGGCGCGCCTCGAGCGGCCGGGAGCGGCGAGCGGCGTGCTCCGCACGGTCCGCGCCGCCGGGCTCCTGCCGGACGCCTATGTCTACGGCCTGGCCACCGCCATTCGAGACGCTCAGGCGCGGCCCGCGTTCCTGTTCGGACGCGTCTCGCAGGGCGGCTGGTGGTACTACTTTCCGGCCACGTTCCTCTTGAAGACGCCGCTGGCCCTGCTGGCCCTCCTGGCCCTTCCCCTCTTCGGCCGCCGGGAAGGGGACGAGCGGCGGGGAAGCGTGCACGCCTTCCTGTGGCTGCCGGTGGCGATCTACGTGGGAGTCACGCTCACACGCCACCTCAACATCGGCCACCGCCACCTCCTGCCGATCTATCCCTTCCTGTTCGCCGCCGCCGGCAGTGCCGCCGCCGCCGCCGTGAGGGCCGGCCGCACGCGGCGATGGGCGGTCCTCGCGCTTTCCGCCTGGTACGCGCTCTCCGTCCTGCACGTCCACCCGCACTACCTCGGCTACTTCAACGAGCTGGTGGGCGGGCCGTCCCAGGGCTGGCGCTACCTCGTCGACTCGAACGTCGATTGGGGGCAGGACCTGAAGGCGCTGAAGCGCTGGACGGAGGTGCACGGCGTCACACAGCTCAAGCTCTCGTACTTCGGTACGGCCGATCCGGCGTACTACCGGATCCCGTGCGAGATGCTGCCCAGCAAGATGCATCCCGACCCGCCGCGGATCGTCGGCGACGTGCGCGCGGGGGAGCTGGTGGCGGTGAGCGCGACCAACCTGCAGGGCGTGTATTTCGAAGGCGCGCAGCGGCACCTGATGAACCGCTTCCGCGCCCTCACCCCGATCGACCGGGTCGGCTACTCCATCTTCATCTTCCGGCCGGACTTTTCGGCCTCGGTCCCCCTGCCCTGAAGAGGCGTGTCCCATGTACGCGTATCATGGGCGCGGGGGTGCTGCATGCCGTCAAGGGTGCCGATCTTCGCGATCCTGGCGCTTACGCTTACGGGTCCGGTCTTCGCCGCCGACCCCGGCCCGCCCACCCCGCACCCTTGGACTCTCAGCGCCAATCTCGGACTGAACACCTTGTCCGACCCTCTTCCCGGGGACGCCTTCCTGGCGGTCTCCCTGCGCCGCCGGCTCGGACCGCGCTTCGCGCTCGAGGCGGCGCTCGGTCCGGGCCTGCGCGTGAACACGCTGGCCAAGGATCCCGCGGGCGGCACGCGCGAGGTCGATCTCGGGTCGGGGGTGCATGGCCTCGCCCTGCTGAAGGTCGAGCAGGCTCTCACACGGAGCGGACGCACCCGGCTGTCGCTCGGCGCGGGTCCCTCGTTCGTCTCGGGCGACGTGTTCGGCACCGTGCCCATGGCGCGCGGCGAGCTGGGGTTCGAATGGCGTTTCACCGATCGGGCGATGTTCAGCGTGTCCACGGGGTACGAGTCGGCGCTCCGGACCTCGCGCAAGCCGTTCGAGGCCCCGCTGTGCCTGCAGTCGTCCGGTTGTCCGCCACACTACAAGGCTGGAACCGGGCAGGTGAGCACGCGTTACGGGATCGGATTCGTTTTCTAGCGGAGCGCGGTCCATCGCCCGCGGTCGTCATGGCAGCGGGCACCTGGTCCCGCCCCGGGGGGGGGAGCCGATCCCGGAGTGGAGCCGGCGCTCGGACTTGAACCGAGGACCTGCTGATTACGAATCTGGCTCGAGCGACACGCGCTGAAACGCGCTGACACACTTCGCAGCTCACTCCATCAGAAAAGTCTTGCGCTTACCGACCTCGCGTGGTGTCATCGCGTGCGATGGTATTGCATGTTGTTTCGTCGCGGTGTTACCCCGGTGTCACCCCGATTGTGACCCGTGGACTCGCTGATGTTCCGTCAGCACGTCATTCGCAGAGGCGCCCATGCCGAGACTGAGACTCACCGCTCGCACCGTCGAAGCCGCGCGTCCTCCCGCGACCGGCAGGCTCGAACTCTTCGACGAAGGCCTCCCAGGCTTCTGCATTCGCATCACGGCGAACGATCGACGCACGGCGTGCGTCTTCTACCGAATCGGCTCTCGGTTGCGCCGTGCGACGCTCGGGACGCTGCCGCCGCTGAGCCTCGCCGACGCCCGTGAGCTCGCGCGCGAGGCCCTGCGCCAGGCGGCACTGGGGCACGATCCGGCATCGGCGCGGCGCGAGGCCCGTGAGGCGCTGACGTTGGCGGGCCTCGTGAAGGATTACATCGAAGCGGGCCAGGGCCGCCGCAGCGCGGCCACGAACGGGGACTACGGACGGACGCTCAAAGGCCTGATTCAGCCGTCGGTCCTGGGCCCGCGCGCCGCGCAGGAGGTGTCCCGCGTCGAGCTGCGCGCTT
>Ga0137390_10004837_pt1 | contig 11275 bp, 7 predicted proteins | sample 15con2h24AmetaG_FD_104937 | JGI IMG/M metagenome (GOLD analysis project Ga0137390, IMG submission 104937) | Vadose zone soil microbial communities from Angelo Coast Range Reserve, California, USA - 15con2h2.4A metaG | ecosystem: Environmental > Terrestrial > Soil > Vadose zone > Saprolite... | reverse complement strand
CGCTGCGACCTGCTGCTCTTCGGCGAATTGCACGGCACACGCGAAGTGCCCGCCTTGGTCGCTGGCCTGCTGACCAAGCTGGGATCGCTCGGATATGGTGGGCTCGCGCTCGAAGTGCCGAGCGACCAGCGCCAGGCATTGTCGGACTGGTCTACGGGGAAGACGCAGGCGCCGCCGAGTTTTTATGCTCAGCCGACAAAAGACGGGCGAGGCAGCAGCGAAGCTCTCGGGTTGGTTCAGCAGGCCGCTGGCGCCGGCTGGCAGGCGCTGTGTGTCGATCAGGCCGCCAACCAGGTCATGCAGCACTGGGCCGATCGCGACGATTGGATGGCGTACAACTTGCTCGAGCAATGGGCAGCTCTATGTAACGGCCGCAGGGTAGCGGCGGTGTGCGGCAGCCTGCATGCGCGCCTGGCGCCACCCGAAGGGATGGGTCGGCTGCTGCGCAAAGCCATCAGCGGCGGCGATGACCAGTGGCCCTCATTCGCCGCCGCGGTCCACCAGCGCCAACCTGCGCTCGCCATTGGGGCGATCAACGTGCGTTTCGCCGCGGGCGCGTACGTCAACATGGGCCAGCGCACGATCTTCCCGCGGCCTGGCGCTGCAGCAGCCGTGCCCTGGGTGCGTAGCGGGGAGCCGGTGTACACGCTCGAGCTGTGGCTGCCCCGCGCCAATCCCGCGACATTTTTGGCAAATCCCCGATAGTAGCGTTCAGTGAGCGTAGCTCCTGCTCCTGTCGCACCCTCGAGTCCGAAGCGGGCTGCTATGCGCTCGGAGCGAATGCGCATCAATCGACTCACGCAGGCGATCCGCTTCGTGCGCGTCTCGCGGTTGTTGCTGTGGACGATCTGGGTCATCTATCGGGAGCGGCGGCGGGTGTTGCGCGCGCGTGAACGCGGTGATACCGATATTCAGCCAAACGTCGAACTGCTGATCGACGTCTTGATCGCATTCCGCAAGACCGCCGTCCAGCTGGGCGTGCTGATGATCAAGCTCGGACAGTTCTTGAGCTCGCGTGCCGACCTGTTGCCGCAGCGGGCTTTGGATGTCCTCAGCTCATTGCAGGATGAAGTACCACCGGCGCCATTTAGCCACGTCGTCGCGGTGATCGAGTCGGAGCTGCACCAGCCAGTGGATCGATTATTCAGTTGGCTCGACCCGGTCGTCGCCGCGGCGGCCTCACTGGGCCAGGTGCACAAGGCCGTGCTCGCCTCGACCGGCGAAGAGGTCGCGGTCAAGGTTCAGCGACCGAATATCGAACAACTGGTCAATATGGACCTGAGCACGATCAGGTTCGTCATCTGGGTCATCTCACGCTTTGTCAACACCAACGAATTCATTGACCTGCGGGCGTTTTATCGCGAATTCAGACGGACGATCTTCGAGGAGATCGACTATATCCAGGAGGCATCCAACGCGCGCCGGTTCGCCGCGATCTTTGCCGACAGACCCGGCATTCTGATCCCGCGCGTCATCGACGGCTACACCTCTCGGCGCGTCCTGGTGCTGGAATGGGTGGATGGCATCAAGGTCAACGACTACGCCCAACTGGAGGCGGCCGGCATCAGTCGGTTCGAAGTCGCCAAACGGACAGTCGAAGCCTACTTCTATCAGTTTTTCGAGATCGGCTTCTTCCACGCCGATCCACACCCGGGCAATATTTTCGTCATCCCCGGCACGTCGGGCACCGAGCCCACCGTCGCCTTTGTCGACTTCGGCATGGTCGGCTCCCTCGGCCGAGCCACAAAGCAAGGCCTCAAGGACCTGTTCCTCGGCTTCGTCGTCAGCAACCCACATGCAATGGTAACCGCGTTAAACCGCCTCGGTTTCATCGGCGAGGGAGCCAACCTGTCTGCCATCGAGCGCGGCGTCGGACTCATGATGGAGCAGTATCACGGCATGAGCCTGGGCGAAGTGCGCGATCTGAGTGTCTCCGAGGTGGCGCATGAAATCGAGGACTTGTTCTATCGCCAGCCATTTCGCATTCCCGCCCAATTCGCCTTTTCTGGCCGCGCCATCGGCACTCTGTCGGGCCTGGCGACCGGGCTCGCGCCCGAGTTCAACCTGGTCAGGGTCGCGATTCCCTACGCCCAGAAGTTCCTCGGCTTATCGCGCGACGGTGCCAGCCAGAGCGCGCAACAGCTCCTGACCCAGGCGCTCGACGCTGGACGGACCATGCTCACCCTGCCGGCGACCCTCGAGCGAGTCCTGGCCAAGGTCGAAGCTGGCCAGATCGAGGTGCGGCTGGCCGAGGACGGACAGAATGGCACGGGCCGCGGGCGATTCGGTCGTCAGCGGCGGCAGGCCGCTCGTCCGGAGTCCGGTGGGCTCGCTGGCGCCGCGATCTTCGGCGTCTCGGTCGCCGCCGGAGTCGTGCTGATGCTGAACGAACTGGTCACCCCCGGCTGGTTTTGCTTTGGCCTGGCCGGTTTAGCGGCCCTCAGTTTCGTCTTCCGCCGCTAGCTCGCCCAGGGCGCGGCGTACCAGGGTTGCCAGCCGGTCCATGCCGTCGGCGAACGACGAATGCACTCCTCGAGTGCGCCGGCAAGCTCGCTCTGTTTCGGTGCGATTGGTTCGCCACACCACAGCTGCCACCGTTGTCGCTGACCCACCGTTGGCGAAAGTACGAACGGCACAATCGGTCGTCCAGACTGCTCGGCCAACCAGATCGCCCCAGGCGGCAAGAACCACCGTTTGCCGAGGATGCGCGCGGGGACGCGGCCCACGTAATCCGACAGGACGATCATCGACCCGCCTCGTCGCAACAACTCGAGGCCGCGCCGCGGCCCGCTGCGTGGCGAATACATCCGCGGGCCGAAGACCCGCTGACAGAAGCGGCTGAGCGTTCGCACCCGAGTCCTCGCATCCAGAACGTGGTCGGTCTGCGCCAGGTCCGGCTCAGTTTCGGACAACGGTCGGAAATGCGCCACGGTGCCGAGCTCCTCGACGAGCATGCTGAGGCGAGCGAATCCCAAACGCTGATTGAAGTGGTGGATGGACACCAGAATGCAGCCATCCGCCGGAAGTGCGCGAGGTGCGGCCACGTGGCTGTCGACCCAGGCGGGGGTTAGCCGATCAGCCTGGTAGGCGAGCGCTGCGCATGCCGCGCGTTGATACCACCAGCTCCAGGCGAACCGCAAGGTAGCCGCCCCCGTTGGACCGCGGCCAAGCGCGCGCACCGCCGCCGCCGCGACCTGCCGCATGCGACCATCCGATGCCAGACCGAGCAGGGCACACGTCCGCGCGATGTCCTCGTAGCCTGGTTCGTCGCTGAGCAGGAGACGCGCCGACAGTGCGGACAGGGCGAACCTGCCCAGCGTCGGGTGGCGCTCCAACCAGCGCTCACCGGCGCCACCGTCATCCAGCGGGCGGTGTTCAACCTCCGGCAGAGTCGCAATCATGAGTGCCGCAACCGAGCATAGCCTGGGCATTGCTCTACGCAACCTCTGGCGCGGCAGTCTGCACCGCCTGAGCACCTTTACTCAACTTTGTCGCAACCGCTAGATCCATTACGTCGTTTACGGTTGAAAGCGAGGTCGGACCAGGCCGGGGGGTTCGGTTTGCGCCTCAGCTTCTGGTGGAGAGGCGCACAAAATGAAGATACTCCAAGGGACCCCCGGCTCCGGAGTGGTCGGCGTTGCCGTGCCATCCAGGTCACTGCCCGAGCGTGGGCGCGCGCGCTACGATCCGCTCAATGCGGACATCATCGGCGATCCGTATCCGAGCTATGAACGACTCCGTGCGGAGTCGCCGGTACATTGGGACCGCCGCTTTGGTTGGATCATCAGCCGCTATGCAGACGTGGCCGCCGCGGTCCGAGATCCGCGCCTGTCGGCTCAACGGCCATTGCCGGGGGATCCCATTCCGCCACACCTGCAGCGCATCGCCGCCAAGGTCCGCGACGTCCGCGAGCTGCAGTCCAGGTGGTTGTTGTGCAGCGATCCTCCGCAACATACCCGGTTGCGCAGCGTCGTCGGCGCAGCGTTTGGCACGCGTCTCGTCGGGCGGATTCGCGCGCGAATCCAGTCCGTGGTTGACGATCTGCTGGACGCCGCCGCTCAGCGCGACACGCTCGACGTCATTGCCGATCTGGCGTACCCACTCCCGGCCTCCATCATCGCGGAGCTGTTGGGTGTGCCGGTTGCGGACCAGGAGATGTTCAAGGTGTGGTCGGACGATATCGCTGAGGCCTCCACCTGGCTGGCGCCCACCCTCGAACGGGCTCACGCCAGCCAGCAGGCACTGGTGATCTATCTCCAGGACCTCGTCGCCCAGCGACGCGGCGCGCCGAGAGATGACTTGCTCAGCGCGCTCATGCGCGACGAGCAGGGCAGCCAGTTGAGCGAGCAAGAGCTGCTGGCGACGAGCGTCTTCCTGTTGTTCGCCGGACACGAAACGACGACCAACCTCATCGGCAACGCGGTCCTGGCTGTGCTGCGCCATCCGCGCCAGCGACAGCGTTTGCAGGCGGATCCCGGTCTGATCGGTAGCGCTATCGAAGAGCTGCTGCGTTATGACAGCCCGGTGCAAGCTGCTTTCCGTCGGGCGACCGACGATTTCGAGCTAGGCGGCCAGCATGTTCGCCAGGGCGACCACCTGCTCTTGCTGCTCGGCGCGGCTAATCGAGATCCCGAGCAATTCCCCGATCCGGACAAACTCGATCTTGGTCGGCGTGACAACCGCCATGTGGCGTTCGGCCTCGGTCCGCACTTTTGCCTGGGCGCCGCGATTGCGCGACTCGAAGGCCAGATCGCCCTGCACACCCTCTTCACTCGTTTTCCGAACATGCAGCTGGGGACCGGGCGCCTGACCTGGCGCCCAAACGTCCTGTTCCGCGGACTCGAGTCGCTGCCGGTGGTGATTCGCCCATGATCCGATTCCGAACAGCCGTCAGCTCGCCAGATCCACCGCTCCAAGTGCCAGCAGCGCACGCCGCTGCGCATCCGTTACGCCGCTGACGCCCGTAATGTCCATGCGTTCGTAGGGCCGATCCGGGCGCATGATGCGCACCTCCATCCCGCTGCCAGCTGTGTCCCACAGCCGCGTGGTTCCATCCAAGCCACTGCTGACGGCGAGGTGGCCATCTGCGCTGAAGGCGACAGCCCAGACTTCCCCAGCGTGGCCGCGCAAGAGCCCGCGCGACCGCCCATCACTGGCGTTCCACAGACCCACGCTGCCGTCGACGCCGCCCGCGGCCAGGAGCGATCCATCCGCGCTCAATCCCACGGCCCGCACACCTCGCCGCTGGGCCTGAATTACGCGCACGCACTCGAGTGCATGGGTGTCCCACAAACGCACTCGACCTTCTGGATCAGCGCAGGCCACCAGGCGTCCATCGGCGCTGAAGGCGAGTCGTCCCGCTTCACCGCCCTTGAGCGTGAGGATCCCGCGGCAGGCACCGTTACTCGCGTCCCAGATGCGGACGGTGCCGTCGAATTCAGCAGTCAGAACGGTTCGTCCATCGGCGCTTAGCCGCACGGTTCGGACTCCGACGACGCCACACTGCTGTATGCGTACACACTCATTGGTCCATGTATCCCACAGCCGCAATGTGCCGTCCAGTCCGCCGCTGGCGACCAACTTCCCATCTGCGCTCAACGCGACACTGAGCACCCCGGCTGTGTGCCCACTGAGGACGGCCTGGGTTTCGCCACTACTTCCACTCCACAATCGGACCGTGCCGTCAATCCCGCCGCTGGCGACGAGTCGTGCGTCCGGAGTCAGCGCAACCGCCCAGATCGCGGCGAGGTGGCCTTGCAGAACGCGCGGGCAGCGCCCGGTCGTTGTATCCCACAGTCGAACACAGCCGTCCCCACCGCCACTCACGGCGCTTTGTCCGTCGGCACTCAGCGCGACTTCAAACACAGCCGGAACGCTCCCACGTGTGAGCACCAGACAGTGTCCAGAGCGCACCTCCCATACCCGCACGGCGCCGTCTCGGGCGACGCTCGCAGCGAGCCGTCCGTCGGCACTGATCGACGTCTGGACGACAGCACCCGCGTGATCGTGCAGCACCGACTGGACTTTGCCTGTTCGGGTATCCCACACCCGGACGGTGCGATCCGCACCGCCGCTGGCCAGTAGTCGACCGTTCGACGAGAGCGAAATGCCAAACACCGGGCCGCCGTGACCCCGCAATGTGGCCAGTTGATCGCCTGAAAACACGTCCCATACGTGCACAACGCCGCCATCGCCGGCGGCGACCATGCGTCCGTCCGGGCTCAACCCGAGCGCCCGCGCCTCACCTGCGTCACCCGCATGCTTGACGAAATTCTTCAGGCATGAGCCCGTCTGGGTGTCCCAGATGCGCACCGCGCCGTCCGCACCGGCGCTCGCCAGAACGTTGCCGTTGGAGCTGAGCGCCAGTCCGCGGACTCCCCCGGTGTGGCAGTCCAGCACGCCCATGGATTGACCGCTCTGCGCATCCCAGAGCGTCGTCGTACCGTCCCCGGCGCCGACCGCGATCACGCGTCCGTCAGCGCTCATCGCCACACGCCACGCCTCGCCGCCGGGGGTCCGCAACACGATCGGGTCTCGCCCATCCCACGGACTCCACAGCACGCCGCTGTCGCCCCCGCAGCTCACCACGCGCGCCCCGTCCGAACTGATGGCGACGTCCCATGCTGCGCCTGTGGGCTGATGGACGAGCATCAGCGGAGTCCGGTCGCTCAGCCTCCAGACACGCACTTCGCCGCTAATCGTCCCGACGACCAGGAAAGATCCGTCGGCGCTGAGTGACGCGCACATCGCGGCTCCAAACTGCTGAGCAAACAACGCGGTATCCAGTTGCGCTCGGGCGAGGCTCGTTCCCTGGGCGCTGACCGCGGCGAAGTCCACCTGACGGAGCGATAGCCCAGAGAGATCCAGGTCGCGCAAGTGGCTGCGGGCCAGTCTCAGCAGGTTCACCACGTTGCCAGGCCCGTAGCCTTGCTCTGCAAGCGGCCTGCCTCGAAATTGCGCCAGCAACTCGAGCAACAGCGCCTCGCTACCTCCTTCGGGGCGTGCGTCTGCGAGTCGCGCGAGCACCGGCGCAGCAATCAGGCGCTCCTGGGTGTGTCGAACGTACTCCAGTGACACGGCCTTGACGAACGCGTGAGTCAGCAGCAACTTTGGCGCCTGGTTCATGATCTCAGCACAGCCGACGGCGATGAGCTCCTCGGTCGCGTGCTCGAGGACCACTGGTTGCAGTGTGAACGTTGCCTCGTCGGCGCTGGACTCCAGCAAGGAACGTCGCTCGAGTGCGTCCAGGGCTTCGAGGATCTGGTGTCGCGGGGTACCGGATCCGATATTGGTCGCGAGTGCATTGAAATCGACCGGCTCACGCTCGATGGCTAACCAATAGAGCACCGTGCGCTCTGCTGGCGAGAGACGGCTAAATTGCGCTTCCAGAAGGCGACGGATATCTCCAAAGACCGCCTCGCCAGCCGCGAGGAACGCGTCAATGTCGTGGCTGAAAACAGCGGCGATCACCTCGCCGACGACCTGCAGCGCGAGAGCGTTGCCCCGGTAGCGATACACCAGCGCCGCCCACGATGACGGCTCGCCGGCGAGTCCCTTGGACGCCAGGAGCGCTTGTGCGGCTGGCTTTTCGAGACCGTCGAGTCGGAGCAGTCGGACCAGTCCGGTCGGGCTCTGCATTCGACGCAGCTCAGCGGGTTCCTCGCGGCTCGTCACGAGTACAGAGCTCTGGTGAGCTGTCTCGCCGAGGAGCTCCAGAGCCAGCCCATATCCGGAGTAGCCGTCGCGGTAGCGGACCTCGGAAGCTCCGGGCTCGACCACGGTCTCGAAGTTGTCCAGGACGAGTAAGCAGCGCCGGTCGCGCAGCAGCTCGAGCAGCTGCCCGGCTCGCGCTTCGTCAGCCTCCGCGGGGATGATCTGGTGCTCAGAGAGAAACAAGATCGCGGCGGCTAACCAGTCGCGACACGGTGGCGCATTGCGCAAGCTGCGCCAGAAGACCGCGTCGAATCGTGCGCTCATCGTCTGCGCCACTTGGGCAATAAGTGCCGTCTTGCCGATTCCGCCCATACCGACGACCCCAACAAGCCGACAGCCATCGACCGTTACCCACCTGATGACGCTTTCGCACTCACGTGCTCGGCCGTAGAAAACGCTCACCGCCGGGGCGTCACCCAGATCGTGTCGACGTTTGGCGAGGAGCCTCGAGGTTCTTGAGTCGTCGCGCTCGGCGGTTGATTTGCGGGCCGCCGCGGCCGTCCCGCGGCTCGCTGAGGTCGTCGAGAGCTGACTGGCGAACCATTCTGTATCGAAGGCAGACTTGAAACGGAGTCCAGTTTCGAGTGCGGCAGCCCACAAGGCGGCGGCCTCATGGCCCTCGCGACCCTTCCTGAACACCCCCATTTGCATGTACAGCGCGATCAGGCGCTGCAGCCTGTACGCGCGCGGGTGTCCGAGCCCTGCCTCCCAAACCTGTACTGTGCGGTCGCTCACGCCGATCGCAGACGCCAACTCGCGTTGAGTCAAGCCGGCGCGACCACGGAGCATCAGCGCCAGGCTACGAAAGCTCGGTGCCGTCCAGTCTTCCGATGTCGCCATCAGCCTCCCGGCAAGTACAAACCCGAAGCAAACCGAACTTACCGCCCGAACCTATACGTAAAGCGCGGCCGGCGCCGGAGCGCACACTGTTCGAGGAGATTGCCTGCACACCTCACGATGATAGGCGAGCAAGATGAAGACTGGCTTGACTGGGCACCCGAAGCCGAGCGCTTGATCCGGGCCTGGGAGAGCACCCTTCCCGTTCGACTGCTGTCGGTACTTGCCGCCACCGCACTGGTGGAACCCATCGCCCGCGGGCTGCGCGACGCCTATGCGCGCGGACGTGCATCAAAAACGCTTGACGACTGAGCTTCGGAGCACGCTGGTCCTGATCGCCGACGACGACCCGGTCATGCGGCTGCTGGTGTCTGCGACGCTGACCTCCGACAAGTACAGCGTGCTCGAGGCCGCGGACGGCAAGGAAGCATGGCGACTGATCCGCGAGCACCACCCCGCCGTGGTGATCCTCGACTGGGAGATGCCCGGCTACGAAGGCCTGGAACTCACGGCGGTGATCAAAGGCGACCCGCGGCTGCGCGATTTGACGGTGATCATGCTCACCGGCCGGGATACGCGAGCGGACAGGGAAGCAGGAGCCCGTGCGGAGGCCGACCTGTACCTGACCAAGCCGTTCTCGCCACAGACACTGCTCGATGCGGTCGAGAAGGCCCTCGGTCTCCACGAGGAGTAGGGCCCGGGCCGAAGTGTCACTTGGCTAGGGCGTGTCTGGCCTTGGATCCGGCGAGTTGAAGCCGCCAGCGTTGGGCATGTTGACTTTTGGCAATGACCGAGCGTCGAGCACCTGGTCGGCCGCGATGATCTGGTTTTCGGAAAGCAGGTATGCGGTGAGTGCGTAGACTTCATCGGGCGACAGGGAGCCGGGCATGTCGAATGGCATCGCTCTGTGGATGTAGTCCCAAACGGTCGTCGCGTACGGCCAGTAGTTGCCGATCGTCGGTGCCGTGACACCGGTCACGAATGGAGTCGGGTCGACCAGCTTCGGCGCGACGGTAGTGCCTTCACCGCTAGCGCCGTGGCACGCGGCGCATTTCTGAGCGAAGATCGGGCGTCCCCGATCCGCCGTACCGGAACCAGCAGGCAGCCCGCTTCCGTCGCGCCGCACGTCGATGTTGATCTTGCTGATGTCGTCAGCCGTGGCCGCGCGGCCGAATCCAAAGGTGCCCGCGGCGCGAGGAATGGGGGCGGGTTGCGGAGTGGGCAGCGCCTCTTGCGCGGCTGACGGACTCGAAGCAATCACCGTCAATGCGACGGCCACCACCACTGCCATCCAGCGACTAGCCTGCATAGTAATTTGCGATCGTGCCGTTGGGCGCGATTCTCCAGTTTTGCTGGCCGTTGTAGTGGTAGATCGAGCCCGTCCCGCGTGCTGCCACGAGCTCATCGCGCGACGGCTGAACGTAGCCCGTCTCGTCTGTCGCACGGCTGACGAGGATCGCCTCTGTTCCGGTCCACGTCCAGGGGAAGAGGAAGCGCGTGTGCGCGATCGGCAGGACGGGGTCAACCAGCCTGGCATCCGCCCAGGTCTGGCCGCCATCGGCGCTCACTTCGACGCGCGTGATCCGTCCGCGGCCCGACCAGGCGATACCGCGGACCTCCCAGGCGCCCAGACCGGGCATGACCCCGATTCGCGTCGTCGGCCAGGTGATCGTCGACTTGGCCTCCATGGCGAAGGTGAACTGACGGGCCGAGTTGTCTGGCATCGGATCGGTGTACTTCGACGTCTCTTCGCGCGTCTCAAATGGCTGATCGCCGAACTTCAGCCGACGAATCCATTTGACGTTGATGTTGCCCTCCCAGCCCGGCAAAAGCAGGCGCGCCGGGTAGCCCTGCTCTGGCCGCAGCGCTTCGCCGTTTTGGCCGTACGCAATCAACGCATCGTCCATCAATTTGGTCACCGGGACACTACGCGTCAGCACCGCGGCGTCTTCGCCCTCAGCCAACGCCCAAAGGGCGCCGGACTGCACGCCGACCTCGTTCATCAGCGTCGAAACGGGCACACCGGTCCAATCGCTGGTACTCGTAAGTCCGTGCAGCGTCTGAGCCGTCCCCGTCGGTGGTCCCTTGGCCCAGCCGGCGCCACTATTGCCTGAACATTCGAGGAACATGATGCGGCTGACCGATGGGAACCGTACGAGGTCTGCCAACGTGTAGGTAGTCGGCCGATCCACCATGCCGTGGATCGTGAGGGTATAGCGACTGGGATCGATGAGCGGAACACCAGCGTGATGGCGTTCGTAGTGCAGGTCCGAGGGGGTGATCATCCCGTTGAGCAGATCGAGCGGCGTCAATGAGGCGGCAGCGCTTGCAATTCGCCGAGGCTGCTCGAAAGGTGACCGGTCGCCGATCTCGTTCGGCGGTCGTCCCTGAACTTTGGTTGGATCGTCCGGTACCTGCGGAGATGGTTGGGCAGACGCAACGCTAACCAGGGCAGCGCTCCCCGCCAGCGTGCCGGCGATGGCTAGCAGCGACCGTCGCGTGAGTGGTTGCTGTCGGTCGTTCACAGCGCTCACCTCCTCGAGTTGATCGTCAACCAGCCATGGTAGCCCTCGAGGTCCTTTTTGGGCCGATCTTGAATCGGGATGAATCTGTAAGGGTTGGGGCGGGTCGGCGTGCCTATAGTCCGTCGGCCTCGGCCCATGACCACCGATCTTCTCGTCTTCAGCTTGGGGAAGCAGCAGTTCGCGCTGCCCGTCGGCCAGGT
>Ga0137390_10004834_pt1 | contig 11282 bp, 9 predicted proteins | sample 15con2h24AmetaG_FD_104937 | JGI IMG/M metagenome (GOLD analysis project Ga0137390, IMG submission 104937) | Vadose zone soil microbial communities from Angelo Coast Range Reserve, California, USA - 15con2h2.4A metaG | ecosystem: Environmental > Terrestrial > Soil > Vadose zone > Saprolite... | reverse complement strand
CGTGCGCCACCGCGTTGGCAATGGCTCCGGCGGCCGGGACGATGGCAGTCTCGCTGGCGCCCTTCGCCCCCAGCGGGCCGTTGGGCTCGGTAGATTCCACGAGCACGGTCTGCAGGTCAGGGAGCGCCTCTGCCACGGGCATCGTGTAATCCCGGAAATCATCGGTCAGCAGCCGGCCTTCGTCGAAGCGCATGTGCTCGTAGAGCGCCCACCCGACGCCCTGGGCGACGGCTCCGCAGATTTGACCTTCGACAGCGAGTGGGTTGAGGGCGCGTCCAACGTCGTCGGCTACGACGGAGCGGATTAGCGTCACGACACCCGTCTGAGTGTCCACCTCGACCTCTACGGCCTGGGCCGCGAACGAGTAAGCGGGGGCCACGTTTCCGTACAGGGTCTTGCGGTCGTACATGACCGTGGGCGCGTCGTAGGTCGCGCGCTCGTAGATACCGTCGCCGCCCGCGCGGAAGATGTGGGCGCGGCAGGCCTCAGCGACGGTCATGCCAATCTCCGACGAGCCTTTGACAAAGATCCAGCCATCTGCAATGTCGAGGTCGGATTCCGATATCTCCAGCCGCTCTGCTGCCATGTTCAGCAATTTCTCCCGCACCAGGCGGGCGGCGCGGATCGTCGCGTTTCCGGCCAGCAGCGTCGTGCGCGACGCGTATGAGCCGAAGGCAAAGGGAACGACGTCGGTGTCTGCTTGCGATACGACGACGTCTTCGAATGGCACGCCTAGCTCCGCGGCCGCCAGCTCTGCCAGGACGGTCGATGCTCCTTGCCCGAGATCCCCCTCTCCGGAGATGAGGTTCACCGACCCGTCCTCGTTCATCTTCAGCGCTACGGTGGCGCCGTCCCAGTCTGCTAGCTGCCTGTTGGCGGTCACGTGGATGCCGATGCCGATCCCCACGCCGCGTCGTGTCCTGCCGTTACCGGGCGCGGCCCGGTACTTCTCGTCCCAGCCGATCTCCTTGGCCACGGTGTCGATACAGTCGGTGAGGGCGCAGCTGTTCATCACCCAGCCATGGACGCTGGTGTCGCCAGCCTGGATGACGTTCCGTCTCAGCAGCTCTACGGGATCCATGTCGATCATGCTGGCGAGGACGGTGAGATGGGAATCCATGGCGAACTGGGCTTGTTGCGTGCCAAATGCCCGGAACGTGCCGCTGGGCTGGTTGTTCGTGTAGACCAGTTGGCCGCGCGTTGAGAGGTTCTCGGTCCGGTACAGGTTGTCGCATCGCATGGCGGTGACAACCATTTGCTCTGGTGCCAGGCCTGAATAGGCGCCGTTGTCCGCTAGGACGTCCATCTCTTTGGCAACCAGGCGTCCGTCTCGGGTTACGCCGATTTTCAGGGTGATGATCTCCGGCAGGCTTTTCCTGGCTGCAGCGAAGTCCCCGGGCCTGTCATTGATTAGTCTCACCGGGCGGCCCGCTTTCAGCGCCAGGAGAGCCGCGATCGCGCTGTTGTTCTCCTCGCCGATCTTCCCGCCGAAAGCGCCGCCGACCACCGTCTGGATAACCCGGACCCGGGATACTGGCACAGCAATCGCTTCGGCTACGAGTTCACGGGTAAAGAACACCGACTGGGTGGGTGCCCAGAGGGTGAGACGTCCGCTTGAGTCCGGGCTGGCCAGCGTTCCCATCGGCTCGGTGTAGCCGTGGTACTGATATGGCACCTCGTAGGTCGCCTCGTACAGGGCGTCGGCTGTCGCGAAGCCCGCCTGCACGTCGCCGCGGGAGAAGGCCACTTCGCGGACGAGATTCGGGCGGTCCTCGTGAACTCTGGCGCACCCGGGCTCCAGAGCCTGCCTCGGGTCGAGCAGTGGGCGCTCGGCTTCGTACTCGACGCGTATAGCCTCGATGGCCTCCTGGGCGGCGTCGTCGCTGGCGGCGGCCACGGCTGCGACCTCTTCGCCGGCATAGCGGACGATGCCTCGCGCCAGGGTGGTCTGGTCTTTCTCGATGGGACCCCAGCCGCCCGGTGGGATGTCCGCGCCAGTGACAATTGCCCGGACTCCCGGCACGCGGAGCGCCTGGGAAAGATCAATATTAATGATTTTTGCTCGCGCGTGCGGGCTCCGGAGCACACGGCCATGTAGCATGCCTGGCAGTATCATGTCTCGGACGTAAACTGCCCTGCCCCGCACCTTTTCCACGGCCTGGTGTTGCGGAGTTCGTTCTCCGATCCGGCCGTGCGGTTTGCCTGCCTGCACCACAGCGCGCCTTTCTGAAGATATTTGGCTCGGTTTTCACCCCACCCACCACGAGCGTGCGCCTCGCGCGGTAAGCGGATCCGGCGCGATATGCATGGCGCGCCTCATGGCGTTCCCCCGAAGGCGCTGAGGTACGTGCCCAGGCTGAGACCTTCCCGGGAGCCCATTTCGGTCCGCGGGACGGCCCGGTTGACCAAGTCTGAGCCATCATCCACGTAGTCAGGTCACCTGGGCTACCTCAAGTCCAGGCCAAGTCCGCGCGATGTCGATCACGATGCCGTTCGGATCGCGGATCTTGGCTTCGAAATGGACGCCTTCAGATGCCTTGGGTGTCCGCTCATTGATTGGCTCCACCTCCATGGATTGGAGGTAATCAAGCATCTGGTCGGTGTCTTCTACCATGAAGCCCATGTGATGGATCCCGACGAAAGACGCCCCCCCATCCACGTTAAACTTCGCGGCTGCCTCATCGGATTTGAAGTCCAGCAATGCAATGCTAATTGACCCGTCGGTGCAGAACACCACCCTGTATTCTTCCGTCTCGCTGGTGTCGACGACCTTGACGCCGAAGGCGGCCTCATAAAACGCAGCCGTACTGGCGGGGTCCTTTGTGCAGATGGCGATGTGCCTGATTCGCGGAGTACCCATGTGCCCACCATCTCCTCTTGGGCGGAACCTGGCGACGTCCCAGGGAGCAGCTTGGCAAAACTGTATAAGATATTCAAACTAAGTCAAGACCCTGCCGGTGTGGATCCGCGAGCCGACGAGGCGCATGACGCCTGAGCAGGCGCGAAGTGACCTGAGTTGCTGAGGGAGCATCGACGGCGCCATGCGCGCGGGAGTCAGGCCGACCCGGACTGGCGACCCCGCAGTGATGCCTGCGGGCGCAGATCGTCGCGATGGATCGGTCTGAATGGATGCCGCAGACCAGCAGCTATGTCTCGGGCTGTCGCTGTGCCTCGTTAGGCTACCGGCGGCACAGGATGTTTGGGCAGGAATGCAAGAACATCGCTGAGCCGCTGAATTACTGGTCCGTCCCAGGCCTCAGGCGGATGCGTGTCATCCGTGCGCAAGAGGACGGCATGCATGCCCGCAGCGGACGCGCCATCGAGTTCGCCGTCCGCGCCGTCGCCCACAAAGACGCAGTCACTCGTGTCCACGCCAAGACGTGAGGCTGCCAGCTCATAGATCGCCAGATCGGGCTTTCGCAGCCCTTCGGTGCAGGAAAAGACCGTTGCATCCATGAGTGGCGAAAGTGGAGAACGCAACCACAGTTGCGGAATCTCCGATGTGCAGTTGGTGAGGAGACCAACGCGATACCCCCGCGCGCGCAGTTGCCGTAGTGTCGGCGCGGCGTCGGGTCGCGGCACAAACATGCTCGTGAGCGCAGTGCGCCTTATTTCCAGGGCACTGCGGACGCGCGCGTTGTCAGGAACCGCCCCGGCTTGCTGGCAGACGCGTCGGAGGCTGGCCTCAAGGTCGCCGACGGCCCGGTTGGCGTAGTCAGCGTGCCATGCTGGAAGGAACTCCTCGAGGCCTGCGCCGAGCGCCGAAGCGATCTGGGCTAGTACGTTGTCCCAGACGGCGTGGGGGAATGGGATTAGGGTGCCCCACAGATCAAAGACCACGGCTGTGCGTCCACCGCTGGTTTGGTCACTTCCCATGGACCGTCAACCTCGTTCATGCCACTTCTCCGGTGAAGCCGAGCGACCGGAAATTCTTCACGATGGTAAGGCCCCTGCCTGAGGAGCTTGCTCCTACGACCGCCACCTTGCGGGCAGCGAGTACCGACTCCACGGTCGCGGCGAACGTTTCGCCCAACGTGGCCTCCATCTTCCCTGTGGCGCTCCGCCCGGATCAGGAGCCGGCCACCTGGCTCCGCGTGCCCCCGGGCTCGGGCCGGAATGGGGCGTCCCGATGGGCGAGCGAGGCACGCAGCCCTTCTGATTCGCGGATTCTGCGCAGCTCGTCAAGCTCGGCGGAGTCGGCGGACGCGTACACGATGACCGAGAGCACCGCGCCGGTGTTCAGCGCTGCGGCAAGTCCCATCGCCTCTAGGCCGAAGGTGGTGATCGCCTTGTTGATGCGGACCGACGCGGCTGGGAGCCGTGCGATCCGCTTGGCAAGCGCCGTCGCCCTTGTCATCAGCTGGTCCGGCGGCACCACCTCGTTGACGATGCCAATGCGCAAGGCCTCGGCGGCATCGAAATGATCGCCTGTAAGCGCGTATCTGTGCGCGTGTTTCCAGCCCGCCAGCGCGGCCAGCAGGAAGGTCGAGTTCTGGTTCTCCCGGACTTCCGGCTGCCCGAAGACGGCGGTAGTTGAAGCAATGGTGATATCGCAGCAGAGCGCATACCACATTCCACCGCCGAGGCACCACCCGTTGACCGCGGCGATTACGGGGATTCCGAGCCGCATAATGGTGAGCTGGCGCGCGGGGCCCGTCATGTCAACGTCCCACCATCGCCGTAGCCGGTCGCTGGCACGCTCAGCCTGGGTAGCTCCCGGCGGCTTGTCGTCGGCGCTGATGTCATAGCCGGCAGAGAAAGCGTTCCCGGCCCCGGTGAGCACCACGGCGCGGACGGCCGGGTCCTGCTCGGCCGAGCGAAGAGCTGCGTGCAGCTCTTCTTCGAGTTCTGGCGAAATCGCATTCATCTGCCCGGGACGGTTGAACGTGATAACCGCAATTTCCTCGTCCTGGATCCAGCTGACATACTTGTATTGATTTCCTTCCGCCATCAGCCCTCTTTCCATGACTTCCGCCGTCCGGGATCTGCCGGGGCGGCGCGGGGTTTCTGCGCCGTTTCTGGACCTAGGGGCGGGTATGTCGGCGGGCCGCCGGTGCCGACTGCCCCACCCGGAACAGGCGCAATTGCGCGGCGAGCAGCCAGTAGTACCCGACAATCGCGGACACATCGAAGACACCCGGCGTGCCCAATGCCCCGGCCATGGCGTTGTAGCGCTCGTCGGGGACGTCCTCGCCGCGCAGCAGCGCGATGGCCAGGTCGTGGGCCGCGCACTGGGCCTGGTCCGCGAGGATTGGCGGGCGCCTCTCGCGCAGCGCAGCGATGGCCTCATGATCTACGCCGCAATGGCGGGCCAGGGGCTCGTGCGCGTACCACTCGAAATCACTCCCGAGGTAGGCGGCCACCGCCAGGATGACCAGCTCACGGATTTGATCCGGCAGGTCTGTCTGGTACCGGAGGGCCGCGCCGAGTCGCTGCAGCGCCGTCCCTACCCGGGGGCTGGCGAGCATGGCGTTGAAAGGGCCCGTCAGAACCCCATCGGCGTCTGTGAGCTCGAAGAACTGAGGACCCTGCCCCCGTGGCCCGTTGAGCAATTCTTCGTACAGCCGCCGTTGCTCGTCCGTGAGCTGCTCAGGACCCAGTCGCGGCACTCGCGCGGGCGGCGAGTTGGTCATCTTGACAGATTGTCAGACAGAGGCAGATCATGCAACCACGCCGTGCCGACTTCCCGCCCTTCGGCTCCTAGGCGACTCAGGAGGTCCGGTGACCGAGCCGCTGCCGTTGCTCGATCGATCACTTCTGTCGGATCGTGCGCTGACAGCGCTGGTCGGCGCCATCCGCCGGGGGGAGTTCCCTGACGGGCGGATACCGGCCGAGCCTGAGCTGGCCCGCCAGCTTGGTATTAGCCGGGCTACTGTGCGTTATGCCCTTGCCTCGCTGGAGCAACTCGGGCTGGTGCGGAGGCGGCCCGGGCTCGGGACTTGGCTGCGGCCTCAGGTGACAGCCGACGTCCTGGCCTTGCATGGGCTGGTTCCCTGGGCTGTGGTGCTTAGCGGGTCATACCGGGTGACCGGAACAAGCACCTTGCGGGCGGCCGGCCCGGCCGAAGCGAGACGGCTGGCATCGATCAGGGGAGAGCTTCCTGGCCTTGCACACCGTATAGAGAGGGTGCTTGCGGCTGACGGCCGCCCCGCCGTGCTGATCGAAGAGATCATTCCGGATGATGTGCTGACGAGGCCGCTGGACCGGGACGACCTGGCGGACTCGGTGATGTCGCTGAGCCGGCAGCATTTCCAGGTGCCAATCGACCATGCGGTCGCGCAACTCGTTCCTGTCAATGCCGGCGAACGCCTTGCTCAGTTGTTCGGAACGACGGCTGGTAGCGCTTATCTGGTTCTTGAGGAGGCTTTTCACAGCGACGCCGACGAACCGCTGGCAACAGCGGTGGTCTCACTAAACCCCGGATTCATCAACCTTGGCGTTTTCCGGCGGATACTGAAATGAACGCAAGAAACGTGCCTAGCTACCGCAAGGGTACTCAAGTACCGATCGGTCGTCCCCCCGTGCCGCACGAGTGAGGAACGCAATGAAAGTTGTAGATCTGACCCACCCCTGGAGCATTCACACACCCGGATGGGTTGGCTACCCCGGCGGCAAGCTTTACTACACACAAAACCTGCAGACAAACAAAATTGTTTCTCAGCGTCTCGAAGTCTCCTTGCATTCGGGCACGCATCTCGATGGGCCAATGCACGGCACCGACACGATGGTCGGGATGTCGGATCTGCCGCTCACCAAGCTGATCCACCAGGGGGTGGTGGTTGACGTCTCGGACACCTGTGCTGACTGGGATGTTATCCGCCCAGAGCACATAACTGCGAAGGTCGAGGTGCGCCGCGGCGACATTATCATCATCCACACCGGATTCCATCGCTATTACCAGGGACAACCAGAGCAGGACCTAGTCCGCTACTTCACCATGCACCCGGGGGGCGGCATCGAGCTGGCCGAGTGGATGCACGAGCACCGGATCTCATGGTGGGGGATTGACGCGGGGTCCGGGGACCATCCCATGAACACCACCATCCGCGACATGCGGCCAGATCTGGCCTTGCAGTTCGAGGAGCACGTCGGCACGTCAATCAAAGATCACTTCGGCACATACGAATACGTCCACCATCTCTCCGGGCGCCGGATCACCTCGGACATCTTCCCGATGCATCACCTTGCGTTCCAGTCCGGCTGCATCCATGCCGAAAACATCGGCGGGGACATCGACGCCGTGCTCAACACCCGGTGTGTCATCGGGTTCTTCCCGCTAAAGATCGACGGCGGCGAAGCGGGGCCCGGCCGCTGCATAGCCTTCCTCGACTGTGGCGATGACGATGTCGTCGACTTGATGGCGCAGGAGCGGTCGGGATCGTCATGACACCCTGGCCCGGCGATGCGCACCCGGCCTCCCTGTCACTTACGGAGGTTGCTGCGGCAAGCAAGACGGCCGTCATCTCGGTTGCTCAGCTTGCCTGGCAGGAGCCAGGCGACGGTCAGCGCGAGCGCACCGCCGCGATCGCCGCCGCGGCGCTGCGGGCCGGATCGGACATTGTGGTCCTGCCAGAGCTAGCCATCCCCGGGTACACCACCGAAAAAGCGGTTCTTGAGCGCTTCGGCGAACCACTGGACGGCCCGGCAACGCAAGCCTGGCGCGAGGTGGCGGCCGCCACCGATGGATATGTCATCGGAGGCTTCTGCGAGCGCGAGGCAGGAAGGCTGTACAACACCGCCGTCGCTGTCAGCGCTGAGGGAGTTATCTTGCACTACCGCAAGGCCCACCTCTTTGCTGATGAGAAAGATGTGCTCGCGCCAGGAAACCTGGGGTTCCCCGTCGCCCAGACCAGGCTTGGCGTCCTCGGCATCTGTGTCTGCTACGACCTGCGCTTCGTCGAAGTTGCCCGCCTGCTCGCACTCCAAGGGGCCGAGCTTGTCTGCGTTCCCGCTGCCTGGACCGGCGGCTATGACCGGCGGCAGCCAGGTGGCGGGAACTGGCCCGATCAGGTGACCGGCCTGCTCACGCAAGCCAACCTGAATCAGATTTTCGTCGCGGCCGCCTCTTTTGCCGACGGCGGTGGACGTTTTCTAGGCAGCTCGGTTGTCGCGGATCCCTATGGCAGCCCCTTGGCTGGGCCCCTCACCCGTGATCAGGAAGAAGTGGCGACCGCCAGGGCCGATGTGCAGGCCGCCGCGGCGGCGCAGCACCGATCCCAGCTCATCCACCCCAGGGAGGACAGACGCAGCGATCTCTACAGAATTGAATATCGGGGTCGTCATTACTAAGGCGCAGCATCCGGCTGCGGCGTGACGCCTCAGCAGAGGAATGCGGCCACCATCTATGGCCCGCTGGGTACCCGCACCTCATCCCATTGCTCACAGGAGGCCTGCTCCACCTCCGTCCGAGACAGACTGGAGAGCCACATGACAGTCACGGCAGACACTAAAAGCAGACAAGGAAAGCCCCAGGACGCAGTCCCGAGCATGGGGAACTACTGGCACCCCATCGCCCTGGCCGGCGAGGTCGTTGAACAACCCCGGCGGTTCATGCTGCTCGGGGAGCCAATCGTCGCCTTCCGCGACGAGCAGGGCGTAGCCGCGTTCAAGGACCTCTGCATCCACCGCGGCACAGCCCTGTCGCTCGGGTACATCACCGACGGCCATCTCACCTGCCTGTACCACGGCTGGGAATATGACAGGTCTGGCGCCTGCGTACACATCCCGTCTCTTCCAGTGGGATCGTCGATTCCACGTAAGGCACGCGCGATCGTCTACCGGGCAGAGGAACGATACGGGCTCGTGTGGGTTGCGCTGAAGGACCCGGTGGCGCCGATCCCCGGGTGGCCCGAGGATGTCTGGAGAAACCCGCGCTTCGAAGTGTTTCTGGCGGCCCGTCAGACCTGGAAAGCGAATGCGGGGAGAGTCGTCGAGAACGGCATGGATTTCTCACATTTCAATTTCACGCACAAGGGTCTGACCGAGCTCGCCGAAGGGCCGGTTATAAAGCCGCACGCCGTGGAGATGACGGACTATGGCCTGCGTTACGAGTATCACGACGGCAGGATAACCCGTAAGTATCTCCTGTACGCGCCGTTCACCCTTCACGACTGCAAAATCGAGGCGAACGGGGACACTTCTGTGCTTACCCTGATCGTGGGGCCCGTCGACTCGACGACCAGTCATGTCTACGCGTTCATCGCCAGAAACCACGAAGGCGCTACAGCCTTGGAGAACAGGGGCCAGAAACAGCTGGAGCCGGATGTCATCGCTGCTTTCGAGCGCATTATGAACCAGGACCGCGCGATCGTGGAGAGCCAGCGGCCGGAGGAGATCCCGCTTGACCTGAAAGACGAACTGCATCTCAAGGTTCCTGATGCCACTGGAATCGCTTACCGCAGGCTGCTGGCCCGAATCTCGGACTCGGGTGCGTTCATGCCCTGAACCGGAACGGTCGGCCACTTGTCACTGGTCGGAAAGCAACTGTGACAGTTCGGTCAGCGCAGCGAGACTGTGCCCGGCGATGAAGTCGTCGATACTCGGCAGCGCCGCCGCTATTCCCGCGGTGAGGGGCTCGAACCCGGGGCGGGCCCGGTGCGGATGCACCCACACGATCCGGCGCGCCAGCCGCCGCAGCCGGCGCATCTGGTTCCCGAGCAGGGCGGCATCGCCACTTTCCCATCCGTCGGAGGCCACGACTGTAATCGCCCCTCGGGCCATTCCGCTCTGGCCGTAGCAGTCAAGAAAATCCTTGATGCCGGCTCCCAGCCGAGTGCCTCCGCTCCAGTCGGCGATGGCGCTGGCAACGGCAGCCATCGCCGCGTCGGCCCCTGGCGTGGCGAGTTGCCGCGTGATCCGGGTAAGACGGGTGCCGAGTGTGAACACTTCGGTTCGGGGGCGACTGCGCGCGTACGCGTATGCATATCGCAGCAAGGCGTCGGAGTAGGCAGACATCGAGCCGCTGATGTCGAGCAGCAGCACGACACGGCGCGGCCTCGTGCCCGCATCGTGGTAGTGGACGCGTCCCACCTCCCCGCCCCGGCGCAGCATTGCTCGCACCGTGCGCCGGGAATCCACCCGGCCAGCGGTGGCGGGGCGCCGTCGGCGGTTGGGACGCTGCGGTGGCGCACGGGCCAGCATCGCCAGCATCGCCCGGAGCTGGACTCGTTCCACGTCGTTCATGAGCGCGATGTCTTTGTTCCGCAGCACCTCAAGGCCACTGGCGGACGCCGAGGATGAGCGGTCGTCGTGCGCCTGCCGTGGCTCAGCCGCGCTGGCCGGGGGGGTCTTGTTGTCAATCGCCTCTGCCACATCGGCGGCGTGCCGGGCTAGACCCGGTCTTCGCACATGGGAGTTGGATGCAGGCGGCGGCTGGGTGATGGGCGGACGGCCGGGTCGTTACGGCCTTGAGTGACGTGCGGGGAATGGCTGGCCTGGCTGCTGGTTGATGTCTGGCATGAGCGGGATGTCAAGGACTGGCCGGGGACGCGGGCGGGCCCGGGCCGAGATCGCGGTGGTCCGCCTGCTGGAAAAACGGCTGGGAGCGCTGCCGGTGGTGGCGGAGTTCGGGCGGCGGCTGCGGATCGCGGAGATTGTCGATGAGCTGTGCCCGGTCCGGCCGGTGGCCTGGATCTCCCACGGCGAGGTGATCGAAGCGCTGGTGGCCAACCGGCTGACCGCACCAGCGCCGATGGTGCGGGTGCAGGAGTGGGCCGCGGCGATGGCGGTGGACGAGGCCTATGGCATCACCCCGGAGCTGCTCAACGACGACCGGATCGCCCGGGCGTTAGACGCGATCGCCCCGTACCTGGATGAGATCACTGGCAGTGTGGGAGCGGCGGCGATCACTGAGTTCGGTGTGGATGTGTCGCGGCTGCACTGGGATCTGACCTCGATCTCCCTGTATGGCGCCTACCCGCAGGCTGACCTGGAGTACCCGGCGCCGCGGTGGGGGCATCCCAAGGACCGCAGGCCCGATCTGAAGCAGATCCAGGCCGGGCTGGCGGTCAGCGGAGATGGGGGGATCCCGGTCTTTCACCACGCCTACGAGGGCGGGGCCGCGGAGGTGGCCCAGGTCGTGGGGGCGATGACCGCGCTGCGGCAGATCGCCGGGCCGCGGCCGTTCCTGCTGGTGGGCGATTCGAAGCTGATCTCCTATACTAACGCGGCGGCGATGAATGCCCAGGGCGTCGGGTTCGTCGCGCCGCTGGCCGCCTCGCGGGTGCCGGCGGGGCTGTTCGCCGCGCTGCCGCCCGGGGCGGGCACCGAGGTGGACTATGTCG
>Ga0137390_10004827_pt1 | contig 11292 bp, 9 predicted proteins | sample 15con2h24AmetaG_FD_104937 | JGI IMG/M metagenome (GOLD analysis project Ga0137390, IMG submission 104937) | Vadose zone soil microbial communities from Angelo Coast Range Reserve, California, USA - 15con2h2.4A metaG | ecosystem: Environmental > Terrestrial > Soil > Vadose zone > Saprolite... | reverse complement strand
GCCAACGTGCCGTTCGAACTCCGCCTGCTTCATCAGTTGCGAGGGTTGTTCACGCGCGCCACACAGAAGAAGCGAGCGCCCCGAATCGTGGAGCGTGTCCGCCAAATCGCGAATGGCGCCAAGCCCCGTGGCATCAATGGCGGTCATGTTCCGCAGACGAAGGATCACGATGGGAGGCAACGATTCGATGGAATGGAGAATGTCGGCAAACTTGTCGGTCGCGCCAAAAAGAAAAGGCCCGTGAATGCGGTAAACGATGGCGTAGTCTGGAATGTCCTTGCCCTGGAGCACATGCACGCGGCTGTCTTCGACGTAGTCCTTCGTCACGGGACTTACCGTTGTTGTTCTCGAGACTTTGCGAATAAACGTCAACGCTGCCAGCACCATCCCCACTTCCACGGCAAACGTTAGATCCGTCACCACCGTCAGCGTCAGGGTCAGCAGCCACACTGCGATGTCCGCTCCGCTCAGTTTTAAAATCTCCGGGATCTCCTCCCAATCACCCATGTTGTAGGCCACGATCATCAAAATCGCGGCCAGGGCGGCGAGCGGCACGTTCTTCACCAGCGGCGCCGCGAACAGTACGATGGCCAGCAGCGTCAAGGCATGAATGATCCCTGCGATGGGTGTCTTTGCGCCGGAGCGCACATTGGTGGCCGTTCGCGCGATGGCTCCGGTGGCGGGCAGCCCTCCGAAGAGCGGTGAAACGATATTCGCGATACCTTGGCCAATTAATTCCACGTTTGGGTTGTGCTTGTCATTGCTCATGCGGTCGGAGACGACCGCCGACATGAGCGACTCGATGGCCCCCAGCATCGCCACTGTGAACGCCGCTGACAGGAGTTGCCGGAACACGTCGTAGTGGAAATGCGGAACGACAAGCTTTGGCAAACCACTCGGGATTTCTCCGAAACGCGTTCCGATAGTCTCCACGGGCAGATGAAGCAGTTTTACGGCGGCGATCGCGCCGAACGTAACTAGAATGGCGCCGGGGATTTTCTTGGCATATTTCAAGCAGAAAACCATCAGCGCGACCGAAAGGACAGACACGACGGTCGCAGGTATGGACAGCGTATTCCAAGCCTGCCCAAAGGCCATCATGCGGTGAAAGAAATCGCCGGGAACGTGATCCATCTTCAGTCCGAAGAAGTCGCGGATCTGCGTGCTGGCGATAAGGATCGCGATGCCATTGGTGAATCCGACGACCACCGGGCGGGGAAAGTATTTCACCATGGTCCCCATGCCGGTTACGCCCAGAAGCACGAGGAGAACACCCGCCATCATCGTGCACATGAACAGGCCGTCGATGCCATGCTTGGCGATGATTCCCGCAACCACGACGACGAAAGCGCCCGTGGGGCCCCCGATTTGCGTTTTCGAGCCGCCCAGCGCGGAAATCAGGAATCCCGTGACGATGGCGCAGTACAGACCTGCTTGCGGGGGCACTCCGGAAGCGATCGCAAACGCCATCGCCAGCGGAAGCGCGACGAGCCCTACCGTCACGCCGGCGATCAAGTCGGAAAGAAATTTGTGGCGATCGTAGTCGCGCAGCAAGAGTATCGATTTCGGGAGCCAGTCTTCGAGAGCGGATGTCATGCGGCCTTCGGTCCAGAGAGGAAAATGTCTACGAAGATTCTAGCAAGGTGCAAGCTAGAATGTTCGGGCGGTGAATCGAATGTGTGCTTGGAAAGAAATCCTGGGCGGACACTTAACCGTTCGACGGTCGTCCTTCTCGTTCAGCCCGCGGCTTCGCTGCGCGGCACTGCCGGCTTCCAGCGCAATACAGGCTTGCGCGCGGCGCCTACCTCGTCCAAACGGCGGACGCGTGTCGTGTGCGGCGCGGTCTTGACGATTTCCGGCTTCGTCGCGGCTTCCGCCGCAATGGCCTTCATCGCCTCGATAAAGAGGTCGCACTCTTCCTTGGACTCGGATTCCGTCGGCTCGATCATCATCGCCCCAGGAACGATCAACGGAAACGCCGTCGTGTAGGGATGGAAGCCGTAGTCGATCAACCGTTTTGCAATGTCCATGGTGCTCACACCGTTTTTCTTCTGCATAGCGTCGCTGAACACCACTTCGTGCATCGAGGGCAGGGAATACGGCAAATCGAAAACGCCCTCGAGCTGCTTTCGAATGTAATTCGCATTCAGCACCGCGTCTTCCGTGGCCTGCCGCACGCCCGGGCCATACGCGAGGATGTATGCCAGCGCGCGAACCAGCACGCCGAAATTTCCCGCGAACGCTTTCACCCGGCCGATGGAATCCGGCCGTATTGGTTCCAGCGCCAGCCGTCCGCCTTCTTTTTCCACCAAAATGGGCACGGGACGGAACGGCTCGAGGATTTTCTTCATCGCCACCGGCCCAGCGCCGGGTCCTCCACCGCCGTGCGGAGTCGAAAATGTTTTGTGCAGATTCAAGTGCATCACGTCGACACCCAGGTCGCCCGGCCGCGTTACGCCCGTTAGCGCGTTCATGTTCGCGCCGTCCATGTAGAGCAGCGCGCCTTTGGAGTGCAATATCTGCGCGATCTCCGGGATGCGCTGCTCAAAAATTCCCAGCGTCGAAGGATTGGTGATCATCAGCGCCGCGACTTCTCCGGTCACCAGGTCGCGCAACTTTTCGACGTCAATCTGCCCGTGCGATTCGGACCTGATATTTTCGACTTCGTATCCCGCGATTACCGCGGTCGCAGGATTGGTGCCGTGCGCGGAATCCGGAATCAAAACTTTCTTGCGTGGATTCCCCTGCTTCTCCAAGTACGCGCGAATCAGGAGCAGGCCCGTCAGCTCTCCTTGCGCTCCCGCGGCCGGCTGGAGAGTGATGGCGTCCATGCCGGTCATTTCCAGGAGGCATTTTTCCAGCAGCCGCATGATTTTCAAGCAGCCTTGCGAAAGTTCCTGTGGCTGATAGGGATGCTCCGTGGCAATGCCATCGAGCCGCGCGACGAACTCATTTACGCGCGGGTTGTACTTCATCGTGCAGGAGCCAAGCGGATACATGCCCAGATCGATCGCGTAGTTCCACGTTGAAAGCCGCGTGAAGTGGCGGATGACTTCGATCTCGCTCACTTCGGGAAAGCCTTCGACGCCCGCGCGCCGGTGATTTACGCCGAGCGCTTTGGCAGGGTCGGCGGCGGGCACATCGAGCGGCGGCAATTCGAAAGCACGCTTTCCCGGCGACGACTTCTCAAAGATCAGCCCTTCGCTTTGATTCGTATGCCTCGAAGCCTTTTTGATCCTGTTGTTCATTCTCAGCTTTCTATTTGCATCGGCGCGGCGTACGCCCCTGAAAAATGCGTTCCTTCAAATCGGCCGCTGTAGCGCGTTCTTTAGCGCCCCGTCAAATCGTTCAATTTCCACCCGAGTCGTCGTTTCCGTGACGCACACCAGCGCGCGCTTGGTCAGCTCCGGATACGCAGTGCCCAACGCGAGCGGCCCAATGATTTTTTCCCGCAGGAGCTGGCTATTGACGATCTTTACCGAGCGCGGCAGTTCGATCGTGAATTCGTTGAAAAAAGGCGCTTCAAATGTGCGTCGTACGCCGGGAATCTTTTCCAGCTCAGAAAGCGCGAACTGTGCCTTGGACAGGTTCTGCTCCGCCATCTCGCGCAAACCTTCCTTGCCGAGCAGCGTCAGGTGCACCGTTGCGGCCAGCGCGCAGAGGGCCTGGTTGGTGCAAATGTTGGAAGTGGCCTTCTCGCGGCGGATGTGCTGTTCACGCGTCGCGAGCGTCAGCACGAATCCGCGCTGGCCCTCCGAATCCATCGTTTGCCCCGAAAGCCGCCCGGGCATTTGCCGCACGAACTTTTCCCGTGAAGCAATCACGCCGGCAAACGGTCCGCCGTAACTCGGCGGCAGTCCAAGACTCTGGCCCTCCATTGCTACGATGTCCGCTTCCGTGGGGGGGCGCACGACGCCAAGGGAAACGCCTTCCGCCACCGCAACGACAAACATGGCGCCCGCCGCGTGCGCGAGCTCCGCGAGCGGCGCGTACGACTCGATCACGCCAAAAAAGTTCGGTGACTGTGCAACGACGGCCGCAACATCGTCCTTCAGTGCACTCTGCAACGCTTTCGCGTCCACTGTTCCTTTCGCAGCAAACGGAATCTCGTCAACTAGCAGGCCGGAATTCTTCGCGTAGGTCTTCAGCACGTCGCGATACTCCGGATGCACCGATCGTGCCACGAGCACGCGCCGTCGTCCCGTCAGGCGCTCCGCCATCAACACTGCCTCGGTCGTCGCCGTCGATCCGTCGTACATCGACGCGTTGGCAACTTCCTGCCCCGTGAGCTGGCACATCAGCGTTTGAAACTCGAAGATCGCCTGCAGCGTACCCTGCGTGATTTCCGCCTGATAGGGCGTGTAGGAGGTAAGAAACTCTCCGCGCTGGATGATGGCGTCCGTCACCACGGACCGCAGATGATTGTAGACGCCCGCGCCGAGAAAACTTGTGTACCCGTTCGAATTCTCCGCGGCTCGCTCTTTGAAGTACTGAATAACTTCGGCTTCGGAGTACGGTCCCGGAATCTTCAGTGCTTCGCGCAGGCGGAATCGTTCGGGAATGCTTGAGAATAATTCCTCGATGGATTTTGCGCCGATGGCGGCGAGCATCTCTTGCCGCTCGGCAGGGCTCTTCGGGAGGTAGCGCATTAGGCCGAGGCTTCCGTGCTCTTGGCCGCGATGTACGCCTCATAGGCGGCAGCGTCCATCAGGCCGCTGAGTTCCGCGGCGTTTGTGAGGCGCACTTTGATCAGCCACGCGCCGCCATGAGGATCGGTATTGATTTTCTCTGGCGTATTGTGTAGTTCACCGTTGGCTTCAATCACTTCGCCCGCCGCCGGCGCGTAGATTTCACTGACGGCCTTCACGGACTCCACGGTGCCAAAGGACTTGCCGACTTCGATTTTCGCGCCGGGCTTGGGCAGTTCGACGAAGACCACGTCGCCCAGTTCATGTTGCGCGTAATCGGTGATGCCAATCGTTGCGAGTCCGGCTTCCACGCTGACCCACTCGTGTTCCTTCGTGTAGCGGTAATTCTTCGGATAGGCCATCTCAAACTCTCCTGTGAACTTTTAAAACGTCTTCTATCCGACGTTTGTCATGCAACGGTGCGGTCCACGATGCTTATTGCTTTGGCGAAGCCGCTGCCTCTTCAAGAGCCTTTTTCAGATCGGGATGTTCGTCAAGCACTTCGACCATGGCCTCGCGGCCAAGCTTTTCGCCCAACTTCATCGACGCAGTCTGCACTTCGACAAGAGTTTGCGGCAGAACGGACAGAGCTTTCTGGCCCAGAGGTGTTTGGTAGAATCGTATAAGTCCCTCGATTTCTTCTTTGCTGAAATACTTATCGTAGACCGGAATAGTTAGTTCCAACAATTGCTCCACCCGGAGTTCCGATTGAAACTTTTGGAAAAACAAGTCCGCAAGCTTTTCGCGATACTCGCCGGGAGGTAAGGAACTCATCAGCATGGGCCTCATATTGGTACTCATTCCAGTGAGCACCTGCTGCATCATTTTCGTCGTTCCCATGACTTCAAACATGCTTCGGATCGCCGCTTCCTTCGCCGGGTCGATTCTTGGCGCGGAACTTCCCGAAGTCGCTTGTGCTGACGTCGCGCTAGTTCGTGCTGGCGCAGCTTGCACGGGCTTTGGGTCTTGCGTCCGGGGAGCGGTGCCTTGCCCATTCCCTGTGAACGGAGCGATCCAGCAAAAAAGGAATACAGATAGGGCTTTCACGGATGCTCCTTTGACTTTTCTCAAGCCGTTCTCGTCGCGTTTGATGCTGGCGATGGCCTCGGCCGCTTGTAAAACGGTGTTGGCACTACCTGCGCCTTGCACTTCTGCCCGCGAATTTCCACGTACAGAATTGTGCCAACCGCGGAGAACGGCGCTGGCACGTAAGCCAGCGCGATATTTTTTCCCAGCGTGGGCGAAGGCGAACCGCTTGTCACTACCCCAATAGCTTCGCCAGCTTCGTTGCAGCAGCAATATTCGTCGCGCGCGATTCCGCGGTCCACCATCTCAATCCCCACCAGCGTGCGCCGCAGTCCCGCGGCTCTCGCCTGCTCCAGCGCGGCGCGTCCCACAAAATCGCCTTTTTCCATCTTACAGTAACGCTCCAGCCCGGCTTCCCACACATTGATCTTGTCGCTGATCTCATGCCCATACAGCGCCATTTTTGATTCCAGCCGCAGCGTGTTCCGGCAACCCAGGCCGCAAGGAATGATTGCGAATTCGCGCCCTGCTTCCATCACCTGATTCCAGATTTTCTCGCTGGTCGTCACATCGGATAGCACGTAAATCTCAAAACCATCCTCGCCCGTGTATCCCGTGCGCGCAATCAGCGTATTCTTCAAACCGCAGACCGCTCCATGTGTGAACCAGTAATTCTTGAGGCTGTCCAGGTTCGCGTCTGTCAGCTTCTTCATCACTTCGATAGCGCGCGGCCCCTGAATCGCCAATTGCGTGTAAGCGTCGCTAAGATCCTCGACCGCGCAATCGAAATTCTTCGTATTCTCACGCACCCAATGGATGTCTTTCTCGCGCGTCCCGGCATTAATCACCAGCAGAAAATCGTCTTCGCCCAGCCGGTGCACGATCACGTCATCCACAAACGTGCCTTCTGGATAAAGCATCGCCGAATACTGTGCCTGGCCGATGGCCAGCTTTGACGCGTCGTTCATGCTGATGTGTTGCACCGCCGCCAGCGCCCCACCAGGTTTTGCGCCGCTGCGAATTTGAATGTCGCCCATGTGGCTCACGTCGAAAACACCGACGCTGCCGCGCACCGCCTTGTGTTCGGCGATCAGCCCGCCGCTCGCAGGATATTCGACAGGCATGTCCCACCCGCCGAAATTGACCATCTTCGCGCCCCGACGCCGGTGCAACGCGTTCAGCGGCGTCTTACGAAGCTCGCTTTTGTGAGGAGTCGCGGCGGATTCCATTCCAGTGGCTCAAGCAGAAATCGATACTAGCACGCGCTCTCATAGCGGTCAAAGAAGCCTGCCGGAAGCGAACCGCTCTGCCAGCACGACGTTGCGCAACCGGAGCATCACAATTACCTTCGCCTTGCCGCATCCTCTCATGCTCAGGTAGAGTTTTCCTTAGAGGCTCTTATGGCGGGTCCGACCGTTTGCATGCAATGCGACTTACCCGAAGATCGCTGCACTTGTGAAAGATACTGCACCATCTGCAAGGGCCAGCAAAACGTGCGCCTGTGCACCGATGGTCTTTTCTATTGCCCCGATTGCCGGGAAGCCTGCGACGTCTCTCTGGCCACCAGCCGTGGCCATTGAATCCAAAAGTCTCCTTTTGCAGATCGATGCCGACGCCCGCCTGGCCGCTGCCGCTGGTGGAGCCGCCCGCCATCTCGCCGATCTCGCCGGCCTCGAGAGCGACTCCATCTCGCAATTGCAGTCCTCCGTCGTTGCTGCCTGCCTGGAGGCTTTTGGACATTTAACGGCAGATCATCCCCGGCTGGATATTGCGTTCACGCGTTTCGCTGATCGCTTTGAAGTTGCTCTATCTCACAGGGGCGAAGGCTCTACTGCGCTTGGCCTCGAGACGATTGCGGGCTTTGCCTCGCGAATTGACGGCTCGGGATCCCAGCCAGGCGTTTTCGCGGGATTTGACCGCGTCCAGTATGAAACGCACGGCGGCATAGCCGTTACTCGCCTGACCAAATACATCGGCCACTTCGGTCCCAGCACTTGAGCGAGATTTGCAATAAAAAAAGGCCAGACGCTCCTGCTGTCCAGCCTTTCGTGCGGCGCTCTTTTCAGATCCTTACATCTTGAGCGCGAATGTGTTCTTCTGAATCAGTGCCGTCATCTGGTCGTCGCTCAGTGACATGCGCAGCGTCACTCGATCGCCCGCGGGCGTCACCCGCGCCTGATCCAGCAATTGCGCCAGGTCCGGATTGTCCTTCTGCGCCTGATACCGTTTATAGAGGAACCCTGCCTGAAGCAGTTGCCCAAGCGTGTTGGCGTCTTCGGTGGAACCGCACACCGCCTGGAATTTTCCGTCGATGCCGCTGCTCGCATCCACGTTGATGATCATGTTCTGCATCCGTGCCACGAGTTTTGCCGCTTCGGGAAACTGTTGCACCTCCGGCGCCAATTGCTGCATGGCCAGCCGCGTGTAAGCGGGATTCAGCACCGCCCAGACCACGCCGCTGCCGTTCGCTTCGTTGATTAGCGGGAAGAATTTGTCATTGCGCAGCAGTCCTTCCTCAGTGCCGAATCGCACCTCAACCATCTTTTCTAGAACCGCACGGTGCCCAAACGCCGCGGTATTCGAGTCGATGAAAAAGAAAAACAGGTCGTTCGCTCCCGAACCCGTGCCGAACGCATAGAGCGTGTAACCGCGCGCCTTGAACGTGGGAAGCTTCTGCTGTTTGAAAAACGCTTCCGTCGAATTCGGATTGTACGTCCCCAGCGCCACGCCGACGATCTCCTCTCCCGTGGGCACGTCTGTCGAGCCGGCGCCTTCAGTCTTCGCAGTCAACCCTTCCGCGACCAGCCCCCACGCGAGTTCATCGACTTGTGTATTCGGATCAACGCCCGCCGAAGCCAGGAATTTCTCGAATTGCCGGAAGCGGTCGGGCAGCATCTGCTCACGCAATTGTGGAAACCATTTGAGCGTGCGCGCTTTTTTCAGGTCGGCGTAGGCAAATTCGCCAACCTCCTTAGGGAAGAGGGCAATAATGTCCGGGCCAAGGCGGCCCGCCCGCGCTGGCTTCGGCACCGCTAGGAACATCGCCACTAGAATGCCGGCGGCCACGCCTCTGCCGATCGTCGACCCCCAGCGCTTGGGGGTCACAGCTGATTTCGCGGTCAATTTCATTTCGTGCTCCTTTTCGATTGAGGCAGAGGGAACTCTCAGTCTACGCTCTTGTCGCGCGCGACGTATCGCCCAATCGCTGCCGCAGTGCCGCGATCGTCACACGCATTGACGATACATACCCTGCATCTGTCAGGCCATCGAGGTTGATTTCCACATTGGCCAGCGCTCCGCGAGCGCCCGCTTCGGCCATCAACCTGGCCACCTGCAAGTCTGAACGCATGGATGCGGCGGCGATGGCCTCCAGTTGTCCGAGGCGTTCGAAAAGCGCAACAGCGCGCTCGGCCACTTTCAGAGGTACCTCCGACGCGCCTTTGGTAGCCTGTTGGATCGCTTCCTCGCGCCGCCGCGTTTCCTCCGTGTCCGCTTGTGGCAGTTTATACGCCGCCATCACCGCCTCGTAGGACGCCGCGTCGCGGTCGATCGCTCCGGTAAGTTCGTCCGAAATCTTTCGCAACTCGTCTAGCGCTACAGAGAGCTCATCGGCAAATCCGGCTTGCGACTTCTTTTTCCTCGAGAGCCCCGCAACCATCTGCCCCAGTGCCGCCGCCAGCGCTCCTGCAAACGCTGAGGCGCTTCCGCCCCCCGGCGTTGCCGAAGGAGTCGCCACCGCTTCCAGAAACGGCCGCGCCAATCCCGCCAGCTTTCCATCCTTCGCAACGTCCAGCGGCGCGCCGCTCAGCGCATCCGCCAGTTTATTTTCAAATACCTGCTCGGGAGAGAAGTTTTCTAGCTGCAAGAAAAAGTCCGCCGCCATCTCGATCGCTTTTTTTGGCACCAGCCCCACGATTTCGCTGCCCACGGGCATCACGCCGTAGCGCTCCGCTTCGCGCTTCACCATTTCATAAACGCGGTGCATCGGCGTCTGTTCGAAGTCCGTCAGGTTGATGGACACTTGCGCCAGGTTGCGTGCTCTCAGCTCCACGCCCATCGACTTCACATAGCGCAGACCGCCGGACGAGAAGCGGATCGCTCTCGCGATTTTGTTCGCGATGGCCACATCCGGTGTATTGAGATTCACGTTGTACGCGATTAAAAACTTGCGCGCGCCCACGGCGGTCACGCCGGCTGTCGGGTGCACCTTCGGCTCGCCGATATCCGGCTGCCGATCGTGGTTCTTCTTCATTTCTTCGCGCAGCCCTTCGAATTGTCCTCGCCGCACATTTTCCAAATTCACGCGATCCGGACGCATCGCCGCCGATTCGTAAAAAAACACTGGTATCCGGTAGCGCTTCCAAATTTCTTCTCCCACCCGCCGTGCTAGCGCCACGCAATCCTCAATCGTCACGCCATCGATGGGAATAAATGGCAGCACGTCCGTCGCGCCCACGCGCGGATGCGCCCCGGCGTGTTTTGTCAAGTCGATCAACTCCATCGCTTTGCCTGCGCCCAGCAACGCTGCTTCCGCCACCGCGTCCGGTTCCCCCGCCAGCGTGACCACGCATCTGTTATGGTCCGCGTCCATCTCTCGATCCAGCACGTACACGCCCGCCACTCCGCTCATGGCTGCGACGATGGCATCGACCTTCGCGGGGTCTCGTCCTTCGGAAAAATTTGGCACGCATTCGATCAGTCGTTTCATCTTTTCGGTTTTTTGTCCCGTCGTCCCGGCCAATTATTTGGCAGTTTTGGCTTTCTGTCTGGCAGCGTGGGCCGCTCGTACACAAATACTGGCTTATTCGGATTGCTCGGTGCTCCAGCGGGTTGGCCAGCAGGGGCCGAGGCTGGCGTTTGCACGGGCTCGGGCTTGATTGCCTGTGGCGCCGGCCTGATGGACTTCTTTACAGATCTCCCCACTCCGGGAAACGTTTTCACCGGCCATTGCGGCCCGATCATCGGCTTGAAGTTCGGAGACACCGTCTCCAGGTTCCTTTGTTGTTGCGCTTGAACCTCTGCTTGCTTTGCCTTCTCACTCTTGGCGCCCGTCGCTTGCTCTTTCCAGTAGCGTCTCAACATCCACGCGAACCACGTAAAGCCTCCCACCCACAGCCCCGTAACCACTGCGTTGTACCCGCTCAGTCCTCCTGCTTTTCCCAGAATCATAACCACGGCGCTGATCGTCGCCGCGAAGGCGTAAAAATATTCTTCGAAGAGACTCTTCGTCTTCTTCGGCACGATCTTTAGGAGCCGCACTCTGCGTATCGGCTTTTTTGAATAGTTAAACTGGTTTTTGTTCGGCGGCATGGATCACTCGGCCACGCTTCACGGTCATCCAACAATGGTTCACACCAAAATAATAGGGAATTTCCCGGTAGTCGGCCACTTCGAATACGGCCAGGTCTGCTTGTTTGCCAACCTCCAGCGATCCGATCGTTTTTTCGCGCCGCAATGCATACGCTGCATTGATCGTCGCCGCCGCAATCGCCTCCGCGGGCGTCATTCGTAGTTGCGTGCACGCAAGCGACAGGATCATCGGCATGCTTATCGTCGGACTCGTTCCCGGATTGTAATC
>Ga0137390_10004824_pt1 | contig 11297 bp, 8 predicted proteins | sample 15con2h24AmetaG_FD_104937 | JGI IMG/M metagenome (GOLD analysis project Ga0137390, IMG submission 104937) | Vadose zone soil microbial communities from Angelo Coast Range Reserve, California, USA - 15con2h2.4A metaG | ecosystem: Environmental > Terrestrial > Soil > Vadose zone > Saprolite... | reverse complement strand
GTGATAGCCGAGCTCGATCTTCTCCGGCACCGCGTCGCCGATCTGGCCCAGCACGTCGATGGTCTCGGTGCGGAAATCGACCGGCCCCGGTTCGTAATAGCCTTCCCAGGCCAGCACCTCCTGGCACACATCCCATTGCAGCGCCAATCGGTCATGCGGGATCGTGGCGGCAATCTTCCCGACCTCGCCGATAAAATGCTGGGTCAGCGCGGGCAGCAGCAGCGGCCGATCGGACGGCACCATGTTGTTGTAGGTCGGCGCGATCGGCGTCGGCAACGAAACCTGGAACTTGACCTTGTCGGGAATAACGCCGGCCTTCTGCAGGCGCTCGAATATCGCCCAGGACGCGATCGCCATTTCCGCGTAACCGGTCTCGAAGGTGGCAGGATCGGGCGTGGCGCCGGGCTTGACGCGCAGGCGCGGGATCTCGCGCAAAACCTTGCCGTCCCATTGCGTGAACTTGAAGGGCGGCACATCCTCGGCCACCTCGATCGCTGGGTTGTCGGCGAGAACCGCCTGCAGAAAGCGGATCCAGGTCTTGCGGATGCCGGTCTCGCCGTCGGGCAGGCGCAGGAGATAGGGTCCCGCCACCTCGGAGAGCGTGCGGAACACGGTTTCGGCATCCGGCAGTGGGATGCTGCCGACAAAATGCACGATCGGATGCCGGGTGCGGTCGGTTGCTGCCATGGGTTCCTCCCAGCGGTGGCGCCAGTATTGTGTTAGCCGATTACATTCCCAGATAGGCCTGCCGGACGCGGTCGTCGGCCATCAGCGTCCGCCGCGCGCCTTCGAGCACGACCCGGCCGGTCTCCAGCACATAACCATAGTCGCAGGATTCGAGCGCCTCGGCGACGCGCTGCTCGACCAGGATCAGCGTCACCCGATCTTCCTGATGCAATGCCGCAATGCGTTCGAAAATCAGATCGGCAACGGCCGGGGCCAACCCCATCGACGGCTCGTCGAGCAACAACAAACGCGGCGCCGAGGCGATGCCGCGGCCGATCGCCAGCATCTGCTGCTCGCCGCCCGACAAGGTGCCGGCGAGCTGACGCCGCCGCTCCGCCAGGACCGGGAACAACGCGAAGATACGCTCGATGTTGCGCTGCCACTCGGTCCGGCCGCGGGTCGAATAGGCCCCCATCTCGAGGTTTTCCAGCACGGTCAGCGCGGCGAACACCTGCCGCCCCTCCGGCACATGGGCGATGCCGAGATGGGCGCGCTGATGCGGCGGCACGGCGAGCAGGTCACGGCCCTCGAACGCGATCGACCCATCAGCGGGCAGAACCGTTCCGGAGATCGCCTTGAACAGGGTCGTCTTGCCGGCGCCGTTGGGACCGACGATCGCAACGAACTGGCCCTCGGCGACGGCGAGCGAGACGCCGCGCAATGCGGCGAGCCCGCCATAGCTGACCGACAGGTCACTGATCTCGAGCATCATCCGCGGCAAACCGGGTCGACATGCCTCGGCATATCACGCCGGTGTTCGGCTGTGCAAAATGGGTAGCGTCTCAGCTTGACGCTGCATCCAGCTTCTTGCGTCCTTCGAGACGCGCACCCGGTCACCGGGCGCGCTCCTCAGGATGAGGTATGGTGATGATGGCAATAATGAAGGTCCTCATCCTGAGGAGCCCGCGCAGCGGGCGTCTCGAAGGACGCACGGCTTTCACCCAAAACCGAGACTGAGATACCAGTTCAAAATCCATAGTGTTGCCCGCGCGCTGCACGTATCGTCGGACGGCAGGAGCGGACGGAAGGTAGCGGTGCCGTTTTCGCTGGTCGATCTATTACAGGCGCTGAGCGCGGGGCTGCTGGTCGGCGGCACCTATGCCCTGATGTGCATCGGGCTCGGTATTATCTTCGGCTCGATGCGCGTCATAAATTTCGCGCAGGGCGACTTTCTGATGCTCGGAATGTATGCCGCCTTCTACCTGACGACCGGGTTCGGCGTGCTGGCGTTTCTCGGCCCCTACGCCGGTCCGATCATCGCCGCCTTTCTTGCCGGCCCGCTCGTCTTCCTGATCGGCTGGATACTGCACCGCTTCATCGTTTCCCGCGTCACCGGCGCCGGCGTCGCCCAGATCGAGGGTGCCGGCGCCTATGGCCAGATCATCGTCACCCTCGGCATCTCGCTGATCTTGCAGAATGGCGGGCTGATCGTGTTCGGTTCGACGCCGACCGGGATCCGCACCCCCCTGTCGCGCTCGTCCTGGGAGATCGGCGATGTGTTGCTGAACCAGGGCCGCTGCGTCAGCTTTGTCGTCGCGATCGCGCTCGCCGCCGCGGTCTACCTGTTCCTGACCCACACCCGGCTCGGCAAGGGCCTGCGCGCCGCCGCCGACAACAGTCAGGCGGCGCTCTACATGGGCATCGACGTCGATCGGGCCCACCGCATCGCCTGGAGCCTCGGGGTCGGCATCACCGCGGTCGCCGGCGGGCTCCTCGCCAGCTCGCAGACTTTCCAGCCCTATGTCGGCTTCGATTTCGTCATCGTCATGTATGCCGGCGTCGTGCTCGGCGGCCTCGGCAGCATCCTCGGTGCGTTCTGGGGCGGCCTGCTGATCGGCGTCGTACAGCAGATGTCGACGCTGGTGCTTCCCTATCAGCTGCAGAACACGACAATCTTCGTCGTCTTCCTGCTGATCATCTTCCTGCGGCCGCAGGGGATCTTTGGCCGGCTCAGCGAGCGGACATGAGAACCCGCGCCGAGATCAAGCGCCAGCGCTGGGCGATCGCCGGCTTTGCCCTGGCCGTGCTGCTGCTGTCGCTGATGCTGAAGAGCGCCTATTACCAGCTGGTGCTGACCCAGGTTTTGTTGTGGGCGGTGCTGTCGCTCGCCTGGAACCTCTTGTCGGGTTATGGCGGCTATTTCTCGTTCGGGCACGCCGCGTTCTGGGGTCTTGGCGCCTACACCGTGGCGCTCGGCATGATCCATTTCGGCCTGACGCCGTGGCTGACGATACCGCTCTGCGCCCTCGTCGGGAGTGCCGCCGGGGCAATCATCGGCTATCCGACCTTCCGCTTGCGCGGCCATTATTTCGCGCTCGCCATGCTCGCCTACCCGCTGGCGATGCTCTATGTCTTCGAATGGCTCGGCTACCAGGAGCTGGCCTTGCCGATGCAGCGGGAAGCGCCGGCTTTCTACATGCAGTTCGCCGATCAACGCGTCTATGTGGCGCTGGCGCTCGGCCTGCTCGTCTTATCGCTGCTGATTTCGCTGCGGGTCGAGAATTCGCGTTTCGGCATGGCGCTGCTGGCGATCAAGCAGAACGAGCCGGCAGCGGAGGCGGCCGGCATCAACACCTGGCGCTGGAAAATGCTGGCGCTGATGCTGAGCGGTGCGCTCGGGGCAATGGCCGGCGGACTTTATGCTGTCGTGCTGCTCGTCATAACGCCGGAGACGGTGTTCGGCATGCTGGTTTCAGCCCAGGCGTTGATCCTCGCCCTGTTCGGCGGCGTCGGCAGCCTGTGGGGCCCGGTGATCGGCGCGATGGTATTGGTGCCGCTCGCCGAGGGGCTGAACGCCGAGCTCGGTGACGTCCTGCCCGGGATCCAGGGCGTCGTCTATGGCATCGCGATCATCGCGATCATTCTATGCGCGCCCGAGGGCGTCTACTGGCGTGTGCTCGACCGGCTGCCGCGCCGCAAACCCGCCGCGCCCGAGCAGCCCGCGCGGATGCCGGCGACAATCGTCCCGTTGCCGCGCGAGCGCGCGGGCGCCACCGGCAAGGATCTGCTGGTTTTGCGCGGTATCGGGATCGCGTTCGGCGGCTTGCGCGCGCTCGACGGGGTCGACCTGATCGTGCCCGAGGGCGGGCTTTACGGCATCATCGGCCCCAACGGCGCCGGCAAGACGACCTTGTTCAACGTGATCAACGGGTTTCTGACGCCCGACAGCGGCACCGTCAGCTTTGCCGGGTCGGCGCTGACCGGGCTGCTGCCGAACCAGGTGTGCCGTCGCGGCATCGGCCGCACGTTTCAGGTGGTGCGCGCCTTTGCGCGCATGACGGTGCTCGAAAACGTTGTCGTCGGCGCCTTTGTCGGCACGGCCGACGATGCGGTTGCCGCGCGGATGGCGCTCGCCGCGCTCGATCGGGTCGGGCTCGGCGGCCGGGCGGAGGCGGTCGCCAGCGGCCTGACGACGCGGGAACTCAGGCTGATGGAACTGGCGCGCGCGCTGGTGTCGCAGCCGCGACTGATCCTGCTGGATGAGACGCTCGCCGGCCTCGGGCACGATGACCTCGGCGGCATTCTCGATGTCGTCCGGCAATTGCGCACCGACGGCACCACGGTCGTGATCATCGAGCACACGATGCAGGCGATGGTGCAGCTCGTCGATCATTTCACGGTGCTTGACCACGGCCGGCTGATCGCCGATGGCAAGCCGGACGATGTCGTCCGCGACCCGCGGGTGATCGAGGCCTATCTCGGCAAGAGGTGGGTCGAACAGGTGGCAAGTAGGGCAAATTGACCAGCTTTCGAGGAGGAGAACTGCCGATGAGCAACGCACCGACACGACGCAGCGTCAACGCGGCATTGGCGCTCGGGGCGCTGGCCCTGCCCGGGTTCGGGATCGGCGCGGCGCGAGCGCAGACCAAGACGGTCAAACTGGCGCTGATCGCGCCGCTCTCCGGCCCTTGGGCCCGGCAGGGCCAGTTGGTGCGGCTCGGCGCCGAGATGGCGCGCGACGAGATCAACGACAAAGGCGGCATCAAGGCGCTCGGCGGCGCCAAGCTGGAACTGGTCGTTGCCGATGCCGGCGACAACACCGAAAAAGCGAAAAACGCGGCACAGCGGCTGTTGGCTCAGGAGCCCGATCTGGTCGGCGGCACCGGCGCCTGGCTCAGCTCGTTCACCCTTGCGGTGACCGAGGTCACCGAACGCGCCGAACTGCCCTGGCTGACCCTTTCCTACTCGGACGCGATCACCAACCGCGGGTTCAAATTCATCTTCCAGACCTCGCCGACCGCCGACCACCAGGCGGCGGAGACCTTGCCGACCGCGCTGAAATTGGCGGAAACCGCCACCGGCAAGCGCCCCAAGACGATCGGGATCCTGCAGGACAACACGGCCTCGCCGGTCAGCTTCGGCAAGCAGCTGCGCGAGGGCGGCGGGCTTGACAAGGCGGGCCTCAAGCCGGTGGTCGACCAGGTGTTCACCCCGCCTCTCTCGGATGCGACGCCGCTGATCGACAAGGTGCGCTCGGCCCGGCCCGACTTCCTGCTGCTGCTGCTCTCGGCGATGCCCGACAACAAGCTGGTGCTGGAAAAGCTCGACGAGTTCAAGCTCAGCAAGGGGCGCATCCCGGTGGTCGGCAACGGCTCGCCGCTGGGAGCGCCGGAAATGCTGAAGCTGATCGGCGCCGAACTGCTCGAAGGGCTGATCTTCAGCGTTGCCGACTGGGGGCTCAAGGGCCAGGAAGAAATCATCGAGCGCTTCACGAAACGGACCGGCGAGCCCTGGATCACCCAGGACAGCATTACCGGCTACGGCGACATGTGGATCTTCAAGGAAGCGCTGGAACGCGCCGGGGTCGCCGACAAGCTCAAGGTCGCCGAAGCGATCCGCGGTCTGAACCTGACCGAGGGGACGGCCGCAGTTTGTTTTCCCGGGCCGATCCACTTCGACGAGAAGGGACGCCGCGTCGACATACCGATGATTTTTGCACAGTGGCAGAACGGCGTGCCGGTGACCGTCTACCCGACCGACCGCGCGCTCGCGAAGCCGTTCTGGCCATCGAGCTAAGGGAGCCCGTTTCCCGCTGCTGCGTCGCCGCCTCGCCACGCGAGGATAATCGGCCGCTGGTATGAATTTTGCGACGCCGCGGAAGCGACGCCTTTGCTGGTGTGCGCGGCGGCGCTCTTGCCGCGACCCCCCACTCGCGAGGAACCCGCTTTGCCTCTTCGACGCGCGTCGTTCCGATCATCCGCTTGCGCGCTGGGCGCGGGCGCCCTGGCGCTGCTCTGCGCTATGCCCGATCATCCGGCACATGCCGACGGGACCCTGACCGTCGCGATGACCGCCGGCGACATACCGGTGACGACCGGCAACCCCGATCAGGGCTTCGAGGGCTACCGCTTCGTCGGCTACAACCTCTATGACGGGCTGCTCTTGTGGGACCTGTCCAAATATGACAAGCCGTCCGAAATCCGGCCGGGCCTCGCCACTTCCTACGAGATCGACCCGAGCGACCACAAGCGCTGGATCGTGCATCTCCGCCACGGCGTCACCTGGCATGACGGTTGCAAATTCACCGCCGACGACGTCATCTGGAATTTCCAGATGCGCACCGACCAGAAGGCGCCGAACTTCTCGACCCAGCAATTCACCTATACCCGCGCCTTTCTGACCAACGTCAAATCGGTCAGCAAGATCGACGACTACACCGTTGCGTTCGAGAATAATTTCGTCGAATCGCTGTTTCCCTACACGCTCAGCTACGTCTTGATGATCAGCCCGTGCCGGGCCAAGGAAGTGAATTACGATTGGGCGCAGTACGCGCTGCATCCTTCCGGCACCGGCCCCTACAAATACGACCGAGTAGTGCCGCATCAGCGGCTCGAGCTGGTGGCGAACACCGATTACTGGGACAAGGACCGCGTTCCAAAACACGACCGCCTGGTGCTGATCCCGATGCCGGAAGCCTCGACCCGCACCGCGGCGTTGTTGACCGGCCAGGTCGACTGGATCGAGGCGCCCTCGCCAGATGCCATCCCGCGGCTCAAATCGGCGGGGATGCGGATCGTCACCAATGTCTACCCGCATGACTGGCCCTATCTGCTGAATTTCAGGACCAGCGTGTTCAAGGATCTGCGGGTGCGGCAGGCGGCCAATTACGCGATCAACCGGCAGGATGTCGTCGATATGCTCGGCGGCACGGCAATCCCGGAACACGCTGTAGTGCCGCCGACGCTGGCCTATTATGGCGACCCGCCGAAATACGATCACGACCCGAAGAAGGCGCGCGCGCTGCTCGCCGAGGCCGGCTGCCTGCCGTGCAAGGTGACCTTCGGCATTTCCACATCCGGCTCGGGCCAGATGCAGCCCCTGCCGATGAACGAACTGGTCAAATCGCAGCTCGAAGAGGCCGGGTTCCAGGTGACCCTGCAGACGATGGACTGGAACGCGCTGCTCGACGTCTACCGCGCCGGGGTCGACAAGAACCCGAATTACGATGGCCTCAATTTCTCGCGTGGCCTGCTCGATCCGGTCAACGCGATCATCAAGCTGGTCGGCCGGACCTATTGGGCCCCGGCCGGGTCCAATTGGGGACATTATGAAAACCCCGAGACAGAGGCGCTGATCAGCGATATCTTCAACGAATTCGATGGCGAGAAACGGCTCACGCTGCTGACCCAGCTGCATGAGCTCGAAGGCCGCGAGGCGGTGATGATCTTCGTCGTCCACGACCTCAATCCGCGCGCGATGTCGCCGAAAGTGCACGGCTTTGTGCAGGCGCAAAGCTGGTTTCAGGATCTGACCCGGGTGAGCGTCACGCCCTAGCGAGGGCGGCGCGCCGACGTGGAGTCGCGCCCGCGGCCACCGGCGGCAACGGCACTTTGAAGGGGACGGAGAATGGAACAACCGGTTCGGCAAATAATGGCACTGGCATTTGCCGCCATGACCGCCCTCGCGGCGGTGGCGGCGGAGGCCGGCGGCACGCTGACCGTCGGTATGACCGCGGGCGACCTGCCGATCACCACCGGCAATCCCGACCAGGGGTTCGAGGGCTACCGCTTCGTCGGCTTCAATCTCTACGATTCGTTGATCTTGTGGGACCTGTCGAACGGCGACAAGGCGACCGACATCAAGCCGGGGCTCGCCACCGGGTGGCACATCGACGAGGCCAACAACAAGCGCTGGATCTTCACCCTGCGCCAAGGCGTCAAATGGCACGACGGCTGCGACTTCACCGCTGACGACGTGGTGTGGAACATGAGCCACTCGACCAACGAGAAGGTTCCGGAATTCGACCCGTCGCAATTCGCCCAGGCCCGCTCCTATCTCGGCAATTACGCCAAGGTCGAGAAGATCGACGACCACACCGTCGCGTTCGAGACCAAGGTGCCGGATTCGCTGTGGCCCTACGAGATCAGCTATGTGCTGATGATCAGCCCGTGCCGCGCCAAGGAGGTCAAGTACAATTGGGTGGACTATGCGCAGCGCCCATCCGGCACCGGGCCCTACAAATTCGACAAGGCGGTGCCGCATCAGCGCATGGAATTGGTGCCGAACGCCGCTTACTGGGACAAGGCGCGGGTGCCGAAACAGGACCGTCTCGTGCTGGTGCCGATGCCGGAAGCCTCGACCCGCACCGCGGCCCTGTTGTCCGGCCAGGTCGACTGGATCGAGGCGCCCTCGCCCGACGCGATCGACCGGCTGAAAGGCGCCGGCATGCAGATCGTCACCCGGATTTATCCGCACAACTGGACCTATCAGCTCAACTTCGCTAAGGGTCCGTTCGCCGACAAGCGGGTCCGCCAGGCGGCGAATTACGCGCTCAACCGCGAAGACATGAAGGAGATGCTGAACGGGCTGATGCTCGAAGGCTATTCGACGGTGCCGCCCTCGACGCCCTATTACGGCAACCCGCGGCTCTACAAAGCCGATCCGGCGAAGGCAAAGGCGTTGCTGACCGAGGCCGGCTGCCTGCCCTGCAACGTCACCTTGGCGATTTCCACTTCAGGCTCGGGCCAGATGCAGCCCCTGCCGATGAACGAGCTGGTCAAATCCAACATGGATGCCGCCGGTTTCGAGGTGACGTTGCAGCCGATGGACTGGAACGCGCTGCTGCAGGTCACCCGGGAGGGCGTCGGCAAGCATCCCGATGTCAATGCGATCAACGTCAGCCGGCAGACGCAGGACCCGTTCAACGCGCTGATCCGCCATGTCTGGACCGACGCATGGGCGCCCAAGGGGAGCAATTGGGGCCATTACAGCAACCCGGCGGTCGACAAGCTGACTGAAGACATCTTCGCCGAATTCGACACGGCGAAGCGGCTGCAATTGCTGACCAAGCTGAACGAGACGATGAACGAGGAAGCGGCGCTGATCTTTGTCGCGCATGATTTGAACCCGCGGGCGATGTCGCCGAAGGTCAAGGGTTTCGTGCAAGCGCAGAGCTGGTTTCAGGATCTGACGCCGGTGACCCTCTCGCCATGATGTTCTATATCCTGCGCCGGATTCTCTATGCGATCCCGATCGCGTTCGGGGTCAGCGTGGTGTGCTTCGCGCTGGTCTATATCGCGCCGGGCGACCCACTGCAGACGGTGATGCCGCCCGACGCCACCGCCGAGACGATCGAGATCGTCAAGAAGGCCTATGGTTTCGACAAGCCGTTGCCGATGCAGTTCCTGATCTGGCTCGGACGGGTCTTGACCGGCGATCTCGGCATGTCGATCTCGACCCGGCGCCCGGTCATCCTGGAAGTCTCCGAGGCGCTGGCCAACACCTCGCTCCTGGCATTGTTCGCGGTGCCGCTCGCGTTCCTGACCGGTTATGTGATGGGCGCGATCGCCGGTTCCTTCCCCGGGCGCTGGATCGACCGGCTGGTCACCGGGACCGCGGTGGTCGGCGTCAGCCTGCCGAATTACTGGCTCGGCATCGTGCTGGTGATCTTCTTCGCGGTGGAATACATGCTGCTGCCGGCGACCGGCATGGGGCCGAACGGCTCGACCGGCTTTCATATCCTCGAGTGGAGCAGCGCCAAGTTTCTGGTCTTGCCGGTGATCACCCTGTCGATGATCCCGGTCGGCATTCTATCGCGCACCACCCGCGCCGCCGTCGCCGAGGTGCGCAACCAGGATTTCGTGCAGACCTTGCGCGCCAAGGGGCTCTCCGAATGGGCGGTGACGCGCCACGTGTTGAAGAACTCGCTGCCCCAGGTGCTGGCGGTGATGGGGCTGCAATTCGGCTATCTGATCGGCGGCTCGATCCTGGTCGAGACGGTGTTCACCTGGCCGGGCAGCGGCTTTCTGTTGAGCAAGGCGATCATCAACCGCGACGTGCCGGTGTTGCAGGGCACGATCCTGACCTTGTCGCTGGTGTTCGTCGCCACCAACCTGGTGATCGATCTCCTGCAATCGCTGATTGACCCGCGCATCCGCCGCGCCTGAGCCAGGCGCGAGAAGCAGTCCGATGACCGATATCGCCGAGCTCGCCCCGCCCCTCGACACTTTCGAGGAGCAGGCCGCGCCCGCGACCCGGGTGCGCGGCTATTGGCGATCGGTGTTCTACCGGCTGCGGCACGATCCGGTGACCTTGGCGTTTGGCGCGATCGTGCTCCTGATCGTGCTGGCGGTGATCTTTGCGCCGCTGATCGCGCCGTTCGACCCGTACAAGGAAAGCATCGTCGGGCGGCTCAAGCCGCTCGGCTGGCGCGATCACCTGCTCGGCACCGACGAATTGGGTCGCGACATGCTGTCCCGGCTGATCTATGGCGGCCGGGTGTCATTGCTGATGGGCGTGGTGCCGGTGCTGATCGCCTCCCTGACCGGCGGCTTGCTGGGCGTTATCGGCGGCTTTGCCGGGGGCCGGGTGAACACCGCGATCATGCGCACGATGGACGTGTTCTACGCCTTCCCCTCGGTATTGCTGGCCGTGGCGATCGCCGGCGCGATGGGCGGCGGCATCGGCAATGGCATGCTGGCATTGACGCTGGTGTTCATCCCGCCGATGTGCCGCGTCGCCGAGACCGCGACCACGCAGGTCCGCGCGCTCGATTATATCGAGGCCGCCCGCGCCACCGGCGCCGGTACGATCAAGATCATCCGCTACCACGTGCTCGGCAACGTTTTGGGGCCGGTGTTCATCTATGCCTCCTCGCTGGTCAGCGTCAGCATTCTGTTGGCGTCGGGGCTGTCGTTTTTGGGGCTCGGCGTGCGCCCGCCGATGCCCGATTGGGGGCTGATGCTGAGCACTTTGCGCCAGTCGATCTATGTCGTGCCGTTTGTCTGCGCGCTGCCCGGGGTCGCGATCTTCATCACCTCGATCTGCTTCAACCTGGTCAGCGACGGGTTGCGCGCGGCGATGGATGTGCGGATGTAGCCGATGGCCGTGATCGACATCGACATCCCGGCGATCGACCCGCGCGACCGCGGCGGGCCGGCGCAGCCTTTGCTGATCGCCCGCGATCTGAAGAAGCACTTCCCGGTCAAGGGCGCGCGAGGCAAATCGGTCCAGGCGGTTGACGGCGTGTCGTTCGATGTGCAGAAGGGCGAGACCCTCGGCATCGTCGGCGAGTCGGGCTGCGGCAAGTCGACCCTGGCGCGCCTGATATTGCACCTCGTCGTACCCGATGC
>Ga0137390_10004823_pt1 | contig 11299 bp, 12 predicted proteins | sample 15con2h24AmetaG_FD_104937 | JGI IMG/M metagenome (GOLD analysis project Ga0137390, IMG submission 104937) | Vadose zone soil microbial communities from Angelo Coast Range Reserve, California, USA - 15con2h2.4A metaG | ecosystem: Environmental > Terrestrial > Soil > Vadose zone > Saprolite... | reverse complement strand
CACTACTACTGTCTCAATGGGACGTAAACGAACGAAGTATTGTCGTAGGGGCGTCGGGCGGGGATTAGGGAGAATGCAGCAAACATCGGAGCGCACTTTCGCAGACGAGCTAGGTACGTACGTCGACTCGCCGAAAAGATGGGGTATGTATATCTGTAAGCCGGGACGGCGCGGCTGAAAGGGTGAGCATGAACGAGCACATTTCTCGAGTCTGAATCAGAGTATTGGGGAAAGGGGGTGTGTAGGCACCGATGTTTCGGCGCTAAAAGTAATCTCGTTAGATAGTGGCGTCATAACTCGGACATGACATATGACACAACGTTGACATGGCGAGGGCAACGTCCCGACGTTCAAGCTTCAAGCTTCAAGTTCCGAACATCTTTGCCGAGCTCACCAGGGACGAGTCTCACTGCGCCCTCGCTTTCCACTGCGTTTTCGTGAGAGGCTGTAGTGCCAGTGGCGGCCAAGGCCGATAACTCGAAGGTAGTCTGAGCTGCCTCTGACATGGAAGAGACAGATCAAGGTTTGTCCCCGGGGGGCCACGGACATAGGGTCAGTAAGGTCCGAGTCCAGGGGAAGTAGCCTTGACCCTTGACCGCTTGACCCTTGGAGCCTTGGAGCGGTTCGCACACTGGTCGTCATCTCATCTCATCTTGCCAGATTAGAAAACTTCCAAGTTAGGGACCAAAGAACCAGGTTTAGTTACAGCAGTGCTACAGCCAAGACACAACCTCCCAATCTGAGCTCATGACGAAGGAAAGTAAAGCGCAATGTTTGTTGCGGGTGACGCTAAAAACTATATGGTAGTAGGCGACATACTGTCACGCCGTAGAAAGCTGTTTTCTTGTTCCTTTTTAAGTTCATCGGTATGTGTTACTACATTCTCATCGACAAATACATGAAAAGCACACTACGGACAGGTCGTAGTAAGGGGGAAATGCGACAGAGGTACAGTAACTATGGCATCACGCGACCCCTTCTCTTCCCCCTTCGTACGACGTTGAACCACAAACGGACTGGATGGACCGAAAGGTTGAACATATAATCATAGGTTGAAAAAAATACAAAGCGGTCGAAGACAGCAAACACGGATCTCAAAAACCTTTGGGTGGTTACAGCCCAAGGGCCTAAAACAGGGCCTGCGGACGAAAACGAAAACGAAGTCGAAGTCGAAGACAAGGATCGGGTTTAGAGCGATGTCGTCAGAATGCACTTTTCTCATGGACGGTGCCTGTAGTGATGAATATGGCATGAGTATCACGACAGTGTGTCCCATATATAGACAATGCAACACACGTTTTCATCGAGGTGGCTGCTGCCTCTGCACGACTATTTATTCTCGGTGGGGTGGAAAACGGCCGAGGCGGTAATTCTTCTCTAACACCCAGAATGGATGACGGCCTGCATCCTCGTGCGGCTACCGGGTATATGTCGGGTATAAGTTCTGGAACGGGTGAACTCGGGAGTATTGCTGTGCTCGTGTCTGCCATCTCCGGCGGGAAGTGCGAGGCACGTGGCGTCGAGGTATGAGAAGAAGTTGCCTCAATAGGTGTTCGTGTCTCATCTGTCTCATCATCATTTAACAGGGCTAGTGAGCACGGCAAGGACTCGGACGCATGAAGGGGACCTATCGAACCTTCCCATGGGTGTACGTGGGGTACTCTGTCCACCCATCATGACACCACCCCCAATGACTCTCCACGTAATAGGATATATATTTTGATCATGGCTCTCGTCAGCCTTGGAGGGTGGTTCAGAGGTTTCTTGTGAGGAGTAACCCGAGCTATCCTCAGCCGAGTCGTGGTCGCCTTGGAAGTCTTGAACGGCCGAGGGATCGTGGATGCTGCCAATCGCAAGATAAACGATGGCCCATGACACAAATGACGTGGACCCACAATGTGCAAAGGCTACCCTGGGGACACCGACCGTCCTTTTTGAAGAATTTGCACTGCTTGGCTAATATATGCGCCGAACGTGAGTCGAGATTAACCACATGCAGCAGCGACAGGGTCATCTTACTCTTCAGTGCCTTCAGCTTTCTCGTCGACATGCCATGCTTTCGCGAGTCTGAGCGAGTCACTGGCTTGGGTGACGTCGGTGAGGTCCACGGTCCGTAAACTGGGTGCGTGAAAGGAGCACCAGGGGAGAACAAGCCAGGCGATGGGTTATAGAAGACCACTGGACTCGGGATCGACGGCGAGCCGGGCCAGCGCTCCGTGAGTTCGGGGGCCTCGCACGCTGCGGAGGGTGGCCCAGAATCGCCATCAGACAGGCTCGGTACATCAGAGGTAGGCGATGATTCTCCGCCTCGAAAAATAAGGTGCAAAAGATCCTCCGATGGCACCGATCCGGTGCAGGCCACATTTGCGACGGGCAGCCGACCTGATACAGGAACACACACGATCGGCTCGTGGGGGTAGTGCTTAGGGCCATGGGGCACCTTAGCGGTAGCGGCTGGGAAATATATTAACCTTAGCAGAGTCAGAAAGAGGATATGTGTACGTTTAGCAACAGTAGCCAGTTCCTCCGACGGGTGAGATTCGGTTCCAGGAACTGCGTGAAGGGTGGCGGCCTTCGGCTTCCCTGCACATGAGCGTTAGGAACGGCTAGGGGTTTTCCGAAGCCTAGGAGTGATTACCAATCTCAATGGGTATCGTGGGTGCAACCAGCCGAAGGCTCTCGCGGTGATCGCACTGTCCTGCCTGGGAAGGCTTGGAATGGCCAGCTGAGTATCGGACTGGGAGTATCTGAATCTTCACGTGCGCAAAATCGCAGCGGTCAGCAGAGAGGGGGCATATTCCCTTCTGGAAGAATCTGCAAGGCTTAGCTGAAAGACGATGTATTGAGCAACTGCGAATCGTTGTTAGTTTCCGACGGCTTACTGTGGCGCTTTTCGTAGGTGGTGCTTTTCGATGTCGACTTCATAGTAGTGGTAGGACGTCAGCAGACTGGGGACACGAAACAGGTTGGACAAGGGCGTTTATATGTTCCTGCAACAAGAATTAAACTTGCGAAATGAAATCAGATATTCGTTCCGGACAAGGCGGGGTATCAAGATTGGTAGACGCCGCAGCAAGGACTAAAAGATTTGGGGGGAAAAACAATAATAATCCCGGTTTTTTTTCTTTTGACGGGGACTGTCACGGGCACAGGCAAAACGGGGCCTGATTCCAATCTAACAACCACAAAACGATACGAGCGATCAAAAATAAGCTCACCTGCGTCTCATCTGATCCCCATCATTGGCGACTCAGACAGACTGATTGAAAACGCCGAGGGGAGTCGGTGGAACAAAGTCGTGGATAGATTTACGCCCGGCTCTCGCGTGCGAGAGCTGCTTGCGGAAATCACCATGCACCATGGCTTAAAGTTCAGGTTCTCATGCCAGAAGCAGCCCATGCCTACGTGAGCGTGATACGGGAAAAAATATCTGGTGGTGTACGGTGGATCGGAGCTGAGCACCGCAAAACAATAAGGGAGAAGTGTTTACCTCAGCACGCGCCGGACCACGCCAATTGTTCTCGCACAACGGCATCATGGCGTGCCGGAGCCAATGGGACTATGATGGACCTGAGTCAGTAAAAGGGGAAATCGAAAACTGTAATGTGACACAGCGAAGGGGGCTCGTACAGCATCAGGACGACATCGACCTTTGGGTTTGGGCGTCAGATCTGAGTCGGGACAAGATATCATGGGTAACATCGCCTTCCTGTTTAGGCAAGACCGCCCCCGGTCGAAACAATAATCAAATAGTGTGACCCCTTCATCTCCTCGCTTCACCTTTGCGCTACTGTCCCGATTGCTGGCCGTAGGTTGAAAAAGGGTATACGCGGGGACCCGTTCAATTGAGGAATAGACGCTCAAAGTTCGCTACGTCAAGCCCACCGCTAAAGGTGCGCACTAAATCAAGTGAGGTGTTAATTGTGCATATTTTCCAGGGAGTGTTCGTATTGTAGAGCCTCTGACGGGCTCCTACAATGCTCTCCCCATAATAGACGGAGAAAGACAATGGCGAACGCTGCATCCGTGAGGGGTGTAGTATGTAGATCAAGAGATCTAGATCAAAAGACAAAATGTGATGGATTCACATATAGATAGGATCCAGATATAAGTATACTAAAACCATTGGTACAAGCACTTCGGATGCACAGACATCATGAGTCAAGATCAATTTGGGGTCTGGTAGAGTCTTGAAGCAACGGAGTTCGCTCCGAAGGGCTAGAGGGCCGTGATGGTGGCGAAGAAACCGTGAATGACTGTGGAATGTTGTCGACAGGAACCGGATGCGCTAACCGTGGAGGGCAAGTTACGTCGGCCTTACAGATTGGGCACTAGATACGCGGTGTGTCAGAAAGTGACAAAAAAAACAAAAGAAATGCCTCGGCTAGCAGTCATTTGACTCACCAGCTTTTTCTGCTGGATCAACCACTCGTCTACCTCGTCCATGTGAAAAATGTGCTTGCAAGGCAGGACTCTTACTCTGTCGCCTTTGATGAACTCGTCCAAACAAATCGCGCACTCGACCTGGGTGTTAAACCATGCTGGGTCATCGTCCTCGTCTTCGCTACTTTGTGTTGACGTGGTGGGGTTTGTGGCGAGGGGCTGCCCGAGCTCAATATCTGTATTGTCCACCGGTGCGGCTGGAGTAATTTCCTGATCCGGCTTGTCAGGGGGAACACCCTCGTGCTTTTCCCAACCGGATCCCGTCCACACGCGCCAGGGCAGGCTCCTGACTACGTCTTCAGGTGCACGCTCGCGCTGAGCAGCATGAGCGGCTCGGATGCGATGAATAACGAGGGTTAGGAACGTGAGGGATGAAGGGATAAATAGGATCGTGAGGAAAGTGAGTATAGGCCTGTGAAGACACGCGACTGCCATGAGGAGATGTGGAGGGAGGCACGAGGTCGGATGACGTACGAGTACCACTGCCAAGCAGAAAACTCTGAGCTAATGAGCAAAGAAACGGTCTTGAGTCCAGCCTGAGATGTATTTGATGTTGCAATGAGGGAATAAAGTTCCGAATAACTTGAGTATTTGATGTAGGTCGCGGCGATGGTTACGTCCGAGGCGTCCTCTTTTGAAGGGCATGTCAGATACGATCAATTTCGATAAGGACGACAAAACGAACCCGGGCTGAACATGTTCACCAGTGTATCTGGTTTCCCTGAAATATTGGGATCTTCCCCACCGACGACAACCGCCTTGGCACCCAATCTCTGTGCCTCTCTTGCCTTGGCCACAAACTGGCAAGCCCCTCGCTGCACCAGAGCGATCCAAGGTTCCAAACGTTCCGGAATGTCCGGATCAATGCTGCACATCGAGGGACATCCGAGATTAGGCGAGTCGATGAGGGAAGTGGCCGTGTCGTTTGAACAAGGGACTGTGAATGAGTTGAGGGGGATGACATAGCCTAAAAGCGGATCTGAAAGCTCCGCGCCAAAACCTGCGGGTCTGGAGAGAAAAGTCACTGGTGGGGAGCGATCCACGACGGATACGGTGCTATCTGGGCCCCATGCCCAACCCCAAAGCCAGGATTGATCCTGGAAGCCCTGCACGGCGGTGGTTGCCTTGCAGGACCATAGAAAAGAAAGGGGGTTGGCGCGAGCTTGTAAGACCAAAGCTAGGATGAATAATTGGGATATCTGAATACGTGACATGAAGTAGATTAGAGGGTCAAAGGAAATTGGGAGGAATAAGGGCGACGGGGTCGGTGCATGCGACCCGTGGAACGGCGGCACCTCTGCCCCCCCTTTTACAGCCACTCACCGCTGATTAGACCTGTCCTCGGTTTCTAATCCAGACCGGGCCGTTGCCGCTGTGGCCACACGCTCACGTGACCTTCTGTGCTCGTTAATGACATGTCACTTGCTGCGATCTTCTCCTCACTCTGCGTCTCGACTTGCAGGGCTTCCATGCATACTCCTATATTCCTCCGGGATTTCCCCGTCTATAACTACTCATGGCGCTGATACCAGTCCAGACCATCCCCCAACATGCGCATCCTTCATCTTGCCAGCGTTTTCGGACTCGTGGCTAGCCCCATCTCTCAACACGCTACCGCAGACTCCTACTTTACTATAGAGTCACCTATTGCCAAGGCTGGTCTTCTTGCCAATATTGGCTCCAATGGAACGAAATCATCAGGTGCCAAGGTGTGTAATAAAACGCAAGCATACTCTACGTGCATTTATTCCGTTTCAGTCTGGAATTGTCATTGCCAGTCCGAGTACTGTCAACCCGAACTATTTGTACACTTGGGTCCGCGACTCGTCACTTGTGTTTAAGGTCATTGCAGATCAATTCACTTCTGGACAAGACCCCTCGTTACGTGGTCTAATTGATGACTTCGTAAACGCCGAAGCCTCATTGCAATATGTGTGCAACCCCAGTGGGACAGTCAGTACCGGCGGCCTTGGAGAACCAAAATTCAACATTGATGGTACTGCGTTCACGGGCTCATGGGGTCGCCCTCAGCGAGGTTTGTCCGTGGGCTAGGTACCTCAGGCTAGATGGTCCTGCTCTACGATCAACAGCGCTGATCACTTACGCAAACTGGCTGTTGGCTCATGGCAATGTCTCCTTCGTCACAGACACTTTGTGGCCAGTCATCCAACGTGACCTTGATTATGTTGCGACGGCATGGAATCAGTCGACGTCTGTAGACTTTCAAAATAAGACTCATTATACGCTTACAGCCTAATTCTGCAGTTTTGATCTCTGGGAAGAAATATATTCATCTTCCTTCTTTACAACAGCTGTACAGCACAGGGCCCTTCGTGAGGGCTCCACGCTAGCAGTAAAACTTGGCCAAGTTACCTCCGTTGATACGTACAACACCCAAGCTGCCAATATCCTGTGTTTCCTCCAGGTAACCCGGGATATCTTCCTTGCTTTTCTGGGCATGGTCTCACTCTGCAACTAGACCTATTGGAGTCCGACAGGAGGTTATATCACAGCCAACACTGGAGGTGGTCGGTCTGGGAAGGACTCGAACACCATCCTCGCGTCGATCCATACGTGGGATATCAATGCGGGATGTGATGCTACTACATTCCAGCCGTGTTCAGATAAGGCATTGTCCAACCTTAAGGTTTACGTTGACTCCTTCCGTTCCATTTATCCTATCAACTCGGGCATCGGCGCTACGTCTGCTGTCGCGGTCGGACGTTACCCGGAGGACATATACTTCCATGGAAATGTACGCATTTTCCCACTGGCGGCTCCACGATAAGTCAACTGACGCAGCTGTGTAGCCCTGGTACCTTTCAACCTTCGCCGTCGCAGAGCAACTATACGATGCGCTTTTCACATGGGGTGCTACTGGCTCAATTGATGTGACCAGCACCTCGCTTGGCTTTTTCCGTCAATTCGCACCCAGCATTACCCCTGGCACCTATCCCTCGGGTGGCTCGGGGTACTCCCAACTCACAAGCGCAATCAAAACGTTTGCGGATGGTTTCGTCGAGATCGCTGCCAAGTATACACCTTTCGATGGCGGGCTGGCAGAGCAATTCAATAAGAGCACAGGCCTACCTGTGAGCGCAGCGGACCTTACGTGGAGCTACGCCTCTGTTTTGACGGCTGCCGTAGCGTATGCTGGCACCACCACGAATTGGGGCGCAAAAGGTCTGATCGTGCCTACAACGTGCGTCCCGAACCCTGGGCCTCAGGTCTCCGTTACCTTTAACGTGAATGCGACAACGCAATTGGGAGGTACGTGTGTATCACGCACGCACTTTTGTACCAGTCGGATACCGATAAGCGACGATGTTTGTAGAGAATATATTCCTCGCTGGATCCGTTGATGCTCTCAAAAACTGGTCGCCGGACAACGCGCCACTCCTGACTTCTGAAAATTATCCGATCTGGAGCAGTACGTCTCAATCATATAGTAAGATGTGCCTTCGTAGCCTGACATGAACGAACGAATAGTCGCTGTTAATCTCCCTGCAAACACGGACATCCAATACAAGTACATTCGCAAGTTCAACGGCAAAGTGACGTGGGAGTCGGATCCTAACAACTTGTTCACTACCCCCGCACGGGGGAACGTTAGTCTTGCTGACACCTGGCGATGACGTAGAGGGATGCTCTGTATTGTTTTCTTGAGCCATAGTTCCAAAAATATGACCAATGTACGTCGATGGTCCCTCGAATTTTGTTAGATTGAGCCTGTATCTCGGGGAGGAGGGTAACAAAAAGCTTTTGGTCACGGAACATACGCCACCTCTGATATCGCTGTCAAGCTTCTGTCAAAGTAACCCAGCCAGGTCAGCGCTCGCCCGAGGACAATACTAGACCTTCTTTGATCATTCGGGCCTTTGTCCGCGCGCGCTCTGACCTCTCGCACTATGTTTTACATTTTTGCAAAGTGGTCATACAACATTTCGCCTCAAGTTGTCCACACACGTACGCCTTCCTGACGCCGACCCATGTGTTCCAGCAGCACGGGTTCCCCGGCGCTCCGCCGAAAATGAAACAACGACGAACTCCCTGCGAACGTTGACCCTACGGTAGTCATAATGTTTCAGCGCGGTCCTTGGGTCTCGTTGATTTGCAGGCCTGCTCACCGTTTTCGACTCCATTGCGATTGCAAACCACCACAACGGTTTCTGTGTCCTCTGATTCACGCGGGACCGCAGAATCCTCCGAGTCTCCATTCGAGTTATTGCCCATCCGATCCCAAAGCGGCCTCAAGTGGGCGACCCAATAATTCATCGTCGAAATGTCCTCTTCTCGATCCTGGTCTACCTCGGAATCGAGCCAGGCGTTCAACAATATGAGCAGGCCGCTTCCGGTCTTCAAACAATGGTCGGCGAGCTCGTACGGCCCCCCATCGAAAGTCCAAGGAGATCGCGAATTGAGACCCATGCAAATCCCGGGCGTGACCTTGTTCAGTGGCGGGGGCAGGTGAAACGTCGCAAACCCGGGCCCTAGAGGAGGGGGAAAGGGGGCGGGGAGGGTTTGGGGTGGCGGGAAAATGAAATGAAAATCGATCCTCTAAAGTCAGGAAGGGCGCACCCCCAAAATCGAAGAATGAATCAATCGCGCGACGGACCTGGCTTCGCCCACGGCTTGTCCATGTAAAAGAGGTGCGACTTGCGAGTGCGTCCGACGCACGTGCCGTCCGGCGCATACACGACGGCGCTGTTGGCGCCGACGACGTCCACCACGCTGCCGTCTTCCAGCGTGCGCTTTTCCGTTTCGTGCGGCTCCAGGCGCTCGGGGTACCCGGCCGCGACGTAGCACCGCAATCTCTGCGCGGTCGACGCGCAGAACTCGGGCGTGACGCCCGTCCGTGGGTGCTCCAGGTACGGCAGTATCGCGGATGCGCTCTCGAAGGCGTAGCCTGCGGAGTTCGTAACGTCAAAAGCTCTGACAGGCTGGGCAGAAACCAAGGTGGTGGTGGTGATGGTGGTAGTAGGAACGGGGGGAGGGGGTGGGCGATCCTATTACGTCTTACCTGTGAATATCATTTCTGGTAGACACAGTAGGTCGACAGAGCCGGGCGCTAGGCTTGACGATGCAAACGATCAGCGGGCCCATCGAGCTGCGTACCCCGTAGAGACTTGGTCCGCATGGGGGGACGGGACCAAACACGCACCTTTCGCAAAACCCTCTCGCTTTTTCGATGTTCTGCTGAACATGGCCTATCTTTCGGCAGTCTGAATAACAATCAGACGTTTCGGCATGGCACGCAACAGACCTGGGGTGCGAACTGAACGACGGCGATGCGGAGGGATGGACGCGGTACACTCGGGCTACTGCTGTATGGCATTTTCGTCCGCTTCCTCAAAAGAAAGTGATGGAGGGAACGGGGGATCAACGCAAGGATATGCAAGTCGGATGCGAGTGATATGGTCACGGCGCTGCAGTGTGAACGTGAACGTTATGCCAATGTGTGTGAACAGCAGATGGGATTACATAATCAGCCCTTCCAGGGGCCACGATCCAGCCAGGCACCTTGATGATCGGAACATTGGCCTCCTGATCGGAAGGAGGGAGGTACAGGTACAGTTTTCTTGAACCGTGATCAAGCGACTTGGTCATCGTCAAAAACATATCTGCGTTCCACTTTCACCTCCTTAACAATACCAATACTAACAGACATACGGAACTACGAGGCGACGGGCCGAGTACGAGGCACAGAAATTTTCCCAGCTAACCAATAATCCTACATCGTAGCGTGCAAGACTTCAACCACAGCTGACAATGTCCGTTCAAGTTTCCTCCAATTGTGACGTTCTTCCAACACTTTAGGCTGCGGCGTGGTGAGCGCCTCCTGGCTGGCCATAGGTGATGTGGTGATGATAGTACGGCTCTCCGTAAGTCGGGAAGGCACCGCCAGGCTGGTGCGTCAAAGTGGTCGAAGAGACTGTGACTTCCAGCGACGGAAGTCTCGCATAATCGATCGGGGTTCGGTTGTACTAAACAGGAGTCGGAGCGGAGTCAGGATGGGCAAGATCGGTGAGCGAGACAAAGAGTGAGTACACATACCGCCTGGATGCGCCAGTGCAGGTTTTGCTTCAAGTACGGGGAAACCACGCTGGGCTCATACGAATGGAGACCCGACCGCTTCGCGATCGCCTTGTTGAGGTGTACGAAACCCTCGGTCACGGCATCCGCTTGTTCACGGCAGTTGGAGCACTGATCGGCCGCGCTGTTCACGAACGCGTAGTGCGCGCCGACGAAGGCGTCGCAGGAACGCCACTTCGTATGATCGTCTGGGACCTCGCCTAGGAAGATCAGCACCCAGTAGCTTCCACCCAGCTCGTACTTCTTGCAGTGGATGCGGCAAGTCCAGTCATGGATAGGGCTCGGAGGCTCCTTCCCGTACTCTGTCTCCCCGTACTTGCCACCGTATTCAGGCTTGCCATATTCGGGCTTGCCACTGTATTCGGGTTTGTATCCGGGCTTGCCGTATTCTGGCTTGCTGCCCCCGTAAGGTGGCTCCTCCCCGTACGGTGGCTTCTCCCCGTAAGGCGGCTTCTCGTACGGCGGCTTCTCGTATGGCGGCTTTTCGTACGGGGGCTTCTCGTATGGTGGCTTTTCGTACGGCGGCTTCTCGTATGGTGGCTTCTCGTACGGCGGCTTCTCGTATGGTGGCTTTTCGTACGGCGGCTTCTCGTATGGTGGCTTTTCGTACGGCGGCTTCTCGTATGGTGGCTTTTCGTACGGCGGCTTCTCGTACGGCGGCTTCTCGTACGGCGGCTTCTCCCCGTAAGGCGGCTTCTCCCCGTAAGGCGGCTTCTCCCCGTAAGGTGGCTTCTCCCCGTACGGTGGCTTCTCCCCGTACGGT